>WNGB01000195.1_pt1 | contig 87174 bp, 72 predicted proteins | sample 5400681 | NCBI WGS metagenome assembly WNGB01 (sample SAMN13153367, study PRJNA577476) | soil metagenome | isolation source: 115 cm soil or saprolite under grassland replicate 2 | place: USA:California | collected 2016-06-15 | reverse complement strand
CCCTGGGCGATGCGGTAACTTGGCGCGGGTGCCGCGTATTCGGCGCATGTGTACGACAGCATCGGCGGGCAATACGACCGCGGGCGGCATGAGGACCCGAGGATCGCAGCCCGGATGTGAGTCGCCCTGGCCGCCGCGTCGCCTGTGGTGAATGTGGGCGCTGGCAGCGGTTCGTACGAGCCCCGGGATCGGCAAGTAGTGGTGGTCGAGCCGTCGGCGGTGATGCTGACCGAGCGACCGGCGGGCGCGGCGGTCGCGGTGCGGGCGGTGGTCGAGGCGCTGCCAGTCCGTGATGGCGCATTCGGCGCCGCGATGGCCTGCTGACCGTGCACCATTGGAGTGATCGGGCGAGGGGGCTGGCGCGGATGCGCCGCGTAGCCCACGGGCGGGTTGTCCTGTTTCTGCGGGACCCGCAAGCGGTCCCCTCGTGGTGGCTGCACCACTACTTCCAGCAACCGCGCGGCTGGAGGCAAGCCGCGAAACGCCGCTCGGCCAGGTGGCGCAGATGCTCGGTGGCCATCTCGACGTGATCCAGGTGCCGATCCCTGCCGACTGCACGGACGGGTTCAACGCCGCGTACTGGCGGCGTCCCCGGGGGCCTATCTGGACCCGCAGGTTTGGCGGGCCATGTCTGCATTGACGCTGATCCCCGACGACGACCGCGCGGCAGGGATGCGCCGAATGCGGCCCGACCTCGACAGCGGCGAGTGGGATCGGCGATGGGGCCATCTGCTGGGTCTGGACGAACTCGATCTTGGTTACCGGGTGGTCGCCGCCTAGCCGTAAATTGGACGGTCTGCGGGGTTCGGCGTTGTCGGTGGTTTCATGCTGGCGCGGTGGGCGGGGGTTTGGCGCGGCGGGGGGGTTGGCGCGTGGTGGGCGGGGGTTCGGCGCTGTCGGCGGTTCCGTGTATCCCGGTGTTTCCAGCGTGCATTCGCGCACAGCGCCCTCGCCCGCATCACCACACGCGGAAGTAGCATTGGGGATAATACATACGATTTCAAAAATTTACGATACACTATTCGATAAGCGTAAACGTAGCGTGCACCCGTCGCCTCCCCCAGAAAGAGCGCCGCCCATGCCCGCCGCCACCCAGCCAGCAACCGCGCCGCCCGCAACTGGGCTGCACAGCGACGCCGCGCTGCACAGCAGCGGCAGCGGCGGCAGCAGCGGCAGCGCGGTCGGCCAGGGCATCTGGCTGTGCGGCGGCGGTCAGCTCCCCGATCAGCTGTGGGCCGCATTATCCGGGCAGGTACCGTGGGCCGATCCCGGCGACCAGGACGAACCCGCGGACGGCGGCGGTGATGCGGACGGCGGCGGTCCCGGCGCGGGTCAGCTGCCGGTGGCCTCGGGGTTCCGCCAGGGCGGGGTTTTGGACAGCCTGCCCCCGGGCCCAGAGCTTTCGCTGCTGCTTCCCGGAACGGTCGCCGACTTGGGAGACGCGGAGCTGTGCGGGGCGCTGCGCGGGTGGCGGCGGTTAGGGTCGTGGGCGGCGGCGATGGAATGTGCCGCAGCCGCCGAACTCGCCGACCGGCGGGTCGCCGAGGCGAAGGCCTGCGGTGCGCTGGAAACCGAGGCGGGCCGCTACGCCGCCGCCGAGATCGCCGCCGCGCTCACCCTGACCCGGTGTAGCGCGGAGAACCTGACCGGCCGAGCCATGTCACTGGCGGAGCTGCCCGCCACGTGGGCGGCGCTTGCGTGCGGGCGGATCGACGTGCCCAAGGCGATGGTGATCGTCTACGGGGTCACCGGGCTGGCCCCGGACCTGGCGCGGCGTGTCGAAGCGCAAGTGCTGGGCAAGGCCCCCCGGCAGACCACGGGTGAGCTGCGCAAGGCGGTCGCCGTGGCGGCCATCGTCGCCGACCCCGCCGCCGCGGATCAGCGGCTCGCGGCAACCCAGAAACAGGCGCGGGTGGAACGGTGGGCCGAACCCGGCGGGACGGCCGCGCTGGCGGGTCGGGACCTGCCTCCGGCCGACGTGCTCGCAGCCGACAACCGGATCAACGCCCTGGCCGCCGCGCTGAAAGCCGACGGCGCGGAAGCCACTATGGACCAACTCCGCGCGCAGGTGTACCTCGCGCAGCTGCTCGGCCGCCCCGCCGCCGCCCCCGCATACGCGGAACACGCGGAGCCCGGCAACGACGCCCATGGGTACACTGCCGATGACGGCAGCGCTGCTGCGCCCGCACACGCGGAACACGCGGGTTCCGGCAGCTCCGGTGGGGGTCGTCCGACGCCCGCGCGCCGTGCGGCGTTGCCGCCCCAGGGGGCGTCGGCTGGGTTGCGCCAGCTCCCCGCCGGCCCGCACTTTCCTGCGGGGCCGCAGCTTCTCGCCGGCCCGCAGCTTCTCGCCGGCCCGCAGCTTCTCGCCGGCCCGCAGCTTCTCGCCGGCCCGCAGCTTCCTGCGGGGCCGCAGTTTCCTCCGGAGTCGCAGCTTCGTGCGGGGCCGCAGCTTCCCGCGCCGCCGCTGGTGGCGCCGCTGGCGGGGTCGGTGAACCTGACCGTGCCGCTGCAGACCCTGCTCGGGATGTCCAGCCAGCCCGCGGATGTCGCCGGGTTCGGGCCGCTCACCCCGGCCGTCACCGAGGAAATCCTGGCCGCCGCCCGGGTCGGCGGTCCAGCGGTACGGTGGTGTGTCACCGTCACCGACCAGCACGACCGCCCCGCCGGGCATGGCTGCGCTGCCCGCCAGCCCGCGCCCCGCCAGCCCGGTGACTGGGCGCTGACCGTGCAGGTACGCGCGTTCGCGGGCGATAACTGCGATCATTACCGGGAAAGCCCCAGCTACAAGCCGCCGCCGCTGCTGCGCCACCTGATCCAGGCCCGGCATAAAACCTGTACATTCCCCGGCTGCGGCCGACCCGCCCGCCAATGCGACCTCGATCATACGATCCCGTATGGCGCGGGCGGCCGGACGTGCGAGTGCAATTTGGCGCCCCTATGTGATTATCACCACGGCGTGAAACACTCGCTGGGTTGGCGCCTGACCCAGCCCCGACCCGGTGTCCTGCAATGGATTACCCCGTCGGGATGGAAATACATCATCAACTCCGACGCCCACCCAACCTGACCATCCGCCGCGATGTCGCGTCGCTCACCGGCTCCAACCGGCGCTTTCAGTTACTGGCCTGGCGTCAGCATCGGGCGGCAGTACCGGGCGGCCTTCGAACTGGGTCGACAAGACGATGTGGGAGTTCATTTCGCCATGCTGGCCGAGACGTTCGAGCAATCCCTCCAGGTGCTTCATGGGCGCCACGCGTACCTTGAGCATCGAGCACGAACTGCCGCCCAGCTTGTGGATCTCGACGACCTCCGGCAGGTCGTCCGCGGTCGTGGTCTTCAGCAGGCACCGTCCAAGCCCGCACCGCATCTGCACGAATGCCGTCAGCGGCAGGCCGACCTATGCCGGATCGATCCGGGCCTGGTAGCCGGTGATCACCCCGGACTCCTCAAGGCGGCGTGCCCGTTCGGCCGCCGCCGGGGCTGACAGGTTCACCCGGCGCCCCAGCTGGTTGTAGGAGAGCCGGCCGTCGCGTTGCAGCTCGGCGATGATCCGCCAGTCCGTGCCATCCAACGTTTTTCTCATATGCAAAGTCTTACGCGTCATCACATTCAATCAAGAAGTAGTTGTGGTGGACACCTATCACTTCCAATTCACTTGGCCAATTCTGCTTTCTAATCTGGAAACATGTTCACCGCACTTAGGCCTCGCGTCGGCGCGAACCTGTCACGCTCGCGCGTCATGGCGGCGCTGTCCGTCGGCGCGGTCATGATGAACGCGGCCATGGCCGCAGCCAGCGCGGTGAGCACGATCGTCGCCGCAGATCGGCTGGAGGGCCGGCTGGGGCGGCATGCCGAACACGGCAGGCATCGCTGGTACCGGCATCGGCGCGCTTGCCCTGACCCGCGTGATGGACCGTGCAGGCCGGCAGGCGGGCCTGGTGCTCGGCTACGCCGCCGCCGCGGCAGGGGTGGCCTCGCGATCGCCGCGGTGGCCCGTTACAACGTCGCCGGTCTCGTCGCGGGAATGCTGCTGCTCGGGCTCGGCAACGCCGGAGCACAACTTTCCCGTTACGCAGCCGCCGAGCTGTACCCGGTGCGACGGCGCGGATTCGCGATCAGTTCGGTGATCTGGGCTGCCACGATCGGCGCGGTTGGCGGGCCGCTGCTACTGGCGCCGTCAAGCGCGGCGGTCGGCGCCCTGGGCTGGTCGGCGATGACCGGACCGTTTCTGTTGGCGACGCTGGCGAGCTGCATAGCCGTGCTCGCTGTCGGCAGCCGGGCGATGCGCACGCCAAACCGCCTGGCTTCGCCCGCGCCGCTTCGCGGCCTGGTGCGCGTCCCTGCTGCCCGTTCGGCGTTTGCTGTCATGGGCTGCGCGCAGGTTGTCATGGTCGCCGTCATGACGGCGGCACCGCTCGACATGCACATGCACGGTCAGGGCCTGGGCGCTGTCGGCACCGTGCTGTCCGCACATACGCTCGGCATGTTCGCGCTGTCACCGCTGACCGGATGGCTCCTGGACCGTGTGGGTCCGCGGCCCGTCATGTTCGCCGGCTTGGCCGTCCTGGCGATCGCCGCCTGCCTGGCGGCAGCCGCGCCGGCAGGAAACGCGCCGATCCGCACCGTGGGCCTGTTCTTGCTCGGCTACGGTTGGAACCTTTGTTTCGTCGGGGGGAGCGGTCAGCTCGCCCGCGACCTCCCGGCCGCGGACCGGGCACGCGTCGAGGGCGCCGTCGACGCGGCCGTGTGGGGGGCGGCCGCGGCGGCAAGTCTGGGCGCCACGGCCGTCCTCGCGGTCGCCGGATACGCCGTACTGGCGGGGACGGCTGGCATTTTCGTGACGCTTCCGGCCAGCATCCTGATCCGCGAGTTCCTACTGCCGGGAAAGCGTGCCGTGCAGTGCCGGGCCACCCCGGGTGGCCGGGATGAAAGTGAAACCTACGGTGCCGCCATGCGGGGTTAGCGTGACAGTGCCCGGCCCGCACGTTGTCTGACCCCGCACAATGCCCTGTTGGAACACGAAATGCCGTCCGCTCTCACGCGCCAGTGTGAGCACGCCAGAGCAGCCGAACGCGGGATATGCGACGTACCCGGTCGTCGCACCGGCGGTCAAGCGGACGCGTGCGGCGACGTTCAACCGAGGAACAGCCTGCGCCGCAAACCCGCTCCAGGTGCCGCCGAGTGAGGCTGGGATGCGCACGCCGGGAGCTTGCCCGGGGGGTGATGTCGTCGGGGACGCCGTGGCACGAGTCGGCAATACGGTAGGCGCCGTCGCGCCCTGCTCGATGCGGCTTACCCGCGGGGTTGGCTTGCTGTGCGCCGTGGTAACGCCGCCGCGGTGCGCCACCGTTACCACGGCGGCCACAGCGGCCACGACCGCGACCACCGCCACGGCGATTCCAGCGGCGGCCCGCGGGCCGACAGGCCGCCGGACTCGCTGACGCGTCGGCCGTGCCTCGCCGGGTGCGGGCAGGCGCGTGGCTGTCCGTGCCGGGTCGGCGGCTTGTGAACCTGCCGCGAGGACACCCGCCGGTGGATGCGCGTGACCGAGCAGCCGGGTCACGATCACCTTGGCGGTAGGCCGACTCCCCGGGTCCCGATCGAGGCTGTCGTAGACAACCTGGCGCAGCGCCGACGGCAGGAGCTGAAACTGCTCCACGCGCGGCTGCGCCATATCGTCGGCCGGACCGTCGGCCGGATTTCCGGCGGCGAAGAGGACCGTCTCCGCCCAGGCGTGCACATCGGCGGCTGGCGTGGCAAGCCCGTAGGGCGGGGTGACGCCGGAGTGCACGACCCGGGGTCCATCAGGGCCGAGCACCAGCCCTTCCGCGCCAAAACGGCCATGAACGAGGCCGGCCTGGTGGATTGCGGCCAGGCCGGTGGCCGCACCGACCGCGATCGCGCCGAGCACCTCTCCGGTCGGCGGGCCTTGCGCAGCCACGGCCTCGGCCAGCGACGGCCCGGGGACATACTCGCTGACCAGGTACGGGAAGTCGCCATGAAAACCTGCGTCAAGCATCCGCGCAACACAGAATGGCCCAACCTCGCACGCCGCATCTGCTTCCGCTATGAACCTGTCCCTCGCGGCCGTGTCACCGGCTCCCACCGGGTGCAGGAGGGTGATGGTGACCGGCTCGCCGGCGACCGCGCGGCCGAGGTAAATGACGAACGGAGCGGGACCGTCTTGCCGGAGCCGGGCATCTCGCCTTGCGAGCCGGCCTCGGCGGTGGCGGAGCCGACCAGCCAGACGGTACCGGCCTATGCAGCCAGGATCGGCGGCGAGCAGCGGGGTGACGCTCGGCATCCGAGGTGTGTCTCCAGAGTTTCATTCCTCTTTCAGAATGGATACGCCGTTCGTACCATACGAAACCATCGATCCGACGCGATGCGGAACTCGCATAACCGATCCAAGCGTGTACACTATGCGCTCGCTCGGTTCCATATGGGTACGAGGGCAGGCCTCGTCGGCGGGCGGTGCGTACGGAAGCGCAGCACCTGCCACGAGATTTGGCTGGCACGCTCACGGTGCGCCCGCGACGCGTGGCGTTGGCTCCTGGCTACGGAGCCATGGCCGGTGACCTGCGTAAATGGGGAATCAGCCAGGTGCGGCCGCAGCCTGCGTGTGTGCGGCGCGGCGACGTGGCAGAATTCCTCGCCGGAATCGGGCACAACTGCGGCTTCCGAAGCGTTACACCCGCGCGGACGAGGCGCACGACGACGAGGGGGAGAGGGTAGATGGCCACTGACTACGACAGCCCACGCAAGACCGACGATGACCTGACAGAAGACAGCCTCCAGGAGCTACAGGCGCGTCGGATGGACAAGGCATCAAGCACCATCGACATCGATCCTGACGAGGTAGCGGAGGGACTCGAGCTGCCTGGCGCAGATCTTTCCAACGAGGAGCTCTCGTTTCGGGTGATCCCGCGCCAAGCGGATGAGTTCACCTGCTCACGCTGCTTTCTCGTACACCACAGGAGCCAGCTCGCTGAGGAAAGGAATGGCCAGCCGGTGTGCCGCGAGTGCGCAGCGTAAGGTGAAAAGCTCGGCTATGCGGCTAATCAGCGGGTTCCGCCGGAGAAGCCGCAAGCCGCCTGACGGCGACGCGGGTGGCAAGCAGCCGCGCCACCTCCATGCCAACGCCTGCGACCACGGCGAAGCCGAGCGCCTCGGCGAGGGCCACCTGCGGGTCGTTCGGATCCTCCGGCGGAGCCTTGCCTGTGATCCTCGTCCACGCAAAGGTGACTATCTTCCGTGCGCAGAACCCCGCCGCCGCGGCGGCAAGCCCACCCACGATCCGGGTCCGCATATCCCCGTGCTTTTGTGCCATCTGGTGTCTCCTCAGTGTTTCGCTGTCACAGATAATTTCATGGCCTTTGGCGCTGCGCCCACTAACATGCCCGCATGACCAGCAGCCAGGCGCCGCGGAGTCGTTCCCGCGGGCCCGTTCCTCGTGTTCCCGACAAGCCTTCCCTTGATGGTCTGGAGGACACGTGGGTAAGCCGCTGGGAGGAACTGGGAATCTATCGATTCGACGCCGCCGCGGATGCAGAGCGCGTCTACTCGATCGACACGCCGCCGCCCACCGTCAGCGGCGTGCTGCACGTCGGCAGCGCGTTCTCCTACACACATACCGACGTGATCGCCCGGTTCAAGCGGATGCGCGGCAAGGCCGTTTTCTACCCGATGGGATGGGATGACAACGGCCTGCCGACCGAACGCCGGGTGCAGAATCACTTCGGCGTCCGGTGCGACCCCGCATTGCCCTACGAACCGAGCCTCCAGCTGCCTCAGACACCCGACCCCGCGCAGCCAGTGCCCATTTCGCGGCGGGCCTTCATCGACCTGTGCGCAAAGCTCACGGCGGCGGACGAGAAAGTGTTCGAGGACGTGTGGCGTCGGCTCGGTCTCTCTGTTGACTGGTCCTTTACCTACGCGACCATTGACGATGCCAGCCGGGCCGCCGCGCAACGGGCCTTTCTGCGCAACCTCGCCCGTGGCGAGGCCTACCTCGCGCAGGCGCCGAGCCTATGGGACGTCACGTTCGGCACCGCGGTAGCGCAGGCCGAACTCGAGGACCGCGACTGGGCCGGCGCCTGGTACCGGATCGTCTTCGACACCGGCGGGTCGGCGCCGGTCCACATCGAGACGACACGCCCCGAACTCCTTCCCGCCTGCGTCGCACTCATCGCGCATCCAGACGACCCTCGGTACACGCAGTCGTTCGGGACAATGGCAACGGTGCCCTTGTTCGGCGCGGAAGTGCCTATCCTCGCTCACCCGGCAGCGGACCCGGGCCGCGGCACCGGCATCGCCATGTGCTGCACCTTCGGGGACCTCACCGACGTGACGTGGTGGCGCGAGCTCGACCTGCCCACCCGTCCCGTCGTCGGCAGGGACGGCCGCATGCTGGCCACCCCGCCGCCTGGGCTGCGCGGCAACGGCGAGCGCGCGTACGCAGAGCTTGCGGGCCGCCCGCTGGCCGACGCACGTGAGCGGGTCGTCGGCCTGCTGCGCGGCGCCAGGCAGCTGGTTGGTGATCCACGCCCGGTCACCCGCCCGGTCAAGTTCTACGAGAAGGGCGACCTGCCGCTGGAGATCATCACCACCCGCCAGTGGTACCTGCGCAGCGGCGGGCGTGAGGCCGGCTTGCGCGAGGCGCTGCTCAGCCGCGGGCGGCAGCTTCGCTGGTTCCCTGACTTCATGCGGCTCAGGTTCGAAAATTGGGTCAACGGATTGAACGGCGACTGGCTGCTGTCCCGCCAGCGGTTCTTCGGTGTGCCGATCCCCGTGTGGTACTCACTCGACCAGGACGGCGAGCCCGCTTACGGCCAGCCGATACCGGCTGACGAGAATTCGCTGCCTGTCGACCCGAGCTCGCAGGCACCACCTGGGTTTGGTGAGGAGCAGCGCGGCAAGCCGGGCGGCTTCATCGGCGATCCAGACGTGCTTGACACGTGGGCCACGTCGTCGCTCACGCCGCTGATCGCGGCCGGCTGGGAGCGGGATCCTGACCTATTCTGCCGCGTTTACCCGATGGATCTGCGGCCGCAGTCGCATGACATCATTCGCACCTGGCTGTTCTCCACCGTGCTCCGTTCTCACCTGGAGCTTGGCGGGCTCCCCTGGCGGGATGTCGCGATTTCCGGGTTCATCCTCGATCCCGACCGCAAGAAGATGTCAAAGTCCAAGGGCAACGCGATCACCCCGATGGAGTTGCTCCGTGAGTACGGCACGGACGGATTCCGGTACTGGTCGGCGAGTGCACGGCTGGGCACCGACGCGGCGTTCGACGCCGGCCAGATGCGGGTCGGGCGCAGGCTCGCAATTAAGATCCTCAACGTGAGCAGGTTTGTGCTCACCGTGTTGACGAGGGGCGATGACCCGGCCGTCGATTACCAGCGGGAGGATGTCACCGCGCCGCTCGACCGCTCGATGCTCGCGTCGCTGGCGTCGGTGATCGGGCAGACCACGGTCGCTCTCGATGGTTATGATCACACCGGGGCTCTTGAGGTCACCGAACGTTTCTTCTGGATGTTCTGCGATGACTATGTCGAGCTTGTGAAGGCCCGCGCCTACGCCGGCGATAGATCCGCGAAAGCCTCTCTCGCGCTGGCGGTTTCCGTGCTGCTCCGGCTGTTCGCACCTGTCATGCCGTTTGTCACCGAGGAGGCCTGGTCCTGGTGGCGCGCGGGTTCTGTGCACCGGGGGGCGTGGCCCACCGCTGACGAGGTCGCAGCGGATGGTCATCCCGCACTTCTTGACCGCGCCAGCGAGGTACTGCGCGGTATCCGCAGGGCCAAGTCGCAGGCCAGGCTCTCCATGCGAGCCGATGTTTCCCTTGTTACGGTCCGGGGCCCAAGCGCCGCCACCATCCAGCCCGCCATGGGCGACATTGCCGCGGCAGGACATGCTGTGCAGATCAAACTGGTGCCAGGGGATGGAGGGGACGGGGAGGGCCTTGCCGTGGCGGCCGAGTTCTGATCTGAGCGCGTCAGGCCCGCCGGGCCGGGCCATTCGAGCCCGTGTGGGCTGGCGAGCCGCCGAGCGCCGCAGCAAGCTCTTCCGGGCGCCGCGTTCCCACCAGCCAGTACGGTGCGCTCGCCGCGTTATCCGTTTTTTCCGCGAGGCTCTCTGCGTTTTCCGCGAGGCTCTCTGCGTTTTCCGCGAGGCCGGTCACCTCGACATATACGGCGCGCTTGAGATACGGCCTGATGAGCATGTATGCGGCCGGGTCAGCGCGCTCGCCGCGGACGGCCCTGGCCTGCCGCTCATCAAGCGGTACCACCTGACCGATCGCATTACGCGGCAGTTCGCGGCCACCCGCCTGCAGCGCGCGATCGGTGACACTGATGCGCGCCGAACCCCAGTGCAGCAGCGTGCCGCCACAGACACCGGCGAGTACCGCGTACGTGGCGATCGCCGCCAGTGCGCCAAAACCAGCCCAGATTTCTGCGCCGAGTATCGCGACGCTCATGCCGCCGAGGAACCACCAGGTCGCCGGGACCGACAGCCGCTCGTCGTACGCGCGCATGAGTACACCGTAGTTGGATAGAGACCATGGTTAGCCGCTAGGGTCCGCGGTGGTCGGAAGGGCGAGGCGCGCGATGAATGTGGTCAGGCGGGGGGCGCCCCGGTGGCTAGAGGTCGCCGCGGCGTGGGCGTGGCGGCTTATCGTGCTCGGCTTTCTGATCTACGTCGCCGCCCGCGCGGTGAGCGCGCTTCGCATCGTCGTGTTTCCGTGCGTCGGCGCGCTGCTTGTGACCGCGCTGTTGCAGCCGCTGTCGGCACGGCTTCGCCAGTTTGGCATGCCTACGATGGCGGCCACCTGGTCTACCCTGCTCCTCGCGGTCGGCGTCGTGGCCGGGGCGGGCACGCTTGTTGGCATCCGGGTGTCGCAGGAATCCACGTCGCTCACCAACCAGCTGGCGCGCACCACCCGCCAATTCGAGCACTGGCTGGAGACAGGCCCGTTTCACGTCCGCCCGAGCAGCATCCAGCAGCTCTCCGACAACCTGCTTGCGTGGCTCAACGCACACAGGTCGCTGGTGGCGGGAACCGTCCTGTCCGGCGGCAAGATCGCCACCGAGATCCTCGCCGGGCTGATTCTCATGCTCTTCGTCGCGTTCTTCCTGATCAAGGACGGTGACCGCATCTGGCAGTGGCTGATCAAGTCCCTGAGCCCAGCCACCCGGCGGCGGGCGGACCGGGCGGGTCGCGCAGCCTGGCAGACGCTTGTGTTCTACGTTCGCGGGACAGTCGTCATCGCGGCAATTCATGCCACCGTCATTGGGGTCGCGCTTCTAGCGTTGCGGGTGCCGCTCGTAGGCCCGCTGACCGTGCTCGTGTTTCTGGCCTCGTTCATCCCGCTTCTTGGCATCCTTGTCGCTGGCTCGGTCACCATCCTTGTCACGTTCGGCACCAAGGGCTGGGTCGCTGCGCTGATTCTGCTCGGCATCCTCATCGTCGCGAATCAGCTGGAGGGCCATCTGCTCCAGCCGCAGATCATCGGCCGCATGGTCCGCCTGCATCCGCTCGCGATCATCCTCGTGCTCGCGGTCGGTGGCGTCGTCGGCGGTATACCCGGCGCGGTCATTGCCGTGCCGGCCGCCGCAGCGATCAGCCGGGCCTGGCCATTGCTGCGCGACCCGCCGCCAGGCGAGGACACAGGGACGCAGGCGCGGGAGCCGGTAGGGTCACCCTCAATGGCCCGGTCGGCGGACGGTGCTACCGATGGTGCGGACGGTGCTACCGATGGTGCAGTTACCCAGTCGGCGGATAGGGACGGAGCCACATAACGGAGGGCAATGTGGTGGATGTGGTGGATGTGGTGGATGTGTTGATCCAGCGTCTCGATCCTGATCTTCCCATGCCGTCGTACGCCCACCCGGGGGACGCGGGCGCCGACCTTGTCGCGGCGGAGGATGTCGAGCTCGTGCCGGGGGCGCGCGCGGTCGTCCCCACCGGGCTCGCCATCGCGCTGCCGCCTGGCTACGCGGCCTTCGTTCACCCTCGGTCGGGGCTCGCGGCCCGCCATGGCGTCACGCTGGTGAATGCACCCGGAACCGTGGACGCAGGGTACCGTGGCGAGATAAAGGTGACTCTGCTGAACACCGACACGACGCAGCCGGTCCGATTCCAGCGTGGCGATCGGATTGCCCAGCTAGTGATCCAGCGAGTCGAGCGGGCACTTTTCCATGAGGTCGCCAAACTCCCCGGCTCAGCGCGGGGGGACGGCGGATTCGGCTCGACCGGCGGTCACGCGGCGGCCGCGCAGTCGGCAAGCGTGGGTCCGGTTGCGGACATCTGACGGAGGAGAAGGAGCGTGAGGCGTGTTCCGTCGCCGGCGAGTTCAAGGCGCGGACGAGCAACGGCCTGGCGAGAGCGATCAGTCGGCTGAGGTCGGTGCCGACGAAGAACCCCAGGACGCGACCGGGCCCTGGGACGTGACGGACGATTATCCGGAGCATGACCGCCTCGATCTCGGCAGCCTGCGGGTCCCGGCCCAGCAAGGGCTCGACGTTCAGCTGAATTTCAGCGGTGATCAGGCCCTCGCCGTGCTGGTGGTGCGCGGCGAGAGCGTCCTGCAGCTGCAGGCGTTCGCTGCCCCAAAGCGCACGGGCCTGTGGGATGACGTCAGGCACGAACTCATCGAGGAGCTGACCGCCGCGGGCGGCCGTGGCGAGGAGACGCAGGGGCCGTTTGGTGTGGAGGTCCGGGCGCGGGTACCGGCCGACACGGACGCAGCCGGTGGCGCCGCGCGCAGCTCACGTGGGCTGCAGCCTGCGCGGTTCCTCGGCGCTGATGGGCCCCGTTGGTTTCTTCGCGGTGTGATCAGCGGGCCGGCGGCCGTGCATCCAAACCATGCGAAGGTGCTCGAGGACGTCTTCGCTGACACCGTCGTGGTCCGTGGTGATCACCCCATGCCACCACGCGACCTTCTCGAGGTGCGGCTCCCGGCTGAGGCACAGCAGGCCGTTGAGGAACAAATGGAACAGGCAGCACAAGCCGCCGGCGGCCACGAGCGGCTCAACCCGCTTGTGCGTGGGCCCGAGACGACAGAGACCAGGTAGCTTGAACGCCGACGAGGTGCCGGAGGCCAGCACCCCGGCCGACGCGGTCGATGGGGCGCGGCAGCCCGTAGCATCGCGGTCCGCAGCACCGCAGTCCGCAGCGGCGCTGCTCACCATGCTCGGCGGCACGAGCGGGATGCTTGACGCGGCAATCCCCGGCGCCCTTTTCGTGTGCGTCTTCGTAGCAACTCGCAACCTCGCGACGCCGCTATGGGTCGCGGTCGGTGCGGCGGCAGCGATCTTGATTTACCGCCTGGTCAGGCGAGAAACGCCGCGGCATGCCGTGGGCGGCTTCGTGGGCGTGGCCATCGCCGCTGCTCTTGCGGTGCTCACCGGCAAGCCGGAGAACTACTTCCTCCCGACGCTCGCGCTCAATGCGGGATATGCGACGGCATCGGCGATCTCCCTGATCGCCCGCTGGCCCCTGGCCGGGGTGGTGCTGGGCGCCGTGTTCGGTGAGGGCGCGGCGTGGCGCAGGGATCCCGTGCGGCGGCGCGCCTACACGGTCGTCACGGCGCTGTGGTTCTGCATGTTCGCCGTGCGCATCGCCATCTTGTTTCCACTCTGGCTGGCTGGCCAGCTCGTACCGCTGGGAATCGGCCGGGTCGCGCTCGGCTATCCCCTCTACGCGCTCGTCGTGTGGCTGAGCTGGCTGATCATCAGACGGACGCAGCCTGTCCGGCCAGAACCTGCGGCCGCGAAGCCCCTGGCCGCCGTGCGCCCGTCGGAGGGCCTGCTCGGGAACCAAACAGGCCCTAGTGATGATGGTGGTGGGCCGAAAGCAGCTCGCTGAGCTGGTCCTCGACGTTCTCGTTCGCGACAAAAAGCAATTCATCGCCTGCCTCGAGCGGGTCCTCCGGCTGAGGAACGATCACTCTGCCCTCACGCAGGATGGCCACGAGCGCCGTGTCACCCGGCCATTCGACCGATCCGACCCGCTGCCCGGTGAGCGGCGCATCGCTGGGCAGGGTCAGCTCCACGAGGTTCACTTCGCTTTGCCGGAAGGTCATCAGCCGGACCAGGTCGCCGACGCTCACCGCCTCCTCGACCAGTGCCGACAGCAATCGAGGTGTCGAAACGGCGACGTCCACCCCCCACGACTCATTGAAGAGCCACTCGTTGTTGGGGTGATTGATGCGGGCCACAACCCGCGGGACGCCATATTCGGTCTTGGAGAGCAGCGAAACCACGAGGTTGGCCTTGTCGTCGCCCGTCGCTGCGATCACCACGTTGCAGCGATCAAGCCCGGCATCGTCGAGCGAGGAGATCTCGCATGCGTCGGCGAGTAGCCACTCGGCCCGTGGAACGCTGTCGACCTTGATCGACCGCGGGCTCTTATCAATGAGAAGAACCTCATGCCCGTTCTCGAGCAGTTCGCTGGCGATCGACCTGCCGACTGCGCCGGCACCGGCGATGGCAATCCGCATCAGCGTTCTCCCTGCACTCGGCCGGCGAATACCGCAGTGATCCGCTCGAGGTCTTCTTCGGGTGCGATGACGTAGACGACGTCCCCTTCTTGCAGCACGGTGCCGGGCGGGCACGTCATCGCCTCACCCAGCCGCGCGATGAACGCGATCCGGGCGTGCGCGGCCTCCTCCAGCGCACTGGCCTTTTCGCCGACCCACGACTCGGCGAAGGCGATGTCGGCGAGCACGATCTTGCCGCTCGGATCACGCCAGACTGGTTCGGCGCCGTCGGGCAGCAGCCGCCGCAGCATTTGATCGGCGGTCCACCGCACCGTCGCCACGGTGGGAATTCCGAGCCGCTGATAGACCTCGGCGCGGCGGGGGTCGTAGATGCGCGCCGCCACATGGGGCACGCCAAAAGTCTCCCTGGCCACCCTGGCCGAAATGATATTGGAGTTGTCACCGCTGCTGACCGCGGCAAACGCGGCCGCCTCCTGGATCCCGGCCTCCATCAGCACGCCCCGGTCGAAGCCCACGCCGGTGATTCGCCGTCCCTTGAAGCCCGAGTGGAGTCGACGGAACGCCTCGAAGTCCTGATCGATGATTGCGACGCTGTGACCCTGATCCTCAAGGATGTGCGCGAGTGTGGATCCGACCCGCCCGCAGCCCATGATCACGATATGCACGGCTGCCGCCCTTTCGTCCAGCGTCTGCCCATGACCGGTCTTGAGCAGACCCTCATCACCGGCCGGCCATCCTCATCGGCAACGACCAGTATGTGCCCGCCGGCATGCTGCTCTGACCATTCCAGGGATACGGCATGGGTCGCCTGCCCGCAATGCGTCAGGATGGGATCGTGGAGCTGCGGATCTTCACTGAGCCACAACAAGGAGCTTCCTACCAGACGCTCGCCCGGGTAGCGCGCGCCGCGGAGGAGTTGGAGTTCGACGCATTCTTCCGGTCCGACCACTATCTCAAGATGGGCAATGTCACTGGGTTGCCTGGGCCGACCGACGCATGGGCCACGCTTGCTGGCCTCGCACTGGAGACCAGCCGCATCCGGCTTGGCACGCTAATGAGCCCGGCGACGTTCCGGCTGCCCGGGCCGCTGGCGATCACCGTCGCCCAGGTGGGCCAGATGAGCAGCGGAAGGATCGAGCTCGGCCTGGGCACCGGCTGGTTCGAGGCCGAACACGCCGCCTACGGCCTCCCGTTTCCTCGCCTGGCCGAGCGGTTCTCCAGGCTGGAGGAACAACTCGCGATCATCACCGGTATCTGGGAGACACCGCAGGGCGAGACGTTGTCCTTCAATGGGACGTACCACACGCTGAGCGACGCGTGCCCGCTAGTCGATGTGCGGCCGCTGCTGCCTCAGACCTGGCGCCAGCGCGTCTCGCAGAACGAGTACACGCCGAACATAACCAGGCCCGCCGCGACGAGAGCGAGCAGCCATGGCCCCAGGGGGGTGTGCGCGAACGCCCGGAGCGTGGCGTCGACGCCTTTGGCCTGACTCGGCTGGAATTGCGCGGCGGCGACCACCAGGAAGATCCCGGCCGTGGCGAACACCGCACCGCGCGCCGTGCCCCCGATCTGACCGAGGCGTGCCACGGCCTGGCGAATGGCCGGGCGCGTCCGGCCAAAAGCCAGCTTCTCGAGGAACTTCTTCCTCAGCGCACGGTAGGCAAGCCCGGCGCCGCCCGCGAGGAGGGCCAAACCGATCGCCGCCACGATGAGCCTGCCCACACTCAACCGCATCGCGGTCGCCGTGAGGTCCCTGGACTGCTGGTTGGTTGACGTCGGCGCGCCCACACCAAGCGCGAACTTCAGGATGGTGTAAACCACGAATCCGTAAAAGACGGCCCGCGCGAGCGCCGTGAGGCGGGTGCTGGTCTTCCTGCCGTCGGGCCCTGCCGCGCCGTAGGCGGCTTCGGACAGCCGCCACAGCGTCATGCCACTGAATCCGATGACGAGCAGCCACAGCGCGGCCGACCCGAACGATGTTTGCGCAACAAGGCGCAGCGCGCCACTCCGGTCGGCCTGGTGGCCGCCATGACCGAGTGCGATCGCCAATGCCAGCGAGCCGATGATCAGGTACATGACGCCGCGTGCCGCTAATCCAACCCGGGCGAGCAACTCCATTCCGCGGCTCTTAGAGGCCCGCCTGCCCCGCCTGCCCACAAATCTCGTGCTGCGGGTGCCCCGCCTTGTTGCTCCGGGGACCATCGTGCCACCTCCTTGGACCACCGCTCTTTGCCCGCAGCGCGACGGGCCAAACGAGGGTCGCAGCGGACTCCCGCCACTAGGCCTTCCGGTACACGAGCAGGCGGGCTGGGTGCTTCGCCAGCCGGATCCGCGGCCCCCCATCCGCCGCTTCACCGTCGACCGACAGGCGGATCGGGGGGCCATCGGCCGCGGCGATGTCGAGGGCGTGCGCGGTCCAGGTCCGGTAGATGTGGCTGCGGCCGAGCGTCCCGGTGAGAACGGCCGCGAGCAGGCGGGTGCGGGCGAAGGGTGGCTTCGCGTCGACGAGCCTGATATCGAGCTGGCCGTCGGCGAGGTCGGGGCGGTGCGACGGAGCGAATCCCTGCGGGGCGTAACGGCAGTTGCCTGCGAAAAGCAGCCACAACCGCCGTCGGCGACCGTTCACGAACACGTCCTGCGGCTCGCTGTTGCGCATCACCTGGGCAAGCGCGACAGTGAGGGCTGGCCACTTGCCGATGTGGCCCTCCAGGCGTTCCCTGGCCCGGATGAGGTCCGCATAGACTCCGGTGCTTGACGTGTTGAGGAAGGTCCTGCGCCCCGCGACGCCGACGTCCACGCGCACGGCATCGCCGGCGCGGAGGGCGCGGAGGGCGTCCTCGGGGGAATTCACACCGAGGTCGGTCGCAAAGTGATTGAACGTGCCCGCAGGGACGATCAGCAGCGGCAGGTCCGCCGCCAGGGCCACACTGGCGGCGACCCGCGCGGTGCCGTCCCCGCCGGCCACGCCTATGATTGGCGCACGGCGGGTTGCCGCGCGCAGCAGTTCCGCGACGTCGCGCCCATCCGCCACGTCGATGACTTCGGCATCGGGAAGTTCCGCCTGAAGATCGGCGGCCAAGCTCGGGTACGCGGTGCCGGCCGCGAGGTTGACCGCGAGGAGTAATCCGTCGCCGGTTTGGGCGGCGGGGGCGTCGTACCGTGGCCGCACGGCCTCTGCGGGCTGCATCGGCCGCCGCGGCCACCAGCGGAGGGTAAGCGCGCCAGCGGCAGTCCCGATCGCGAATCCGGCCAGCACATCGGACGGGTAATGTACGCCAGCGACAACGCGGGAAGCTCCTACGGCCAACGCCAACCCGGCGACTGGGACCGCAAGGCGTGGTGTCTCCAGCGCGATACCTGTTGCGAAAGCCGCAGCGGAGGCAGAGTGACCGGACGGGCACGATGTTGTCTTCGGCACCCGGATCAGCTGGCGCAGGATGGGTATCTCGTGCCCTGGCCGCGCTCGGCGGGCGAGACCCTTCGCCGCCACGTTGGTCGTCGCGCTCGCGATCGCGATGCTGGCCACGCCGCGCAGCGCCGCCCGCCGGGCCCACTTGTTCCTGGTTGCGCCGAGCCCTGTCGCGATCGCCAGCCACAGCACGCTGTGGTCGGCCGCCCAGCTGAGCCGCGGCAGGACGCGGTCGAGGATCGGCGATTCCGCGTCGGCGACTCGCGCCATGAGCCGGCGGTCAAGGATCTCTATCCGGTGGAGCAGTGCGTCGTACGCGGGCGATCTGGATCTCACCGGGCAAAGGTTAACCTGATACCACACCGGGCACCGACAATCTACCGTGGCTCACTCCAGCACCAGGCATGCCGATGAACGAGAGCCTCGCGAGGAGAGGCCAGCCGCTGCAGCTTCGCGTTTCCGCCTCTTTTACGCCCTCGCGGGGGCTGCGCTGCTCGCGCTCGCGTCGGGCTTCGCGGCGCTCGTCGCGGCGCACCCCTCCCGGCCGCTGACGCTGCGGATCGACCGTGGCTGGCAGGCGATAATCCGGCACATTCGCGACCCCGCACTGACCGAAGGGGCCAAGATAGTAAGCCTGGTCGGCGGGCCGGTGGGCGGCACGGTCATCGTCATAGCGGTCGCCGCTTTTTTGTGGCTGGTGCGCGAGCGACGGGTCGGCGCGACTTACTTGGCGGCCGTCTTGGTGGTCAGCTCAAGTGCCTCACAGCTGATCAAGCATCTGGTGCTGCGTTCCCGGCCGCTCGGAGCGCTGATCACCGCCGACGTCGGATCGTTTCCTTCCGGCCATGTCGTCACGACCCTCGCGGTAGGCTCGGCGCTCGCCCTGGTGCTGGCACGCCCGGGTCACCGGCGCATCCCGCTGGCCGTGGTGGCGGTGGCGACCCTGACGATGATCTGGTGCCGCAGCTACCTCGGCGTGCACTGGCTGTCCGACACCCTGGAGAGCATCTTCGTGGCGGGCGGCATCGTTCTCACGGGGTGGGCATTCGCTGGCCGGTGGGTCGACCGCGAGGTCTCAAGCAGGCCCTAACCCGCCTGACCGCCATGGCCCACGATATGTTACCGTAAAGTAGCTTGATGTCGAGATATACTGCATGGCAGCATCAAGATAGCTCGACGTCGAGATACCAGCGAGGAGGTGGGCGGCCATGCCCGGCAACAGTTACGGCAGCCGCGCCAGTCTGCGGGCGGGCGACCGGGCGTATCAAATACACCGGCTTGACGCGGTGGACGGATCGGAGAACCTCCCGTTCAGCCTGAAGATCTTGCTCGAGAACCGGCTGCGGACCGAGAGCACAGGCGTTGCGACTCCAGACGATGTCGCCGCGCTGGCGGCCTGGAACCCAGCGGCCGAACCCAGTGCCGAGATCCAGTTCACCCCGGCACGCGTGATCATGCAGGACTTCACCGGCGTGCCGGCGATCGTCGACCTCGCCACCATGCGCGAGGCCATGCGTGATCTTGGCGGTGACCCGGCGAAGATCAACCCGCTCGTGCCTGTGGAGCTTGTCATCGACCATTCGGTGATCGCCGACGTCTTCGCACGCCCGGACGCCTTCGAGCGGAATGTGGACCTCGAGTACCAGCGCAATCGCGAGCGCTACCAGTTCCTGCGCTGGGGCCAGGGCGCGTTCCGGCGGTTCAAGGTGGTGCCACCGGGCACCGGGATCGTGCACCAGGTGAACATTGAGCACCTGGCGCGGGTGGTGATGGTGCGCGACGGTGCTGGCGGGCCGCCGCAGGCCTACCCGGACACCTGCGTGGGCACCGATTCACACACCACGATGGTCAACGGCCTCGGCGTGCTCGGCTGGGGGGTCGGCGGCATCGAGGCGGAGGCCGCGATGCTGGGCCAGCCGATCAGCATGCTGATACCTAACGTCGTCGGCTTCCGGCTCACCGGCGGGCTGCCCGCGGGCGCGACCGCGACGGACCTCGTCCTTACTATTACCGAACGGCTGCGCAGGCATGGCGTGGTCGGGAAGTTCGTCGAGTTCTACGGCGAGGGCGTGAGCGCGGTTCCTGTCGCGAACCGGGCCACGATCGGCAATATGAGCCCAGAGTTCGGGTCCACCTGCGCGATCTTCCCGATCGATGAGGAGACCCTGTCCTACCTGCGGCTTACCGCGCGGTCTCCCGAGCAGGTCGCACTGGTCGAGGCGTACGCCAAGGAACAGGGCCTGTGGCACGATCCATCCGCGGAGCCGCGCTTTTCCGAGCACCTGGAGCTTGACCTTGCCACGGTCGTGCCGTCGCTGGCCGGCCCCAAACGCCCGCAGGACCGGGTTGCGCTCGCCGACGCCGCCACCGCGTTCCGCGAGGCCCTCGCCACCTATCTGCCGACGGGGGCACCGGCCCTCGACAACGGCATCGCGGGTACGTTCCCGGCATCGGATCCTGTCGCCGCCGACCCGGTCGGCCGCCTGTCGGCGCCCGTCGCCGTGACGCTGGAGGACGGCACCCACACCTGGGTGGATCACGGCTCCGTTGTCATCGCGGCCATCACGTCCTGCACCAACACGTCCAACCCCTCGGTCATGATTGGCGCCGCGCTGCTGGCGCGCAAGGCGGTGGAGGCGGGGCTGTCCCGCAAGCCATGGGTGAAGACCACGCTGGCCCCCGGGTCAAAGGTGGTCATGGATTACTACGAGCGTTCCGGGCTGCTCCCGTACCTGGAGAAGCTCGGCTTCAGCCTGGTCGGCTACGGCTGCACGACGTGCATCGGGAACTCCGGGCCGCTGCCCGAGGCGGTCAGCGAGGCGGTCAATGCCAACGGTCTTGTCGTCGCGTCCGTATTGTCGGGCAACCGCAACTTCGAGGGCAGGATCAACCCCGATGTGAAGATGAACTACCTCGCATCGCCGCCGCTGGTGGTGGCGTACGCGCTCGCAGGGACGATGGACATCGACCTCAGCACCCAGCCCATCGGCTCCTGGCTGGACGGCGCGCCGGTGTATCTCGCCGACATCTGGCCGTCCCCGGCGGAGATCGAGGAGGTGGTCGGTTCGGCTGTCGCCGCCGAGATGTTCGAGCGCAACTACGCGGACGTGTTCGCCGGCGACGAGCGGTGGCAGGCCCTGCCCGTTCCCGCAGGCGACATCTTCGACTGGGATCCCGGATCGACCTACGTGCGCAAGCCGCCGTACTTTGATGGGATGGGCCGCGATCCGGCACCGGTCACCGACATCAGGCACGCGCGCGCACTCGTCATGCTCGGCGATTCGGTAACCACCGACCACATCTCACCAGCGGGATCGATCAAGGCGGACGGCCCGGCGGGGGAGTACCTGCGCGCGCACGGCGTGCAGCGGCGCGAGTTCAACTCCTATGGGTCGCGACGGGGAAACCACGAGGTGATGATCCGCGGCACATTCGCCAACATCCGGCTGCGCAACCTGCTGGCGCCCGGGACCGAGGGCGGCGTCACGGTCGTGCTGCCGTCCGGGGAGCCTGCGACGATCTACGATGCCGCGCGGGCGTACGCGGTGCAGGGCACGCCGCTTGTGGTCCTCGGCGGAAAGGAGTACGGCTCGGGGTCCTCGCGGGACTGGGCCGCGAAGGGTCCCGCATTGCTCGGGGTCCGCGCCGTGATCGCCGAGTCGTTCGAGCGCATCCACCGGTCGAACCTGATCGGGATGGGCGTGCTGCCGCTCCAGTACCGGCCCGGTGAAACGGCCGCATCGCTCGGACTGACCGGCCGGGAGGAATTCTCGGTAATCGGCGTGGCGGCGATGAATTCAGGCCAGGTGCCGCGAGAGGTGACGGTGCGGGCCGATGACATCGAGTTCCGGGCCGTTGTGCGGATCGACACCCCGGGCGAGGCAGCCTATTACCGGCACGGCGGCATCATGCCATACGTGCTCCGGTCGCTGCTGGGACCGCCTAGGTAGGGATGCACCTGCGACTGACAAGGTCGGCCCGCACGGCTGGCACGGACTACGTGCCAGCCGACGAGCCTGAAGCGCGGAACCGCCGCCGCTTTGCCGCCCTGGTATTGCTCGTCGGGATCACCGCGCTGGCGTTCAACCTCCGGCCGACCATCACCAGCCTCCCACCGGTGTTCCCTGAGCTGGCCGCGAGGCTTGGATTGTCGTCCGCGGCCGTGACGACGCTGGCCACCATCCCGGTGGTGTGCTTCGGCGTTTTCTCCGGGTTCGCCACGCGGCTCAGCCGACGGGTCGGGGACGAGCAGGCGCTTTTCGCGGCACTGGCCGTGCTGACCGTTAGCCTCGCACTTCGCGGGGCGTTCCCCGGTGTCGCGCTGTTCCCCGCGACGATACTCGCGGCTGGCGCCATTGCGATCATGAATGTGCTGCTCGTCGGGATGGTCAAAAGGCGGATGCCGGCGCGTGCGGGTCTGGTGGTGGGCATCTACCTGCTCAGCCTGTCGGCGGGTTCGATCATCGGTTCCTTGATCAGTGTGCCGGTCTATCAGTCGTCGGGCGGATCGGTGCGGGACGTGCTCGGCCTGTGGGCACTGCCGGCCGCGGTGGCGACGATCGCGTGGCTGCCGCAGTTGAGCCTCCGCGTTCGGTCGCAGTCTGCCGGGCCCGCTGGGGGTGCCGGGCCCGCCGGGGGTGCTGGGGGTGCTGGGGGTGCCCAGCCTGCCGGACCTGGTGGGGGGGCCGGGGGTGCCGGGCGGCGGACCAGTCGGATCAGCCGCATCACCGGGCACGGGGTGCACAGGTACGTCCTGGCCTGGCAGGTTGCCGCATTCATGGGATTGCAAAGCCTGATCTTCTACTCAACCCTGTCCTGGCTGCCCACCCTGTTCCGCGATCGTGGCGCGAGCGCCGCCCAAGCGGGCGTCCTGATCTCGGTCATGAGCCTCGGCGGGCTCCCCACCGCGCTCCTGGTCCCGGTGCTTGCCCACCGCGCAGCCGATCAACGCCTGCTGGTCATCCCGACGGCGCTGCTCAGCGGCGCCGGGATCGCCGCCGCGTTGGTCGCTCCGCTGAGCACCGCGGTGGCCTGGATGACGCTACTCGGCGCCGCCCAGGGATCGGCATTGGGCCTCGCCATCTTCTTCACCATTGCGCGGGCGGCGACACCGGCGACGGCCGCGTCGCTATCGGCGCTCGCCCAGGGCGCCGGTTACCTCGTGGCAAGTACCGGGCCGCTGCTTGTCGGCTTCCTCCATTCGGCGACTGCGGGCTGGACGATTCCGATCTTCCTGCTCCTTGGCTTTACCGTGATCGAGCTCGTCGCCGGTTATCTCGCCGCCCGTCCTCGCGTCATCGAGTGACGTAACCTCAAGCGGTGTGTCCAGGGCCGCACCGACAACGGCCATTTCACGCAGCTGAACCCGCGCGTTCCCAGCTACCACCTCTCGACCGGCCGCGACCGCTTCATCGCCTGGTGACCTGCGACGCGACATCTCCGGGCCAACTGGGTGCGGGTCTTGCACGTCTAGCGAAATAGACTCGCCTACGCTTGCTATGAGTCGCGTGGCCGCTCGGGCCCGACAGCCGCGCCGACAGGACCGAAGGAGCAGACAACTGTGACCTTGCTTGAGTCCATCGCTGGCCCGCAGGATGTCAAACGCCTGAATCAGGCGCAGCTCACACAGCTTGCGGGAGAGATACGCGACTTTATGATCCCCGCCGTATCCCGCACCGGGGGCCATCTCGGGCCCAACCTCGGCGTGGTGGAGCTCACGATCGCGCTCCACCGGGTGTTCGACTCGCCGCGTGACCGAATTGTCTTCGACACCGGTCACCAGTCATACGTGCACAAGCTGCTCACCGGCCGCCAGGCCGGATTCGGCCGGCTTCGCCAGCGCGATGGGCTTTCCGGCTATCCGAGCCAGCGCGAGTCAGAACACGACCTGGTGGAGAACTCACACGCCTCCACCGCGCTGTCCTATGCCGATGGGCTCGCCAAGGCTTACAAGCTGCGCGGGGAGGCCGGCCGGACGGTCGTCGCGGTAGTCGGTGACGGCGCACTCACCGGTGGCATGGCATGGGAGGCGCTGAACAACATCGCTGCCGCGCCCGACAGCCGCCTCGTCATCGTGGTCAATGACAACGGCCGCTCCTACACGCCGACAATCGGCGGGCTCGCCAGCCATCTCGCGACCGTGCGGATGTCACCTCGGTACGAGCACGTTCTTGAGTACATCAAGACCACGCTGTCCCGCACGCCGGTGGTGGGGCTGCCGCTGTACGACACCCTGCACGGCATCAAGAAGGGGATCAAGGACGTGCTGCAGCCGCAGGTCCTTTTCGAGGACCTCGGCCTGAAGTACCTCGGCCCGATCGACGGGCACGACGAGGCTGTGGTCGAGCTTGGCTTGCGCCGCGCACGCGACTTCGGAGCGCCGGCCATTGTGCATGTCATCACGCGCAAGGGGTTCGGCTACCCGCCCGCGGAGCGCAACGACGAAGACCGCCTGCACCAGGTCGGGGCCGACACCGATCCGGAGACGGGAATGCCCAACAGATCGGCGGCGCGCACCTGGAGCCACGTCTTCGCGGACGAGATGCTGACCATCGGCGCGGAGCGCCCGGACGTGGTGGCGATCACCGCCGCGATGCTCTACCCGACCGGTCTCGCCAAGTTCGCCGCCGCCTACCCGGACCGGGTCTATGACGTCGGCATCGCAGAGCAGCACGCGGTCACCAGCGCGGCCGGCCTGGCAATGGGTGGCCTGCACCCGGTTGTAGCCATCTACTCCACCTTCCTCAACCGGGCGTTCGACCAGCTCATCATGGACGTGGCGCTGCACAAGCTGCCGGTGACGTTCGCGCTGGACAGGGCCGGCGTCACCGGCCCGGACGGGGCAAGCCACAACGGCATGTGGGACGGCTCCATTCTGCAGGTCGTGCCTGGCCTGCGGATCGCCGCGCCACGTGACGCAACCCGGCTTTCCGAACTGCTGCGCGAGGCCGTCGCGACCGATGACGGTCCCACGGTGCTGCGGTACCCGAAAGCCACCGCGGCGGGCGACATCCCCGCGATCGGGAAACTGGGCGGCATGGACGTGCTGCACCGGCCGAAGGCCGGCCAGTCCCAGGATGTGCTGCTCGTCGGAGCTGGGGTGATGGCCGGTGTCTGTGCCGAGGCTGCGGCAAGGCTCGCCGACCAGGGCATCGGGGTCACCGTGATCGATCCGCGCTGGACCAAGCCGGTGGACGAGGCGCTGGTGGCCGCGGCTCGCGGCAGCCGCTCGGCCAGCCCGGGGGGACGACCCCCCGGAGCCCCCGGTTTTGCCAGCCCGGGCGGAGCCCCCCGTTTTGTCATGGTCGTTGAGGACAATGGCAGGGCGGGAGGCTTCGGCGATGCCGTCTGCCGTCTGCTCCGTGACCACGACGTGGACACTCCCGTGCGGACGTTTGGGCTGCCCCAGGAGTTCCTCAGCCATGGCGAGCGGAAGGAGATCCTGGCCGACGCGGGCCTCACACCGCAGCATCTCGCGCTGAAGATCACCGAGATCGTGGCGCACGCGAATAAACCATCTCCGGTCCTTGAACAGCCGAGCGGTGGTCAACGGCCGTGACGGTGCAGGTCGTGCGGGTGGCAGTCGTCGGCTCGGGTCCGGCCGGGCTTTACACCGCCGAGGCGTTGTTCAAGCAGGTGGCGGCGCTGGGCGACGCCCTTGACGTCGAGGTGGACGTGCTGGACCGGCTGCCCACGCCGTACGGTCTTGTCCGTTATGGCGTCGCTCCGGACCATCCCTCGATCAAGTCGATCGCCACCTACCTACAGCGGGTACTCGAAAACCCGCCCGTCAGGTTCCTCGGCGGCGTGCGCTTCGGCAGTGACGTCACCAGAGATGAGCTGCTCGCGTGCTACGACGCGGTCGTCTACGCAACGGGTGCGATGCGGGACCGGCGGCTAAGTATCCCCGGTGAGGACCTCGCCGGCAGCGTCGCCGCCACCGACTTCGTGAACTGGTACTGCGGCCACCCGGACATCGACCCCGGCATGTTCTGCCTGGACACGGAGTCGGTAGCGGTGATCGGCGTCGGCAACGTCGCGGTCGACGTCGCGCGGATTCTCGCCAAGACCCCTGCCGAGCTGTACCGCACCGATGTTCCTGAACTCGTGCTTGCCGCGCTCACCGCCAGCAAGGTTCGCGAGATTCACATGATCGGCCGGCGGGGCCCCGCGCAGGCCAAGTTCACCACCAAGGAACTGCGCGAGCTTGGTCAGGTTGCCGGGGCGGACGTTGTGGTGGACCCCGCTGAGATCGACCTGGACGCCTTCGACCCGACGGGCGAGAGTTCGCGGCTGGCGGAATCCGACCGTCATATCCGCGGCAATCTCAAGGTGATCAGGGATTGGGCGGCGCGGGTTCCCGGGGACCGCCCGCGGCGCCTGGCCGTCCGGTTCTGGCTGCGGCCGGTCGAGATCCTCGGCTCGCGGCGCGTGACCGGGCTGCGCCTGGAGCGGACCAGGCTCGACGAGTCCGGGCGTGTCGTCGGTACCGGGGAGCACGAGGAACTTCCCGTGCAGATGGTGCTGCGCTCGGTTGGGTACCAAAGCGTGCCGCTGCCCGGTGTGCCGTTCGACGAGCGGACCTGTACGGTGCCGAACGCGGAGGGGCGGGTCATCGATCTCCATGGAAACCCGGTTCCCGGCGAATACGTCGCCGGCTGGCTGAAGCGCGGCCCGACCGGGGTGATCGGCACGAACAAATCTGACGCCGCGCAGACAGTCCGCTCACTTCTCGCTGACATCCAAACCCGCAAGACCGGGGCTGGTTCCCGCCGGATCGAAGAGATTCTCGACGGCCGCGGCGTACAGCCGGTGAGCTATACGGGCTGGCTGGCCATCGAACAACGCGAGATGGAGCTGGCCGCCGAACTAGGCCGCGGTGAGAAGGTCAAACTGGTCGGCTGGGACGCGCTGCTCGCCGCCTGCGGCGCGGCACGCGGCGCGCTACGTGGCGCCGAACGTTAACCTTCCGCTTCCCCCGGGAATGGTTCGCAACGACCCTGGTGTGCGCGTAGGCGCGGCCGTTCGCGTCCTGTTGACCGGAATCGGGGAGAATCGTGCTATGAGCGTGAGCGAGACCAGTGATTCCGCGGTTGAGAGCGATCTTCCCCGAGACAGGTATCTCGACCGCGAGGAGAGCTGGTTGCGCTTCAACCAGCGGGTGCTTGAGCTGGCCGAGGACGATTCCGTGCCGCTACTCGAGCGCGTGCGGTTCCTGGCGATCTTCGCGAGCAACCTGGATGAGTTCTTCATGGTCCGGGTGGCGGGCCTCACCCGGCGGCTGGCGACCGGGCTGCCCGTGGAGACCGCCACCAGGCGGCCACCCCGGCAGGTGCTCGGCCGAATTCTCGAGGTCACGGGCGAGCTGATGAGCCGGCATGCGACGTGCTTCCGTGACGTGGTGCTGCCCGGGCTGACCGCGCAGGCTATCGAGATTCTGCGCTGGAGCGAGCTTTCTGACACGGAGCGCCAGAGCTTGCATCGGCTGTTCCGAGACCGCATCTACCCGGTGCTGACCCCGCTCGGAGTGGACCCCGCTCACCCGTTCCCCTATATCTCGGGCCTGTCGCTCAACCTGGCGGTGATCGTCGCCGATCCGCAGGCTGGGGGCACGATGTTCGCCCGGGTGAAGATCCCACCCGTGCTGCCCCGGTTCCTCGAGGTCTCGCAGCACCGATTCGTCCCGCTAGAAGACGTGATCGCCGCGCACCTGACCCAGCTGTTCGAGGGCATGGAGATCCTGGAACACCACGCGTTTCGCGTCACACGCAACCAGGACCTCGAAATCGACGAGGACGTAACCGAGGACCTGCTGCAGGCGCTGGAGCGGGAACTGCTGCGGCGCAAGTTCGGGCCCGCGGTGCGCCTCGAGGTAGAAGACTCGATCTCCGCGGCGGTCCTCGATCGCTTGGTGACCGAGCTTGGCATCGGTGAGCGCGCCGTCTACCGGCTGGTCGGCCCGCTCGACCTGGCCGGGCTGAACGCGATCGCCGATCTCGATCTCCCGGAACTCAAGTACCCCCAGTTCGTCCCCGCCGAGTCCGCGCTCAGCCGCGACACCGACGTGTTCGCCACGCTGCGTGAGCATGATGTGCTGGCCCATCATCCGTATGACTCGTTCACGACCTCGGTGGAACGGCTCGTCGAGGAGGCGGCCGCCGACCCCGCGGTACTGGCGATCAAGCAGACCCTCTACCGCACCAGCGACGCGTCGCCCATCGTGGACGCCCTGATCGATGCCGCCGAGGCCGGTAAGCAGGTCGTGGTCGTCGTCGAGATCAAAGCGCGGTTCGACGAGCAGGCCAACATCGCGTGGGCGCGAAAGCTCGAGGAGGTTGGCTGCCACGTGGTCTACGGCATTGTCGGGCTGAAGACGCACTGCAAAGCCGTGCTTGTGGTGCGCCAGGAGCCGGACGGCACGCTTCGCCGCTACTGCCACATCGGCACCGGCAACTACCACCCGAAGACCGCGCGGCTGTACGAAGATTTCGGCTTGCTCACCGCGGACCCCGTGGTCGGGGAGGACGTGACCGACCTCTTCAACCGCCTGACCGGTTACAGCCGCCGGAAGTCGTACCGCCGCCTGCTGGTCGCTCCTGTGTCGCTGCGCACCGGGATCGTGGAGCGCATCAACCAGGAACGTGAACGGTTTCTCGAGGGTCACCCCGCACGGATACGAATAAAGTGCAACGCGCTCATCGACGAGGTGGTGATCGACGCGCTCTATCGCGCTTCACAGGCGGGTGTGCCGGTTGACCTGTTGATACGCGGCATATGTGCGCTGCGCCCCGGCGTCCCTGGCTTGTCGGATACGATCCGCGTCCGCAGCATTCTCGGCCGGTTCCTCGAGCACTCGCGAGTGTACGCGTTCGGCCCTGGCGGCGAGGAAGGCCCGCCTGGCGTGTGGCTTGGCAGCGCCGACGTCATGCACCGCAACCTGGACCGCCGGGTTGAGGTGCTCGTCCAGGTGGCCGACCCGTCGCAGCGGGAGGAACTCGCAGGCATGATCGACCTGGGGTCGGACGATGGCACCGCGTCGTGGCGGCTGGACGATGAGGGCCGCTGGACCCGGCGTAACCACGACGACTCCGGTAAGCCGCTGCTCGACCTCCAGACCCATCTGATCGAGTCGCGCCGCTGGAGGGCGGCCGATGGGTGATGCCCCGCTAGCTGGCGACGTACGCGCCGCGGGGGCCGTTTTGTGGCGGACGGGGACAAATGGAGCCGGTGTCGAGGTCGCTCTGATCCACCGGCCGCGCTACGACGACTGGAGCCTTCCCAAGGGCAAGGCGAAGCCCGGCGAGCATCCGCTGGTCAACGCGGTACGCGAGGTGGCAGAGGAAACCGGGGTACGGCCGGTGTTGGGCCGGCCCCTCGGTCGCAGCCGTTATCAGGTGCGTGCCGTCCCGAAGCGGGTCGATTACTGGGCCGCGACGCCAGCACCGCCGCCATCGGCGCAGCGGTCCATAGGGCTGCACGGGCAGCATGTCCCGAACGGCTCCGCGGCCAGTCGCGTTTGCGGCGACTCCGCCGAGCTTGGCGGGGGTGGCGAGGTCGACAAGCTGGAGTGGCTGCCGGTCGATGTCGCGATGCGGCGGCTGAGCTACCAGCGGGACGCGGCGATCCTGGGTGAATTCGCGGCCCGGCCGAACGCCACGGTCCCCTACATCTTGCTGCGGCACGCCTCTGCCGGGCGTAAAGGTGACGGGCCCAGTGATGATCGGCTCCGGCCACTTGACGAGGCCGGAGCCGTCCAGGCCGCCACGCTGGCTGCCCTGCTTGGCTGCTTCGGGTCCGCGCGGGCGTTCAGCTCCGCAACTGCCCGCTGCGTAGAAACCGTGCTGCCCTATGGTCTTGCGGCCGGTGTGCCAGTTACCGCCGATCCGGCTCTGACCTGGGGTGCTGGCGGTGGCGCGGAGGCCAGCGAGGCAGTGGCCAGCGCCAGGCTGGCCGGGCTGTTGGCCGACCGCGCCGCGACGATCGTGTGCGGGCACGGCGAGACGTTGCCGGACATGTTGGCCCAGGCGTGCAGATACTTCGGCGCGGCCCTGCCCAGCGAACCGTCGCTCGACAAGGCCGCCTTCTGGGTCCTGCATGTGGCGCCGCATGCTGCGGAGCGGTTCGTGGTTCTGGAGCAGCACGGCATCGGGTAAGCCCAGTCGGTGGGTCACCCGGCTTCAGGTGTTCGGCTCGACGATGACCTTCAGCCCGCCGCGGCGGGCGGCGGCCGTGAACGCGCTGGCGGTTTGGGCGAGCGGGAACCGGTCGGTTACGAGCCCGGTCAGGTCGATCCGCCGGCTCGTGGCGAGCCCGATCGCGCGCGGGTACACCTCGTTCATGCGGCGCACCATCGCGATCGTGAGCCCCTTGCGCCTGGCCACGGACGCGCGGAACCGGGTCCAGTCCTCACCTGGGATCCCGCCGAGCATCACCCGGCTGCCAGGCCGGGCGGCCCGGACGGCGAGCTGAACCGCATCGTCGGTCCCCGCCATCTCGAACGCGGCGTCGACTCCAGCACCCACCAGGTCACGCAGGCCGGACTCTTCGCTGACCGCCTCGGGGGCGACGGCGACCTCGGCCCCGGCCTGGAGCGCCGCATCGCGGCGATGCGACAGCGGGTCCACGGCGACCACATGGGCGGCGCCGGCCGCTCGGGCGAGCTGCACGAGAAGCAGCCCGATCGGGCCGCATCCGATCACTGCGCAGGTCCCGCCCATGCGCAGGTGGCCGAGGTCGAGCGCGTGGATGGCCACGCCAAGCGGCTCAAGCAGGGCACCGTCGGCATCGGAAAGACTGTCCGGCAGCGGATGCAGTCGCGCCGACGGCCAGGCGAGGAATTCCCGCAGCGCCCCGTCCTGCGGGCCGTAGCCGGCGAACCTCACCCGCGGGCACAGGTTCCGGTATCCGTCGCGGCACTGCTCGCAGACCTCGCAGGGGATCGCTGGATCGATCGCCACCCGCCGCCCCTGGAAGGGACCATCGTCGGCGACTCCAGCCGCCTCGTGCCCGAGAACCAGCGGCCTGTCGAGCCGCGCGTCTCCGATGCCCCCCTCGCTCCACCAGTGCAGATCGGAACCGCAGATTCCGACCGCCGTGACACGCACGAGGCTGCTTCCTGGCTCCGGTTCGGGCACTGGCTCGTCTGCCACCCGCAGATCGCCAGCCCCATGCAGCCTCGCTGTCCTCATCGGTCTCCCCTCTGCGCGGGTGTTGGATCAAGGATAGGGACATGCCGCGGCAGCCGTTCGGGAGCATAACTGGCGTCACCGATCATGGCCGGGGGTAGAACGACAACGGGGGACCGTTACGGTGGGGATTCTTGTCTGGGCCGCGCGGACAGTGCTTGGTGCGGCATTGTTGTCCACGTTCGCGGCGACGGGGTGTGCGCCTGCCCGTCCGTTCGCGTTCATCCACACGCAAGGTGTGCGCGAGGTCGCTGCCGCGCGGTCATACTGGACCCCCGCGCGCATGGCCCGCGCCCGGCCAGCGGAGTGGTCGCACAGAATCGGCTCCGGCCAGGCCGTTCGGCCGGGCACGACCCGGCCGGCCACCGTGCGGGTGGGTGCGTTGTTCGCGCACGATGCAGGCGGTGATCACTTCTGTACAGCCGGCGTGGTCGCCAGCCCTGGCCGCGAGATGCTGATCACGGCGGCGCACTGTGTCGATGGCGGCAAGAGAACGACGTCCCGTCGCGACATCGTGTTCGTGCCCGGCTACCGGGACGGCGCCACCCCGTTTGGGGTATGGGTGCCGCGGGCGATAGTGCTCCCTACGCGCTGGGTTCGGTCGTCCGACCCAGCGCTCGATGTGGCGTTCATCGTGCTGCGGGCATCGCATGGTCGGCGTATTCAAAGCGTGCTTGGCGCGGACCGGCTTGGCATCCACCAGGGCTTCACCAACGTCGTTCGGGTCACTGGATACCCGGCCACCGGTGCTGAGCCGATCACCTGTGTCAGCAGGACCAGCCGGGAGAGCAGGCACCAGATGAGGTTCAGGTGCGGAGGCTTTTCGGCGGGCACCAGTGGGAGCCCGTGGGTGGCGCGCTTTAATCCGCGGACCAACCAAGGCGTGATCGTCGGCGTGATCGGCGGCTATCAGCGTGGCGGCGACTCCTCGGCTGTCTCCTACAGCCCTTACTTCGGCGATGACGTCAAAAGCCTGTATCAGACGGCAGCGCGCCTGCCATGACCATGGGCTGCTGGCTGCCCCGCCTGGTCCGTGCCAGGGCTGGGACCGCTGGGCTGGTCGGCGTCGCCCTGGCCCCCTAACCGACGACACCGACCAGCAAGGTCAATGATCGTCCAGGTAGGCCTCCGGGCGGGGACCGGGGTGGCCTTCGGCGTGGCGCCGCTAGCGCTTGTGCGGGCATTCCGGTATGAACGGCGCAGGTCGGCGGGGTGGTTCTTATGCTTCACCCTTGTCGTGCAGACGGCGGAGCGCTCCGGCCAGGGGTGCGACGGTCAGCTCGACCTGCCACGGCCGGGCGCCGTGGGCGGCGAGAACGTCGGCGACAGACGCGGCAGTGAGCACGGCGGGCGGGTTCCACGCCAACCGCCGTACCGTGTCCGGCTGCAGCAGGTTCTCGCTTGGGACATTGTGTTCGTCCGCCAGAGCGGTAACGACGGTTCGTGCCGCTTCCAGGCGCCTAGCCGCCACGGGGTCGCGTTCTGCCCACCGGCTGGCGGGTGGGGGACCGTCGCCCTGAAGCGACGCCTCGGGCAGCCCGTCCTCGGCGCTGTCGCGCGCGCGGGCGAGTGCGCGCAACCAGGTGGAGGCGCGCCGCCGAGCGTTACGGCCAGTGAATCCCGGGATCACGTTGAGTTCGCTCGGGGTGGCGGGCATTGTTCTTGCGGCCTCGACGATCGCGGCATCCGGCAGCACGCGGCCGGGGGACAGATCGAGCCGTTGCGCGATTTCGTCGCGAGCGCGCCACAACTCGCGCACCGCTGCCAGGCCGCGGCGAGCACGCACGCGATGGATGCCGGACGTTCGGCGCCACGGCTCTCTTCGGGGCTTGGGTGGCCCGGTGGCCAGCACGGCGGCGAACTCCTGCCGCGCCCACTCGGTCTTGCCGACAGCATCGAGCCGCGCACTGAGCGCGTGGCGAAGATCCACGAGCACCTCGACGTCGAGCGCGGCGTAGCGGAGCCAGGCAGCGGGGAGCGGGCGAGTAGACCAGTCCGCCGCCGAATGGCCCTTCTCCATCCGAAGCCCGAGTATCTCCTCGACGAGGGTGGCCAGCGCGACCCGGGGAAAGCCGAGCAGGCGGCCTGCCAGCTCGGTGTCGAAGATGCGCCTAGGCTGGTAACCGAGCTCGGCCAGGCACGGCAGATCCTGGGAAGCGGCGTGCAGCACGGCCTCGGTGTCGCGTAGGGCGGCGTCGATGCCAGCAAGGTCCGGACAACGGATCGGGTCGATGAGTACCGTACCTGCGCGCTCGCGCCAAAACTGCACTAGGTAAGCGCGCTGGCCATACCGGTACCCTGACGCGCGCTCGGCGTCTACCGCGACTGGCCCGGTCCCCGCGCTCAGCGCGCGCACCGCGTCCGCGAGGTTGCCGGGGTCCGACACGATCGGCGGGATCGGTGCCCGTGGTTCGAGCAGAGGTACCGTTCCCGTCGACCCCGGCAGGTGGTTGCCTGGGTCTGGCGGGCCGTTGCCTGGGTCCGGCGCGTGGCTGCTCGAGCCCGGCGCGCCCTTACCGGGCGTCACCTGACTGTAGGTCCTTGCGGCTGCCTATGGTCCGGCGAGTGGTCCGTGGCCTGGCGCTTGGCGGCGGCAACGCGCTGATCCCAGGGGCCAGCGGGGGCAAGCCGGCTGCGGCGCACAGCGTGTCACACCATGCCGCCATATGGGGTGCCAGCTGGCTCGACCCGGTTCGCCGCGGCTCTGGCCCGGCCTCATACTCGATCGGGGACCACGACGCCCGCAGCTCAAATTCCGTCGCGGCTGGTTCGTCGTGTTTGGCGCCAAATCCCTCCGTCACCACGCGGGTCACGGTACCGCTCGGCGCCGCGTAACTGGCTGCCCGGGAATCGAGAGCCTCGGTAAGCCAACTCCAGCCCACGGGGCCGAGCAGCGGATCCTGGGCGATCTCCGGGTCCAGTTCTGCTTGAATCTGCGCGACGATCCTGAACGGCCCGGCCCATCCCGTCTGACCAGCCGGATCGTAAAGAAGGAGAAGGCGGCCCGTCGCGATTTCGGACCCGTCGCTAGTGACGGCCGCAGAAAATATGGTGGCATAGGGCGCGAGCCGTTTCGGGGCCGACACGTCCTCGAATGAAAGTTCGGGACGAAGCGCCACCTGACGGTCGCGTTCGGCTTCGAGGTCTGCCGCGGCGCTACGGAAGATCTCTGCCGCCTCTGCGACCCGCCGCGGTGCCGCCCGGCCTTCCGGGCTCATGACAGGAGCGTATGACACCGTCCCTGGCACGCTGTCACGCGGCACGTTCCGGACTAGCTGGCCGATCCGTCCCATCCGCAGCGGTTCCCCATCTCGCGGCCCATGACGGCGCCGCGAAACCGAGTAGAAGCGCGGCGCCGCAGTCGATGCAGACTAGCTCCGGGCAGCAACCGTCAGGGCTATTGGCCCGATCCGGGCAGCTCGCCGCGTCATGCGGCCGCTCGAAAAGCCGTTCGTCGTGGCACTCGGGGCAATGCAGCGCCATGAGGCTCATTGCGGGCAACCTCCTTGCCGGGCACGTGCCGCGGATTCTCGCCGGGATCGACGCAGTGCAAGACTGATCAAAAGGTCCCATACGCTGACGTCAAAGCGGTGGACGTCGCGCGGCGTGTCTCGAAAATCGGCAGCGCCTGCTGTTGCGACGACAACGAGGCAGGCAGGTGGCCTATGAGACGATCCCTACTGTGACCGCGGCCAAGGAAGACTCCCCGTTCCTTCGAGCCTGCCGCAGGAAGCCGGTGCCGTACACACCGGTCTGGTTCATGCGCCAGGCCGGCCGTTCGCTCCCGGAGTACCGCAGGGTACGGGCGGGCATCGGGATGCTGGAGGCGTGCGCACATCCTGAACTCGTCGTGGAAATCACACTGCAGCCGCTACGCAGGTACGACGTTGACGCAGCGATCTTCTTCAGCGACATAGTCGTGCCCCTGAAGGCGGTGGGAGTCGACCTGGACATCCGGCCTGGTGTCGGTCCTGTCGTGCAGCACCCGCTGCGGGATATTTCCGATCTGGCGCGGCTGCGGCCGTTGGTGCCTGGCGATGTGCCATACGTGACCGAAGCCGTCCAGGCGCTGGTCGCCCAGCTCGGCGCCCGGCCACTCATCGGGTTCGCCGGAGGTCCGTTCACATTGGCGTCATATCTGGTGGAAGGCGGGCCGTCCAAGAACCACGAGCGCACAAAGACGCTTATGTATGGCAATCCCCGGCTGTGGCATTCGCTGCTCGATCGACTCGCCGATATCACTGTTTCGTTCCTGCAGATCCAAATCGCCGCCGGAGTATCTGCCGTGCAACTGTTCGACTCGTGGGTCGGCGCGGTCGGACCTGACGACTACCGGCGCAGCGTGCTCCCGCACAGCAGGCGGATCTTCGCGGCCCTGGAGAGCAGCGGTGTGCCGCGTATCCATTTCGGCGTGGGCACTGGTGAGCTGCTCGGCTTGCTGAGCGAGGCCGGAGCCGACGTGGTTGGGGTGGACTGGCGAGTGCCGCTTGACGAGGCTGTTCGCCGGGTGGAGCCGGGCAAGGCGCTGCAGGGCAATCTCGACCCGGCGGTTCTGTTCGCGCCGTGGGACGTGATCAAAAACCGGGCCCGCGACGTGCTGGGTCGCGGCCGGGCGGCCGAGGGCCACATCTTCAACCTCGGTCACGGCGTTCTGCCGGGCACCAATCCCGATGCCCTGGCCAAGCTGGCTGACTTCGTGCACTCGGAGTCCATGGGTACCCCTGCGTAGCGTCGCCGGGGTCCGTCCAGGGGACCGCAGGGGTGGTGGCGGGGTACGGTGCCGGGGAGTCGGGTGGCTGGTGGGTCAGTCGGCGGGGGTTGGCGGGGTACGGCGACGGAACAGCCACCGCCGGTTGCGATAGCCGAGATAGCCCAACACCACAAGCACCACCGCGAATGGTATGAGCGCGCCCAGTACGGTGGACAGGCCGCTCGCGAACGAGCGCAACGCCCGCCACCCGGCGGTCAGTCCCCCTACAAAACCGGCCGCATGGTGGTGCCGCCTCGGCTTCACCGTCGCCGACGCACCCAGGAGCTGCAGCGACACGGTCGCGTAGGCGGTTTGGTGATTGAGAGCACGTTGCTGTGCCTGCAGCGACTCCAAGTCGGACTCCTGCTGGCTGATCTGCTCCTGGATGCTCAGCAGCTCGCTGACTGCCCCCGCTCGGCCTAGCAGAGTCCGCAGCTGCGACATCGCGGCTTCCGCTGAGGCCACCCGGCTATTCGTGTCGGCGACGGTCTCGGTCACATCCTGTGCCTGCTGCCGCAGGGAGACCTGGGACCCGACCTGTGTGGTGAGCTTGGTCAGCGTGGCCGGGTACGCACCAACGGGAATCTTCAGCTCGAGGCTGGCCCGGGAGCGAGCCGGATGCGAGGGGTCGATCGAGGTGCTCTCGCTGGCGACATAACCCCCCACACCGGTCACGATCTGCTGCGCCTGCGCGTCCGCTTGCGCAACATCGCGGGCGCGCACCGTCAACGAGGCGGTGTAGATGATGTCACTGCCCGCGGCGAGAGGAAGTGCGGCACGGGGGCGAGTCTGGCTTGAGCCGCTCCGTGCCGCTCCTGGAACAGCAGGAACAGCGGAAACAGCGGGAACGGCAGCGTCTGGGACGGCGTTGCTCTTGGTGGACCCAGCGCCAGATGTCGCCCTCTTGACCGGCATTCCGGCGCTTCCGGCCGAGGATGATTCGCCGCCGCAACCAACGAGCAGCAGCCCGCATACGGCGAAGGCGGCAGCGGCAACGGTGGCGGCGCGCACTGGAAAGCGTCCGCCATTCTGCATTTTCATGACATTGCGACGCCGCCGGAGCATTAATGGTTCCGGCCCGGCGGACACGACTTCGTAAAGGCAAGGAAAGAACCTGGCCAAGGTTAGCGGTTACCTGGCCGGTTGGAGTCAGCCTCGGCTCGGCTCAGCTTGGCGAGGTAGGCGTTGTACGCCGCCAACTGCTCATCGTCGTCATCGACGTCACCTTGGCCGCGCGGGTCGCGCCGCGAGGTCGCTTCGAGGCTGGCCAGCCTCGCCCGCCTGACGGACTCGAGCCAGCCTAGATTGCGATCGCCCAGACTGTCGCGGCTCCAGATCAGGAACATCAACATGGTGAGAGCGAGCATGATGGCGTCCCCGCCGATCCACATGAGGGCACCGCCCCACTGCACGTCCTCCACCGGGCTGGGGCCCCATGATCGTCTCGGGAGGCCAGCGATTCCCGTATTCGCGAGCCCGAGTATGACCCCGGTAAAGGTATCCACGGGCATGATCACCACGAGGGCGATCAGCCGCATCGGGTACGAGAGCCGCCAGCGGATAGGCTCCCGGCCCAGTAGCGGCAGGAAGAACAGATACCCGACGATCAAGTAGAGTGCGTGCTCCGCACTGTGGGCCGCCTCGTTCCTCATTACCCCGCTCACCAATCCGGTCAGGTGAGTGCCGACGATCGTGGCGGCATAGGCGGCGATCCCGAGCAGTGGCCACGTCAGCCCGCCGACGACACGTGAGCGAACCGCCCTCTTCACCCAGGTGTGCAGTGGGTTTCGGCTGGCGTGCAGCAGCAGTGTCACGGGCTGGCCGACCACCAGCAAGGGCGGCGCCACCATGATCAGGAGCAAGTGCTGAGTCATGTGATCCCAGAACAGCACGTCGTCGTAGGTCCCGATGCCGCTCTGGGTGGCCACGGCGACGACCGCCAGCCCGGCCATGAACAGCGACGTCCGCCACCAGGGCCAAGGTCGCGCCGGATGACGTGACCGGACTCGCCAGACGCCCCACAGGTACGCTGCCGCGGTGGCGACGATCAGACCGGTCACCGCCGGAGCGAACGTGCATCGCTCCGCTACCTGCTGCCAGCCGAACGGCGGCAGCGACTGATCACTCACGGCCGCCTGCCATGTCTCGTAACACGTAAACACCCGGTGTCGTCACCCATTCTCGCCCTGCTGGCCGGCGAGTTCGCACACGCCCTAGGCTCACGCGGCGCGCGCCAACGATCACCTTGTCCTGGACCGCGGCGAAGTGGCGAATTGGCGGGGGGTAAAGGTGCCAGTGCGCCGGACGGGGCGCCAGCGCAGCCGCGCGCCAAGAAGAGCGGTCACTATGGAGTGGATGCCGACCAGGCAGAGCAGTTGCCGGTAGATCACCTGCTGCAGCGGCAGCGCCCACAGCGGCCGGAGTCGCTCCCTGTCGAGCCGGAACGCGTATACCGCCGTTACCAGCTGCACGCCGGTGAATGCGAGCCAGACCCCCATCACCCGCATCGGATTCAGGACCAGCACGCCATACACGCCGAAGACGTCCATGACCGGTGCCATCAGGGGCAGCGCGACCTGGTAGACGGTGAGGTAGAGCAGGCACCGTCGGCCGAACCTGCCTGACGCGCCGCGCTCGATGAGTGCCCGCTTATGCTTCCACATCGCCTGCAGCGTGCCGTAGCACCAGCGGTACCGCTGCCGCCAAAGCTGGCCGATCGTCCCCGGTGCCTCGGTCCACGCCCGCGCATCCTCGACGTACGCGATCCGGTAACCGGCGCGGCACACGGCCATGGTCAGGTCGGTGTCCTCGGCCAGGGTGTCGTCGCTCACGCCACCCGCGGCGGCGATCACCGGCCGCCGGAACGCCCCGATCGCGCCGGGAACCGTGGGCATGCAGCCGAGAACGTCGAACATCCTGCGGTCCAGGTTGAATCCGATCACATACTCGATGTGCTGCCACCGCCCGAGGGTTCCGCGGCGGTTACCTACTTTGGTGTTGCCGCTCACGGCCGCCACCGCCGGATCGGCGAATGGCGCGAGGAGTCGGCGGAGGGTGAATTTCTCGAAGACAGTGTCCGCGTCCACCATGACCACGATCTCGTGCCTGGCGAGTCGGAGCCCGGTATTGAGCGCGGCTGGCTTGCCGGCATTGCGCTGGGTCACCACCCGCACATGCGGAATCCCAAGGCCGTCCACAATCGCGGCCGTATCATCCGTGGATCCGTCATTCACCACGATGACCTCGCGTTCGCCGGGATAGCGCGAGGCGCACAACGACAGTACCGTCGCCGCGATCCCGGCCGCCTCGTTGTAGGCCGGCACGATAATCGAGACCGGCCTGGTGAAGGACGGATAAGGCGCTGCGCCAGCACGGGCGCGGAGCAGTTTCGCTCGCCGCCGGTGCACATTCGCATATCCGGCCAGCACGACGAGCCGGAACCCGGCGAGCACGGCGGCACCGATGAGCAGCGCGGCCAGCACGGTGACGACGTCGGCCGAAACACGCTGCGCAAGCACAAGCGCCTGACCTGCCACTCGCTGCTTGGTGGTGGCGGGAAAGTCCGCCGACGGGGCGGCGAGCCCGGCGCTGACGGTGGTGAACCGGTACCCGCGGCCCCGCAGGCGGGTCAGCAGCCTGGTCAGCGCCGCCACCGTCTGGCTGCGATTCCCCCCGCCGTCGTGCATCATCACGACTTCGCCACGGTGTGCGTGCGGCATCGCGGCGGCGACAATCTCGCTGACGCCTGGCCGTGCCCAGTCGCGCGTGTCACGATTCGCGAGTACGACCAGGTAGCCATCGCGGCCAGCGTCGCGCACGGCCTGCCACTCCACGCCATTCAGGTCGGCTGGCGTGGACGAATACGGCGGGCGCAGCAGCCTGGTATGGATGCCAGCCGCTCCGGCCAGCGCATTCTGGTCAAGGGTGAGCTCGATACGGCGGCGCCAGCCTGCGGTGCCCAGATCAGCGTGGGTGTAGGTATGCGCGCCGATCTCATTACCGGCGGTGAGCACCTTGTGGACGAGCGCGGGATGGTCGGCGGCACGTGCCCCGATCTCGAAGAACGTTGCGTGGGCGCCGAACCTTTGCAGCACCGCGAGGATTTTCGGGGTCCAGCGCGGATCAGGGCCGTCATCGAAGGTAAGTGCGATCGTGCGTGCGGGCATACGAAGCGACCGAAAAGTGCCTGCCTCGGCCGCGATGACAGGCCCGCCGCGGGTCACCGACGCCGGCGGTGCGGGAAAGCCGGGGAGGCTGGCCGCCGCGGCACCTGGTCTCTCCGAGGCGACACTGTTGGAGTAGCCATGCAGCAAGAGGCAGACGCCGATCGCGGCACAGAAGATCAATACTAAGATCCAGTGACCACGCGGCCCTGGACGTCTGCGGCGTGCCGGTGTGTTACGGCCGGTGCGGGAGGACGGGACGGGCGCGGTGCGCAACGGTGCGGGCGCTTTGCGGGGACGCGGGACGGTGGCGGTGCGGGGAGGATCCGAGCGCGCGCCGCGGGGACGCGGGACGGTGGCGGTGCGGGGAGGATCCGAGCGCGCGCCGCGGGGACGCGGGACGGTGGCGGTGCGGGGAGGATCCGAGCGCGCGCCGTGAGCCTGCCCGCGGCCGGAGACCCGCTCCCGCCACCCGGGATGTTCCGAGGGCTCTGGCTGCTTGAGGTACTGCAGGTAGCGCAGGTAATCGGCGTACTGGGAGGACTCCCCCGTGGGGCGCCGTGGTCGGCGCCCCACGGGGGCGCGGCGCCCGGCGGCGCCAATTTTTTCCGTGCCCATCACCCAGGCTTGGTCCTGTGCGGCGACGGCGAGGCCGTGCGGTTATGGCCGGGCGGCACATTGCCGTTGGGTGTGGTCGCCGTCGGGCTCGGGCTAGGCGAGGGCCGCGCCAAGGGACGTGGGGACGTGCCGGTCATCGCGGGTGTCGGCATAGCTTCGGCCGGGGAGGCGGTACCGCCGTGGGTGGCCTTCGCCTGGCTGCTTCCCGCAGGGTGTGTCGTTGCCGGGCTGGAGTGCTGGTGTGGCAATGGCAGCAGCGGGACCTGCGGCCGGCCAGCCAAACCGACCCCTGCCACCAGGACATAACTGGAAAGGACACTGCCTGTACTGATGGCGAGCCACATGATGAGCGTGCGGCGCCGACCATGCGGATCGGCGAAAACATGCCTCGGCTCGGTAGCCCTGATCCGCCGTTTCACGGCTGTTTAGCCTAGAGGAAGTGACTGGTGAACCTGGAGCGTATCTGGTGAATAACGCCTTTTCCGCGAATACTGTGGCCGACGGGACCGACGGCCCGGTCGGCGAGGCGGCGCATGTCGCGGTGGTGGGAGGCGGCATCGCGGGTCTGGCCGCCGCGTACTTCCTTAAGGACACTGCGGCGCGAGTGACGTTGTTCGAGGCCAAGCCCGACATTGGTGGCAAGCTGACCGTGTCTAAGATCGCCGGGATGGCCGTTGACGAGGGTGCCGAGGCAATGCTGGTCCGTCGGCCCGAGGGCACGGACCTTGTCGCGGCTGTCGGCTTGGCGGGCGAACTCGTGAACCCCGCAACGACGGCGGCCGCAATCTGGACAAGGGGTGCACTGCGACCGTTGCCGCGCGGCCAGGTGATGGGCGTTCCCGGCGACCTTGCCGCGCTGGCACGGTCAAGGATCCTGTCCAGCGCCGGCCTGGCCAGGGCATCGTTCGACCTGGCACTCCCCGCGACGAGTGGCGACGGGGACGTGGCTGTCGCCAGCCGAGTGGCGGCCCGGGTTGGCCGCGAGGTGGTGGACCGACTGGTCGAGCCCTTGCTCGGCGGTGTGTACGCCGGGCGCGCCGACGACTTGTCGTTCGAGGCCACGGTGCCCGGTCTGGCGGCGGCCGCCCGCGAGCACCGGACGCTCACCGCGGCAGTGCGTTCGGTGCTTGCCGCCACCGCGAGGAACCGGCCATTGGGGGCACCGCGCGACGTGGGCCACGATTCGGCCGATGCGCCTGTGTTCACGACACTGGTCGGCGGCCTTGGCACGCTGCCGCCGGCGCTGGCGGCAGCAGCGGGCGCGACCGTCCGGACCGGCGCGACGGTACGGGACCTGCGCCGCACCGCCGCGGGCTGGCGGCTTACCGTCGGCGCCGCCGATGCTCCCGAATACGTGGACGCCGAGGCGGTCGTCCTCGCCCTGCCGGCCCGCCCGGCCAGTCGGCTGCTGCGGGCCGAGGTGCCCGCGGCCGCGGCTGCCCTTGGCGAGATCGAGTACGCGAGCATGGCGATCGTCACACTCGTTTTTCCGCGCGACGCGTTCGGCCGCCGCCCGCGGGGCAGCGGCTACCTGGTGCCCGCCGTGGATGGCCGCGCCGTCAAGGCCGTCACCTTTTCCAGCGTGAAATGGCCGCACCTGGCCCGCGGGAACGCTCCGGGCCGGCTCCGCACGGCAGAGAGCGAAAAAGCCAGCGAAGCCGTTCGGTGCTCTATTGGACGTATCGGCGAGGAGCAGGTGCTGCAGCGGCCCGACGAGGATCTCGTGACGCTCGCCGGCGCGGAGCTTGCCGCCGCCGTGGGCGTACGCGGGCGGCCGGTAGCGACGCGAGTGACGCGGTGGGGCGGAGCGCTGCCGCAGTACAGCGTGGGCCATGTCGCGCGGGTAGCGCGTATCAGGGCTGCGGTGGCGGCCGAGCCAGGCCTTGCCGTCTGCGGCGCCGCCTACGACGGCCTGGGCATCCCGGCGTGCATCGCCACCGCGGCGAATGCGGCGGCGCAGGTTCGCGAGTACCTGGCCCGCAGGAGGCGCCGCCCAGCCAGGCGCGCCGATGAGGGAGAATAATCCTATGGCAGACGGTTCGGGCGCTCGGGCGCGTGAGCTCAACGAGCTGATCAGGTACACAATGTGGTCAGTCTTTGCCGTCACCGATCGGTCGGCTATCGCGCCACGGCAGGCGGTGGCGGCCGAGGTGAGCGACCTCCTCGACCAGGCGGCGGGCAAGGGCGTAACCACCCGGGGGGGCTACGACCTGCAAGGATTGCGAGCCGACGCCGACTACATGTTCTGGTGGGTATCGCCGTCGCCCGACGACCTGCAGGAGGTCTATGAGCAATTCCGCCGGACCACGCTTGGCCGCGCGAGCCGTCCGGTGTGGTCGGTGCTGGCGCTGCACCGCCCGGCCGAGTTCAACAAGAGCCACGTCCCGGCGTTCCTTGCCGAAGAGGAACCGCGCGCGTACGTGTCGGTGTACCCGTTCGTCCGGTCCTACGAGTGGTACCTGCTCGACCCGAACCAGCGGCGGGAAATGCTCGCCGAGCACGGCCGGATGGCCAGGGAGTTTCCCGATGTCCGCGCCAACACCGTCGCGTGTTTCGCGCTGAACGACTACGAGTGGATGCTCGCCTTCGAAGCCGACGAACTGCACCGCATCGTCGACCTCATGCGGCACCTGCGGGCAGCGCGGGCCCGTCGGCACACCCGCGTCGAGATCCCGTTCTACACCGGCCGCCGTAAGCCCCTCGCCGAGCTTGTAGCGGCGCTGTCCTAGGTAGCGGCGCTGTCCTAGGTAGCGGCGTTGCTCTACGGGGTTGCGAAGCCAAAGACCCGTTCGGCGTTGGCATGCAGAAACAGTGCCGCCGTCTCGTCGTCCAGGCCCAGCTTGTCGAAACCATCCAGGCAGTCCGCTGGCGGCCATGCCGGATGATTCGAACCGAACAGCACCTTGGCCCGGCCGTGGCCGCGCAGGTAATCGACGAGCTCGGCTGGGTAGCGGGCGGCCTTGTAGGCGGACGTGTCGATGTAGACGTTCGGGTACTTCGTGGCCAGGGATATCACTTCCGCCGTCCACGGATAGCCGATATGCCCAGCGACGATCGTGAGTTCTGGAAACTCCAGTGCGACGCGATCCAGGTAAGGGATCGGCCTGCCGGGCTCGGATTCGCAGAGCGGGCCGGCATGGCCAACCTGCGTGCAGAACGGGATGCCGAGGTCAACACACGCCGCGTAGAGCGGGTAGTACCTGCGGTCATCCGGCGGCAGGTTCCACAGCCATGGCACCACGCGCAGGGCCCGGAAGCCAAGGTCGGACACACAGCGCCGCAGCTCACGCACGGCCGGCACCGGTCGGCTGAGGTCGACAGACGCCGCCCCGATGAAGCGGCCGGGGTAGCGGGAGACAAAGCCCGCGACCACGTCGTTGGGAATCAGCGGCCCTTGCGGCCCCCACCAGGCGCACAGCAGGCCGGCCCGAACTCCCGCCTTGTCCATCTGGGCCACAGTCCACTCGATCGGCAGGCCCCCGGCTGGCAGCGCACCGCGGGACCAGCGGCGCAGGGAGTCGAACATGGGTGACGCGAGGAAGCCCTCGGTCGGGTGCTGCATCCAGACATCGACTACTTCGGGTCTAGCTGTACCGCCCACGGGACGCTCCTCGACTCGCCTGCTTGGGACGCCGCCGCCGCCACGGTCGCGCGGCGGCGGCAGCGGCGGCGTCCCAAGCGTCCCTCCGGTACAAGGTAGACGGCCGCGGCGGTGGGCAGTTCCCCCTCGCCGCGGCATCGGTCAGGCCACGCCGACGTCAGCCCGAGCTGGCGCCGGTGCCGGAGCGGATCCTTAGCGCCGCGTCAGCAGTACGTATAACCCGGCCCGCTGCTGCCCCAGGCGCAGGAGTCCCGCCAGGTCCCGGCGGCGTTGCGGAGAACGGCCTTGTCGCCCGTGTTGTTCCACACGTACCAACCGCGGCCCCAGTACCGGTCTGTTGACGTGTTGGAGCCTTTTCCGGTATGGATGCGTACACGTTTTCCGGCGCCCAGGTGAAAGGTCCCGAACGTGTAGATATGGCCCTGGGCGTCCCGGACCGTCCAGTTGGTCAGATAGCGTCCTGTCGTGCCGACGTTCTTGACCGTGACATACTCCGCGTTGAGGCTGGCATTGCTGCCGGTGTCCGATCCCGGGGAATTGTAGTAAATCAGGCCAAACCGGATGGCGCTCGTGGTCGCCTGCGCACTCGGCGCGAACGGCAGTACGAGTGCCACGGACCCCAGCAGGGCAGCAAGTATGATGCGGTAGCGCATTGATCCCCCTATCTTTGACGGAAAGTCCCGGCTTTGACCGGTTCGCAAGCCGGGCGCTCGGGAATTGGCCAAACCCGAATGAGTCTCATTCTTGCGCTGGGGTGCGGTACAGAGTCGTTCGGCCTCTATTTCGCTTAGCACAACGAATGGCGTTCCGTGCGCTGGGATGGCCGCGTGTAGGGTACGTCGCCACGCAACTTGCCAGGGCCACGGTGCTGGTGCCAAGATCGACAACACGCGAGCGGTCGCGCGACGAGGCCCGTGATCCCTTACTTCGGAGGCTTTTCAGCGCATTTCGCTGAAAAGCCTCCGAGCACGCGGATCATGCCAGGCTCTCAGGCGGATACAGGTTCTCAGGCGGATAATGGCAGGCCCTAAGGTTGACACATGCGGTCGATGCCTGAGTTCTTGATCGTTGCATTGCTCGTGACGTTGACGCCTGGGCCGGGAACCGCGACGATCATCCGGGTCGCGGCGCGCGACGGGCGGGCCGCCGCGCTTCGCGCGGTCGCGGGGAACAGCGCTGGCGTGCTGCTTTGGGGCACGCTCTCCGCGGCCGGGGTCTCGTCGTTGATCTTGGCGTCTGAGGTCGCCTATGACGTGCTGCGGATCGGCGGCGCGGCCGTTCTTGTGGTGCTTGGCTTGCGCTCACTGCTGCAGTGGGGACACCTCGGGCCTGGTGAAGCGCGGGGACCCCGTCGGGGAGCTGGCTTTCGGGCCGGGCTGATAACCAGCGTGTCCAACCCCAAGCTGGCCGTGTTCTTCGTAGCGCTCTTCCCGCAGTTTCTCAGCCCGCATGCCGCCGTCCTCCCCGCGGCCCTGGCGATGGCCGCCGTGGTGGTGAGCTTCGACCTGCTGTGGTTTTCCGCGCTGACCTACGCGGTCGGCCGGGCCAAGGCGCTGCTAAAGCCCCGGGTGCAGCGCATCATGGAGCGTTTCACCGGCGCCGTGCTCGTCGGCCTGGGTGTAGGGCTGGCGGCCGAATCCCGGTAACGGCAGGCAGGCGTCAGCCCACGCCACCATCGCGACCGGCGCCACCATCGCGACCGGCGCCACCACCGCGACCGGCGCCACCACCGCGACCGGCGCCACCACCGCGACCGGCGCCACCACCGCTGCCGCTCGGCCTCCGTGAGGTCCTGGTAGCCGGGGTGGCGCTCCATCCAGCCCGAACATGGTCTAGGGCAGCGGCTGGCGCACGCCTACCTCATCCAGCCGACGGAGCAGGTCGGCTGGATCGGCGTAAACTCGGAACGCCCCGGCGCGTTCCAGTTCTTCCCTGCCGTAGCCGCCGGACATGAGCCCGATGCCGAGAGCCCCGGCACGCCGCGCGGCAAGGAGATCCCACACGCTGTCGCCGACGACCATCGCATGTCTTGGATCAATGCCGAGCATGGCGGCAGCGGCAAGAAACAGATCGGGGTCGGGCTTGGCGTGGCGCACCATGTCACGGGTCACCATCGGCGTTTCCTCGGGCAGGCCGAGCATGCCGAGCGCCAGGTGTGCCGTTGAGGCGTAACTGCTCGTCGCAATGGCCCATGGCACGCGCTGCTCGGTGAGGACGGCGAGCAGTTCGGCCGCGCCGGGGAGTGGGCTCACGGACTCGAAGCGCTGTTTGTACTCGGCCGCATGCGCCTTTTGCAGCTGCTCGATATCCGCCGCGGAAAGGGTGCGCCCGGTCTCACGGAGCAGCGCGGTCACGAACAGGCCACCGCTCATCCCGATCCGCCGGTGAATGCGCCAGACGGAAAGGTCGATTCCGATCGCGGTCAGCGCCGCACGCCAGGCGAGCACGTGCTGGTAGACGCTGTCGATCAGCGTGCCGTCCAGGTCGAATAGGAACGCCGGCGGTGGCGTGTCTTCATAGAACAGGGGAGCGGTCACAGATTCAGCATGCCCCACCTGGCGGCGAGTGTCGTCTCGGGACGCCTCTGGCCGGAATGGCGCGAGTGCGATATATCTTGACAGTGACCACCTCGCCTCTATCGCCAGACGAGATCCGGGCGGCCGCTGAGATCCACCGCGAGCTCGGCCCGGAGTATGACAGGGCTGTCGTCGAGTCGTTCATGGACAGGCTCAGCGCGGAGATAGACGCCCGGGTCGACCAACGGCTCGCCAGGGAGCGCGCAGCCCCCCCGGTGCAGCCAGCGGTGCCGCACGGTAAGCCGCCGCCGAGCGGGATGGCGCTTGCCCTCGGCTCGATGGCACTCGGCATCCCGATCACCGCCATCGTGGCCACCGCGGGCGATCACCCAGTGGGGTTCTGGGGCGTGCTTGTGGTATGGCTAGCGATCGCCGCCATTAACGTCGCGTATGCGCTGCACGCACGGCCGCCCGGCCAACGCCGCTGAGCGAGCGGGCGCTGCTTCAGGCGATGGCGGCCTGCGTCAGGCGTTGACGCTCTCGGGCTCGCGACTCTTCCTGTGGCCCATGACGTACAGCAGGGAGCCGATCGCGAGCGACGCGAGCGCGATGCCGCCGATCCACCAGAACCACGTGCCAACCGAGATGGTAGCGCCAAAGATCGTTACGTGCCCCGCGCTGTTGCTGATCAGCGGCGTCCACGACCCAGACAGCGTGGCGATGATGCCGACGAGTGATCCGAGCCCGCCGATCACCGAGCAGGCCCAGAACACGGCGGGGTGCGCGAGCCTGCGGGCCTCGAACTGCGCGCGGTACCGGCGCAAGATGATCAGCACGTCGACGAACAGCACAACGATCGATAGGCACCAGATCACCGTCACCGCGGCCTGGAGCACGTCGTAGATCTTGGTCTCGGCGTCGACGGCGTTGCCGCTGACCACACTCGGCACCACGACGAAGGCGACGAGCGCGAACAACCCGGCGATCGCGGTCTGCACCCACACCGCGACATCGGGCACCCGCGCGCGGTTGACGTGCGACATCACGGGCGGAAGCCGCCGGTCGAGCCCGGACACGAAGATGAGCCTGGCGAACGAATAGTTGTACACGACGGTGATGAAAAGGAAGAACAGGGCCAGCACCAGGGCGGTCGCCTTTCCCGCCGCACTGCCGATGCCCACACTGACGGCCGCCGCCACGGCCGTGATGCTCGTGGCGTCCGCGCCGTGCACCGTCACCATGACACCCCAGGTGGCGAGCAGGTACGCGAGCACCACCACGACGGATCCCCAGAGCAGGTACCGCGTGACGGCTTTACGCTGGCGGATCTCGACGCCCATGTTCAGCGGCACTTCGACCCCGAGCAGCGCGAGTATGGCCAGGCCGAAGAATGTCCAGTTGGTGAAGTTGAGGCCGTGCGCCCCGCCCGGGGCCCAGGCGCTCCAGTTCCACGGGTCCACCGCGGCGTGATGGCCGCGCGCCAGGTAGGCGACACCACCCGCGAACATCGCCAGAATCGCGATCCCGTACAGCACGAACACCACGTTGACCACGTTCTGGGTAACGCGGAACCGCAGGATGGAGACAAGAGCAGAGATCAGGATCACCGCGATGATGATGCCCCCCTGAGCCTGCACCGACAGGCTGGCGACGGACGGGAAGGCGTAACCGAGGAAGGCGATGGTGGTGGTGCCCGTGGCGACCATCACCAGCACGCCAGGCCACCAGGCGCAAAAGCCGGCGAAGAAGCCCCAGAAAGGCCCGAACGCCTTGTGTGTCCACAGATAGATCGAGCCCTCGCCGGGGAACATGGCGCCAAGCTGGCCGGTCGCGATCGCACACGGTATGAGGAACACGACGAAGCCGATCAGCCACCAGCCGAACGCCGCGGGCCCAGCCGCCTGAATAACCGCCGCGTTGGTGATGAACAGGACGATCGCTACGAAGATCGCGACCATGTCGAACGTGGTGAGCACCCGGGGCAGGATGCTGCCCGCCACACGCTCGGATAGCAGCTGCCCCGCCGCTTGCTCGCCTGTGGCGGTCACGCTGGCCACCTCCCCGCAAACGCAGATCTTGGTGAAATGATGCGCTTCGCGGTGTTACCTGTACAGGCGTGCGAGCAGGGCTTTCGGCCAACGGTGTCAAATCTTGGTGAAATGGTGGAAGCACTCGTATTCGGCCCCCCGCGCGGCGAACGCAGCCGCCTCGGCCCGCCTGACCGCGAGGTAGGCCCGCCTGCGCAGCGGGCCGAGCGCCTCCATTAGCAGTTCGTCCGCTTCGAGGGCGTCGAGGGCGGCGGTGAGCGACTCCGGCAGGCGGTGTGCCCGCAAGCGCAGCCGTTCGGAATCATTAAGCGTCGCGGGGTCAATGTTGACCGCCTCGCCGGGGTCGATCTTGTTGCGGACGCCATCCAGGCCCGCGTGGATGTACCCGCCGAGCGCCAGATAAGGGTTGGCGCTTGAGTCTGACGGCTTGTGCTCGAGGTTCACCGAGCCAGGGGTGCCCCGCATCGGTGAGCAGATCCGGACCGCCGCCTCCCGGTTGTCCATTCCGTACACGGTGAAGGCGCTGGCCCACGTCTGCGGCGCGAGCCGCCGGTAACTGTTGGCGCTGCCGCAGGTCAGCGCGGTCAGGCCGGGAAGGTGGGCGAGCAGGCCACCGACGAAGTGATAGCCCGTTTCCGACAGGCCGTACGGGTCGCTCGGGTTAGCGAAGAGGTTGCGCGTTCCCGGCTGGCTCTGCTCGTCCGTGTCTTCCGCGAGGTCCCACAGCGAGGCGTGCAGGTGCGCACCATTGCCGGCCTGGCCGGGGTCGGGCTTGGGGGCGAGGCTCGCCCAAAGGCCGCGGCGGAAGGCGACCCCGCGGACGGTCTCGCGGTAAAGCACATGATTATCGGCCGCCCGCAGGGCCGGCGCTGGCCGGATCGACATCTCCTGCTGCCCGTGGCCAAGCTCGGGATAGTAGTGCTCGACCTGCAGGCCCTGCGCCTCGAGTGCGCCAGCCAACTCGATCGCGTAGTCGTGCGCCAGGTGGAAGCCGGTCGACGAATAGCACAGGCTGTCATCGACCGGCACCAGCCGGTCAAACGCGTCTGGCTGGCCGCCGCTGCCTGGCTCACCCGGCTCGCGTCGGCCCAGGGTGAACTCCGGCTCGAACGCCGCAAGCATCGCGTATCCCTCCCCGGCGAGCTCGGCAACGGCCTGCTTGAGGAAGGTGCGCGAGCACGCCTCCCACGGCTCGCCATCCAGCCGGACCAGGTCCGCGGTCATCGCTCCCGCGCCGGGCGCGTACGGAAGCGTCACGAAGGTACGGGGGTCCGCGGTGATGCGGACCTCACCGACCGGCCCCATGCCGTCGACCGGCTGCAGGGTGTCAAGCATGGACATCGCCATCATGGCGACGGTGTGGCCGATGCCGGTCTGCAGCCGCTGCGCGAGCATCGGGACGGACGTCGCCTTGCCGCGGATGATCCCGCCGTGGTCGGCGTAAAGGAACCGCACCAGGGTGAGCCCGTCCGCCTCTGCCTGCGCCAGTACCTTGGCCGTGTGGCTGGTGCCGGTGCCGGTGCTGTCGCTGTCGCTGTCGTAAGAGCCGGTCATGGGTCAGACGTAGCACACCCGTGGCACGCCCGTACAGCGTGGCATTCAACCGCTGATACCGAACGGCTCACGCTTCCTGGCACAGGCTTTTAGTGCGGAGCCGACGGTGAGTGCCGCCAGCGTCTGACGCAGGGGCCCTTTGCGGCGAACGGCGATCCAGGCGGTGGCTGGCACCTGAACCCGCGACCCGCAGAGTGTCTCCACTGGTCAGGGCCGACCCGCAGAGTGTCTCCACTGGTCAGGGCCGACCCGCAGAGTGTCTCCACTGGTCAGGGCCGACCCGCAGAGTTCCTCCACTGGTCACGGGCGACCCGCAGAGTTCCTCCACTGGTCACGGGCGACCCGCAGAGTTCCTCCACTGGTCACGGAAGCTACCTCTCGGGATTGTCGCCCGGCCCGTCCAGCTGGGCCAGGAACTGCTCGAACTGCGCAGCCAGTTCCTCGGCGGTGGGCAGGTTGCCAGGATCGTCGGCGAGCAGATTGTCACGCTGGCCGGCACCGGCATATGCCTCGTACTGCTCCTCCAGCGCGTTGACCAGCGACTTGATCTCTTCGGATGACTCAACCTGCCGCGTGACCTCCGCGTCTGTACGCTTGGCCCGCTCACGCAGGGCATCGGTCGACACCGTCAGGCCAGTCGCGGCTATCACTTCATCCAAGGCCGCCACCGCGGCCGCCGGGTACGGCGCCTGAGCCAGGTAGTGCGGCACGTGGACGGCGAACCCGATCGCGTCGCGGCTGGCCTCGCCGAGGCGCAGTTCGAGCAGGGCGGCCGCGCTCCCGGGAACCTGCACACGGTTCAGGAACGGCGTATGCCCGCTGACGAGTTCAGCGCGGGTCGCATGCGCGGTTACGCCGAGCGGCCGGGTGTGCGGAACCGCCATCGGTATGCCGTGAAAGCCTACGGCGACCCGCACGTCCAGCCGCTCGACGAGCCGCAGGACGGCGGCGACGAAGAGCTCCCATTCGTGATCAGGCTCCGGGCCGGCCAGCAGCAGGAACTGCCCACCGTTTTGATCTTCCACGGCGTGCAGGAGGAGTGCCGGGGCGTCGTAGCGCTCCCAATGATCCTTCACGAAGGTCATGACAGGGCGGCGGGAACGGTAGTCGAGGAGTCGGTCGACATCGAAGGTTGCGACCGTGCGGTGCTCCAGGGTGGCAAGGAGGTGTTCGGTGACGATGGCGCCCGTCGCCCCCGCGTCGATGAAGCCATCGAGGCTGTATAGCATGGCCGGATTCGCCAGTTCTGGCAGGTCGGCATCGAGCGTGTACAGATCTTGCGGATCCGGCAACGCGACCACAGCCTTCCCTCGACCTTGCGTCCGTTCAACGTGGCTAGGGCTCAGATAACAAACGTACGCCCTGGGATGCAGTCCTCAGGGCGCGTATCGTTACCGTCGGGGTCACCGCGGGTCACAGCCGCGGTTGCCGCGGGGTCACTGCCGCGGTTGCCCCGGTTACCGCCGCAGTACCGCCCGCGGTTATCACCCGGTTACCGCCGGAAGGCTGTCAGCGCATCTCGCGTCGCATCATCTCGTAATCCGGCTCGGGCCACGCCGGCCCCGAGGTACGCATCAGGAACTCGGCGTAGGTGTCCGGCGGCGCGTTGGGATCGGCCATGAGCCGGTCCGGCGAAAGCCGCAGCACTGTCATGCGCACCTGTGCCCGTTGGCACTCCGAGATCGTGGCGGCGACGCGTCGCGTCACCTTGCCCACCTCGGCCGCAAGTGTCCGGAACGGGTTGCCGTGTCGGCATGGGATTTCGGGATGCATGATCTTCTCCAGGTCTTCTGGCTTCTGGTCTTCAGGTCTTCAGATCTTCAGATCTTCAGGTCTCCAGGCCTTCTGGTCTTCAGGCCTTCAGGTCTTCTCTGGGTCTTGTCTGGTGATCAGGGCTCACCTACTCAGCCGTTCATCATCGAGACTTCCGCTAAGGCCGCGGACTCCGCATCGGGCAGATGCCTAACACCTACTGGTCGGCTCTCGCTGCGAGGCGGCTAAGGCTCGCTGAGACCGGCTAAGCCTCGATCCGCCGCGTAGCGGCGGATCGAGTTAAGAGCCTGGTAGAACCTACTTGCCAACCCCGGTTCGCTGCGCTGGCCTGCGCGCCTCCGCCCCTACGGGGAGCGGGTTATCAACGGTCCTTAACGTGGCGCACACGAGTCGGCTCGGGGTTGTCACACAGGCGCGGCTGGATCCGTTCGCGCCCGCCGTGTTGGGGCATGATTGGCCGCTGGATGCCCGGTATCCGCCAAACAATTTCGGCAGAAGTGACACAATTTTGCGTCTAATTACGGTCATTGACATGGTACGGTAGCGGTCGATCTGCATTTCCTGGTGGATGGGAATCGGCCGGGGATTCCGGCGTGGAGGACGAGCTAGATCGTGATCAAGATCCGCTACGCGGACCTGCCCGAAGGTTCACATGTGGAGGTCAGGTCCGACGGTGTAAAGACCGTCATTTATCTGGCGAACGCGCTGTCGCCCGAACAGCGCCGCGCCGCGCTGGGCAAGGCGCGGCAGGCGGCCCGCGTCGGGCGAAGCGCCCCACTGCCCCTGGCCCAGCTCGCGCTCGCGCTCTTCATGGACAAGATCAGAACCACTTTCCGGGCGGCCATCGCGGCGGCGCGCGTGCACCCCGTCGGCTTCGCCGTACCAGCGGCGATCATCGTGACGGCCGTCGTCCTCTATACCTTCGTCACCTCGGTGACCATTCATATCGGTCACCCACCGCAGGCTGACGGCCGTGGTCCTGGCGGTGGAGGCGGGCTGCGGGGTTCATCACCAACGTCGCCAGCGTCACCGTCAGGGTCGCCGCAACCTGGAGCGAGCGCGAGCTATGCCGCGGGGGGCCAGAGTGGGTCGAGGTCGGGAACATCGCCTGGCAGGTCTGGCCATCAGGTGCCGCCGTCGCGGGTGGCGGCTTCGGCCCCTGGAGCGCCGAATCCGGGGCCATCGTCCTCGCCGGGCCCGGTGTCGAGCGAGTCCCCTTCTCCCAATCCGTCGCCGTCGCCGACGTCGACCAGCGGTGGCGGTGGCAGTAGCGGTACGTGCCTGCAGGTCGGACCGCTGGGAGTGTGCCTGAAGCTGCGCGCCGGCCTGTGACGTCGCGGTGAGTTTGCAGAGCAGGCGTCTAACGCTGTGCTGAGTTCGCGCCGCTGGTCGTCAGCCTCAGATGGAACCACCAATGTTGGCCTCAAATATCGCATGGAGTTCGCTCATCGAGCATTACCTGACATTCACGATAAATTGGAGATACTCGGAAATAACGGTCGCTCGATCACGCGGGTGATCAGTCAAGTTGCGACTCAAATTAGTATCCCAAACCGCTCGATGTCGGCGGGTGTCGCCACGGCTGGGCGCGATTTTGCCTGCGCCCGCAGCGCAAACCGGCGTCCGACGGGGCCTGCCCTGGCCCCGCGATCACGGTCTGGGAGGCTAGAGCCTGCTTCTCAAAGCAGGCTCTTAGGAAGCATGGCGCATAGCCCGCGCTTCCGGCTCGCCGGCGAATGAGGTTGCATTGGCATGGTGCGAGCCGATGAGGAGGTCGCGGCCCTGCTCTGGGAGTATGCGGATCTGACCGCGATCAGCGGCGACGGTGGCTTCAGAGTACGGGTGCACGAGAAGGCGGCCCGGCCGGTGCGCCGGTATGCGGGCGACGTCGCGGCACTTGACATGAGTGTGCTGACGGCCATTCCCAAGGTCGGTGCGTCCATCGCGGCCAAGATCGAGGAGTACATGCGCACCGTCGCCACGCCGGAGATCGACGTCTTCCCCAACCGGTTGAACCTGTCGGCGGAAAATATTCGCCGGGCCCGGGGATACGGTGTGAGCTTTGCCATTGACAGTGCCGCCCATGCCGTCCCGCACCCGGCCAAAATCCGGTACAGCACGAGAACGGCCCAGCGTGGCTGGGTCAGCCAGGACGAGGTGATCAACACGTGGCCACTGGATCGGCTCACCAGCTTCCTCAGCAGGGAACGGTGAGCACCGCCTGGCCAGGCCCATTCACCCGCCCGAAAGGCCTGTCCAGCGAAGACGCGGCAGCGCGGCTCGAGGCGGACGGACCGAACGTGATCACGCAGCAACGGCGGATCCCGTGGTGGCGAAGGGTTGCCGCGCAACTGCGTGATCCCCTGATCCTCGTGCTCATCGCCGCCGCGGCGCTCACCGTGGCGACCGGTGATCTGAGCGACGCGGCGGTCATCCTTTTGGTCATTGTCGTGAACACCGCCGTCGGCGTCCGCCAAGAACTGCGCGCGGACCAGGCGGTCCGGGCGCTGTCCGAACTTGCCGCCCCGATGGCCAGGGTGGTGCGCGACGGAGTAGAGCAGCAGGTTCCGTCGGCCGCTGTGACAATCGGCGATCTTCTTGTGCTCGCCGAGGGGGACATCGTGCCCGCGGACGGCGATGTCATCGAATCGGCCGCCCTCCTTGTCGATGAGTCCTCGCTCACCGGGGAATCGGTCCCGGTGAGCAAGCAGGTCGGCGACATGGCTTCCGCGGGAACCGTCGTGGTCAGCGGCCGTGGGCACGCGGTGGTGACGGCGATCGGCGCGGCGAGCGCCATGGGGCGAATCGCCTTGATGCTGACGTCGCGTCCGCGGCTGACTCCGCTTCAGCGGCGTCTGGCGCAGGTCGGGCGGATACTCGCGATTGGGGCCGTCGCACTCTGCGCTGTCGTCTTCGCGCTCGGGATCGCGAACGGCCAGCGGCTGGAACTCATGATCATTACTGCGATCAGCCTGGTGGTAGCCGCTGTGCCAGAGTCGTTGCCAGCGGTCACCACGCTGAGTCTCGCCCTCGGCGCTCGGCGGATGGCGGCGCGAAATGCGATCGTCCGGCGATTGCCCGCGGTGGAAACGCTCGGCTCGGTGACGGTGCTCGCGACCGACAAAACGGGAACGCTGACCGAGGGCAGGATGGCTGTCCGCAAGCTGTGGACACCGCAAGGCGAGGCGCTCGTCTCGGGTAGCGGGTACGGCCCGGACGGTACGGTAATCCGTGCGGGTGCGCGCATCACAGCGGCGACCGCGCCGGATATGGCGCAGCTGCTGACCGCGGCGATCCTGTGCAACGACGCCACGCTCGCGCCGCCGGGCGAGGACGGGGGCGCCTGGACGGCGGTGGGTGATCCGACAGAGGCGGCGCTGCTCGCGGCCGGGGCGCGCCTCGGCCTGGACCGTTCGCTGCTCGCGAGCCGGATGCCCAGGGTCGCTGAGGTCCCATTCGACAGCGTGCGGAAACGGATGATGACGGCGCACGCGCAGGCGGACACGACAGGCGACGGGTTCTGGATCTTCTGCAAGGGTGCGCCCGAGGTACTGCTCAACGGGCGCATTCTCCGCGACGGCTCCGCGACCCTCGCCGCGGCCGTGGAACAGGCGGATAGCCTGGCCCGAGACGGGATGAGGGTCATGGGGGTCGCGGCGGGAAATCGTCGGAGACTGCCTGACGATCTCGGCGAGCTGGAGTCTCCGCGGGAGCCTGACGACCGCCTCCGGCTGCTCGGCCTCGTCGCGATCGCTGACCCGCTGCGGCCGAACGCGGCAGCCGCCGTTCGGGCGTGCCGCGCTGCCGGGATAGCGCCCGTGCTGATCACTGGGGACCATCCGGCGACCGCTCGGAGTATCGGGCGTGAACTCGGCTTCATTGAAAACGGTGGCCTGGTCGTAGATGGGCGGCAGACGGACGCTATCGGTGAGGCGGCGCTGAGCGGGGACGTTGGCGGCGGTGAGCCGGGCGGCGGTGAGCCGGCGCTGAATGGCGACGCTCGCGGCGGTGAGCCGGCGCTGAACGGCGACGCCCGCGGCAGCGGTGAGCCCAGGCGGCGTGCCGAACCCAGCCCTCCCGCGGTGCCGGGCCTGACGCGCGCCAGCGTCTTCGCGCGCACCACACCGGAGCAGAAGCTCCGCCTCGTCGAAGAGTTTCAGGGCATGGGCGAGATCGTTGCGATGACGGGTGATGGCGTCAACGATGGCCCGGCGCTGCGGCGCGCCGACATCGGGGTGGCGATGGGTCAGCACGGCACCGAGGTCGCGCGGCAAGCCGCCGACCTGGTGCTCGCCGATGATGATCTTGCAACAGTTGTAGCGGCCGTCGAGGAGGGGCGGCGGATCTACGGCAATGTACGGCGGTTCTTGCTCTACGCACTCTCCGGCGGTACTGCGGAGATCGTCATCATGCTTTTCGGCCCGCTACTGGGCATGCCTGTTCCGCTGCTACCGGCGCAGATCTTGTGGATCAACCTGATGACGCACGGCCTTCCCGGCGTTGCCCTCGGCGCCGAGCCGGCGCCTCCCAACGTGATGCGGCTCCCGCCGCGACCTGCGACCGAGTCGATCCTGGGCGCCGGGCTGTGGCAGCGGGTTCTGCGCGTTGCGGTCGTGATCTCCGCGGTGAGCCTTGGGGCGGGGGCCTGGGCACACTCCACCGGCCGCTCCTGGCAGAGCATCATCTACCTGATCTTGGGGGCGACCCAGCTCGGAGTCGCTCTCGGGGTGCGGGCAAAGGCGCTGACGCTGACAAACCTGTTCTTGCCATTCGCCGTCGTGAGTGCGTTCGCGCTTCAAGTGCTGGGGCTGTACCTGCAACCGCTTCGCGACCTCCTCGGCACCGAACCGCTGCCCCCGAGCGATCTGCTGATCGCCTGCGCGGTGTCCGTGGCAGGATACGCGGCCGCACGGCTGGAGCTTCGGCGGGTTGTCGATGTGGCCCCGTTGACCGCCGGCCGTCACTGGGCGTCGCGACATTGATCCCGAACGGCTGCCGCGTGCCGTGACCGCGAGCGGCTGCTGCGTGCCGTGATCCCGAACAGCTGCCGCGTGCCGTGACCGCGAGCGGCTGCTGCGTGCCGCGCGCTTACCGCGGCGCACTCGTTTTCTTGGTCGCTTTCGCGGCTGCCTTCATTTCCTGCTTGTGTGCCCTTACCTTGCCAAGCGATTGCTCGTCGGCGATGTCGGCCACCGAGTGAAAGACGCCGTCGGTGCCAAACGGCCCGGCCGCCTCGCGCCAGCCCTCGGGGCGGATGTCCAACCGCTTGCCCAACAGCGCGACGAAGATCTGCGCCTTCTGCGGGCCGAAGCCGGGCAGATGGCTCACGCGCGCGAGCAGATCCTGGCCAGAGGCTGCCTCGGCCCAGATCTGCCCGGCGTCGCCGTCGTACTCCTCGACGATCACCCGGCACATTTCCTTGACCCGTGCCGCCATGGCCCGCGGATACCGATGCAGCGCCGGCCGTTCGCTGAATACGGCGGCGAGTGCCTCGGGATCATAACCGGCGAGCTCCGTCGCGGTGGGCTCGTGCTCGAGCCGCTGCGCCAGGTCGAATGGTGCGCTGAACGCTTTTTCCATCGTAACCTGCTGGTCCAGCAGCATGCCGATCAGCAGCGCCAGCGGGCTTCGTTGCAGGAGCGCATTGGCCTGCGGGTCGATGGGCAGCGACATCGTCATGTGGTCCTCCGGGCTCTCGAACTCAATCATTCACCATCCGGCCAGCGGCGGGCAGCAGCGACGAAGACTGCCGCGCCGCCTTGCACCGGTCAGTTGGGCAGGCACGGTCAGCCGGGCAGGCGGCCCGGGTCAGCCGGGCATGCGGCGCGGTCAGCCCGGGCAGGTCCGGTCAACCGGGCAGGCACGGGTGGGTGGCCGGGCGGCTGCCCCGGTCGGGCGTGGGCCACCCACCGCACCCAGGACCGCCGCACCGCGCTGGCGTACCAGCGACAATAGGTGCGTGATGGGACAATTGCGCCCTCAGCGGCGAGTTGGCAGGGTTCGCCCACGATCGGCTTGGAGTGTGGCCACTGGCCTGCGCGAACCGGTCGTCATTATCTTGATCTTGATCGGGGTCTTTACCGCGATATCGGGTAAGCCCCTGGATGGAGTGCTGCTCCTAGTGGTCGCGGCTGGTCTTGCCTGGGAGGCCGGGACCCGCTCTCGTCGGCATGCGGCAGGCCCGAGCGGCGGGCCGATGGCGGGCGGCGGGCCGATGGCGGGCGGCGGGCCGATGGCAGGTGGCAGGCACATAGAGGGCGGGAGCGGTGGGCCCACGGCGGTTCGCGGTGCGCCTACGGCGGCCGGTGGGCCCACCACGGTTCGCGGGGCGGCGGCAGGCGGTGCGCCTACGGCAGGCGGTGCGCCTACCGCAGGCGACGCGACAGTTGTGGCCGAACCGGCCAGAGCACGCGGTCGCCGACGGCCGGCATTCGTCGTGGGCGCGCTCGCCAGCGCCGCGCTGTACGCCGCCGCGGTGGGCTCATTCGTTCCTTACTCCTGGCCAGCGACTGCGGCGGTGACCGTGCTCGGCGCGATCGTCGTGGCCGTCGGATGGCGTCGGCCGCTGCCCACCCAGCCCGCTCCCGCCAAGCTCCCGCTGCCAGGCCCGGTGCTGTGGGGCGGGCTGCTCGTCGCGGCTGGCCTGTGGGAACTCAGCGCATTGCTGCAGCAGCCCGATCTCACGACGGAGTCCGACGCGCACCCGACCATCAGCACGTTGACTGAGCCGTTGCTCGCATCTCATGGCGGAAGATCGGTCGTGCTAGGGGTCTGGCTCGCGATCGGCTGGTACCTGGTCCGGCGATGAGCAGTCACGACCTCACTGTGTTGGGCTACGTGCTGCTGCTGCTTGCGGGCGTGGTGCTGCAGGTGCTCGCCACCAGGAATCCGGCCAGGATCCCGTCGCTCGGCGACGTCCTTTCCCGTGTGATGCGCACCCGGACCGGCCGCGTTGGAGTCCTCGTCGCCTGGGCGTGGCTGGGACTGCACTTCTTCGCGCGCTAAGCAAACGCGCGGTAACGAAACGCGCCGTAACGAAACGCGCGGTAAGCGAACGTTCAGTAATGGAATGCTCGATAAGCCCAAGAGGACGCGACGCATATGAACGAGCGGCGGCGCAACGGACACATCCCCGGGCGGACGGGGGCGCCGCCGGAAGAGTGATCCAAGCGCGGACGGGGGTACCGCGCCCCATTGCGCCGCCGCAGATCACCACTATACAAGCCGCAGCTATTGGGTGCCCGGGCAACCGAAATAGTTGCGAAAATCCATATGCGCAGCCGGGATCAACGGTCCCCGGCGGGGGCCCGGGCCCGGCGAGGTGCACGGTTGCGGCCCTCAGCACCAGCCCGGCCGCGACGCACGGAGCAGCGGCGCTGCCCGGGCCGGCCAGCGGAACCCCGCCCCGCATTCCGTTCCCCCACGGGAGCCGAACTCAGAGGTTGAAGGCGCGCTCGGCGTTCCCGCCCAGCAGGCCCGCGGCGGTGTCGGTTGGCAGCCCGAGGTCGCGTACGGCAGCCAGGTTGTGGGCAATGCCGGGAACGCCGGGCCAGTCGCTGCCGAAAATGAACGTGCGGGCCAGGCGGGCGAGGTCGTGCCGCACGTAGTACTCGGGCAACCGCCGCGGCGGAAGCCCAGCGATGTCGATCCACACGTTGTCGTAACTGAGCGCGAGAAACGCCGCGGTGTCGAAGGACCAGCCGCGGCCGCCGTGTGCGAGCACAAACGTGCAACCGGGAAAGTCGTGGACGACGTCGACCAGATGATCGAGGCTCGCGAAACGGTTGCGTGCGCCAGGAAAGGTGCTCGTGCCCGCGTGGACAATCACGGGAACCCGCTCCTGCTCGCAATATGCGTAAACGGGGTACAGTTCCGCGGCATCCATCGGGAAACCCGCGTGCACCGGATGGAGCTTGAGCGCGATGGCGCCGAGATCTAGCTGGCGGCGAAGTTCGGTCAGGAGCGGGTGATGAAGATGTGGGTTGATGTTGGCAACGAGCCGGAACCGGTTCGGGTCAAACTTTGCGAAAGGGACGATGTCCTCGATCGCCTGCCAGCCAGTCACCCGAGGGCTGTACTCGCTGAACAGCAGGGCGCAGTCCACGCCCTCGGCGTCTAGATAGTCGGCGAACACGGCGGGGCGTGGGCATCCTTGGTCGTCGTAAAGGCCCGGCAGGTCAGTGCCAGGGAACCGAGCACGCCACACCGGCATGGCCACCTTCAGGCCGCCGAGCACCGCGACGTGCACATGCGCGTCGACTACACGCGAGGTCATGCGGGCGCTGTCCCGCTGCCACGGCCCAGGACGCTCGGCGAGGCGATGTTGGCCAGCCGCACCTCGCCACGCGCCAGTTCGCGTCCGGCGCCATCGGAAATCACCACTTGCCACAGCTGCTGGCTCCGGCCCCGATGTATCGGCGTGGCGACCGCGGTGAGGACGCCGGATCTGGCGGCGCGCAGGAAGTTGGTGTGGTTGGCAACCCCGACGACGTGTCCCCGGTCTCCGAGCCATAGCGCGGCGCCGAGGCTTGCCGCCGTCTCCACGAGAGCGCAATGCACCCCGCCATGCAAGATCCCGTACGGCTGCAGCAACTCGGGGGTGATCTCGCACGTCAGCACGGCACGGTCGGGGCCAGCCTCGGTGAATTCGACTCCCAAGAGCTTCGCGAAGCCGGTGAACTCATCGGGTAGCTGCATGACTCTCCTCAACCTTATGCCGAACGGCTGCCGCCGCACGTCACAAACGGGCCGGTGCCGCTGGGTCTTGTAAGTGTCCACTATCGGCCCGCCGGCGCCGCGGCAGGTACACGGGCCGAGCGTGCATCAGCGGGTGATCAGGCGTACGCGACTAGGCTAAACAATGGAACGGCTCGCGACCGGAGCCCGGGCCACTCCGGCCCACGCTGCTCCCAGATGGGAAAGTGAATCGCGTGACCACGCGGGAAGGACTGCCAACGTGGGAAGGGTCTTGGTGGGCACGGCGTCGTGGACGGACAAGACGCTGCTAGCGTCCGGCTGGTACCCCAAGACCGCCAGCACGCCCGAGGCCAGGCTCAGCTACTACGCCAGCCAGTTCCCGCTGGTGGAGGTGGACTCGACGTATTACGCGCCGCCCGCGCAGCGGACCGTAGAACTCTGGCGGGACCGCACCCCGCCGGGATTCACCTTCAACATCAAGGCGTTCTCCCTCCTCACGCAGCACCCGACCCGCCCCGCGGCGTTTTACAAAGATCTCCGTGACGAGCTAGGGGATCGCAAGGGAAATGTGTATTTGCGAGACGTCCCCCCAGCTGTTGTCGACGAGGTGTGGAAGCGTTTCCTTGATGCCCTTTGGCCGCTTTACGAGGCCGGCAAGCTCGGCGCGGTTTTGTTCCAGTTCCCTCAGTGGTTCGTTATTGGCAAGGCTCGAAAAGACTACCTGCTGGAATGCAAATCGCGTTGCGATCCGATCCCGGTTTGCGTCGAGTTCCGTAACCACACCTGGATGAGTGAGAACAACCGCGCCGAGACATTGGATTTTCTGCGCAGCTACGGCCTGCCATACGTCAGCGTGGACATGCCGCAGGGTTATCCGAGCTCCATCCCGCCCGTGCTTGCAGCGACGGCGCCGCTGGCCGTGGTGCGTTTCCACGGCCATTCGGACAAGTGGACAAGCAAGGATATTCACGAGCGCTTCGGCTATCTCTACAGCGACGATGAACTGCAGGAATGGACTTCTGGCCTGCGCGAGCTGACCGGCGATGCCGACATGACCCACCTGATAATGAACAACTGCTACCGGGATTACGCTCAGGTCAACGCCCGTCAGCTCGCGGATCTGCTCGCCGCGGCCGGAGATTGAGCACCTCAGCCGTGCACCCGCCGACGGTACGTTCGGCCTGCTGCGCATCTGCCGTCAGGTGGACCCGCCATCCTCGGGCTGCAGCGCGAAGCCGGCGGCCCGCGCCTGTTCGACGATCAGCGTGGCGAAGTCCTCGTCCGCGTGCCCCGCGCCGATGGCGGCCTGGATCAGCTGGTGGGCCATCGCCGCAAGAGGCATTGGAACCTCGAGCTCACGTGCTGCCGCGAGGCCGAGGTCGAAGTCCTTGCGCAGCAAGGTGGTTGTGAATGTCGGGGTGAAGTCAAGCTCCGTGAGGGCGTGCGTCTTATACGTGGTGAACGTGGAGCCGAGCACGGACGAATTGAGGAAGTCGAGAAATGCGGTGCGCGAGACGCCTGCCTTGTCGGCGAGCACCGTGATCTCGGCGAGCGACTGGATGACGACGCCGAGGAACACGTTGTGGCACAGCTTCACCAGGCGCGCTACGTCACCGTCGCCGACGTAGGTAACCGACTTGCCCAGTGCCCGCAGCACCTGTTCGGCCTGCCCGAACGAATCCTTAGGCCCGGAGACGACCACGGTGGCGTTTCCTGCCGCTACGGCGCCTGGGTTGCCACTGATCGGCGCGGCCAGCAGCGCCGTGCCAGCCGCGCTCGCCTCCCCGCGCACCTGCGCGGATACGTCGGCGGCGACTGTTGAGCAGTCGATAATGATCGCTGGGGGACCCGCCGCGAGCAATGCTCTGGCCACCGAGGCGAAGTCGGGTGAGGACGAGACCGCGACGAAGACGACGTGCCGCCCGGCAAGATTAGCGATCTCGTCCACGACGGTGGCGCCTGCGTCACCGAGGGCGGCCGCCTTCGCGCGTGTCCTGTTATAAACCGCGACGTCATAACCGGCACGCAGCAACCGAGTCGCGAGTGCACTGCCCATTCGGCCAGCGCCGACCCATCCCACCTGCAGATCCTCGGGTGGGGCGGCGGTCGGCGGCCGCTGCCCCGGCTCCTCGGGCGGGCCTGCCGAGTACCCTTCTCCGCCCGGCGCGGTGCTCACGTAAGCAGCCACCCTCCATCGACGTTCAGGTTCACGCCGTTCACGGCCGGATTCCGCAGCAGAAATTCAACGGCATCCACCACATCCCGCATGGTAGCGAGCCGTCCGGCGGGCGTGCGGGAAACGACCCTTTCAAGATCTTTTCCGCGCCAGTAGGGACTGTCACCGACGATTCCCGGATGCACCGCGTTGACCCGGACAGGTGCCAGCTCGACCGCGAGCGTGTGGACCATCCCCATGACACCGGAGTTGACGGTCGAGATCGTCGTGGAACCCGGATAGGGCCTGTCCTTGGCCAGGCCGCCGAACATGACGATCGCGCCGTCACTGCTGAAGCGAGGCAGCAGTGTGTGCACCACTTCTGTGTAACCAACGAGCTTGAGCATGACGAGGTGCTGAGCATTATCGGTCTGGTACGCCGCCGCGGTGTTGTGGTCGCGGTCGATCGCAGCAAGGACGAGATCATCGACACGCTCAACGCTGGCGAGCGCGGCGGCGAGATCGCCGGGCCGGGTCAGGTCGAGCGCGAGGCCGCGCACCGACCCGCGGGCACCGCCGCCGACCTCCTTGGCCACGAGCTCGGCACGCTGTGCGTCGCGCCCGGTCAGGATGACGTCGTCGCCGATGCTCGCGAGGTGGCGTGCGAGCTCGCGGCCAATGCCTGAGGTGCCGCCGATGAGCACCACACTGCGGCCGTCTCGAGCAGGGTTGTCCGGCATTGTCAGTTCTCTCCCTTCAGCCGGGCGGCCAGGTAGTCCCAGTCACGGGCAAAACGGTACGAATGGCGCGCTGGCGGCTGCGGTGCCTGTGTCTCCAGCCAGCGCACGGGTGCGCGGCCCGAGCAGTTGAACGCGTGCACGCAGCCGACGCCAGCCCAGGCCACGTCGCCTGCGCGCAACAGGTAGGGTTCGCCGTCGAAAAGCGCGTCCACCTCGCCGTCGAGGATGAGGTACGTCTCCTCGAACGGGTGGTCGTGAGCGCCAGCCGCGCCGCCCGGTTCGTAGGCGACCATGAACATGGTCGAGAGCACGGCACCGAGATCGGTGTCGACCATCATTTTCACGGTGATGCCGCTATAGACAAGCAGCGCGGTCCGCATGCTGGCCGAGACGGCGAGCATGTCCTGAGTCTGGCGTCCCGGATCCATGGCCTCCGCCGAGATGTGGCCGAATGCCCTCGTCCGTGGGTCGCGGGGATCCACGGGAACCGGCTGCTGCGGGTCAAGCGGGGGTACGAGGAACGTGTCCCCGCCGTAGGCCGGCCGCGGCTGCGGCGCCTGCATGTCCGCCCAGCGCGCCACGCCGGACCCGGTGTTCCGCCAACTGTGCGGCACACCGACGGGGACGAAGCCGTAATCGCCCTCGGTCAAGGCGACGGCGCCGCCGTCGGCCGACTGGAGCACCGCGGAGCCCTGGAGCATGAAAGAGGCGTGCTCGAAGGAGTGCACATGCGCGGCTACCGCGCCGCCGGGAGCAAGCTCACAGAGCACAAAACCCGTGTGCGCAGCTGCTGGGCCAGCGCTGTCGGCGCTGTCGGCGCCGATCACCTCCCATCGGCGCAGGCCGGTACTGCCGCGTGCCCAGTCGGAGGGCGGCTCGTAGACGGCGTCGGCCGCTCTCCGTACCAGATGCCGGGTGCGGCTGGTCACGTGCTCGCCGTCTGCTGACCCGCTGCGTGGAGGAGGTAGTCACGAGATGCCTCGACCAGGTCACGGGCGCGGCTGGTGTCAGCGACAAGGCGGCCATCGCGCTTGCGCACGACGCCGTCCACGATCACGGTCTCGACGTTGGACACGTCCGCGCAGAGCGTGACGGCGGCCACCGGATCGATCACGGGCGCCACGTTCAGCGAGCGTGCATCGATGACCACCAGATCGGCCCGCTTTCCCGGCGTGAGGGAGCCCGTACGGTCGTCCAGGCCGGCCACGTATGCGCCGTTGATCGTCGCCATTTCCAGCATCTGCCGGGCCGTCAGCATGGTCTCGGGCACCGGCGTATTTGCCTCCCAGCACACCGCGTTGACGCGGGCGCGCTCGGCACCGAAGGCGCTCCTGATCTGCGTGAACATGTCTCCTGGCACCGTGGTGACGACGTCGATGGAAAGACTCGGCTTTAGCCCGTACTCGACCGCCTTCACCACCGGCGGCCAGCCGTGTCCCATCTGCGTCTCGACCTGTGGGGCAATCGAGATGAAGCCGCCGCTTTCCGCGACGAGCCGCCATTCGTTCTCGCTGAAGTAGCAGCAGTGGATATAGGTCGTGCCGGGACGCAGCAGGCCCATCTCGTCCAGTTGCTTGATCATTCCGAACCGTCCGGCCAGGCGGCCCATCGCCACGTGCACAGTTACCGGGATGTCCAGGGAGCGCGCCGTATCCCACTCGGCGCGCACCACCTCGGGCAGGCAGAACCCGGGTCCCCTGGTGGCCAGGCCCATCGTTAGCAGACTGTCGACGGAGTCGGACGAGAAGTAGGTGTTGCGGACGCGGGTCACGTCGTCGCGCGGAATGGCGATCTTGCTCTCGTTCCAATAGTCGGCCAACGATGTGTTCGCGCTGCCGTAGGCGTACTGCGCTCGGATGCCGGTCTCCTTGAGCGCGCGGATCGCCGCGTCCGGGTGCTCTGGCGTGTTGTTGATATGCGACCAGTCGACGAGTGTGGTGATGCCGGCGTTGAGGCACTCCAGCGTGCCGGCGAGGTTGCTCGCGTACACGTCTTCTGGCCGGTAGAGCGGTGCGAATGTGTCCAGCACCTCGACGAAGTAGTCGTCGAGCGTGGCGTTGGGCGCGCAACCCCGGATGGCGGCTTCCCAGGTATGCCGATGGGTGTCGACGAAACCGGGGATCACGATCCGGTCGCTCGCGTCGATGATCTCGGCATCCGCGTCGATCCGCGGCGCGACGGCGGCAATCGTTCCGTCCTCGATCAGAAGGTCGCCCTCGGGCAGGTCCCCGAGGGTGCTGTCCATGGTGAGCAAACACCCACCCCGCAAGAGCATCCGATTGGTCATGGCGATCGCCTCATTTCCTGTGCTCCGGTTGTGCGATGGGGCCGAACGCTTCGGTCAGCGCGCGGCGCCCGGTGGGCGGCAGTGGCCAGGCATCTCCTTAGCGGGCAGTTCCCTAGTAGGCAGTGACCTGGCGGGCCGCCGCCACGACCTTGTCGACGGTTGGGATCACTCTCTGCTCAAGCGCATCCGCGAAGGGCAGCGGCACGCATTCCGCCGCCACCCGCCGGATCGGCGCATCGAGCAGCTCGAACCCCTCGTCCGCGACGATGGACACCACAGTGCCGCCCCAGCCACCCTGGTATGGATTTTCCTCCACCACGAGCAGCCGCGAGGTTCGCTGCAGCGAGCCGAGCACGGTTCGCATATCGAGCGGGACCAGGCAGCGCAGGTCGACGATCTCGGCCGAAACTCCGTCCTCGCCGAGCTGATCGGCCGCGGCGAGCGCCATTGGCACGGTGGCGGCCAGCGCGGCGATGGTGAGGTCGGTGCCCTCTCTGATCACCGCCGCCCGGCCGAGTTCAACCACGTGCTCATCCGGTGGGACCGCGCCTTTGGTCGCAAGCAGCCCCTTGTGCTCGAAGAACACCACAGGATCGTCACTGCGTATCGAGGCGACCATGAGCCCGACCACGTCGGCCGGAAAAGCCGGCGCCACAATCTTCAGGCCAGGGACGGTGAGTGCCCAGTTTTCTACTGCTTGTGAATGCTGTGCGCCAAAGCCGAGCCCGCCGCCGTTGGCTGTGCGGATCACCAGCGGCACCGTGACCTGCCCTCCGGTCATGTAACGGACCTTGGGAATCTCGTTGGCGAGGTAGTCCCAGCAGCACGCGAGAAAGTCACTGAACATGATCTCGGCCACCGGTCGCAGACCGGTCATGGCCGCGCCCATGGCCGCTCCGACGATGGCCTGCTCAGAAATCGGGGTGTCCCACACCCGCCGTGGGCCGAACTCGGCGAACAGGCCGGTCGTGGTCTTGAAAACACCCTCGGCCGCGCCGATGTCCTCGCCGAGGCAGACCACGGTCTGATCGCGCCGCATCTCGCGGGCGATGCCCTCGGAGACCGCTTCGCGGTAGGTAATCACGTCCGCCACGTCGCGCCCCCGTCGGCCCACACGTCAGAAAGAGCGTCGGCCGGATCCGGGCCCGGGGCGGCCTTTGCCTCCTCTACCGCATCCGCCACAACGCGCGCCGCGCGCTCGCCGGCCTGCGCTATGGCATCGGGCGCCACTCCGGCGGCCTCGAGCCGACGGCGCGCGATGTCGAGTGGGTCACGCCGCATCCAGCTCTCCAGCTCCTCAGCCGGGCGGTATTTCGCCGGGTCGGCACGGCTGTGGCCGTAGTGCCGGTAGGTGCGGGCCTCGATGACGGACGGCCCTTCGCCGCGGCGCGCGCGCTCAGCAGCCGCGGAGACCACCTGTTTGATCAGCACGACATCGTTGCCGTCGACGATCTCGCCGGGCAGCGAATAGGCGGCCGCGCGGTCGGCGGCTGGATTAGCCACCGCTGTCACCTGCGAGATCGGCGTGTATTCCATGTAGAGGTTGTTTTCGCAGATGAACAGCACCGGCAGCTTCCACACCGAGGCGAGGTTGAGTGACTCGTGGAACGCGCCGATGTTCGTCGCACCATCGCCGAAGAAGGCCACCGCCACCTGGCCGGTCCCCCGCAGGAGCGCGGACCAGGCCGCGCCGGCCGCCATCGGCAGATGGGACCCGACGATCGCGTACGAGCCGAGCATTCCCGCCGAAGCCTTGGTGAGGTGCATAGACCCGCCCTTGGCCTTGCACACCCCTGTGCTTTTGCTCATCAGCTCAGCGAGGCACTCGGTAGGGGAGGCGCCGCGCGCCATGGCGTGATGGTGCCCGCGATAGGTGGCAAAGACGTAGTCGTCGTCGCGCAGTGCGGCGCTCGCACCGACTGCCACCGCCTCCTGCCCAGCCGCGAGGTGGGTCGTCCCCTTGACCAGGCCCAGCATGAAGAGGTCATACGCGGCCTTTTCCGTGGCGCGGATCACCGCCATCCGCTCGTAGAGGATGAGCAGCTCTGCGGCGCCCATCACTGGGCCGGCGCTTGTCATTGGTGGTGTCATTGGGAGGAGCCGTCCGGCGTCAGCTCACGAGACCGGGTGTTGAGGTTGGACTGCGCCTCACGCAACGTACTCAGAGCCCCACCCGCGGTCCAGTACTTGCGCCCGGCCACAAGCAGTTCCTCAGCGGGGAACTTCGTGATGATCTCGCAGCCGTCGCTTGTGACCACGACCTCCTCCTCGATTCGGGCCGCCGACCAGCCGTCCGAAGCCGGCCAGTAGGTTTCGAGCGCGAACACCATGCCCTGCTCGAGCGTCTCCGGGTGATCGAGCGACACAAGCCTGCTGAAGATCGGTTTCTCCCAGATCGCCAGACCCACGCCGTGGCCGTACTGCAGCGCGAAAGCCGCCGTCTCATCGGGAAACCCGAACTCCTGCGCGCGCGGCCAGACCGACACGATGTCGGCGGTCGTGGCGCCCGGTTTGACGAGTGAGATGGCCTCGTCCATGTACTCACGGCAGCGGACATAGGCGTCCCGCTGCGCCCGTGAGGCGCTGCCGACCGCGAACGTCCGGTAGTAGCAGGTCCGGTAGCCCAGGTGGCTGTGCAGGATGTCGAAGAACGCCGGATCACCCGGGCGGATGATCCGGTCGCTGTACACGTGCGGGTGCGGGGAGCAGCGCTCGCCGGAGATCGCGTTGACGCCCTCGACATACTCGCTGCCGAGGTCGTAGAGAACCTTGCTTACCACGCCCACGCACTCGTTCTCGCGGACGCCGGGGCGCAGGAACTCGTACAGCCGCTCGTAGGCGGCGTCGACCATCGAACACGCCTGTGTCAGCAGCGCGATCTCGTCGCGCGTCTTGGTCCGGCGCGCTTCGAGGAAGAGTTGCTGGCCATCGACCGCGTCAATGCCCTCGGCGCGCAGCGCTGCGAGCACCGGCATCTCGACGACGTCGATGCCGAGCGGGTCGCCGGCGACCCCGTGCTCACGAAGTTCGGTGACGACCTTGCGGGCGACGTCTTCGGCGATGCCAGCTCCCGGGTGGAACGCGCCGCGCAGCGTCGAGATGCCCGCCCTGGCACCGGTTGGCGCGTCTGCGCGGTCCAGCCAGGGGTTGTAGAGCTGGTGGTGGCGCGCTGCCGAGCCGAAGTCCCAGATGATCGGCTCCCCACCGCGGACGAGCAGGGCGAATCTGATCAGCTTGTCCATCGCCCAGGTGCCTATGTGGGTTGCCGTCATGTAGCGGATGTTGCCGAAGTCGAAGCTGAGCACGGCACCGAGATCGGAAAGCTCGAGCGCGGACCTGAGCCGGGCGAGCCGCTCATCGCGGAGTCGGCCAAGCTCAACCCGTTCTTCCCAGTCAACCGCGTTCGGGCCGTAGGTGGCGATCGCCATTGAAGCTCACCCCTCCGATAGCTGCCCACCAGTCAAGATGAGACAAGGGCGGCTGTCAATAAATACTGAACACCCGGCTCACCTATTCGGACACGAACCAGACGCCGACCGCCGGGGTGTGTGCGTCGTTGCGGTAACGGTGCCGCACTGACGAGGGGAAGCAGACCGAGTTGTCGGCCGTGAAGCGGTGCTCCTCGGTGCCCAGGGTCAAGATCAGTTCACCCTCGATGAGGTAGCCATGCTCGACGCCCCGGTGCCGCATCAGCTCGCCCTCACTGGACGAGCTGCCGCCCGGCGCGTAGGTGACGAGCAGGAAGTCCACACGGGTGCCCGGGACGTGCCCGAGGCGTTCCCATGTCACGCCCGAATCCAGGCGGAGCACTTCGCGGTCGCCGGGGCGGACCAGCGGGCCGGACCTGTGGTCGTCGAGGGCGGCAAGCTCGGCAAAGGCGTCGGCGGGGGAGGAGAGCGTAAGCGGCAGGAGCGCGGCAGGTTCGGCGCCGGGGGTCTCGAACACATCCTCAATCGATACGCCGAGCGCGGTTGTGATCGCGTACAGGGTGCTGACGGAAGGCCGGCACTTTCCGGTCTCAATCTGGGAGACCAGGCTCGCGGACACTCCGACGTCGCGGGCAAGGCTACGTAGGCTAACCCCACGTTTGATCCGCTCTTCGCGGATGCGTTCACCGACCGGGGGGTCTGCCAGGCGTGACACGATGCCTCCCTCTCCCAGCACGGTACCGCCTGCGGCGGGCATCTGCGCTGCCCAATTGCCGGCGGCTTCGAGAGATTCAGCCCCAGACGTCCTGCGCGGTTTCCACGATCAGACGTAGCTTGGCGACCTCCTCGTCGTAGGTCAGGACGTTGCCCTCGACCGTGGAGGAGAAACCGCACTGCGGGGACAGGCACAGCTGGTCGAGCGGGACGAACCGGCTGGCCTCGTCGATGCGGCGCTTGAGCGTGTCCTTGGACTCGAGTTCACCGCGCTTGGTGGTGACCAGGCCCAGGACCACCATCGTGCCGGGCGGCACGAAGCGCAGCGGCGCGAAGCCGCCGGACCGGTCGTCGTCGTACTCGAGGAAGAACCCGTCGATTGCGAGTTCGCTGAACAGCGCCTCGGCGACGAAGTCGTATCCACCCGCCGCGGCCCACGAGGAGCGGAAGTTGCCCCGGCACATGTGCGTGGTCACGGTCAGGCCAGCCGGTTTGGCCGCGAGCGCCGCGTTGATCTGCTTGATGTAGCGCAGGTGCAGGTGTTCGGCGTCATCGCCCCGTTCGGCGATCATCGCCCGCTGTTCAGGATCGTTGAGGTAGGCGAGGCTGGTGTCGTCGAACTGGAGGTAGGTGCAGCCGAGTTCGGCTACGCGGCGGACCTGCTCCGCGTATGCCGCGGACAGGTCGCCCCAGAATTTCTCCACATCCGGGTAGGCCGCGGGATCGATCGCGGCCGGGCCGCCGCGGTAATGCACCATGTTGGGTGATGGGACCGTCAGCTTCGGTGTAATTCCCACGCTGGTGATCCCCCGCAGGAACCTGAAGTCGTCGCCAAAGATGGTGTGCTCGAGCCGCACCTTGTCGTGCACGTGCAGCGCCGCGGTCTCGAAATCGAGATCACCGGCCTCGTTGCGAAAGTGGACCCTGATGTGCTCTTCGGCTGGGCTGATCCCGCCGAGCTGGTAGATGAAGTCCATGTGCCACGATGTCCGGCGGAACTCGCCATCCGTGGCTGACTGCAGACCGACGTCTTCCTGCATCCGCACCACCGCTCGGATGGCATCATCCTCGGCGGCGCGCAAGTCCTCGGCCTTTATCCGGCCTTCGGCGAAGTCGGCCCGGGCCCGCAGCAGCTCCGGTGGCCGCAGCAGGCTGCCAACATGATCTGCGCGGAACGGCGGCGTATCGCGGTGCGCCATGGTAATTGCCTCTCGCACGTGTCGGTCAGCGTCGATGGTTCCTAATTAAGGGAGGTTATGCGACCGCGCTCATTCGCCGGCGGGGACTTTGTTCCGCAGGACGGCGGCGGCGAGTTCCACCCGGGACCGCCTAGGCGCGATCAACCCAGGCTTCGGATCGCTGACCAGGCGGACGTGCTACCGTCAATCAGGCCAAATCGCGACTCTTCTCCGCGAGTAGCGCACATGGAGCCTAGTTGAGCACTCCATACGATCAGGAACCGCCGGACAGCCACGATCAACGCCCCTGGGCGCAACCCCAGGGTCCGGTGCCCCCGCCGGGCACCGGTCCGTACCACGGCCACCAGGCACCATGGCCGGCCCAGCCGTCCGCGTGGGGGCCACTTCCGCCGACCCCATACGGACAGCTTCCGCCAAAGAAGAGCCGTACTGGCCTGATCATCGGCTTATCCGTCGCCGCCGCGATCTTACTGATCGCGGTGGGTTTCGGCGCGTTGGCGGTCATCAGCAACAGCGAGAAGAATTCCAGCGCGGGCACGAGCCCGTCGGCTGGCTCGCACACGATCGCCATTCCTGCGTCGGCTGCTGGTTATACACAGATGACGGGCAATGTCGCGCGGCGGCTTATAGCCGCGACCAGAAAACAGGCTTCGAAGGCGAGCCCTGACCTGGCGGCAGCTTACGCTAAAGCTAAGATCGGCTATTACACCAGGCCAGGAAGCCCAACGCGGCTGGTCTTCGTTGGGTTCTCCGCCGCTGACTCCGCACAAATCGCTTCCGCGATGCGTTCCGAAGGGCCGTCAGCAGGGCTTGACTCCTTTCTCCTGGGTGCAGGCGTCTCCAATACAAACGACTTTCCAGCCGGACCGCTGGGCGGGGTCCTTCGCTGCGGTAAGACCACGCGCGCAGGCGTACCTGTGACGATATGCGCCTGGGAAGACTCGTCGGTCCTGGCGATGGTGGCGGAAGGAGCCACTTCGCAGCGAAGGCTCGCACGCGTCTCGCTCGCCTTCCGTGCCGCCGCCGAGCACTGAACCAGGCGCGAGGAAGGGTGGCCCGGGTCGGGACGTCGCGTTCACCGGACACCGTAGCTTGGTGTCGGGGATCGAGCGCGCCAAGGGGTAGCGATGCCAGCTGAGGGTAGCGATGCCAGCTGAGACGCTGAGCCGGAGAGCGCTCAACCGTGCCCTGCTCGACCGGCAGCTGCTGCTGCGCCGCGCATCGTTTCCGGCGGCTGGTCGGCAGGCCGCACGAGCCGATGCGGTGATTGCCGCGATCGAGCACCTTGTCGGCTTGCAGGCCCAGGCGCCATTCTCACCCTATTACGGTCTGTGGTCGCGGCTGGCGGGTTTCCGCCCGGCTGATCTGGCCGAGCTGATTGTGGACCGGCGGGCGGTCCGCATCGCGCTTATGCGCGGCACGATCCATCTGGTCTCCGCCCGTGACTGCCTGATGTTGCGTGCGCTCATAAAGCCTGTCCTGGACCGCCATCTGAATACCGTGCTCGGCAGGCAGCTCACCGGCGTAGACACCGGCAAGCTGGCCGCTGCCGGGCGGGCGCTTGTGGAGGAGAAACCAAGAACCTTCAGCGAGCTTGGGGCAATGCTGGCCGAGCGGTGGCCGGGCCACCCCCCGGCGGCCCTCGCCCTTGGTGTGCGCGCGCTGGTGCCGCTCATCCAGGTGCCACCTCGCGCGGTGTGGGGCCGCGGGGGCCAAGCCTTGCACACCTCGGCAGAGTCCTGGCTCCCGTCAGCCAACCACAACCCGGGGTCGCTGGACAGCATGGTCACGCGTTACCTGGCCGCGTTCGGCCCGGCAAGCGTGAAGGACGTGCGGGCGTGGTCCGGGCTGACCGGGCTTGGTGAGGTCATGGATCGGCTCCGGCCGAGCCTGCGGGCCTTTCGCGACGAGCGCGGGACCGAGCTGTTCGATCTGCCCGGTGCCCCGCGGCCCGACCCCGACCGCCCGGCACCGGTGCGCCTCGTCGCCGAGTTCGACAACCTTGCGCTCGCCCACGCCGACCGCACCCGGATCATCACCGATGAGAACCGCAAGCGGCTGTTCACGAGGAACGGCATCTTCCCCGGGACCGTGCTTGTCGGCGGCTTCGCCGTCGGCATGTGGCGAATCAGCAGGGGCCGCGGCACCGCCGCGTTGACTGTCGAGATGTTCGAGCCGATCAGGAGCCGGGACCGTGATGCCATCACGCGAGAGGGGGAACGGCTGCTGGTCTTCGCCGCACCCAAAGCCGAGGATCACGACATCCGTTTCGGATCCATCGCCTGATTTCCACGGCCCTAAGAGCCTGTTACATCCGGTCTCTGTGCCATGGCCCCGCCTGCTAATACGGAATCGCTTGTGAATATGCTAAATCGAGCATGAATCAGTTGCTGACCTAGCAAATCGACCCTGATTCAGTCGTCACGGCTAGAGTAGCGAGCCTGGGAGGTCAGTGATGCGGATCTTGGTCGTGGGCGCGGGCGGCGTCGGAAGTGCCGTTGCGGGAATCGCCGCCCGCCGTGACTTCTTCGAGCGAATGGTGGTCGTGGACTATAACGAGGATCGCGCGCGGGCTGCGGTGGACCGGCTCGGCGACGTGCGGATCGTCGCGTCCCGGATCGACGCCTCGAGCGCTGCCGAGGTCGCCTCGGCGGCCAGCGCGCACGGTATTAGCCACGTGCTCAACGCCGTCGATCCCCGGTTCGTCATGCCGATCTTCAATGGCGCCCTCGAGGCCGGCGCGGACTACCTCGACATGGCGATGTCGCTATCGACGCCGCACCCGCAGCGGCCGTATGAGCTGTGCGGGGTAAGACTCGGCGACAGACAGTTCGCCGCGGCCGATCAGTGGGAGCGTCGCGGACGGCTCGCGCTCGTCGGCATCGGCGTAGAGCCGGGTCTGTCGGACGTCTTCGCCCGTTACGCAGCCGACCACCTGTTCGCCGCGATCGACGAGCTGGGCACCCGTGACGGCGCGAACCTGGAGGTCGAGGGGTACGACTTCGCACCGACCTTTTCGATCTGGACCACGATCGAGGAGTGCCTCAACCCGCCCGTCATCTGGACGAAAGATCGTGGCTGGTACACGACCGAGCCGTTCTCAGAGCCAGAGATCTTCGACTTTCCCGACGGCATCGGGCCGGCCGAATGCGTCAATGTCGAGCACGAAGAGGTGATCTTGATGCCTCGATGGATCGAGTGTCAGCGGGTTACCTTTAAATACGGCCTCGGCGTGGAGTTCATTAACGTGCTGAAGACACTGCGCAAGCTCGGCCTCGACCGCACCGAGAAGGTAACCGTCGGCGGCGCGCAGGTGAGCCCCCGCGACGTCGTCGCCGCCTGCCTTCCCGACCCCGCCACCGTGGGGAGCCGGATGCGCGGCAGGACCTGCGCTGGTGTTCTGGTCACCGGCACCGGCAAGGATCAGCGGCCCCGGGCCACCTACCTGTACCACGTCGTGGACAACGACTGGTCGATGCGGGAGTACGGCGCGCAAGCCGTGGTCTGGCAGACCGCGATCAACCCCGTCGTGGCGCTCGAGCTGCTCGCCGCTTCGACGTGGTCGGGTACGGGCGTGCGTGGGCCGGAGTCGTTCGACGCCGTGCCTTTCCTTGACCTGCTGAAGGAATACGGCTCCCCGTGGTCGATGCGGGAGCAGGTCCCGGGCTGACCCTCTGGCGCCCGCCGACATACCCTGCTCATGGGCAATCGCGAGTGTCGGCTCTGTAAAGGACGCGGGTGAAGGTTCACGTTATCCACGAGAACCCTGACTGGTACGCGCCGCTCGCGGCGGCGTTCGACGCCGGTGGCGTCCCCCATGAACAGTGGCTCCTCGATGGAGGTCTGCTTGATCTTGATGCCCCGCCGCCAGGAGGGGTGTTCTGGTCCAGGATGAGTGCCTCATCTCACACCCGCGGTCATGGGCTCGCCAAGGACTACGCACGCGCGGTGGTGTGCTGGCTTGAATCCCACGGCCGTCGTGTGGTGAACGGGCGCCGGGTCCTTGAACTGGAGGTGAGCAAGGTGGACCAGCTGACGGCGCTGCGGGCGGCGGGTTTCGACGTGCCGCGCACGATCGCCGTCACGGGCCGGGACGAGCTGGTCCCCGCCGCGCGCAAACTCCCCGTGCCCTTCATAACGAAGCACAACCAGGGTGGCAAGGGGCTTGGCGTGCGGCGCTTTGACAATCACGAGGCCTTCGCCGCTTATGTTGGCTCGCGAGATTATTCCGCTGCCGTGGACGGGATCACGCTGCTACAGGAGTACGTGCAGGCAGCAGAGCCTTTCATCACCCGGGTGGAAATAGTAGGCCGTGAGTTCGTGTACGCGATCACCGCGGATACCGACCGCGGCGGATTCGAGCTCTGCCCGGCCGATGCCTGCGGCGTGGACGCCGAGAAGGGTCCCGCGGGAGAGCTGTTCGCGCTGCGGGACGGGTTTGATCACCCGATCGTCGGCCGGTATCTGGACTTCGCGCACAGGACCGGTATCGAGATCGCTGGTTTTGAGTTTATCGAGGCAGCGGACGGCCGGATCGTGACCTACGACGTGAACACGACAACGAACTACAGCGCGGCCATCGAGGCGGTGGCCCGGCGGCCGGCGCTGCGGGAGGTGGCTCGGTTCCTCGGTCGCTTGCTTGCCGAGGAGGCCGGGAAAGGCCCCGGCTGATGGCGCGGAAAAGGGAAACCGCCGATGTTGGGCGCACGACTGATGGCGGCGGCTGGGCCGGCTGCCGCAGAAGCTGAGCCGGCCGCCGCAGAAGAAGGCTCGGAAAGGTCATTGTCTGAGGAGGAAACTCGGCTGATGCGTTTCGGGTACTGGATGCCGGTCTTCGGCGGCTGGCTGCGCAACGTGCGCGACGAGGGCATGAGCACCGACTGGCCATACATCAGGGATCTTGCCGTCGATAGCGAGCGCCAGGGCTTCGACCTGACCCTCATCGCCGAACTCAACCTCAATGACATCAAGGGCCACCGTGCGCCGTCGCTGGACTGCTGGACACTCGCCCCTGCCCTCGCCGCCGTGACCACGAAGCTCGAGCTGATGCTCGCGGTACGGCCGAACTACCACCTCCCGTCGCTGACCGCGAAGGCGCTGTCCACACTCGACACGATCGCGCCGGGCCGGGTGAGCCTCAACGTGGTGTCCTCGTGGTGGCGGGGCGAGGCGGCACAATACGGTGTCGCCTTCGACGTGCACGACGCCCGCTACGCACGGACGCAGGAGTGGCTTGATGTCGTCCACCGGCTGCTGCGTGAGAACACGGTGACCCATCACGGCGCGCTCTACCGGCTCGACGGCGCCGTGCTCGAGCCAAAACCCGGCCAGGTCCCAGCCGTCTACATGGGCGGCGAGTCGCCGAGGGCGAAGGAGGTAATCGCCGGTCAGGGCGACGCGTACGTCATGCACGGCGACCCACCCGACGTCATCGCGGGCAAGGTCGCGGACATGAATTCCCGCAGAGCAGCCGCGGGCAAGGCTCCGCTGATCTTCGGTGTCTCCGGCTATGTGATCTGCCGCGATACGTCGGCGCAGGCGCAGGCGGAACTCGCGCGAATCCTCGACGTAGCCTCGTCACCCGAGGCGTACGCTTCCTACCAGGACTTCGTCGAGGGGTCCCAGCTCGAGTCACGAGTCTCGCTCGAGGAGTACAGCGTGTCCAACCGCGGCCTGCGGTCCGGGCTGATCGGCACGCCTGACCACATCATCGAGCGGCTGCGAGCCTACGAACAAGCCGGGGTGAGCCTGATGCTCCTGCAGTTCTCCCCGCAGCGCGAGGAGATGGCCCGCTTCGCGGCCCAGGTCATCAGCCCCTACCCAGGCCGCCGGCCTCCGCCGTGACACCTCAGAGCCGCCGAACCGGTGACGGGCTCGGGACGTGGTGGCTAGCGCGCTCCGAGACACGGCTGCCGCCCATGGGCGAGTGGTTGACGCCTACCGAGCGCAGCAGAGCCGAAGGACTCCGTTACTCCAAACGGCGAATTGACTTCCTGCTGGGCCGCTGGACGCTCAAGCTCGCGGTGGCACGGGTGCTCGGCTGGCCGGACGAACCTGGCGCGCTGGCGCGGATCGAGGGCCGCACCGCCCCCGACGGCGCACCGGAACTCCACCTCGACGGTCAGCCCGCCGCGCGCGGCGTGTCCTTGACCGACCGGGCGGGATGCGCCGTCTGCCTGGTGGCCGAGCGGGCAGCCGCGGTGGGATGCGATGTGGAACTCGTCGAACCGCGCAGCGACGCGTTCATCCGCGACTACCTGACCGAGCCAGAAAGCCGCTTCGTTTTCGGCGCGGGTGCGGCGCGTGACGCCGCGGCCAACCTCGTCTGGTCGGCCAAGGAGAGCGCGCTCAAGGTGCTGCGCACCGGCCTGCGGCGGGACACCCGTTCGGTGGAGGTGACGGTCCCCGACCTGAACCCGCCAGAACGCGCGTGGTCCCCGCTCCAGGTCCGCACCGCTGAGGGCGAGGTCTTCGATGGCTGGTGGCGCCGGAGCGGGGCGTTCCTGCTCACGGTCTGCTGGCCGGGCGGCGGGCCGCCGCCAGCGGCACTCGAGGCAGTGTCCCCGCTGGACACGGAGACGCCGTCGCACGGCTGGCTGGATCGGCCCGTCACGTAGTCGGCGCAGAGCTTGACCTCACAACCGTGCCAGCGAAGGCCAGCGGCGCCGTAGCGGCCAGCCGCCGCTCCAGCGCACCGATGATGAACGGCCGCAGCTCGGTTGGCGAGATGATCTGATCGACAGACCCCACCCGCATGGCGCGCTTGATGTCGTGGATGTTGTCGAACTGGTCGGCGACTACCTTCAGCTTCTCCGCCCGGACCGCCGCGACGATGTCCGAAAGCTCGCTGTGCAGGTCCGCGAGCGCCTTCCCGGTCGCCGACCCCAGCTTCTCCCGTTGGCTGGCGACGCGCGGATCCTTTTCTGTCCTGGCCGTGACCTCACGAGCCAATACCACCGCGGCGGCCGGCGCGCCGCCGATCACCGAGGCGAACGAGCCCTCGACGGCGGCCGTTTCCATGTCGTCGTGCAGCCGCTTGGAGAAGACCACGAACGCGCCGCCGTGATAGCGCGACACCACGACGAACACGATGGGGCCGCGGAAGTTGGTCACCGCACGGCCGATCTCCGCGCCATACTCCAGCTGCCACTTGCGCATGCTTTCCGGCGAGCCGTCGAAGCCCGTGAGGTTGGCCATGACGACGACCGGGCGGTTGCCGCTCGCCGCGTTCACCGCACGGGCGAGCTTGCGCGATGACTGCGGGAACAGGGTGCCCGATGTCCACGACGGAGGGCCGTCCGCCGGCAGGAAGCCGGCCCGTGTCACCGTGCGCGACTCGAGGCCGATGAGGCAGACCGGGAAGCCGCCGATCCTGGCCTCCCAGACGATCGTGTTCTCGGCGTCGTGCCAGCGTGCCCAGCGCTCGAAGGGCTCGTCGTCGGTGTCGGTAACCGCGCGCATCACCGAGCGCATGTCGAAGGGCTTCTTGCGGTCGCCGTTCAGCGCAGCGGAGAAGATGTTACCCACCGACACGAACTCCGACCCGGCGACCGGCTTGTGCGGCGACAGGCACACGTCACGGTCGGGCGGATCGCTGGTCGGCGCCCGCCGCGGGTAACGCTCACCTGGCAGCACGTAGGTGTGGTCGTAATGACGCAGCAGCGCGGCACACGCGCCGCCGATCGTGGGCGCCCAGTATTGGGCCTGACCATTGGGGCCCATGATCCGCTCGAACCCGCCGATGCCGAGGTTATCCTCCGCTGAGACGCCGCCGGAGTAGTCAAGCGAACTCTTTCCTGTCAGCACCATGGCGCTGGCCGGGGTCATGATCAGGATGCCCCGCGTGTGCATCAGCATCGTGGCCTCGGCATTCCAGTATGGCTGCGCACCGACGTTGATCCCCGTGACGATCACGTTGACCTCACCGCCCGATTGGGTGAACTCGACCAGGCGGCGCAGCACGGCGGCGATCCAGTCCATGTTCTCCGTGCCGCTGTCCCAGGCGATCCTGGCCCCCGACGACAGGGCGAACCACTCAACAGGTACCTGCATCCGGCGCGCAAGGTCCAACGCGGCCAGGATTCGCCGACACTCCGCCTCAGCGAGGTTGCCAAGACCAGCGGTGGGGTCACCGAGGATTGCCACTCGGCGCATCCCCTCGGGGAACAGCGGCGTGTAGTTGGTGATCACGCCGACCACAAGCCCGGCGCGGTTGCGGCCGTAGGGCCGGTCGACTGGCGTGAGCTGATCGGCGCCGGTGCTGGCCGCACTGGTGGCGCCGTCGGCGTGGCCCGCCGTACCGGTCGCGCCGTCGGCGTGGCCCGCCGCGCCGGTGGGGGCGCCAGCGTCATCGTTGAGGTCGTACTCGACGAACTCGCCGGCCGGGAAATCGGACGGAGCCCCCACCGGCGGCGTGAGCATGCGGATGAGCTCGTAAGGGTAGGGCACTCCGAGCCGCTGGGAACGCAGCAGCTTCCGCTTGTACTCGGTCAGCGGCCTGATGGGCTGGTCATTGGGCTGGCGCACGCGTACCGTGACCGCCCCGTCCTCGACGTTCTCGACGTCGAGGATTGCCTCGCGCCGCTCGCCTGCGACCGCGTCCGCGGTATGGATCCGCACCGCCACCTTCTCCAGGCCGATGCCGGCCGCGAGCGGCGCCAGACGATGCGCCAGGCTGCGCCACGTCCCCGTCGGGATGTCCCACACCGGCCGGACATAGAGCACGACCCGGTTGCTCAGCGGCCGCTGCTTCGGCGGCCTGCCGTCCAGCGCACGGCGGATGTCGGCGAGCGCCTGCGTGACCATGCCTTCCATGTGCGGATAGCCAATGACCCGGCCTTCAGAGTCGCGAGCGGCGGTGAGATCGCGCACCTCGGCGAGCGCGATGAGCCGCTCGTCCTTCGGGTTGGCATGGGCCACGGCGCGGAAGAGATAGACGTCTTCCGCACTCGTCTGCCGCTCCAGCGAGAAGTTCGACAGCCGCCACAGGTCGAGGCGCTCCGCGAGCATCGGGTGCATGTTGCGGAACAGCAGGTCCTCGGCGAACCCGTCGGCGGTTTGCCGGTAGGTGAAGTGCTCGGTGCGCAGATGCTCCTCGGCGTGGTCCACATCGCCGCTCTGGCTCGTCACGGTGATGTCGAGGCGGTGCAGGTCGCGGCCGAATCGAGAGCGCTTAAGCAGGTCAGCCAGCTCAGCGGCCATGTCCTCGGCGGCGATGAACGGCTCGTCCCGCCAGGACTCGATGTCCACCACGACCGGCCGGCCGGCTGGCCCCCCGCGCAAATGTGCTCTGAGCTCACCGGCGAACGTGGGCAGTTCGGCGAGCGGCACGTATGCGCTGACGAGGTGTACCCGCTGACCGTCGAGAGCCTTGTCGGCGTAGTCGGCCAGGAAGGTCAGGTGGCGGCCGAAAACCTGGCACCGCAGCCCGGACAGTTCGTGAATGCGGTAGTAGCGGCGGATTCGTGCCTCAAGCAGCCGCGCTCTCGTCGTGGCGTCGGCGTCGGGGTACCTGTCCCGCAACACAGCGCGCATCGGCAGCGGAAACCTGACCATGCAGTCGGTGAGTTCGCGAATGCGCTCCGGTGAGGGATGCCCGGACATTTCGTCGATGCAGGCCTGGATCTCCGCGTAGGCGCGTTCACGGGTGTGCCTGAGCAGCGGCGCATCGACGTAGCAAAAACGCACCTCCCTGGCCAGGTCGCACACCTCGTTGTGGCGTCCCTGGGTGGAGGCGATGAGGCGGTCGAGGACGGCCAGCCGGTCGTCGGTCATCGCGGGCGCCAGCGCGTCGCGCAGCCGCCGCCATCGGTCCAGGACGGCGATGACGATCGGAGCCGCAGCCGGGATCCGGCCCACGGAGCGGTACATCCGCAGCAGCGCCTGCTCAAGCTCAGGCGTGCGGCGGAGCGAGTCGACACCGTAGGGCGCCAGTGCCGTCCGCAACTGCTTCACGAAGTGGTCGGGAATGCCGCTGCGCTCCGGGTCGAGGAAGGCCAGATAGGTGAACAGGTGCTCCTGAGAGCTGCGGGCATGCTCGTCCTCGGCATCGTCAGGCACGCGCCGCGACAGCGCGGCGCCGTTGGCGAAGATCTCCAGCAGCTCTTGCTCATGGCGCAGCACGCCAGGGTCGTCGGGGGGCACGGCCCCCGGCGTTTCTCCGTGCTGGCGGCTGAGTGCGCGCGCGTCACCGTCATCGAGGTCGTAGCCGAGCAGGTAGGCGCGTAGTGTCGCGGAACTCTCCCGCTGGCCGAGGCTCCCGTCAGGGCTCGCCAGCAAGGAGAAATCGGTCACCTCGGCCGGGGAGGCGGACTCCAGTTCCTGCTCGTCCGGCGGCTGCAGGCGGAGCAGCGCGGCTCCCGCGTCAACCTGGGTGTTGACGCCCGCGAGCACGGACCGGACGATGCCGGCGTAGGGAGCGGCGATGGTGGTCTCCATCTTCATGCTTTCCACCACGACCAGTGGATCACCGGCTCGCACGGTGTCGCCGGGCGCGACGAGCACAGCAACCACAAAGGCCGGCGACGGGGCCCTGACCTGCCCACCGTCGTCGCGGCTGACGATATGCGGGATGCCGTCGACCTCGATGAGCAGCCGCGGTCCCTGGGAGTCGGCGACGACCCGGTATCGCTTGCCCTGGCAGGTGAGGGCACGCTCAAAACGCCCAAAACGCCGCATCTGCACGTCAAAACGGCCATAGCCGGTATCGACACGGTAGTCGTCGCGTCCCAGGCAGTTCACGTGCATCCGGTACGAGCTGCCGCGGACGCGAAGCTGCAGCCGGTGCCCGACCGCGGCGGGCAGTTCCGGTCGGCCGCGGGCGGCGGCGGCGAAGAAGTTAGCCTGGACGGCCGCCTGGTCAGCATCCGCTGCCTCAATGGCCGCCGCCAGCAGGGCCGCCGGGTGCTGCGGGGGAAGATGGTTCCCATCCGCGGTGAGCTTGTCCAGCCAGCGGTTGTCGTAGGTCGCCGCGCGCACCTCCGGCCGCCCAATGAGGCCAAGCAGGAATGCCTTGTTGGTCGTGCCGCCGTCAACCACCACCATCGACTGGGCCAGGCCGCGCTGGAGCCGGCTGAGCGCCTCGTCACGGTCCCGCCCCCAGGCGATGATTTTGGCGATCATGGAGTCGAACTCCGGCGCGATATCGTCGCCTTCCGCCACACCGGTGTCCACCCGGATGCCGGTTCCAGCCGGCAGCCGCAGCGCGGACACCCGGCCCGGCGCAGGTGCGAATGCGTGTTCCGGGTCCTCCGCGTTGAGGCGCGCCTCGACCGCGTACCCGCGGACGGCGGGCGGCCGGCCGGACAGGCGGCCGCCGCTCGCGACGTGCAGCTGCAGCTTCACCAGATCCAGCCCAGTGGTCATCTCCGTGACAGGGTGCTCGACCTGCAGCCGTGTGTTGGCTTCCATGAACATGAATTCGCGGGTGACCGGGTCGACGAGGAATTCGACGGTTCCGGCACCCCGGTAGCCTGCGTCGGTGCACAGCCGGATGGCCGCGTCGCGGAGCTTCTGCTCGCCGGCGCGATCAAGCAGGGTGCAGCCCGATTCCTCGATCACCTTCTGGTTGCGCCGCTGGATGCTGCAGTCCCGTACGCCAACCGCCCAGACTGTGCCGTACCCGTCGCCGACCACCTGAACTTCCACGTGCCGTGCGGCGCCGAGCTTGTGCTCGATGAAGACCGTTGGGTCACCGAACGCGTGCAGGGCCTCCGTCTGGGCGGACGTGAAGGCCGCCGCCATGTCGGCATCCGCCTCCGCCAGCCGGATGCCGCGGCCGCCGCCTCCGGACGCCGCCTTGACGAGCACCGGATAGCCGAGCAGCCGGGCGGCGATCCGTGCGCTCTCGGCATCGTGCACGGCGCCGCCGCTCCACGGCAGCACCGGCACCCCGGCTCTCTCGGCCAGCTGCTTGGCGCGCACCTTGTCGCCGAGCAGCCTGATGACATCGCTCGACGGCCCGACGAACGTGATTCCCACTTGTTCGCACCGGGCAGCGAACTCGGCAGACTCTGCGACGAACCCCCAGCCGACCCAGACCGCGTCGGCTCGCGCCGCCTCCAGCGCCGACATGAGCCGGTCGAGATCGGTGTAGGTGCTTTGGCGATGCCCGTCGGCGTCGACGAACGTGGCCGGCCCGAGCAGCACGGCTTCACTGGCCTCCCGGACGAACCACGCGGCGGCGTCCGGTTCGGTGTAGAGGGCGATCGTCGTGATCGGCTCGGTCTGCTCGCGTGCGAGCTCGGCGACGGCCGACAGGCAACGCATCGCCGGCTCGCCCCGGTTGACGATGGCGAGCCGGTGAATGCTGGGCATGGTGACTCCTTCACTATGGCGTGGGCGCGTCAGCCGAAACCTCGCTCAGCCGTTCATCGCGTCGTGTATCGGGCGCGTCACGTCCTGGGGTAGGGCGCCTGGGAGCTGCGCGGTCCGGTATCCGTCGACCCGGACGACGACATCGCCGGCCGAGTCCACGACCCGGCAGTTGAAGGCGCCGTCGGCGGCCGGGTGGACCACCGCGAACAGCTGCGTGTCTGGCTGCGGCCGGTGCAGCAGCGTGATGAGGTCGGCGTGGGCAGGCAGCGCCATCTGCCCTGTCTGGCCGATCTCCCATACCCCTGCCGCCTGGAAGCAGGCCTCGGCCAGCCGTGGCTCGGTCGTAGTCTGATCGGTTTCCGGCCAGTGCCCGGCCGGCAGCTTCGCGGCAAACAGGCCAACGGCGCTGCCGTCGCTGCGCCATGCGTCGTCGATCACCTGATATGCCGGGCCGTGGAAGAACACCCGGTAGATGTCGTCATGGACCACGCTCACCGAGGCGTGCTTGGTCGGCGTCTCATCCCGCTCGGCCTCCGGCGCACGCGTCGTCAGGCGCACGTGCCCGGTGAAGTGCGTTGTCACCCGCGGCGTATCGTCGCCCTTGAGCTTGCGGGCGGCGGTGAGCGTGCAGTCCGCTACTAGGTCAGCGGCGTCACCAGTGCCGTCGGGCCTGACGACGGCCGTCAGCGTCAGCGTCCGCGGCTCGTCGCGGTAGAACTTCACCGGAGCGAGGAACTCCATCTGCTCGACACCTGCCACCCGCAGGTCCGGCGCGGCGAGGCTGGCCAGCGCGGCGAAAGCCTCGACACCCATCACTCCGGGCAACACCGGCGTCGAGTCGATGCGGTGATCGTTAAGGAACGGCTGAACCGCGGGATCGAGGGTGGTCTCCACGGTCAAGCCCGAATAGACGCCCATGCCGATGGCGGTTCCCGCCATCGGGCCACCGGTGCTCGTGTCCACCGCAGTGGTGTCGAGCCCGCCAGTGGTGTCGAGTTCGGCCGTCAGCACGCCAAGCTGCCCGCCGACGACGACTTCACCAGCAAACGGCCCGGCCACAAGCTCCCGCCTGATCCAGGCGATACCGGCCTCCGGTGGCAGCATCTCGATGCCGGCCATGGCCATCACCGTCGGAATCGATCCGCGGGTGGCCATGCCGATGCCGCCCCACGCGGTCCAGTCGAGCACGATGCCGCGGGTGCCCGGCCGGGTCGTGCGGAAGCTGGACGTGATCTTGCAGAGCAGGTCGTTGGCCGCGCTGTAATCGGTCTGCCCGGCATTTCCGAACCGGCCGGCCACCGAGCTGAACGCCACTGTCGCCCCGATCGGCATGTCGGCGGCCGCGTGCAGCAGGTTGAACCAGCCGTCGCTCTTGACGTCGAAGACCAGGTTGTATTCGCGTTGCTCCTTGTCGGCAATCGCGCGGCTGATCTCCAGCCCCGCCGCGTGCAACAGCACGTCGATGTGCCCGTGCCGCTCGCGGATGTCGGCGACGACGCGGGCGACCGCACCGGGATCGGTCAGGTCGACCTCGTGGTAGTACGCCTCGCCGCCGGCCTCACGCACCGACTGGATGGCGATCAGGGCCGAGTACAGCCGCTCGTAGCGGGCGAGTTCCCGCTCGATGAGCACTGGGGTGGGCCGTTTGCCGCTCGCCGCGAGTCGTTCCGTGATGACCTTCTTGAGCCCTTCGCGGTCCGTCGCGTACCTGATCAGGTCCTCGTCCGCCGGATCGGGCTCCGGCGTCAGGTCGAGCAGGTGGAAGACGCCACCGCTCGCCTTGGCCAGGTCCGCCACGATGGCGGACACGATGGCCCCCGCCGCGCCGGTAACGGCGAACACGGTGCCGCTGCCGAGCGTCATGCCGCCGCTGCCATCACCAAACGGAACCTCACGCAGGCCAACCGTCCAGCGACGGCCACCGGCCCGGCCGATCTCGACCGCCCCGGGGTCGCAGCGGGTTTCCTCGATCAACGCGTCGGCGAGCGAGGCGGTCTTGCGGCTCACTGGGAAGTCAACCGCCTTGGCGAGGACATCGGGCCGCTCACGCTTGTAGGCCTTGGTGAAGCCGGTCACGGCCCCGCCGAGCGGCGCCACCGCTCCCGCCTCGTCGTAACCGTGGTAGCCGCCGAGGCGGGTGGCTGCCACAAGGAAGGTTCCGGCCGGGCCGAGCAGGCCCTCGGTGTCCAGGCGGCGCACCACCGCGTACAGGTTCTTCACCCGGCGGCCCGTCGCTTCGCGCCACCCGGCAAGGTCGAGTTCGCTGATTGCCGGCTCGGCGTCGAGGGCCGCGAGCCAGTACAGGCCGTGCACGGGACCGTCACTGAGCCAGGTGGTCAGCTGCGATTCGAGGTCGCCCGCCGGGAAGCCGGGCTGCAGGAGGAGCGTGGTGACGCCCAGCGCACCCAGCCGCTTGACGAGCGACTGCGCCACCCCGGCCTCGTCGCCCATCACGATGACGCGTTTGGTCTCATCCAGCGTCACGCCCGTGGGCTTGCACCATCCGGCCGGTGGCCGCAGCACGGGCACGGGGACACGCCGCGGCAGCCGTTCGGTCGCTTCAATGTCGCCGGTAAACGCGGGCGCGGCACTGGACTGCACGGCCGGTTCGGTCGCGGCCACCTCCGCCTGTGGTACCTGTGGCCGCGCGCCCGTGCCGTCGGCCGCGCGCTCGAGGGCGAAGTTGATCACGTGGGCCAGCGTGGGGAACTCGCGCAGCTTGAGGTTGTCGTCGCGGGCGATGTCGAACCGCTGGCGCACCGCGGCGAAGACCTCGGCCTGCTTGACCGTGTCGACCCCGAGGTCCGCCTCCAGGTCAAGGTCCAGATCCAGCAGGTCGCGCGGGTAACCGGTGAGGTGCTCAACCGTGTCCAGAACGGCTGCCGCTACCGGGTCTTCGACCGGCGGTGCGGGCTCGGCCTGCGGTGGCGTGGGCGCTGCCGCTGGCTGGGGCGGCGCCGCTGGCTGAGGCTGCGCGGGCGCCGCTGGCTCGGGCAGGTTGGCCCGGCCGCGGGCGAAGCTGATCACGTGGGCGAGGGTGGGGAAGTCGCGCAGCTTGAGGTTGTCGTCGCGGGCGATGTCGAACTGCTCGCGGACGGCGGCGAAGACCTCGGCCTGCTTGACCGTGTCGACCCCGAGGTCCGCCTCCAGGTCAAGGTCCAGATCCAGCAGGTCGCGCGGGTAACCGGTGAGCCGCTCGACAATGTCCACAACGGCCGCCTCGACCGGATCTGTGTGCGGCACGGCTGTTTGCGGGAGAACGGTTTGCGGTACAGCCGCAGCCTGTGGTGCGGGCGCGGCAGGCGCTGGCGCCGCGGGAACCTCGGGCACGGCGGCCACGGGTGCCGGTCTGGTCACGGGTGTCGGCGCTGGCGCCAGCGGGGCTACGGGCGGTGGAGCCGCGATGGGGGTGGGCACGGCCGCCATGACCGGCGCAAACCCGTTCCGCGCGGCCGGTGCGGCGGGCGCTTGAGGGTGGCCGTCGTCAACGATGCGCAACCTTCGCTGCGCCACCTCGAGC
>WNGB01000194.1_pt1 | contig 87528 bp, 77 predicted proteins | sample 5400681 | NCBI WGS metagenome assembly WNGB01 (sample SAMN13153367, study PRJNA577476) | soil metagenome | isolation source: 115 cm soil or saprolite under grassland replicate 2 | place: USA:California | collected 2016-06-15 | reverse complement strand
GCCGAAGCTCGGGCTGTCGGCGCGGAACTACGGCCGGGTGGTGTACGAGGCGCTCCGCGGCGGCCTCGACTTCACCAAGGACGACGAGAACATGAACTCGCAGCCGTTCAACCGATGGCGGGACCGCTACCTGTACTGCATGGAGGCGGTCAACCGCGCCATCGAGATGACCGGGGAGATCAAGGGCCACTACCTGAACGTCACCGCCGCCACGATGGAGGACATGTACGAGCGGGCCGAGTTCGCCAAGGAGCTCGGCAGCGTCATCGTCATGATCGACCTCACCATCGGCTGGACCGCCATGCAGTCGATGTCGAATTGGGCCCGAGCGAACAGCATGATCCTGCACCTGCACCGCGCTGGGCACTCGACGTACACGCGCCAGAAGACCCACGGGGTGAACTTCCGGGTCATCGCGAAGTGGTCCCGAATGCTGGGCGTCGACCACCTCCATGCCGGGACCGTCGTGGGGAAGCTGGAGGGTGACCCGAACGCCGTCCGCGGCTACTACGCAACGCTGCGTGAGGACCGCAACCCGACGAACCCCGCGCTGGGACACTACTTCGACCAGGACTGGGTGCACATGCCGGGCGTCATGCCCGTGGCCTCGGGCGGCATCCACGCCGGGCAGACGCACCAGCTCCTGCACTACCTCGGGGAGGACGTGGTGCTGCAGTTCGGCGGGGGGACGATCGGGCACCCGATGGGGATCGCCGCCGGCGCCGCCGCGAACCGCGTGGCCGTCGAGGCGATGATCAAAGCCCGCAATGAGGGCCGTGACTACCCGCGGGAGGGCCCGGAGATCCTGAAGGCGGCGGCCCGGCACTCACCCGAACTCGCCGCGGCGCTCGACGTCTGGGGCGACGTGACATTCGAGTTCGAGTCGACCGACACCCCCGACGTCACGGAGACGCCGACCCCGACCGCCTCGGGGAGGACGCCATGAGCACCGGCCTTCGCATCAGGCAGGGAACCTTCTCCTACCTGCCTGACCTGTCAGACGACGAGATCAAGGCGCAGATGCAGTATGGGATCGACCACGGCTGGGCGGTCGCGGTGGAGCTCACCGACGACCCCCACCCGCGGAACGTGTACTGGGAGATGTGGGGGATGCCGATGTTCGACATCCAGGACCCGGCGGCCGCCCTCTACGAGGTGAACCGGTGCCGTGAGGCCTTCCCCGACCACTACGTCCGGGTGAGCCTGTACAACCCGACGATGACGAAGATGACGACGGCCCTGCAGTTCCTGGTGCATCGGCCGCCCCAGGAGCCGGGCTTCCGCCTCGACCGGCAGGAGGCGCACGACCGCGTCATCCGCTACACACTCCACCCCTACGCCGTCGAGCGGCCGCACGGTGAGCGCTCCGGCAACGGCCGCCGGTCATAGGAGCGACGATGGACGGCGACCGCACCGCGAGACGTCCATCGTCGGAGGTGACGCTGGCGACCGCCACGAAAGGGCTGGGCTGGTCCGGAAGGGACGGCCGCGCAACCCCCCCGCCACTCGGGCCAGGGGCCAGGGAGGACGCGTCCCGGCGTTTCGGTCGGGGTCGGGTCGACGAGCGGTTCACCGGCACCACCGACCCGCTTTGTGACATTCCGGACCACACCGAGGTGGACCACGAGGCGATCCTGGCCGACGCGAAGGTCGAGGCGGTCCTGGCCGACCTCGACGATGACCTGGTCGCCCTGCATATGGTGAAGCAGCGCGTCCGCGAGATCGCCTCACTGCTGGTAATCGACCGGCTGCGGCGGTCGATCGGGCTGGAGTCGGACAGGCCCACGCTGCACATGTGCTTCACCGGCAACCCGGGGACCGGCAAGACCACCGTGGCGAAGCGGATGGGCGAGATCCTGTTCCGGCTGGGCTACGTCCGGAAGGGGCACCTGGTCTCCGTGAGCCGGGATGACCTGGTGGGCCAGTACGTCGGCCACACCGCCCCCAAGACGCGAGAGGTCATCAAGCGTGCCATCGGCGGCGTTCTATTCATCGACGAGGCCTACCACATCTACCGCGTCGACAACGAGCGGGATTACGGCCAGGAGACGGTTGAGATCCTCCTGGAGGTGATGGAGAACCAGCGGGAGGACCTGGTGGTGATCATGGCCGGCTACAAGAAGGAGATGGACCGCTTCTTCTCCGACGTCCCCGGGCTCTCATCGCGGGTCGCTCATTACATCGACTTCCCCGACTACTCCGCCGAGGAGCTCACCGAGATCGCGCACCGCATGCTCGAACAACAGCGGTACCGCCTCACGGACGACGCCGAGAGCGCCTTCCATGAGTACCTGGAGCTACGCATGGAGCAGCCGCGATTCGCCAACGGACGCTCGGTCCGCAACTGGCTCGACCGGGTCCGGATGCGCCATGCCATGCGGCTCTACGAGGCGGCGAGCGGGGGCCGCCGGCTCACGAAGCGGGACCTGGTGACGATCGCGGCCGAGGACATACGGAAGAGTCGTGTGTTCCAGGCCGGCTCGTGGGCCGGTGCCGACCGACCCGCCCGCGAGGCGGCCGGTGCGGGGTGAGCTGATGCGGCCCGTGATGCTCGCGATCGTCGGGGATAGTGCCGCCGGCAAGACGACCTTCGCCGAGGGGATCGTGCAGCTGGTCGGCCCGGACCGGGTGGCCACCGTCTGCACCGACGACTACCACCGTTACGACCGCGCCCAGCGCAGGGAGCTGGACATCACCCCGCTCGACCCGGCGTGCAACTACCTGGACATCCTCGCGCAGCATCTAGGGCTGCTGGCGGCCGGGGAGCCGGTCCTGAAGCCGGTCTACCAGCACGGTGACGGCACGTTCGGCGCGCCAGAGTATGTGGTCGCGCGGCGGTTCATGGTGATCGAGGGCCTGCTTGCCCTGCACACCAGGCGGATGCGGGACGCCTTCGCGGTGCGTGTCTACCTCGACCCCCCCGAGGATCTGCGGCGTGGCTGGAAGGTCAAGCGCGACTGCGCCAAGCGCGGGTACGCTCCCGAGCAGGTCGTGGCTGAGCTGGAGCGCCGTGAACCCGACTCGGCCGCCTTCATCCGGCCGCAGCGGCGTGGCGCGGACATCGTGGTGCGTTTCCAGCCTCCCGACGGCGAGGTCGACAGCGCGCACCTGTCGATGCGGATGGTGCTGCGGCCGACCATCTCCCACCAGGACCTCGTGGAGGTCGCGGAGGAAGCGATGGCGGCCGGGTGCCGGTCGGTCGGTCTGACGCTCGGGCGTGACGAGGGGATGCCGGTCGACCTCCTCACTGTGGCCGCGGACATCTCACCGGAGGAGACCTCGCGCGTGGAGTCGCTGCTGTGGAAGCGGATGGACTTCGACCACCACTTGGAGCGCGACGACATCGGCCTGTTCGTGGAGGGGAATCGCTGCCGGCACTCCGATCCCCTGGCTATCGCCCAGCTGTTCATTGCCTACCACCTTCTGAACGAGGCGGCCGGCGGGACCGAAGGGCGCTCGCGCAGGTGATGGGTATGGCGACCGCTCGGACCGACTCGATACTGTTGGGCGGCGGGCCCGTCGCCGGCCTGGACGATTATCTCGCCCGCGGCGGGGGATTGGCGCTGTCGTCGGCGCGCTCATCCGGGCCTGCGGGGGTGATCGCCGAGATCCGCCGCTCCGGCCTGCGTGGCCGTGGCGGGGCGGGTTTCCCCACAGCCACGAAGTGGCAGGCGATCCGGTCCCATCCCTGTCCGACGAGGTACGTGGTCTGCAACGCCGCCGAGGGGGAGCCCGGCACGTTCAAGGACCGTTGGCTGCTGCGGAGCAACCCCTACCAGGTGCTGGAGGGGCTGGCCATCGCGGCCTTCGCCGTGGGGGCGGCACGCGCGGTCGTCGCCGTCAAGCGGACCTACGAGCGGGAGATCCGCCTGCTCCGCCGGGCGATCGTGGAGCTGCGCGCCAGCGGCGCGCTCGGGCTGGTCCCGGTCGAGCTCGCGGCGGGCCCCGACGAGTACCTGTTCGGGGAGGAGAAGGCGCTGCTCGAGGCGGTCGAAGGCAGCGACCCGCTGCCGCGGATCTTTCCCCCGTACCGGGTCGGGCTGTTCGCGCAGCGCGGCTCCCCGAACCCGACCCTGGTGAACAACCCCGAGACGCTCGCGAACGTGCCGCTGATCTTGCGGGACGGAGCCGACCGCTTCCGTTCGCTCGGCACGGAGAGCTGCCCGGGGACCATGCTGTTCACCGTGTCCGGCGACATCCGCCGCCCGGGCGTCTACGAGCTGCCGATGGGCACGCCACTGCGCGAGCTGCTGGACGGCGCCGGGGGCGGGCCGTCCGGCGGTGCGGCGCTGAAGGTGGTCTTCGCGGGCGTCTCGGCGCGGCCGCTCACCCGCGAGCGCTTCGACACCCCGATGGACTTCGACACGATGCGGGCGATCGGGTCCGGACTGGGGTCCGGGGGCTTCGTCGCCTACGACGAGTCGACCTGCATCGTCAGGGCAACGCTGCAGTTCGCGAGGTTCCTCTGGATCGAGTCGTGTGCGCAGTGCCCGGCGTGCAAGCAGGGCACGCGAGAGATCGTGGAGGCCCTGGAGCGGATCGAGCGGGGTGTCGGAGGCGAGGACGACGTCAAGACCGCGCTGGCGAGGTGCCGCACGGTCACCGGCGGCTCCCGTTGCGCCCTGCCGCTCGGCACGGCGCTGACCGTTGGCGGCGCGCTCGGCTCGTTCGAGGCGGAGGTGCGTGAGCATCTGGGGCGCTCGTGCCCCAGGCCGCGACCGGTCCACCTGCCGAAGCTCGTGGACTTCGACCCCGAGACGCGCCGGTTCACCCTCGACCGTTCGTACCGCTTCAAGCGGGCCGACTGGACCTACGTGACGGCGGACTCCGGGCCAGCGCCCGAGCCCCTGGGGGGAGGCGAGCTGGTGTGAAGGTCGGAGACCTGGCCACCAGGCCGGTCATCGCGGTCGACCCGCGGGAGTCGCTGCGCGGCGCGGCCCAGGTGATGATGCGGCACCGAGTCGGGTCGACCGTGGTGCTGGAGGGGGACAACCTGGCGGGCATGCTGACCGAGCGGGACATCTTGCGGGCCGTGGCGACCGGCGTGGATCTCGACGGCGCATGCGTCGAGGAGCTGATGACCAAGGACGTCGTCACGGTCGGCCCGGACTGGGAGGTGTACGAGGCGACTTCAGAGATGGCGGGGCGGCACATCCGGCACCTGGTCGTGACCGACGACACCGGCGTCCTCGGCGTCCTGTCCGTGCGCGACATCCTCTTGGCGGGGCAGCGTGTCGAGCTCACTCCCGGCAACTGGGCGGTGCTCCGCGACCCCCTGACGTTCACCATCCGAGAGCGACGCCAGCTCCAGCGCTACCTGCTCATGCTCCGCGACACTCCGCCGTCAGAGTTCGAGCTGGCCGGGGTCATCGGGTTGCTGGTGGAGAGCTGGTCGTTCGAGGCGCGGCCCTCAGCCGAGGAGGGCATCCGCTCGATCCCCGCGGCCGACTACGAGCTGCTGCGGGCGGCGGTGATCGCCGAGCTGCCCGACCTCCAGCGGGCCGTGCACCCCTCCCCCGGGTGGCGGCGGCGATGAGGCAGCCCCGGGGAGCGAGCCGCGAACGCCGACGATCGTCGCGTGGGGACCTCGACCGGACGAGTGGCGCAAGCCATGCCCCAGGGGACACATACTCCTCGGGTAGAGCCTGGAGGAGGCGAACTTCTCGGACGCCGCCGGTCAGCTCCCTGGCATGGCGGGCTGCCCGTCGCGGCTGATGCGCTGCGCCACGGTAGGGTCCAGACAAGCAGCAGGGCGTGCACGACCAAGGGCCGGCGACTGCGTTGGCCAGAAAGGTCTTGTCGCTGAGGATGGTGCCGCGCACGCCGCGGCTAAAGGTAACCCCGAGCAGGTAGCCGGGGGTCAGCAGCAGCGCGGTAGCGCCAGGTCTTCCAGGAGGAAGGCGAGCGGCGCCCTGGTGGTCGTCGGTTGCCTCCATCGACTTGATTGTGTGAGAACGATATCATAACATGCTCCCAGCTGAAGGGGAGGGTGAAGCGCGATGGGCGCCACCGGGACGCGACGACTGTCGAAAGAGCAGCCCTCCAACCCATCGCCCGGACGGGCCAGGTCACTGGCAGCAGCAGACAAGCAAAGGAGTCGTCCGGGGGCATGGCTGTCCGGTGGGCCACGTTGCTAGTGCGGCGGTCGTGGGCTCGCTAGAGCACCGTCTTGCGGTTCCAGTCTGAGAACGATATCCATCATGCGCTCCGGCAGAGAGGAAACGGAGGTGGCCGCCGGGGCGGACCCAATCGGGCACCAACGTTGAGGGTGGCCCAAGAAGGTCGGTAGGGCCGTGTCAGCGTCGGCAGTGGGCGAGGTGGACCATGAGGTGGCATCGGTTGGCCAGCTTGCTGGCTGTGATTGCGGTCATCGGGACGGGCTGTGGAGGTGGGGGGTCCAAGACGTCTACGGGGACTGCATCTCAAGAAAAGGTCACTCTCGAATACTGGGGGACGAAGGAGGGTTACGACAACTACACCGAGGCCCTGATCAAAGCCTTTGAAGCAAAGTATCCAAATATCCACATCAAAGTCACCACGTACCCCGAGGCCAATTACCAAACCAAGATCGACACGGCGCTGGCCGCCGGCAGGCCACCGGACCTTGGCGGGGTCGGCAATCTGCGCTGGTTGAGGGCGGGCAAGGTCGTTCCCTTGGACGACATGGTCCGGGAGCAGAAGATCGACCTGTCGACCTACAACAAGTCCATCATCGGCGACCCAGCCCACGTGAACGGCGAGTTCGGCTGCTCGTTCGATGGGAAGCTGTACTGCCTGGGCTCGTATCTAGGTGCGGTGGGGGTCTTCTACAACAAAGCTATGTTCGCCGCTGCCGGCATCCCGGCCCCGGCGCCATGGCCCCCGATGACGATCGACCAATTCGTCGACACCGCCTGCAAGCTGACCGACAAGGCCAAGGGTATCTGGGGCGGGGCCTATGGCTATCCGGAGACGGTGCTGCCCTGGGAGACGGAATTCAGCAAGGATGGACGTAGGGCGGTCGGCTTCGTCAACAGCCCGACGGCGGTGCACGCCTTCGACGCCATGGCCCAGGGGATCCGTCGGGGCTGCGCGCCGAGCCTCAACACCATGGATCCGTGGGAGCAGGGGGCCGACTTCTTCTCTCAGGGCAAGCTGGCGATGGTCGTCACCGACCTCCAGTCGTTCAAGAAGATCGAGAACGCAAAGATCGACTACGGTGTGACGCACCCGCCGACGGCACAGGGCGTCGAGCCCTTCCTGCAGACCTGGACCGACGTTACCGGCGTGTTCGCGGGCACCAAGCATCAAAAGGAGGCCGAGCTCTTTATCGCCTTCCAGACAACCCAGGGCCAGCGCCTGCGCGTGCAGGTCACGGGCGACATGCCGATCAGCACGGCGGTCGCCAAGGAGACGAATTGGGCCCACGGGATCCTCGGTCGAGAGGAAGCCCTGGAGGTGGTTCCCCACGCCCGCCCGGCGGTCTTCATCCCCAACCGCTGGGATACGGTCGGGGCACTCGACGAAGCCTATGACCAGATCGTGGGCGGCAAGCCGGCGCAGCAGGTCCTTGACGACGCGGCGCCGAAGGTCCAATCGGACCTGGATAAGGCGTGGAAGGACTGGGACAAGGGGTAGCGGTTCCGTGATCAAAGCGAAGACGAAGGCCAGCGGTCCTCGATCTCGCCTCGGCCGACTGGCGCGCCGCGAGGAGAAGGCTGCCTACCTGTTCCTTCTCCCGTGGCTCGCCGGTCTCCTTGCGTTCTGGATCGTGCCCATCCTGTGGTCGGTCGTCCTCAGTGCCAGCGACTGGGATATCATCTCGAAGCCGTCCTGGGTGGGGCTCGGCAATTACCGCGAGATGCTGTTCGACGACCGGCACTTCTGGCTGGCCGTCCGGGTGACGCTGAAGTACATCCTCCTCTCCGTGCCGCTCTACATCGTGGCCGGCCTGCTTCTGTCCCTGCTTCTCAACCTGAAGCTGCGGGGAATGAACCTCTTCAGGACGATCCTGTTCGTGCCGTCGGTCCTCAGCGGCGTGGCGGTGGCCATCCTCTGGGTGGCGCTGCTCAATCCCGACGTCGGAGCCGTGAACTCGATTCTCCGAGGGGTGGGCATCGACAACCCGCCGCGCTGGCTGGGGAGCCCGACGTGGGCCGTGCCCTCGGTCGTGCTCATCGGACTGTGGGGCGTGGGTGGGGGAGCGATCATCTACCTGTCCGGCCTTCAGAACATCGGCGCGCAGCTCTACGAGGCTGCCGCGCTGGATGGGGCGGGCCCCTGGCGGCGCTTCCGCTACGTGACGCTCCCCATGCTCACGCCGACGCTCCTGTTCGTGTTGCTGACCAGTCTCATCGAGGCGTTCCAGGTGTTCGACACGGCGTTCACCGTGTTCAGCGTTCAGGGAACGGCGGGAGACTCGCTCCGCTTCTACCTCCTGAACGTCTGGTACGAAGGCTTCCGGAACGGGCGCCTGGGCTACGCCTCCGCCGAGGCGTGGGTACTCGTCATCGCCGCGGCGCTCGTCATCCTGCTGATCTTCAAGACCTCTGGCCGCTGGGTCTACTACGAGTACGACCCGGAAAAGGAGCGATGAGGCATGAAGACGGTTGAGGCGCCCTCGGCGAGGGTGGACGCGCCGGCGAGGGCCAGGCCTGGCCGCGTCGGCAGGCGCTGGCGACCCCGTACGCTCGTCTTCCGGCTGGCCATGTACGCCCTGCTGCTTGGCCTCAGCGCCTTCATCCTGCTGCCGGTGGGCTGGATGCTGACCGCGGCCCTCAAGCCGGACCGAGTGCCGGTCTTCACCGCGACGCCGGAATGGTGGCCCAGGGAGTTCTGGCACTGGGAGAACTTCCGGCGCGTCCTCACCGAGTCCATGCCGTTCCTCCGGTACACGCTCAACACCACACTGGTCGTGGTCGGCAATGTCCTGGGGGTCCTCATCTCCTGCTCGCTCGTCGGGTTCGGCTTTGCCCGCATGCGGTTTCGAGGAAGCAAGATCCTCTTCTCGATCCTCATCATCACGATGCTGATCCCCTGGCAGGTGCTGATGGTTCCCCAGTTCCTGATGTTCTTCAAGATCCACTGGTACGGCACCTACCTGCCGCTGATCGTCCCCTCGTTCGGCGGGACGGCGTTCTTCATCTTCCTGATCCGCCAGTACATGAGGACGATCCCTAGGGATCTCGACGATGCCGCCCGCGTGGACGGGCTGAACTCCTGGCAGATCTTCTGGCGGATCATCTTGCCGCTGTCGACGCCGGTGCTCACCGTCTGCGCGGTGTTCACGTTCCTCTGGAACTGGAACAACCTGCTGGGCCCGCTCCTGTACCTCGACAGCGACGAGAAGTTCACGGTGGCCATCGGTCTCGCCAACCTCGTGAGCCGCTCCGACACCCCGTGGAACCTGATGATGGCCGCCAACCTGCTGTCGATCATCCCGCCGATCGTCATCTACTTCTTCGCGCAGAAGAAGCTCATCGGCGGGATCGCCTCGGTCGGCCTGAAGGGTTGAGGCGAGGCCCGTGCGAGCGGCGGCAGCGCTACGAGCGAATCGGAGAAGCGAGGATGGCTGAGGTAACCCTGGAGAAGGTCTCGAAGGTCTTCCGGGACGGGACGGTGGCCGTGTCATCGGTCGACCTCGACATACCAGACGGTGAGCTGATCGTTCTTGTGGGGCCGTCCGGCTGCGGCAAGACCACGCTCCTGCGGATGGTGGCCGGTCTCGAGGACGTCACAGAGGGCGGGATCCGGATCGGCGACCGCGTCGTCAACAATCTGTCCCCGGGCGAGCGCGACGTCGCGATGGTGTTCCAGAACTACGCCCTCTACCCGCACATGACCGTGTTCCAGAACATGGCGCTGAGCCTGAAGATCAGAAAAGTTGACAAGCAGGAGCGGCAACGGCGAGTGCGCGAGGCAGCTGAGATCCTGCGGCTGGAGGATCTCCTCCACAAGAGCCCTCGGGAGCTCTCCGGGGGGCAGCGTCAGCGGGTCGCGATGGGCCGCGCGATCGTGCGTCAGCCCCAGGCGTTCCTCATGGACGAGCCGCTCTCCAACCTCGACGCCAAGCTCCGGGTGCAGATGCGATCCGAGATCCTCCGCATCCAGCGGGGCCTGGGTGTCACGACGATCTACGTGACGCACGACCAGACCGAGGCGATGACGCTCGGGGACCGCGTCGCGGTGATGAGGAAGGGGGTCATCCAACAGGTCGCGCCGCCGCAAGAGGTGTACCAGTACCCCGTGAACCTGTTTGTCGCGGGATTCGTCGGGTCGCCGGCGATGAACGTGGTCGAGGCGAAGCTCGTGGGATCGAATGGGAAGCTGTTCGTGGAGTTCGGCTCGCACCGGCTCCACGTGCCCGAAGAGGTGGAGGAGGCTCGGCCGGCCCTCGCCGGATTCGTCGACAGACGCCTGGTGCTCGGCATCCGCCCCGAGCATATGGAGGACGCGCTCCTGGTCGGTGGCTCGCCCTCGGATAGCCGTCTCACGGTCATCACTGACCTGCGCGAAGAGATGGGCTCAGAGGTGCTCCTCCACTTCACCGTCGATGCCGCGCCGGTGTTGACCGACGACACCAAGGAGCTGGCCTCGGATCGCGGTTCGGAGGCACTGCAGGAGCTCCAAGAGCAGGTCAGCGAGCGGAAGTCGCCCTTCATCGCGAAGGCCAGCCCTGAGACGACCGCTCAGATCGCTGAGAAACGGGAGATCTGGGTCGACACGAGGAAGCTGCACTTCTTCAATCTCGAAACGGGTGAGGCAATCTATGGGGATCGGGCACGGGAGCGCCTGAGGCAGGGGTCTAGCAGCGCGACCTGAAGCGGAAGGAGCTCGAGGGTGACTGTGGATGCGATGCGCGACCTGCTGGATAGCGCTCTCCAGGAGGGAGACGGGATCCTCCGGCTCGAGCCCGCCTGGGTTGCGCGAGATTTCCTGCCGGCGGGCAGGCGCCTCGGTCGCCCGGAGGACGCGTATGACCTGGGCGAACGGGGGTTCATGTGCGAACGTTGGCTGGCGTCCACCACGAGGGCCGACAACCTGGTCGGGCCACCCGACGAGGGTCTGAGCTATCTCGCGCTCGACGGACCGGGCCGGGTCACGCTGCAGGAGGCCGTCGAGGCGGACCCGGTGACGATCATGGGGGAGTCGTACGCGGCGAGCCATGTCGGCCTGGGGCGGCTCGCGAAGATCTTCGACTACAGCTCCCGCCTGCCCCTGCACCTCCACCAGCGGTCGGAGCATGCGGCGCTGGTCGGACGGAGCTCGAAGGACGAGGCGTACTACTTCCCTCCCGGCGTCGACATGGGCCCGCACCCGGAGAGCTTCTTCGGCGTGCACCCGTCGATCGCCGAGGAGGAGCGGTATGACCTGTTCCTGCCCTACCTGGTCGACTGGAACAGCGACCTTATCTTGAAGCACACCAGAGGGTATGTCCTCGTTCCTGAGGAGGGTTTCCACGTCCCCTCGGGCGTGCTGCACGCGCCCGGGAGCGCCCTCACGATCGAGCTGCAGGAGGACTCGGACGTCCTGGCCATCCTCCAGGCGCTCAACGCGGGAAAGATCGTCTCCAAGGAATTGCTCTGGAAAGACGTCCGGCCGGAGGATCGCAAGCTGCACGGGGAGCGGTTCATCCTCGAGCTGATCGACTGGAAGGCGAATGGTGACCCGTATTTCTACGAGAACCACCACCTCTCGCCCCGGCTCATCGAGTCCACCCGGCAGGCGGGCGGCGAGGAGCACTGGATCTACTACAACACGACGAAGTTCAGCGGGAAGAAGCTGGTGGTGAAGCCGGGGGCTTCATTCACCAGCTGGGAGAACGGCGTCTACAGCATCCTCGTGTGGAGCGGGCGGGGCACCTTCGGAGGACTTCCCGTCGAGGGGGGCGATCCCGCCCAGGACGAGCTCCTCGTGACCCACGACCGTGCCACCGCAGGCGTCCTGGCAGAGAACACCGGCAGCGACGACCTCATCGTCATCAAGTTCTTCGGCCCAGACATCAACCCGGACGTCCCGATGATCCCCCGGTGGGAAGGTGTCAACGCTTGACCGCGGAGCCGACCCCGTCGCGCCTGCCCCGCTGGCGGGGCTTCAACCTCCAGGAGAAGTTCAAGCCCGAGACGAACGGCCGGTTCCGCGAGGAGGACTTCGGCTTCGTCTCACGCCATGGCTTTGATTTCGTGCGGCTGCCGCTCGACTACCGGCTGTGGACGGACGAGGCCGATCCGTACAAGTTCAAGGGGCCGATCCTCGCGGAGATCGACGAGGCGATCGAGCTCGGCCAGCGTCACGGGATCCACGTCTCCCTCAACTTCCACCGAGCACCCGGGTACTGTGTCAACCCGCCCAGGGAGCCCCTGGACCTGTGGCGGAGCGAGGAGGCCCAACGCCTCTGCGCCCACCACTGGGCCCACTTCGCCGAACGGTACCGGGGCATCCCCAACTCGCGGGTGACCTTCAACCTCGTGAACGAGCCGAAGCAGATCGACGACCCCACGTACACGAACGTGGTCCGGACGCTCGTCTCCGCGATCCGAGCGCGCGACCCGGACCGTCTGATCATCGCCGACGGCTTGGACCTGGGCTGGACGCCGGTCGAAGGGATCGTCGATCTGGGCGTTGCCCAGAGCCTGCATGCCTACGACCCGTGGGAGGTGAGTCACTGGCGGGCTCCCTGGTTCCCGGGCGCCGACACCTGGCCCGAGCCGACGTGGCCGGTCGAGACCGCGGACGGTATGCGTGACCGGCGAGCGCTGCGGGACGAGCGGGTCGCGATGTGGAAGCGGCTGGAGGCGCAGGGCGTCGGGGTCCACGTGGGCGAGTTCGGCAACTACAAGGAAACACCCCATGCGGTGACGCTCGCCTGGATGACGGACTGGCTGCAACTGCTCGAAGAGGCCGGTTGGGGCTGGGCCGTGTGGAACCTGCGCGGCTCCTACGGCCCCTTGGACAGCCAGCGGTCCGACGTGGAGTTCGAGGACTCCGATGGCCATCGGCTGGACCGGGCGATGCTGGAGTTGCTCCTCCGGTACTGAAGCAGGCGACGATACGAGCCCTGAAGATCACGGACGTGCCAGCGCGTTGTCCACAGCGCTGATCGCGTGGCGAGCAGACCCGCGCGGCCGTGGCGGTGCAGTCCAGTCCGTACCGCTTCGGCGACCGGCTCGATCCGCGATCAGGAGGTTGACGGGTGAAGACGGCACCGCTGGGAAGCTCGGGTCCACATATCAGCCGGCTGGGGATCGGCGGGTGGCAGGCGAGCGGTCCGGGCCCGTGGGGGTCGGGTCCGCGAAGCGACGACGGCGACGCGATCGCCGCGATCCGGCATGCGGTCGAGTCGGGGGTGACCTGGGTCGACACGGCCGCGTCGTATGGCCTGGGTCACTCGGAGGAGGTGGTTGCGCGTGCCCTTCAGCCTTGGTCGATCGGAGAGGACGTTTTCGTCTTCACCAAGTGCGGACATCCGTGGGACCCTCCCGACCGGATCCGTACCGACCTGACCCCGGCATCGATCCGGCGCGAATGCGAGGGCAGCCTGAAGCGGCTCGGTGTCGAACGCATCGACCTGTACCAGTTCCATCACGCCGATCCGTCCACGCCCGTGGAGGACTCGTGGGGGACGATGGCGGACCTGGTCGAGGAGGGAAAGGTCCGCTGGGCGGGCGTCTCGAACTTCGACGTCGGGCTGCTGGACCGATGTGAGGTCATCAGGCACGTGGACGGTGTGCAGCCGGAGCTGAGCCTGCTGTGTCGTCGGGCGCGGCAGGATGTGATCCCGTGGTGCCGGGCTCACGGGACGGGCGTGATCGTGTACTCGCCGATGGCTTCAGGGCTCCTCAGCGGCGCGTACGACCGGAGGCGCCTCGAGCAGCTTGCGCTGGAGGACCGGCGGGGGGCCGGAGCGGACCGGATCCTCGAGGTCGTCGCCAGGCTCAGGTCGATGGCCGGTCGGCTCGGGATCGGTGTGGGCGCCCTTGCGGTCGGCTGGACCCTGGCGGTCGAGGGCGTCACGGGAGCCATCTGCGGCGCCAGACGGCCTGACCAGGTGGATGGATGGATCGCGGCTTCCGACCTGGCGCGCGATGTGATATCGTTCTCACATCTTGACGCGGCCGGCGACGAGAGGAGCACGCGACGATGAAGGCGCCCGCGGTGGTGTTCGTGGAGCCGGGGCGCGTCGAGATCCAGGAGGTCGAGCTGGCGGAGCCGGGGCCGGATCAGGTGGGTGTGCGGACGGCCTTCTCCGGGGTGAGTCAGGGCACCGAGCGGTGGGCTCTGACCGGCCGGTACAACCGCTTCAGCGAGGACCCGTCAGCTTTCTACCCCTGCTCGCCCGGCTACCAGGCCGCGGGCATCGTGGATGCCCTCGGGTCCGAGGTGACGGATCTGAGGATCGGCGATCACGTGTTCCTTCCGGGGACCCGCTTCCTCGATCCTTCTCACAAGTACCCTGGCCCCTGCAAGGCGTCGCACTCGGGATACCTTGTGACCTCACGGTCCGAGGTGACCCGCGTGGCGCCCGGCGTCGACCTGGCGGCCGCGTCCCTCTACCACATGGCGGGCGTCTCCCGGCACGGCGTGCGGCTCACGAAGGTCCAACCAGGTGAGCTGGTCGTCGTGATCGGCCTTGGCATGATCGGCCAGATGTCGGCGCAGGCCGCGCGACGGGCGGGTGCCCGGGTCGTCGCGACGGACCTCATCCCGCTGCGGGTCGAGGCGGCGGCAAAGCACTCGGCCGATCGCGTCGTGGACGCCGACGCGGGGAACCTCGAGGAGGTCGTCCGAGAGGAGGCCCCGGACGGGGCCGACGTGGTCATCGACACGACTGGCAACGCCCGGATCTTTGGTCGCTGCCTGGGCCTCATCCGTCGCGAGGGCCGCATCGCGATGCAGGGGTACTACCCAGACCCGATCACGATCGACTTCCACCCGACCCACGTCGTCCGGCCGACGGTGACATTCCCGTGCGGCTGGGACGACGAGTGCAACGGCGAGCTCGCCAACGACATGGCGGCCGGTCGCATCGCGATCGAGCCGTTGATCAGCCACCGCGTGCCGTACCGGGACGCGGGCTCCGCGTACGCGCTGGTGCTCGAGCACCCGGAGCGGTCGCTCGGCATGGTGCTTGCTTGGGACGAGGAAAGGACGTGATGCATGGAGCGGGGGGTCTACTTCGACGCCTGGTTCCCGCGGCAGCACTGCTACCACCCGAGCCTGCCGCCTCGTCGGCTCAGGATGATCGAGGACTTGGAGACCTATCGCGCCACGTCGCTGGTCTGGTCCGCTCTCGGGGGTGGCTCCATCTCCCTGCCCTACCTTGAGGAAGAAGCCTGGGGCGAGGTCGACCCCAGGTTCCGGTTCTATGGGTTCCTGAACGATGCGGAATTCATCCGGCACTGCCAGGAGCGGGGCATCAAGGTCTTCGGCATCGTCTTCGAGGTGCAAGGCTGGGAGTTCCCCGCCGAGCTGAACGAGGACGAGAGCAAGGTTCTCGCCATGAACGAGCTCCGCGGCGCCGGCAAGCGCGGGTGGCTCGGGCTGCGGGAGTTTACGCAGAACACCTACCCCAAGCTGTGGAAGCCGCTCGAGCACTATTTCCCGGACGGCTTGGTGAACAGTGACGGCGAGAAGGTCACGGACATCCTCGAGGAATGCACCTCACGTGACATCTACGGCAACGCCTGCCACTCCACCTGGGTCGAAGTGCCCGGCAACGAGCATTACGCCTACCTGATGGATCGCAACAACCCCGTCTGGCGCGAGTACCTGAAGGCAATCATCCGGATCCAGATCGACGCGGGTGTGGCAGGCGTGCAGTTGGACGAGGCCGACCTGCCGATCTTCGCTACCGGCTACGGCGGCTGCTTCTGCAAGGACTGCATGAAGCTTTTCCGCGCGTACCTCCAAGAACTCCCGCAGGACCGCCTTCCGGACGCGCTGAAGGGCGTGGACCTGGACGGCTTCCACTACGGCTCGTGGCTGCTGGAGCAAGGCTACGATTTCAAGGCGAACCGCGAGTCCACACCGCTGTACTGGACCTACATCCGGTTCCAGCGGCAGACCATCGTGATGTACTTCGCCGAGCTGTCCGACTACATCAAGGAGTACGGCGCGTCCAAGGGGCGCGAGGTCCTGGTCTCTGGGAATTTCTATTACCTGACCGCTCACTACTACCCGTTCGAACCGAAGGTCGACGTGCTGATCACCGAGATGGACAGCACCAGCTACCGTCAGCCGTCGTGGTGCCGCTACGCGGCAGGGTTCGCCGGCTCCAAGCCGGTGATCGTGGTCGAGAACCCGTACGGTGGTGTGCCCCCGGAGCTCCTCCCGAAGCTGCAGGCCGGCAAGGGCCACGACCTCTTCCGGATGATGCAGTACGAGGCGGCCGCGCTCGGGATCAACATGAGCGTCCCCTACGGCGCCTGGATGGGGAGCGTGATCGAGGATTCGTTCTGGGCGCCGCACGAGGTGGTCGTGGAGACCCAGAACTTCATCGCCGACCACGAGGAGCTGTACAGCCCGCACACCTACTCGGAGACGGCGGTCGCGTTCAGCGTCGAGAGCAACTACCAGTACCTCGAGTATCACGGGTCAGGGGAAAAGTTCCCCTTCTGGCGCGCGTGCGACCGGCTGGTGGAGACGAAGCAGCCATTCGACGTCGTCATGTTCCCAGAGGGCGTGCTCCGCGCCGACTCGATCGCCCCGGGCGCGCTGGACCGCCACCGGACACTGGTCCTACCCGAATGCAGCTACCTCACCGACGCGCAGGTGGCCGTGGTGAAGGCGTTCATGGACCGCGGCGGGCGCGTGCTCGCACTTGGCGACCTTGGGCTGAATCTTCCGGACGAAGTACGCCGAGGGCTCCTCGGGCATCCGCGCATGCTGCGGTCCACCGACCTCCAGGCGTCCGACCTGGCCGGCGGCCCCCAGGTTCGGATGGCGGGCGCCCCCGATCTCGCCATCAACGTGCAGCGAGTGAAGCTCGGCGCCGCCGTCCATCTGATCCGCTATGACTACGACGAGGCACGCGACGAGGTGCCCGTGCTGCCCCGTCTCCAGTTCGATCTGCGGCTCGGCAAGCCGTTCCGCATGGCGAAGGCGTTCAGCCCGACCGGAACGCTGCGAGCCACGCTGTCCTTCAGCCGGGAGGTCAGAGAGATGCATCGGCTGGACCTCGAAGACGTGCCGCTGTACAGCGTCGTGCTCCTGCAGGGCTGAGGCGAGGACGGTGTGAGGATGGCTGGCGACGGTCTCGTAACGGCACCGGATTACGGACCGGTTCTCTTGTCCAACTGGTGCAACGCCGGACAAGACGTCCTTCCCGCGGACCGGCCCGCACCGGTCGGACGCCTGACGATGCGGGGGCTTCCCTTCGTGATCGGCGATCCCGACGCGCCAGACAGCCCCGCGTTCATCGTGGTGCAGGCGGGCGGGGACGGGGTGACCGTCCCGATCGGCGGGACCGCGTACAGCATCGTGGTGGCGCACCGGCAGCTCGAACGGGTCAGGGCGGACGGCTCTGGAGCGGGGACACCCGTCGCCCGCTATGTCTTCACGTTGCGCGGGGGGCGCAGGCTCGAATCGGAGATCCGTGAGCGGTTCGAGATCCACACGATCGGCTCGGAGGGCTGGTCCCAGGATTCGCCGTTCCTGGCGGCGTCGGACGTCGCGGCGGAGCGGTTCGACCGCACGCGCGGTTCCTGGGAATGGGGCGGCGTCCGACTGACGGAGGTCCGAACTGGGCTGCCACAGGCGTTCTACCTGTGGGCCTGGATCAACCCCGAGCCCGCCGAGCCGGTGGAGTGCCTGGAGATCGTCCCGCTGGCCGGTCGGGTGCTCGTGGCCGGGGTCACGCTCGGGTACGTCGAGGAGCACCCGCTCTCCCGGTCGCCGGCGCTGCCCGTGGGCATCGAGCTGCCGAAGCCCGCGCCGAACGACCCCGCGGCCGGACTCGCCGTGAAGGTGGACCGCGGCTTCGCCTCGTACGCCTACCCACTGGCAGGCGGATCCGTCGAGGCGCTGCTCGAAGATCCCCTCCGTGGGTGGGGCGAACCGAATCCTCCGAACCTGTCGAGCGGCTACGCGGTCGTGTCTGGCTCCCCGTCGGCGACTCTCGCCGTCAGCGTGGGCGAGGACGAGATCGGCAGCCTCTCCTGGGGCGAGGTGCAACGAGCGGGGTCGGTCGAACATCGGGGCCTGCGCGCCGAGCTGCTCGAGGAGGGCCGCAACTGGGTCCACGTCACCGTGGTCGACGGGGACACCGGCCGGCCCGTGCCCTGCCGCGTGCACTTCCGGTCGCCCTCGGGCGTTCCCTACCAACCACACGGCCACCACGATCACGCGAACTCCGATCTCGGGACCTGGCACATCGACGTCGGGGGCGACCTGCGCCTGGGCAGGATCACCTACGCGTACATCGACGGCACCTGCCAGGGCTGGCTTCCCTGGGGCGACGTGATCGTCGATGTCGCGCGGGGGTACGAGTACGAGCCCATCCGTCAGGTCGTCCAGATCGCCCCCGGGCAGCGTGATCTCGCCCTGACGCTCGACCGTTGGATCTCGATGGCCGAGCGCGGCTGGTATTCCGGCGACTCCCACGTCCACTTCCTGTCCGCCCAGGGCGCGCTCACCGAGCAGCAGGGCGAAGACCTGAACGTCGTCAATCTCCTGCAGAGCCAGTGGGGAAGGCTGTTCACCAATGTGGAGGACTTCACGGGGCGGCCCCACCAGTCCGGCACCGGGCCGTACGTCACCTTCGTGGGCCAGGAGAACCGGCAGCCGATGCTCGGCCACCTCATCCTGTGGGCACTGCGGACACCGGTGCTGCCGTTCTGCAGCGGCGGACCGCCCGAGGCGGAGCCCGGCGCGACGCTCGAGACGACGCTCAGCCACTGGGCGGACGCATGCCACGCACAGGGAGGGACGGTGATCGTCCCGCACATTCCCAGGCCGAACGGGGAGCTGGCGGCGCTGGTCGCCACCGGCCGCGCGGACGGTCTGGAGATGATCGCTCAGCTGGAAGACCCGCACACCGAGTACTACCGGTACCTCAACTCTGGCTACCGGCTACCTCTGGTGGGCGGGACCGACAAGATGAGCGCGGACGTCCCCGTCGGTCTCTACCGCACCTACGCGAGGCTCGGAGACGAGGAGTTCACCTACGATGCCTGGCGCCGGGCGGTCCGTGCGGGCAGGACCTTCCTGAGCTCCGGTCCGATCATCGAGTTGCAGGTCGAGGGCGCCGGGATCGGCGACACGGTCCGCATCGACGGACCGGGAACGGTTCACGTGCAAGCGCGGACCCAGAGCATCTTCCCGGTCCACTCACTGCAGATCGTCCAAGACGGTGAGGTCGTCGCCTCGGTCGACGATCCGAAGGGCGCGCGAACCCTCGAGCTGGAAGCGGCGCTGCGGGTTCGCGACCATTCCTGGCTCGCCGCCCGCTGCGGAGGACCCGGCTACTTCGACGCGCTCCGACACCATGACGTGTGGCAGCGTGGCATCTTCGCGCACACCTCGCCGACCTACGTCGCGTGTGGGGACGACTGGTGCAAGTTCGACCCCGCGGTCGGACGCTACCTCGTCACCCTGTTGGAGGGATCGCTCGGGTACATCGATGCGCGGGCGGCCTACCACGAGCCGGCGCGCGTGACGCACCACCACGGGGAGGACGATCACCGCGCGTACCTCGAGCGCCCGTTCCGAGAGGCCATCGATGCGATCCGAAGGCGCATGGAAGACCCATCCGACCCCGGTCTCGGTCGCACCCGGTCGAGTGAAGCGGGGCACTGAACCATGCGGGCGAAGACGCTACCGATCGTGCGCGATCCGGCCGACCCGGTGGCGTACGAGCCAGCGGTGGGTCGGGCCGTCGAACAGTTACGGGAGGCCCTCGTCACGCGGGGCGTCTCCGCTCGCGGGCTCGAGCGGCTCGATGCCGACGGCGAATCGAGCACCGTCATCGATGAACCATGCATTCTGGTCGCCGGCCACCAGTCCGCGGCCGCCGTGTCCGTCCGCACGCCGCTTGTCGAGCAGCCCGCAAATGTCGTCCGCAGCGTCGTCCGACTGTTCACCAGTGAGATCAGCGACAAGCCCTGGTGCGATGATCCGCATGATCTCCAGAGAATGAGCGGGGCGTCTGGGTGAACCGCATCCGGTGGGGAATCCTCGGGACCGGCAAGATCGCCAGGATCTTCGCCAGGTCGATCGGGCAATCACGGACCGGCGAGGCCGTCGCCGTGGGCAGCCGCCAGCTCGAGACCGCCCAGCGTTTCGGCCTCGAATTCAGCGTCCCCCGGAGCTACGAGAGCTACGCGGGTGTCGTCGACGATCCCAAGGTGGACGTGGTGTACGTGGCCACGCCGCACACCAGCCACGCCACGTGGGCCGTTCGTGCCGCCCGCGCCGGCAAGCATGTGCTGTGCGAGAAGCCCCTGACCCTGAATCACCCTGACGCGGTCGCCGTGATCGACGCCGCCCGCGCCGGCGACGTCTTCCTTATGGAGGCCTTCGCCTACCGCTGCCATCCCCAAACCGCAAAGTTGGTGGAGCTGCTGCGCGAAGGAGCCGTCGGCGAGGTCCGCATGGTCGACGCCGTCTTTGGGTACGATGCGGGGACCAACCCAAGCAATTATCTCTTGACCCACCACCTCGGTGGGGGAAGCATCCTGGATGTCGGCTGCTACACGACGTCGATGGTCCGCCTGATCGTGGGAGTCGCGCGGGGGAGCGACCTGGCGGAGCCGATCGACGTCAAGGGCTCGGCGCATCTCGGGGAGAGGACCCGCGTGGACCACTACGCCGCTGCCTCCCTCAGCTTCCCCGGGGGTGTTGTCGCCAGGCTGGCGTGTGCGGTCCAGGTGAACCTCGGGGGTGTGGTACGCGTGTACGGTTCCGACGGCACCATCACCCTTCCCTCGCCCTGGTTGCCAGGGCGCCTCGGTCGACCCGTCCTGGTCGTCGAGGAGCGAGGGCACCAGCGCCGGGAGCTGGTGGTCGACACCTCGCAAGACCTGTATGCCATCGAGGCCGACACGGTCGCCGCGTTCCTGCGCGATCGGCAGGCACCGCAGGTCACCTGGGAGGACACGCTCGGAAACATGCGGACGCTCGACCGGTGGCGCGAGTCGGTAGGGCTCGCCTACGACACGGAGTAGCGGTGCCCACGATCGCGGATGTGGCGAAACAGGCCGGAGTGTCGGTCGCGACGGCGGGCCGGGTCCTGTCCGGCCAAGGCTATGCCGGGAAGCTGGCCCGCCAGCGGGTGCTGGCGGCCGCCGAGGAGCTCGGCTACGTCCCGAACCGCATCGCCCGCAGCCTCAGGCTCCGCCGCACGAAGATGCTCGGACTGCTCATCGCGGATGTGGAGAACTCCTTCTACTCGGCGATCGCCCGGAACGTGGAGTCCGTCGCCAAGGAGGGCGGATACCAGGTCGTTCTGTGCAACTCAAGCGACGATCCCGGCGAGGAACGGGAGTACCTCAAGCTCCTCGAGGAGATCCGCGTCGACGGCCTGATCATCACGCCGACCTCACGGAACCGGCGCTGGCTGGAACGCCTCAGGGAACAGGACATCGTCATCGTGCAGCTCGACCGCAAGGTCGACCGGCTGAACGCGGACGCGATCCTGGTCGACAACGAGCGGGATGCTGCCGGCGCCGTCTCCCACCTGATCGCGGCTGGGCACACCCGGATCGGGATTCTGACCGGCCCGATCGACGTGACCACCGCCAAGCTCCGGCTCGCCGGATATCGGCGCGCCATGAAGGAGCATGGGATCCCGGTCCGGCCGGAGCTCATCCGCGCCGGGTCCTTCCGGCGCGATCACGCCATCAAGGAAGCCTACGACCTGCTCACCGTCGAACGACCTCCCACGGCGATCTTCGCCGCCAACAACATCCTCGCGGAGGCCGCCCTCATGGCGCTGGCCGAGATGGGCTTGACGGTGCCCAGAGACATGTCGCTGGTCGCCTTCGACGACACGCCCTGGATGAGCATGTTGAAGCCGCCCATCACGGCGGTCCGCCAGCCTGTCGCCGAGATGGCGCGGAGCGCCGCCGAGCTGCTGCTCCGGCGGCTCAGGAGCGGTCCTGGCGAGCCCACGACTGTCCTGTTCAACGCCGAGCTGGTCGTCCGCGGGTCGGTCGCCTCGCTCGCACGGCAGAGGAGGACCTCCTCATGACGGTTGCGGTCGGGGTCGACGTCGGCACGACGGGGGCCCGCGGCGTGGCGGTGGACGAGGCAGGGGAGGTCGTGGCCAGCGCGACGAGCGCCTACGAGCTTCGAACCCCGCGACCGCTGTGGACGGAGCAGGACCCTCGGGACTGGTGGAAGGGTGTGGAGGTCGTCCTCGGTCGCCTCGCCGCTGAGGTGGGCTCCAGGACCGTCGGGCTCGGCCTCACCGGCCAGATGCACGGATCCGTCTTCCTGGACCGCGCCGGAGAGGTGATCCGACCGGCGCTGCTCTGGAACGACCAGCGGACCGGGAAGCAGTGCTCGGAGATCTCTGAGCGGGTCGGTGCCGAGCGTCTCGCGCGGATCACCGGCAACCCCGCGCTCACCGGGTTCCAGGCGCCCAAGGTACTGTGGCTCCGGGAAGAAGAGCCGGAGCGCTACGCCCGCGTTGCCCACGTGCTGCTGCCCAAGGACTACGTGCGCTTGCGGCTCACCGGCGAGCTGGCGACCGACGCCTCGGATGCCGCCGGCACGCTCTTCCTGGACCTGCGGGAGCGTCGCTGGTCTTCCGCGATCCTGGACGCCCTGGAGGTCCCGGAGGCGTGGCTGCCCCCGGTGTACGAGAGCCCGGAGGCGACGGGAGCCGTGTCGGCCGAGGTCGCCTCCGCCTTGGGGCTCCCAGCGGGGATCCCGGTGGCAGCGGGTGGTGGCGACAACGCCGCCGCTGCGATCGGGACCGCCATCGTTCACGACGGTGTCCTCAGCAGCTCGATCGGTACCAGCGGCGTGCTCTTCGCCCACACCGACACGGCCTCCCCCGACCCCTCGGGCCGAATCCACGCGTTCTGCCACGCCGTTCCACAGCAGTGTTGCCTTCTTGGGGTGACCCTCTCGGCAGGAGGCTCCTTGCGATGGTGGCGGGACGTGACCGGGCCGGGCTACGACGCCCTGATCGGCGAGGCCGCCTCGGTCGCGCCGGGGGCGGAAGGGCTGATCTTCCTGCCATACCTCACCGGGGAGCGCACCCCACACCTCGACCCCGAGGCCCGGGGCGTGTTCTTCGGGTTGACCGCGCGCCACACCAGGGCCCACATGACCCGGGCGCTCCTGGAGGGAGTGCTGTTCAGCCTGCGGGACGCGCTCGAGATCATGCGCGAGCTCGGGGTCCGGCCGGCCACCGTGGTCGCGACCGGCGGCGGGAGCTCGTCGCCACTCTGGCTCCGGCTCCAGGCGGACGTCTACGGGACTGTCATCCGTCGCACCGTGATCCAGGAGGGGGCCGCGTACGGCGCGGCGCTGCTTGGTCACGTCGCCGCCGGGACCTTCGCCTCCGTCGAGGAGGCCGCCGAGGTCGTGCGGACGCTGCAGGAGGTGACCGAGCCGGACCCGCAAGCGACCGGGATCTACGACGCCTCGTTCGAGCTCTACCGCCAGATCTACGCACGCACCGAGGACCTGATGCACAGGCTCACCAGCCTGGTGGTCTCCTGACTCGACCGCCGCGCAACCCCGCACTGCCGTGCGACTGGCCTGCCGCGCGCGACCCCGCCCGCCGCGCGATTCCGAGTTCCCGAAGTCCCTTCAATGTGATAACGTTCTCACACTGCTGCTTGCCCGAAAGCCTGGGCGCAGCCCAGGACGAGCGAGAGGGGTCGCTTCGGACATGTCGGTACGTGCTCCAGCCATCGTGTTCGCGGAGCCCGGCAGGGTCGAGATCCGGCGGGCGGACATCCCGGATGTGGGCCCGGACGAGGTGGGCGTGCGGACCGCCTACTCCGGGGTGAGCCAGGGAACGGAGCGGTGGCTGCTGATCGGCCGGTACAACCGGTCGGGCGAGGACGTGGCGGCCAACTACCCCTGCTATCCCGGGTACCAGGCAGCCGGGATCGTCGAGGGGACAGGTTCCCAGGTCACCGACCTCGAGCCTGGTGACCGGGTGATGCTCCAGGGGACCCGCCTCCTCCCCGGTGCCAGGAATCCCGGCCCTGGACTAGCCTCCCACGTCGGGTACCTGGTGGCCCCACGCCGCCAGGTCACGCGGCTACACCCGGACGTGGACCTGGCGGAGGCGGCACTGTTCCGCATGGCGGCGGTGGCGCGGCACGGCGCCCGTCTCGCCGGGATCCGCAACCACGACCTGGTCGTGGTGATCGGCCAGGGCCTCATCGGCCAGATGTCAGCGCAGGCCGCCAGGCAACGGGGAGCGCGGGTGATCGCCGCCGACCAGATCCGTCGTCGGGTCGAGGCCTCCGCGAGGTACTCCGCCGACCTGGCGGTAGACGTCTCGGAGCGGTCGCTGGAGGAGGTGATGCGGGCCGAGGCGCCGAATGGGGCCGACGTGGTGGTCGACACGACCGGGAACAGCCGGATGTTCGAGACGTGTCTGGCTCTGGTGCGGCACGAGGGGCGGATCTGCCTGCAGGGTTACTACCCGGACCCCATCGCGATCGACTTCCATCCCACCCATCTCAAACGGCCCACGGTCACCTTTCCCTGCGGGTGGGACGGCGAGCGCGATGACGAGCTCGCCGAGGACCTGGCGGCGAGACGCATCATTATCGCCCCGCTCATCACCCACCGGGTCCCGTATCATGACGCCTCCTCGGCCTATCAGCTTGTCGTCGAGCACCCAGAGCGCAGCCTTGGCATGGTCTTCAGCTGGGAGGAAGCCACGCTCTCGTAGATCGGGCAGCCACGAGCGACCTTCCTCGAAGCGTTGACGGCGCTGCGCCGCCGACTCGAGGCGAATGAGGTCTGAACAGGAGGTCGGGAAGCGATGACCCGGTTTCAAGTCGGAGTTCAGCTTGAGCCGCAGCATTGCTCGATCGACGACCTACGTCGCGCCTGGCGGGAGGCCGATGACAATGGGGTGGACTCGATCTGGACCTGGGATCACTTCTTTCCACTCTGGGGAGGAGATCCTGATGGCAGGCACTTCGAGGGCTGGTCGCTATTGGTCGGGATGGCATGTGAGACGTCCCGCGCCAGCATCGGCGTTCTCGTGACGGGCAACTCCTACCGCAATCCAGATCTCGTGGCCGACATGGCTCGAACCGCCGACCACCTGAGCGGCGGTCGCGTCGTCCTAGGGATCGGGGCAGGTTGGTGCGAGCGGGACTACAGCGAGTACGACTACGAATTCGGGACGGCGCGCGGTCGTCTTCGAGCCCTGGAACGCAATCTCGTCCGCCTTGAGGGCCGCCTGGCCCGGCTCAATCCGCCTCCAATCGGCCAGCTGCCCATCCTGATCGGGGGCGAGGGGGAGAAGGTGACGCTGCGGTTGGCGGCGCGGCACGCGGACATGTGGAACGGCTTCGGTCCCCCGGAGAAGTTCGCCCGCAAGAACCAGATCCTCAGCGCATGGTGCGCGCAGGTCGGCAGAGACCCAGCGGCGATCCAACGGACGGCGCTTCTCAATCAGCCCGGTGATGTCGATCGGTTCGAGGAGTTCCTCGACGCGGGGGCTGAGCATCTGATCATCCCGTGTGGAGTTCCGTTCGATCTTGGCCCGGTGAAGCGCTTGCTGACGGTCGCGACGGCCTGACAGTGACCAGGTCGGCAGCCCAACTGGTCGGCTGTGATCGCAAGGCCGTCGCCGAGGCGTCGCCCATGGCCAGGCGAGCGCTGGTCAGCTGCCCGATGAGTGGGTTCGACGACTTGCCGCATACTGCCGTGCGGTGCTCGGCGACCTCACCCTGCTGCGGAAGCTGACGGTAGACGGGGTGGACGGCAGCCTGCGCCCGGCGGGGCTGACCCTTGCCGTAGTCACCGGTAGGTGAGCGATCGAGGCGCAGCACACTACTTGGGTCGTAGCCGATCGGATGATCGCAGGATGGCCTGCAGCCGGGGGATCGCGCGGTCCAGGTTACGGGCGTAGATGCTGGCGAAGAGCGGTCCGATCGTGTCGACGCCGACCCCGGCACCTTCGACGGTGAAGGTGATGCGAACCTGACCCGTGTCGTCGATCGTGACCAGGTGGTCGTAGCCAAGACGCATCCACAGGAACGAGCCCTCCCACCGAAACCGTCGCCCGTCCTCGAACTCGGTGACGCGCACTCTGGCCTTGGTGCGGTTCTTCAACTTGAGCGTCGCGCTGCTACCCGGTCCGACCGGCCCAGGCGGGGCGACCTGGACACTGCCAAGATGCTGGGCCCACCTGGGCCACTGCTCGGCCGCGACCAACTCGGCCCAGGCCCGCTCGGCAGCCGCCTCGACCGCGAAGGTTCGTTCGAGTAGAGGCTTCACCTCGACTCCTCTGCTGTAATCGGTGAATTACTTTGCCTTGTAATCCTCTGATTACATGACTGTCAAGGGCGGTACGATCGACAGGTGGACACCAGCCAGCCAACTCGCGATCGAATTCTCGATGCGGCGATGGTCCTGTTCGGCGAGCGGGGCTATCGCGGCACCACCGTCGGCGCGATCGAACAAGCTGCCGGACTCGCCCCCCGACGCGGCGGGCTCTACCGTCACTTCCCCTCCAAGCAGGAGGTCTTCAAGGCGGCGGTGTCGCGCTACGCGAGCAAGTTCCGGTCTCTGGAGGACCTGCTGGAAGTGCTGGACTTCGACGACGAACCAACCAGCCTGACCTGGCTCGCCCAGTTCGCGCTCGCAGGCTTGGCCGCGGAGGGCGACCTGTTTCGGCTCCTCCAACGCGACGGCCCCGACTTTCCCGACCTCAGCATGCTCGTTGATGAGCAGCTGGTCGAACGCGGCTACGACTTCGCGATCGGCGTCTTCACCCGGCTGCTGCAAGCACGAGGCCTGCCGGTGGGGGACGTGCCCGCGCTGGCCGCCATCGCCCTGGGATCCCTGGTCCACTTCCGCGAAGACAAGGCGCTCTACGGCAAGACACCGGCCGGCGCCACCGAGGAACAGTTCGTGCTGACCTGGGTCGACACCTGGCTCAGGGTCCTCGCCAGTCGAGCCGCAGAGGTCGGGGGTTCGAGTCCCCCCTCGGGCTCCAGGTCAGAGCACTTTCCCGCTGCCTTCGGTCAACGACTCGGTCAACGATAGCGCCGAGTCCTCGTTGACCGAACCTAGGCAAGCGGTGATCCGTCCCCGCCGCGACGGCTGGCACAGCCCGCTCGACCTCCACGCGTTTGGCGGTGTCAACGGAGGTGGCGCTGCGGCGCCCGACGCGTGCCGGCATCGTGCTGAAATGGCGACCATGCTGCTTCCTACGGTCGGGTTGGGGAGACCAGGGTGGGTAGGACGTGCGTGCTGGTCCAGCTTACCGATCGGACCCTGACTCGCGTCACTTCGCCCCGATGTCGGCGTCCAGCAGGCGTATGGCCTCGTCGGCCGCTTCGTCGAGCGTTCTGGCCTCTCCTGCCGCCCATGCGCGGGCGTAGGCGGCGTCGCCGAGTCGCCGGTGGATGGCGGCGAGCGCGGTCGCGATCCGTTCGGCCTCAGTGCCGTAGGACTTGCCCGGAGCCTGCAGCTGTAGGGTCGCGGCCAGGGTGGCGGCGGCCTCGTCCCGGCCGGTGCGGGCCAGCAGGACAACCAGGTTGCGCAGCGTGGTGACGATGAGTCCGCGGTTGTGGCTGCTGCGCCAATGCTGGACGGCGTCCCGGAACAGGGCGAGCGCTTGGTCGGGCGGGCCGTGCCGGCTGCGGAGCGCGACCGCGGCGGTGAGGGCGGTGCCGGCCACGAACCGGTTGCCGACCTCCTGGGCGCGTCGGCGTGCCTCCTCCAGCGCGGCCGCGGCGGCGGCGGGGTCGAGGTCGGCGAGGGCTTCCCCCTCGGCGAACCGCGCCATCGCGGTGGCGGTGGGGTTGGCCGAGGCGACGGCGGCCACCACCGCCTGGCTGGCGACAGCGCACGCGGCCTGGTCGTCGCCGCCGTAGGACAGCACGAGTGCCTGGTTGGCGGTGGCGATGGCGAGCCCCGCCAGGTCGCCGGGGGCGGCGAGCGCGGCCACGCCACGGTAGGCCTCCAGCGCGGCTGCGAGGTCCCCGCTGAGCAGCGCGGCGTCGCCGAGCGCCTCCAGCGGGGCGGCTCCGGCCGGGGCCGCCGGGCCGCCGGCGACTGCCACGCCGCGGCGGGCGAGCTCGCGGGCCTGGTCCAAGCGGCCGTCGATCCATGCGGCGTGCGCGGCCGCGGCGTGGGCAGCGGCAAGGCGAGGGTGGGCGGGCACCGCTGCGGCCGCCCACGCCCCCCAGGCGAGGAGGTCGGGCCGCACCCGCCAGTACCCATACCGCGTGAGGGCCGCAGCGAGCCGGACCGCGACGTCGACCTGACCGGCGTCCCGTGCCCAGCCCCAAGCGGCCCGCAGGTCATCGACCCAGGCTTCGACCCGGCGAGCCCAGGCCGGCTCGTCGGGGCCGTACAGGCCCGCCTCGGCGCGCTCGGCGAGGTCGACCATGAACCAGGCGTGGCGGCGTTGGAACCGGTCGGCCTCGGCGGCGGGGAGCCGGGCGGCGGCGTAGGCGCGCAGGGTCTCCAGCATCCGGTAGCGGCCGACGCCGCTGTGGCCCGGCCGGGTGAGCATGGACCGGTCGGCCAGCCCGGCCACCAGGTCAGCGACGCGGCCCACGGGCAGGTCGTCGTCGGCCACGACCTTCTCGGCCGCGTCGATGTCAAAGGCCGCGGCGAACACCGACAGCCGCAGAAACAGCCGCTGCTCCGCCGGCGTGAGCAGGTCGAAGGACCAGTCAACCACCCCACGGAGGGTGTGGTGGCGCGCGTCGCCGCCGTGGTGGGTCGCCCGGAGCAGCTCGAACCGCTTGTCGAGGCGGTCGGCGAGGTCGTTGATGGTCAGCGTGCCGATCCGCGCCGCGGCCAGCTCGATGGCGAGCGGGAGGCCGTCAAGGGCGCGGCAGACGTCGCCGACCCGCTGGATAACCTCCGGGCGGGGCGCGAAGTCGGGGTCGGCCGCGCGGGCCCGGTCGCAGAACAGCCGGACCGACGGGGTGCCCACCTCCTTGGCATCCGGTTCAGGCACCTCGAGCGGTCGGACGACCAGGACTTGCTCGCCGTCGACGCTGAGCCGTTGGCGGCTGGTCGCGAGCAAACGGAGCTGGGAGGGGACCGCGAGCAGCTCCTGGGTGAGCGCGGCGACGGCCACGAGCAGGTGCTCGCAGTTGTCGACGACCAGCAGCCCGCGAGCGCCCCGCGCCCACTCGCGGAGCGAGTCCGGCAGCGGGGTGCCCGGCTGGACGTCCAGGTCGAGCGCATCGGCGACCGCGTGCGGTATGGCGTCGGGGTCGCGCAGTGGGGCCAGATCTACCCACCAGACGGGTCCCGCGGCCGCGGCTTGGTGGGCCAGGCGGGTCTTGCCGACCCCGCCCGGGCCGACCAGCGTGACCAGCCGCCCGCAGGCGAGGGTCTCGCGGACGAGCGTGAGCTCTTGTTCCCGGCCGACGAAGGAGGTCGCTCGGGCGGGAGGCACCCGAGGCTCCCGCCTGGCCGGGCGGGGCTGGACGGGTTCGATCTCCGCGCGCAGCACCTGCTGCTCCAGACGCCGTAGCTTGGGCGAGGGGTCAAGGCCGAGCTCGTCGCGGAGCCGATCGCGGTAGCTGGCGTAGGCGGCCAGCGCGTGCCTTGCCTGGCCGGCCTGGGCAAGGGAGGTAACCAGCAGGTCCACGGCCCGCTCCCGCCAGGGCTCCTCGGCCACGATGGCCTCCAGCGCGGCCGTGGCCTCGGCCAGGCGGCCCAGGCGGACCAGCAGGGTCGCGCAATCTTCCCGGGCGGCGAGCCGGAGCTCCTGGAGGCGCAGCGCCTCTCCTCGCGCGAACGTCTCGGCGAACTCGCCATAGGCCGGGCCGCGCCACAGCGCCAGCGCCTCCTCCAGCAGCGCCAGTGCGGCCGCCGGCAAATCCGCCTCGCGCGCCCTCGCAAGCAGCGCGGTGAACCGCTGCATGTCCACCGCGTCCGCGGGAACCTCCAGTGCGTAGCCAGGCGCCCGAGTGACGACGACACCCGCGGCCGGTCCGAGGGCGTAGCGCAGCCGAGCGGCATAGGTCTGCAGCGCGTTGCGGGCCTCATCGGGTGGCTGCTCGCCGAACACGTCGTCGACGAGCCGGTCGAACGCGACGACGGTGCCGCGGCGGAGCAGGAGCGCCGTCAGCAGGGCCCGCTGGCGCGCCCCTGGCACCGCGACGGGCCGACCCGCGACCCGGACCTCCAGCGGCCCCAGGACGCCGAATTCCACCTCGCCTTGCAGCCTGCTCACCCCCTACATTGCACCGCCATGCCCACCGGAGCCGCCAGCGGTCAGGGCCGGGCTCGTCGCCACAGCCGTGGTGGCTTTGGATCACCGTGCGCGAGGTCGCGTACAGCCGGTGTACGCCAGTCGTACTCGGCCTGTACGCGCCCGGGACCACGCTGGCTGCAGCCGCCGGCTCGCAGTGGGTCGCGGCAGCGGCAGAGGAGGACCCATGACAGCCCACACCGAGCTCGACGCGCGCGAGGCGCTCGCCCAGCGGCTGGTCGACGACGTGACCCGCGCGTTGGAGACGCTCAGCGTCTACCTGGGCCTGGAGCTCGGGCTCTACCAGGCGCTCGCCGACCTCGGGACGGCCGCCCAGGCCGAGCTCGCCGCCACCGCCGGCATCGCCCCCCGCTACGCCCACGAGTGGCTCGAGCAGCAGGCGGCCGCCGGCTACCTGGCCTGCGACGACCCCAGGCGCCCCGCCGAGCAACGCCGCTACCGGCTGCCCGCCGGGCACGCCGAGGTGCTCCTGGACGCCGACAGCCTTTATCACGCCGCCCCGGTCGCGGCCATGCTCGCCGGCGTCGCCCGGGTGCTGCCGCAGCTGCTGGAGGCCTACCGCACCGGCGACGGCGTCCCCTATGCCGCCTACGGTCCGCAGATGCGGCGCGGCATCGCCGCGGCCAACCGGCCGATGTTCCTCCACCAGCTCGCCAGCACCTGGCTGCCCGCGGTGCGAGACATCGACCGGCGGCTGCGCGCCGCACCACCGGCCCGCGTGCTGGACCTCGGCTGCGGCCTCGGCGCGTCGGCGGTCGCGCTCGCCCGCGCCTACCCACGCGCCCAGGTCCTCGGGGTCGACCTGGACCAGGCGTCGCTCACCCAAGCCCGCGCCCAGGCGGCCGAGGCGGGCGTCGCCGACCGCGTCACGTTCGCGGTCGGCGACGCCGCACAGGTCGCCGCCGAGGGCCCGTTCGACCTGGTCACCGTGTTCGAGGCGCTCCACGACATCGGCGACCCCGTCGGGGCGCTGCGGACGGCCCGCGCGCTGCTGGCCGCCGACGGCAGCGTCCTGGTCGCCGACGAACGCGTGGCCGACACCTTCACCACACCCGGCGACCCGCTGGAGCGGTTCATGTACGGCTGGAGCATCCTGCACTGCCTGCCCGCCACCCTCGCCGAACATCCCGTGGAGGCCACCGGCACGGTCCTGCGCGCACCCACGGTCGCACGCTGGGCTGCCGCGGCCGGCTTCACCGGGTTCGAGGTCCTGCCCATCGACAACCCCTTCTGGCGCTTCTACCGCATGCGCCGCTGAGCACGGCTTCCTGACCGGTTTCTTCGGCAGCAGCCAGTACCGGCTGACCCTCCGAGAGGAGGTCCAGAATGCGCCACGCTCTTGTTGCCGCGCAGCTGCTGCGCCAAGCGCGAGCCGCCAGCGTTCCCACCGAGGCCCGAGGGCAGCCGGCGCGGGACGCCGTCGCGGACGGCCGGGTCCGGCTTCTGCTGGCCTCGAGCAAGGCCACGCTGCTGGCCGTAGCAGCCCTGGCCGTGGCGCTGACCGAAGTGTGCTGACGGAGGTAGACCGAATCGCCTTGATCCCCCAATCAGGGGTGAGTGCCGATGGTATCGGTTCGAATCCTGGTCCCGCCACCACCTCTGACCTGCGGAACTACAGTGGTGTAACCCGTCTGCGGCGAGGTGTTTTCTATCAGCCTTCTATCACCGCGCAGCAGGTCGGCCAGCCGGGCGGGCCGCCCGCTGGAAGGTGAGGCTGTGGCGGCGTAGGCGACCGTGGTCAGGGCCATCGCGGCGGCGCCACCTGCGGCCCGGACCAGTTGCGTGACCTGACCTGCTGTCACCGGAGGTTCGTTGTGATCTTAGGATGGCGCTAGGCGCCAGAGCGATCACCTGGGGCATGGATTGCGAGCGGGGAATGGATTGCGAAGGGACGCGGATGGCTGACCCTGCGGTGGTGGAGTCGGGTGCCGCACGCGGCGACCGAGGGCGTGCACCTGCGCAGGCGTGGCTGGCGCGGCACCGCCGCGAGCTGACCGGGTACTGCTACCGGATGCTGGGATCGGCGTTCGAGGCGGAGGACGCCGTGCAGGAGACGCTGCTGCGCGCCTGGGACGGCTACGACCGGTTTGACGAGACCCGCGGGACGCTGCGGGCGTGGCTGTATGCGATCGCGACCAGCATCTGCCTTGACATGCTGCGCGGGCGGCAGCGCCGCGCCCGCCCGGTCGATCTCGGCCCGGCCGCGCACGCCGGGGAGCCGCTGGGCGCGCCGCTGGCGGAAGACACATGGATCGAGCCGATCCCCGACCGCTCTGTCCTCCCGGCGGAGGGCGATCCCGCCGAGCTGGCCGCCCAGCGTGAGGGTATCCGGCTCGCGTTCGTCGCTGCGCTGCAGCACCTCCCGCCGCGCCAGCGGGCGGTCTTGATCCTGCGTGAGGTGCTGTGCTGGAAGGCGGCGGAGGTCGCCGAGCTGCTGGGCATCACGGTCGTGGCGGTCAACAGCGCGCTGCAGCGCGCCCGCGCCACGCTGGCGGCCCGCGGTGTCTCTTCAGCAGCGCGGCTGCAGCCGGTGGATGGCGCGCAGCAGGATCTGCTGGCCCGCTACGTTGCCGCGTTCGAGCGCTACGACGTCGACGCGCTCGTGGCGCTGCTGCACGAGGATGCAACGATGTCGATGCCGCCGCTGGGGTGGTGGCTGCGAGGCCGCGCGCAGATCCGCCAGGCGCTGCTGGGGTCGGGTCTGCCATGCAAGGGCTCCCGCATGGTGCCGGTGGCGGCCAACGGGTCATCGGCGTTTGCCCAGTACACGCCCACGGGTCCGGGGGGCGCCCTGGTGCCGTGGGCGCTCGTGGTGGTCGAGGTCGCAGATGGCCGGATCGCCGGATGGACGTCCTTCCTTGATGCTGCCCGTTTGTTTCCGCTATTTGGTCTGCCGCTTGAGCCTACGCCGTAGCTCCAGGCGATCAGCCCTCTCCTTGGATCGGTCTGCGGTATTCCGACGGGATTCCGATGAGTTCCGCGGCGCCGCGTCGTAGCACCGGTAGGAGCACGACCACCCGCCAGCAACGCCCGACGAGGAGGAACCCATGGCCGACCACCAGCACGATCAACCAGCAGGCGACCTCCCGGCCGATCTCGCCAGCCCGGCACGCCGCGCGCTTGCCGCGGCCGGGTACACGCGACTGGAGCAGCTCACCCAGATCAGCGAGGCCGAGCTTCGGCGGTTGCACGGGATGGGACCCAAGGCGCTCGACCAGCTCCGCCGCGCCCTGGCCGCCAGCGGCCGCACCTTCGCCGACGCCGAGCGCTAGCGGCAAGGTCGCCTGAAGCCGCCTGCCTGAGGAGGTCGAGATGCGGAAGATCGTCGCTGCGCCGTTCGTGTCCCTGGACGGCGTTGTGGAGATGTCGGAGCAGTGGACCATCCCCTACTTCACCGCCGAGATGCAACAGGTCATCCAGCAGGAAATGGCCGCGGCGGACACGATGTTGATGGGACGGCGAACCTACGAGCAGATGGCTGCCTACTGGCCGAGTATGACCGCCACGGACGACCCATTCGCCGAATTCCTCAACAACAGCCCCAAGCTCGTGGTCTCCACCACGCTGCGGTCGGTCGACTGGCAGAACTCAACCCTGATCACCAACGACGTCATCGGCGAGGTCGCCAGGCGCAAGCAACAAACCGGCAAGGACATCCTGATCCCCGGCAGCGCCATCTTGGTCCGCTACCTGCTCCACGAGGGCCTGGTCGACGAGCTGCGGTTGCTGCTGTTCCCGATCGTCTTTGGCAGCGGCGAGCGCCTCTTTGACGGCTGGACTGCCAGGCTGCCGCTGCGGCTCGTGGAGTCGCAGACGCTCGACAGCGGGGTCCTCTCGCTCACCTACCAGCCAGCATCCGAGTAAACCAGAGCGCGCACCTCGAGGCAGTGGTCCATCAATATCGCCTGGCTGCTCAGGGACGCACGACCGGGCAACGTCGGCGAGGCATGCGTTCCGCTTCCCTGGGACCTGAGCATCCCGCCGGCTCTACGCTCGGCCAGCGATGTCCGCTTGCCGGTCGCTGAGTCAGGCGCAGCTTGAGCATCGTCGCCAGGAAGCTGCAGAGGGATACCCGCCCCGAGGCTGATCCCGAGGGTCGCCAAGCGTCCAAGGGGTCGCGGCTGTGGAAGCCGCGCAGCCACCGAAGACATCGCCCTTGGCATGCTGGTGCTGCTGTTCATGGCGATCATCTTCTGCGGGATCTGGCATCGGCGTAGCGGCTGGGTCGTCGCCGAACTCGGCAAGCACCCGGGCGGCGAGGATCTGGCCAAGGCCGGGCTGGCTGCGGTAGATCTCAGCGTCCGGGTGCCGGTCGGTGGGCACCATATCGGACAAGTTGGCTGGGGGGTCGCGATGGTGCTGGTCGGTTCGGGCGAGGTGGGGACTCCAGGCGTTGGACGACGCCATCCGGCTGAGGGAAGTGGCAGTTGAGGTGTGCTAGTGAGGGTGCTGAGCTGCTGCGGCATGGCCGACGCACGACGAGTGCTCCTGTGTCAGGTTCTGCGGCGCGCCGAGCGGCTGCGCACCACGAGCAGCGGCAAGCGGACGCGCTCGTTCGGTGACCTCGATCGCGGACGGGGCTTCGCCAGGCCTTGCCTGAGCTGCTGGTTGTTACGCTGTGGTGAACCAACGGATCGGAGGGGTGCGCACCGGTGACGGGGGTCGATCGCGAGGTCAGGGCTGGCCTTTCGAGCGCTGAGGCGGCGGCGCGGTTGGCGCGGTATGGCGCCAACGCGGTGGAGCCGCACCGCGGCACGCCGTGGTGGCGGCGTGTCGTTCTGCAGCTGCGTGACCCGCTGGTGCTGGTGCTTCTGGCGGCGGGGGTGCTCACCGTCGCGACGGGTGACCTGACCGACGCCGCGGTCATCCTGCTGGTGGTGATGGTCAACACCTCGGTCGGCGTTGCTCAGGAGGTGCGCGCCGATCGGGCGGTGGCGGCGCTGGGAGAGCTGGCCGCGCCCGAGGCGCGGGTTGTGCGCGACGGCCAGGAGCGCCACCTGCGCGCGGCCGAGGTGGTGCCGGGCGACCTGGTCGTGCTTGCCGAGGGTGACGTCGTCCCGGCCGATGCCGAGGTCGTCGAGGCGGCCGCCTTGCTGGTCGACGAGTCGGCGCTTACCGGCGAGTCGGTGCCGGTCGACAAGGCCGCTCTCGCCGCGGGCGAGGGGCCAGGCGGAATGGTGTCGGCCGGCACGGTCGTGGTTCGTGGCCGCGGTCGGGCGGTCGTCACCGCCACCGGCGCGGACAGCGCCATGGGCCGGATCGCGACGCTGCTGGGGACCGCGGCCGTACTGACCCCGTTGCAGCGCCGCCTGGTTGGCCTTGGCCGCGTGCTGGCCGCCGCCGCGGTGGTGCTATGCGCGGTGGTGCTGGCGCTCGGGCTGCTGCGCGGGCAGCCGCTCGAGCTCATGGTGGTGACCGCGATCAGCCTGGTCGTGGCGGCCGTGCCCGAGTCGCTGCCGGCGGTGGTCACGCTCAGCCTCGCGCTCGGCGCCCGCCGGATGGCCGCCCGCAATGCGATCATCCGCCGTCTGCCGGCGGTGGAGACGCTCGGTTCGGTCACCGTGATCGCGACAGACAAGACCGGGACCCTCACCGAGGGCCGCATGGTCGCGCAGCGGCTGTGGACACCGGCGGGCGAGGCGATCGTCACCGGAGCCGGCTACATGCCGCAGGGCGACATCGTGCGCCATGACCGACCGGTAACCGAGCACGATGACCACGAGCTGGCCGAGTTGCTGCGCGCCGCGGTGCTGTGCAACGACGCGATCCTGCGTCCGCCCGATGACGACGACCCCGAATGGCGGGCCCTCGGCGACCCGACCGAGGCGGCGTTGCTGGTGGCCGGGGCCAAACTCGGCCTGGACCGCTCCGTCCTCGAGCAGGCCATGCCACGTGTCGCCGAGCTCCCTTTCGACAGCGGGCGCAAGCGCATGACCACGGCGCACCGGCTCCCCGGCGGGAGGTTCCTGATCGTGTGCAAGGGAGCTCCCGAGGTGCTGCTGCACCGGCCGCTGCTGCGCGATGACGCCGAAACGATCGCCGCCGCCAGCGGACGCGCCGACGAGCTGGCCCGGGACGGGTACCGCGTCCTGGCCCTGGCTGCCGCGGACCGTGCGGCCCTGCCGACCGAGGCCGACGAGCTCGAGGTGGACCTGTCCCTGTTGGGCCTTGTCGCCATCCTCGACCCGCCGCGGGAGGCAGCCGCCGCCACCGTCGCTGCCTGCCAACAAGCCGGCATCACTCCGGTCCTGATCACCGGCGACCACCCGTCGACCGCGCGCGCGATCGCCACGCGGCTCGGCATCATCAGCCCCATTGACGAGGTCGTCGTCGGGCAGCAGCTGCGCGATGGCGCCATCCCGGCCGTGACGGAGGGCCGGGTCTTCGCCCGAACCACCCCCGAGCAGAAGCTCGACATCGTCCAGGCATGGCGCGGCGAGGGAGCGGTCGTCGCGATGACCGGTGATGGCGTCAACGACGGCCCGGCGCTGCGCAGCGCCGACATCGGCGTCGCCATGGGACAGCGGGGCACCGAGGTCGCGCGGGAGGCCGCCGACCTGGTGCTGGCCGACGACGACCTGGCCACGGTCGTGGCCGCCGTGGAGGAGGGACGCCGCGTCTACGCCAACGTGCGGCGGTTCCTGCTCTACGGACTGTCTGGGGGAGCCGCGGAGATCCTCGTCATGCTCGTCGGTCCGTTCGTGGGCCTGCCGCTGCCGCTGCTGCCCGCCCAGATCCTGTGGGTCAACCTCATGACCCACGGACTGGCGGGCGTCGCCCTTGGCGCCGAACCCGCGGAACCGGACGTCATGCGGCGGCCGCCCCGTGCTCCCGCCGAAAGTGTGCTCGGCGCCGGCCTGTGGCAGCGCATCGTCCGCATCGGCGGCGTCATCGCCACGAGCACCCTCGGCGTGGGCCTCTGGGGGCATGCCACCGGGCGTCCGTGGCAGAGCATGGTGTTCCTGGCCCTCGGCGTCACCCAGCTCGGCGTCGCCCTCGGTGTCCGCGCCCGTGCCGGCACCGCGGCCAACCCGTTCCTGCTCGTCGCGGTCGCCGCCGCCTTCGCGCTGCAGGTCGCCGGGCTGTACCTGCCGCTCCTCCGCGACCTGCTCGGTACCCAGCCACTCCGGCTCAACGACCTGGCGATCGCCTGTGTCCCCGCGGTCCTCGGCTACCTTGCGGTCCGGCTCGATCGCCGGCTGGGACGCGCGCACTCACGGCCGGCCGAAGCCACGACCTGACCCGCGAGCTCCGCTCGTGGCCTTCTTCGATGCGCACCTGAAGTCGTCAGGCGAACTCGCGGAGGGTTGCCGTACCGAAGCGGAGCAGGGGTGGCCCATCGACCCGCTCGTTGGTGCCCCCGAGTTCGGCACGGGCCCGACGCATCAAGCAACCATCAAAGAAACCCGATACCCCTATCAACAAGCAAGCAGGCAGCGTGCACGCCAGCGCGGGCCTGCGCGAAGCTGGACGCCAGCTGCCAGCTCGCATCCTCGGCGGGTGTGGACAGGTCGCGTCTCTGGAAGGTTCGACTCCAAGGCGGTGACGCCACGATGGGCCACGGTGCCACTGCCCCGGACGACGAGGAGATCGTGCCGGGCGCGACGACACCTCGGCGGACCGACCCGCAGCCGGACACCCGCCGGCCACTCTCGTCTGGACGGCCGCCCGGTTGCGTCCCCCACACCGCCCGCCGGCACCGACCACGACCACGGGCGAGCCGCTGGCTCGAGGCGGCGCGCTTGCGCTTCCGCATCGCCGCACTGCTGGCGGTGGCCCCGCCAGCCGGCAGCGTCCCACGGGCCCACACCAGCGCGGCCGGCGGGTGGGTCCCGCTGCTGCTGGCGGTCGCGTCCACCCTCGCGATCGTGGCGCTGTTCCTCGCGCCGGCGTGGCTGCCCGCCTGGCGGCGCTGGCGGGCTGCCCGGTGGCGCCAGAGCAGCCCCACCAGGGCGGCGACCCAGCGGTTCGCCGAGGCCGTCGCCCACGGCGACTTCGACATGGCCGAAACTGAGGCGCAGCGCCTCCTGGACCGCCGATAGCCGCCGAGCAGCACGCCGGGTCAATGCCGGCGCGTTTGAGCAGCAGTCACGGTGCTCGGCGCGACCCGGCATCCCAGCCGTGCGAGTTCACCGTGGACGCGTCGATACCCCCAGGTCGGGTTCTCCGCCGCCATCCTCAAGATCAGGCGCCGCAGCACCGGCGACAGCGACGGTCGACCAGGTGGGCGGTGGGGCTTGGTCCAGTGGCGACTGACCAGGGCTCGGTGCCAGCGCGGGAGGGTGTCCGGGGCGTTCTGGACGCCTGTTGACGGGTCAGCAGCCCGAGCCAGCCGAAGAGCAGGCAGAAGATCAGGTAGGCGAGTCGCGAAGTCATGGCTGGCAATCAAGCCGGTGACCGCAATGTCGATGTGCGGCGCAACCTGTTCAACCGCCTGCTCGGGATGCTTCACCACTGCCTGGCTACTCGCCAAACCTGTGCGGAACCCAAGGCCTTCCCGACCCCCAGGCGCTCGCCGCTTGACACCATACGCGGATCGGATGTCTTGACCTCAGACTTCGGGCCTATCGCGCCCGGCCAACAACGAGGAGCAGGTCTCCATCCACCCGGACCCTTTGTTGACCGGGGGTCCCTGCACAGATAAGGAGGCGCATGCGGATGCCAGACACCACCGGGCACGGCGTCCCGACACCACCGCTGCGCGTTGGCATGATCGGCCTTGGCGACATCGCGCAGAAGGCGTACCTGCCCGTCCTCACCGCCCGGCCCGACCTGGAGCTGCACCTACTCACCCGTGATCGCGCCAAGCTCGACCGCATCGGCGACGCCTACCGCATCCCCCACCGCTACACCAAGCTCGAGGCACTCCTCGATGCCGGCGTGGCGGCGGCGTTCGTCCACGCGGCAACCAGCGCGCACCTGCCGCTGGTCGAACGGCTCCTCGATGCCGGCCGGCACGTCTATGTCGACAAGCCACTGGCCGCCTGCTACGCCGATGCTGAACGGCTCGTCCGGCTCGCGCAGCGGCACAAGCGCTCGCTGATGGTCGGCTTCAACCGCCGATACGCCCCCGCCTATGCGGGGCTGCGCGCACTGCCCCGCGACCTCATCGTCATGGAGAAGCACCGCGCAAACCTGCCCGCCGCCCCCCGATCGGTGGTCTTCGACGACTTTATCCACGTCGTCGACACGCTGCGCTTCCTGGCGCCCGGCCCCATCCAGTACACCCACGCCCAGGTGCGCGTCCACGACGGCCTGCTCCACCACGTCGTGCTCGAGCTGTCCGGGGATGGGTTCACCGCCCTTGGGATCATGCACCGGGTGAGTGGGGCCGCCGAGGAGCACCTCCAGGTCATGGGCGAGGGCGGCAGATGCCGGGTCATCGACCTCGCCGAGGTCCTCCGCTACGGAGACGGCATCACGATCACTCGGCGCGGCGACTGGACCCCAGTAGCCCGCCAACGTGGGATCGAGCAGATCTGCGTGACCTTCCTCGGCGCCGTCAGCTCCGGCAGCCTGCTTTCCGCCGAGGACGCCCTGGCCACCCACGCCATCTGCGAGCAGATCGTCACCAACGCCCGTGGCTGAACGAGCGTCTTGATCCGGCTTTGGCCGACAGCCCGCGCAAGTGGAGGTCCCGCTGGCCCACCTGACGTCCGCCGTGCAGGAACAGCAGCGCGTGGAGGCGCTACTGGCAGGCGATGCGCTGTCGACCAGCGTTTGTGCGGAGTCATTCCCAGACAAACAGGGGGTCGCCGGCGGCCACCTCGCCCTGCTCGACGACGGCGCTGAGCGCGGACCAAGACGCGTCGAGCGCGACCACGGGGCAGACGGGGGAGCGGCCCGAGGCGGCCACCGCGGCCGGGTCCCAGCGCACCATCGGCTGGCCGGCGGCGACCGGCTCGCCCTCCTTGGCGAGCAGCTCGAAGCCGGCGCCGCGCAGCTGGACCGTGTCGATGCCGAGGTGGACCAGCACGCCGCGGCCGCCCTCGGCGACCACCACGAAGGCGTGCGGGTGGAGCTTGGCGAGCAGCCCGCTGACCGGGGCGAGCGCATCATCCGGCGCTGGCTTCGGGTTGATGGCGGTGCCGGGGCCGACCAGCCCTTGTGCGAACACCTCGTCGGGCACGTCGGCCAGCCTCACCGCGCGACCGGCGACCGGCGCGCGAACCTGGAGGGTCATGCCATCAGGTCCTCGATGTCGCTGGCGAGGGTATCGGCCTCCGGCCCCACCACCACCTGGACCGCGCGGCCGCTGCGCATGACGCCGTGGGCGCCGGCGGCCTTGAGGGCGGTGTCGTCGACCAGGGAGGGGTCGCGCACCTCCGTGCGCAGCCGGGTGATGCAGGCTTCGATGTCGAGGATGTTGCTGGGACCGCCGAGCCCGTCGATGATCTGCTGCGCCTTGTCCATGGCGGACCTCCTGGTAGGACTTGTCAGTCGAGGCGGACGCGGTCCGAGCCGCCGGGCGAGCGCGGGGCGCGCCCGCCCAGCGCCATGCGCCGCCAGGTGTGCCGTCGGCCTCGGATGGCGACCGAGTAGTGGTAGACGAGTTCCGGGTCGGGGCCGCCCCCAAGCCCGGCGTCGCCGAAGTGGTGGATGTCGACGCCGATCTCCTTGGCGACCAGCGCCAGCGGCACCGCCACGCTCGTGTGGGCGCCCTCCTGGCTGGTGCCCACGGTGCCCATGGCCAGCCCGCCAGCGGCGTGCACCGCCTCGACGATCGCGGCCGCGATCTCGCGGCGTATTCCCGGCACGGTGCCCGGCAGGGGCACCAGGGCGCCGTCGGCGCCGGCGGTCACCAAGGCGGCGACCCCCTCGGGCGTGAGCGGCTCGCTGGCGCCGGCCTGGTGCATCTTGCCGGCCAAGATGACCGGCTCGTGGCCCAGGGCGGCCCGCACCGCCGCGGTCGCCTCGGTCAGTCGGGCCAGGCTGGTGCCGGTGCCCGGGTTGGCGGTCAGGCAAAGGAACGCCGCACCCGCGTCCACCAGCCGCGTGGCCGCCTCGGGGGTGGCCCGGCGGGGGGCGGGCACGTCGCCCGGCTCGAGGTTGGCGCCGATCGGGCGGCCCACCCGCCGGGCCAGGTCGGCCAGGTCTTCGCTGCGCCCGATCGCCGGGAACGCCCAGCCGTGGCTGGCCAGCGCCTCCTCGACCCGGTTGAGGAGCACCAGGTCGGCGCCCACGGCCGCGGCGACCTCGAGGTTGTGGACCCCGTCCACGAGCGGGGCAGCCCCGGCGATCACCTCAACCGCCAGGGTGCGCCCCTCGGCCGCCGCGATCACGTCGAGCAGCTCACGGCCGGCCAGGGCGGCCAGCCCGTCGCGGTCCAGGTCGAGCAGGCGGGCAGGCGAGCTCACCGTCCGCCGTCCTTGCCGCCAGGCACCGCACCGACGGCGCCGCTGGTCTGGGTCACCTTGGACAGACCGACCGGGCGGTCGGGGTCGAAACCCAGGCCGCGGGCGAGCGCCTCGACCAGCAGCTGACCGGGGACGATCAGCGCCAGCGGGGCGAGTGCTTCCGGCAGGTTCGGGCCGGGCAGGGTGGCCGTGCAGGCGGCGGCGAACGCCGCGTCGCCTCCGATGCCGTAGGCGCGGCTGCCGCGAGCGGCGACCGTGCGCGCCAGCGCGGCCATGCCAGCCAGCATCGGGCCGTCCCCGGGGGCGACCAGCAGGGCCGGGACGGCCTCGCCGACCACCGCGATCGGCCCATGCTCCAGGTCGGCGTGGGACATGCCAATGGCCGCGATCGCGCAGGTCTCCTTGACCTTCAGCGCCAGCTCCAGCGCGGTCGAGTAGGCGAAGCCGCGGCCGGACACCACCAGGCTGTGGGTCGCCGTCTCGGCGAGCTGCCCGACCAGTGCGGCCGCGTCCGCGGCGCTCGCCAGCATCGCCTCGATCTCCCCTGGCGCCGCCGCCAGGGCCGCGTCGAAGGCGGGGTCGTGCGGGCCGAGCGCCGCGCAGAGCTCGGCGAGCGCGGCGAGCTGGCTGGCGTAGGTCTTGGTCGCCGGCACCGCTCGCTCCGGCCCGGCCTGGGTGACCAGCGCCAGGTCGGCGGCGCCTGCGAGGCTGCTGGCGCCGTCGTTGGTGATCGCCACCGTGCGCGCGCCGCTGGTGGCGGCCCAACGCAGCGTCTCGACGATCTCGCCGGTCTCGCCCGACTGCGACAGCGCCACCGCCAGCGCCCCCTGGAGGTCCACCCTGGCGCGGTAGTGGGTGGCGACCGAGGGTGCGGCCAGGCTCGCTGGCCGGCCGGCGTGGACCTCGCAGAGGTAGCGGCCGTAGGTGGCGGCGTTGTCGGAGGAGCCGCGGGCAATGAAGGTCACCAGCCGGGTGCCGGCGGCCAGGCGCCGCAGGTCGCCACGGAGCGGTCGCAGTGCCTGCAGGGTGCGAGCCACGGCGGCCGGCTGCTCGGCGATCTCTGCCGCCATCGTGCTGGTGGGCGCCATCGCATGCTCCCTTCTTCTTCGAGCGACGGGGTCAGCCGCTTGGGTCACGCCACACCTCGGCGCCGTCGATCCAGGTCGCCAGCGCCTTCCAGGCGTCGGAGAGCCACACCAGGTCGGCGCGGGCGCCGGGCTCGAGCCGGCCCAGGTCGGACCGGCCGAGCAGGTCGGCGGGGACCCTGGTGGCCGCCTCGACCGCCTCTACCGGCTCGATGCCCAGGCCGACCAGGTTGCCGATCGCCTGGTCCAGCCGCAGCATCGAGCCGGCGATGGTGCCGTCGGCGCGCAGCGGCGGGCTGTCCCCGCTCAGCTCGAGCGGCTCGCCGCCCAGCTCGTAGCGGCCGGGTGGCATGCCGGTGGCGGCGACCGCGTCGGTGACCAGCGCGACCCGGCCCCGCGCGGCGCGCATCACGATCCGACAGACCGCCGGGTGGACGTGACGCAGGTCGGCGATCAGCCCGACCACCAAGCGCGGGTCGGCCAGCGCCTGGCCGGCCACGCCCGGCTCGCGGTGGTGCAGGCCACGCTGGGCGTTGAAGACGTGGGTGACCATGCGGGCGCCAGCCGCCGCGGCGGCGGCCACCTGCTCTGCGTGTGCGTCCGAGTGCCCCACCGAGACGACGATCCCCGCCCCGGCGAGCCGCTTGATCGCCTGGAGGCCGCCTTGCCGCTCCGGCGCCAGGGTCACGAGCCGAAGCAGGCCGGCGCCGCTCTCCAGCAGCCGCTCGACCCGCTCGGGGGTCGGGTCGACCAGGTGGGCGGGATCGTGAGCGCCGCGCCGGCGCTCCGACAGGAACGGCCCTTCCAGGTGCACGCCGAGGATGCGGGCGCACGGCGCGCCCGCCGTCGCAGCCCGGGCGGCAGCCCGGCCCATGGCGGCCACCAGCGCCTCCAGCGGGGCGCTGATGAAGGTGGACAGGAAGCTGGTCACGCCTGTGGCGGGAAGGCCCTGCACGACCCGCTCCCAGCCGCCTGCGTCGGCGTCCGCCAAGTCGACGCCAAAACAGCCGTTGACCTGCAAGTCCACCAGGCCAGGCACGAGCACGCCGCGGTCCAGCGCCAGGTGGTCGGGTGCAGGGCTGGGCCGGTCGTCGAGCACCGCGGCGATGCGGCCGCGCTCGACGACCACGGCGCCAGGGGCGAGGACCCTTCCCCCGGCGACCACCCGGGGAGCGGAGACAACGGCCATGACCACCAGCCTATTGGAACAGCAGGCCAGCTGACTGGACAAATCAACATTGACCGCGCGAAGCGTGCGGTCTAGTGTGGCCTAGGCCAACCGCGTTGTCGAGCCTAGGAGTGGGTCCGATCGCTCCCCCGATCGATCCGCGCAGCCCGGTCCCGAGGTACTCCCAGCTCCGGGAGTTCCTGCCCGAGCTGATCGAGTCCGAGTTGGCGCCGGCCGCGCGCATCCCGGCCGGCAGCGCCGACTTGAGCGACGCCCGCCGGCTGGGCCTGCCGGTCGGCGCGCCGGCCCTTGAGTTGCAGTGGACCTCGTTCGTGGGCGAGCAGCCCGCAGAGTTCGTGGTCTCAACCTACCGAGGCGACCGCTACGAGTTCCGCGTCGCCCTCGACGCGCCCACACGGGCGCATCCTCAAGGAGGGATCGCATGAGTGCATCCGTCAGCGAGGGCCTGCCCGCCGCGCCGACCCCGCGGTCGTCGGTGCTCGCTGTCCTGCAGCGCATCGGGCGCAGCCTGATGATGCCGATCGCGGTGCTGCCGGCCGCTGCGCTGCTGCTGCGGCTCGGCCAGCCCGACCTGCTGGGCAAGTACCACTTCGTGAACTTCTCGGTCCTGGGCCAGGCTGGCGGCATCCTGCTCGACAACCTGCCGCTCCTGTTCGCCATCGGCGTCGCCATCGGCTTCGCCAGACGGTCGGACGGATCCACCGCGCTGGCGGCGGCCGTCGGGTACCTGGTGTTCAACGCCGTCACGATGACGATGTTCGCCGGGTCGTCGCTCAAGGGCCAGGTGCTCACCACCGGCGCGGACTTCGCCGCGCCGAAGGGGCCGAAGGCGCTGTTCGAGCAGCCGCTGCCCAACCCCACCTGGGTGATCGGCGGCATCATCATGGGTGTCACCGCCGCCCTGCTGTGGCAACGCTTCCACCGCGTCAAGCTGGTGAGCTGGCTGGCCTTCTTCGGTGGCCGCCGCTTCGTGCCGATCGTCACTGCCTTCGCCGGGCTGATCATCGGGATCATCTTCGGCTTCGTCTGGCCGCCCATCGGCCAGGGCATCAACAACCTCGGTGACCTGATGACCTCCCACGGCGCGATCGGCGCCGGCATCTACGGCGCGTTCAACCGCCTGCTGCTCCCCTTCGGACTGCACCACATCATCAACTCGATCGTCTGGTTCGTGTTCGGCACCTTCCAGGGGCCCAGCGGCGCGGTCCACGGCGACCTGAACCGCTTCTTCGCCGGCGACCCGAGCGCCGGGACCTTCATGGCCGGTTTCTTCCCGGTCATGATGTTCGGCCTGCCCGCGGCCTGCCTGGCGATGTGGCGCCACGCCCGTCCCGAGCGGCGCAAGGTCGTCGGCGGCTTCCTCCTCTCTGCGGCGCTGACCTCGCTGATCACCGGCGTCACCGAGCCGATCGAGTTCGCCTTCCTGTTCGTCGCCCCGTTGCTGTACGCCGTCCACGTGGTGCTCACGGGCGTGTCGCTGTGGCTGGCGGCGGCGCTCGGCATCCACGACGGCTTCGGCTTCTCCGCCGGCCTGATCGACTACATCCTGAACTACACCAAGTCCAACACGGCCAAGCCCCTGCTGTTGCTGCTCCTCGGAGCGATCTACGCGGTCATCTACTACGGGGTGTTCAGCTTCCTGATCAAGCGACTCAATATCCTCACGCCTGGGCGCGAGCCGGAGGAGGCGGCAGCCGAGGAGGTCACCCAACGCGAGCCTGTGCGAGCCGACGTCGCGTCCAGCCCCTCCGCCACGCGGGCCTCGACCGCCGAGCCCGCCGGGCCGGCCGAGGCCGCGCCCAGAGCCGAGCCCGGCGACAGGGGGACCCAACCCGGCTGAGCCCACGGAGAAGGGGCGGGCCACCCGATGGTGGCTCGCCCCGCCCCGACCTGAAGGACCTGGTGAACGCGCTGCTCCAGACCGGCAGGCCGCTGATCGCGCTGGCGGTGCGCGAGCGCTACGACATCGCCTATTTCACCGCCGCGTCAACGTACCTGGCCGCCTACGGCTTCGGGCTGCGCTACGACCGCTGAGAGGAGCGAGGCAACTGTGCTCTCTACGGTGAAGCAACGGATCACATCGCCCATCTTCCGCATGCTTACTGCAGCCGTGCTGGCCTCGACGCTCGTTCTCGCCTCACCGCTCCCGAGCGCGGGCGCCCAGCGCGCCTCCTGCCACCCTGACCCGAGCGACCTGTTCATCACCTATCAGCCGGTGGATCACAGCGACACCGCACAGTCCTACCGTGCAGAACTGGTTCTCGGGAACCGAGACACCGCCTGTGAGCTGGGCAGCAGCGGCTGGGGGCTGTATTTCAACTTCGTGCGCCAGCCGCTGGCCGTGTATCCGCCGGGCGAGCCTGGCGATGCGGCGCGCCAGGAGCTGGCCGACCAGGGCCTGTCCCTGACGCGCGCCGACCATGCCCAGAGTGGCGATTACTACGTCCTTGCGCCGACCAGCGAGTTCCATCCGCTGGCGCCGGGGGAGCGGCGCAGGGTCTCGCTGAGCGTCGAGCTCTGGGCAATCATGAAGAGTGACGCGCCGGCCGGCTGGCACATCGTCTTCGACGGTGAGCCCGCCAGGTGGGTGCCCGCCAAGGCGCTGCTCGACCCCACCGATCCGAACCAGACGACCGCCTTTGCAGGCGACAACAACCAAGTGCAGACCGCGGGCACCCGCTATGCGGAAAACACCGCCCCGCTGCTGCGTCTGAGTCTCCAGGACGGGATCCTCCCACGACCGCTCAGTGTCACCACACAACCCGGTGTCGTGACGATCAACGGTCAGCAGACCAGGATCCAGTACTCGCCCGACCTGCTGAATGAGGCGGAGTACCTGGAGTCGGCGCTGGAGGACGTGCTCAAGGGCGACGTCATCCTGGTCGAGGGCGGGCACGCCAGCGGGTCGGGGGTCATCGACCTCAGCCTCGACCCGAACCTCGATGTGGACGGCGACGGCAAACCGGACAGCGAGGGCTACGTCCTGCGCGTCTCCAGCGGTGGCACCCGCATCGTCGGAAAGGACAGCGCGGGGCTGCTCTACGGTATCCAGACGCTGCGCCAGCTGATACCGCTCTCGGCGTACCGGGCGGCCGCCGGGGGCGCAAAGCGCTCCACCGTGCCGATCCCCCTTGCCACGATCGCTGACGCCCCGCTCTTTGGCTATCGCGGCATGGCAATCGACGTGGCCCGCCACTTCCAGACCAAGGAAACGATCGAGAAGTTCCTGGATCTGATGTCCTTCCTGAAGCTCAACAGGCTGCACTTCCACCTGACCGACGACGAGGGCTGGCGCCTCCAGATCCCCGGCATCCCCGAGCTCACCGGCTACGGCGCAAAGCGCGGTTTCGATCTCGACGAGGACACGATGCTGCACCAGGCCCTGGGATCGGGAAACGACCTGGAGCCCGGCGACAATATCACCGCAAAACCGGCCGACGAGAGGGCCGCCAACCTCGGCCGCCCTCCGACCTACCAGGGATTCGAGCAGGCAACGCTGAACTTCGTCGGCAAGGGCAGCGGCTACTACACAACCCAGGACTTCCAGAACATCCTCGCCTATGCCCAAAAGCGTCATATCCAGGTCATCCCGGAGTTCGACTTCCCGGCCCACGCCCGCGCCGCCGTACAAGCGATGGAGTACCGGTACGAGCGCTACAAGGACAGCGACCCCGTCGAGGCCAACAAGTACCGGCTGCTGGATCCAAACGACACCTCGGAGCACCGCAGCGTCCAGAACTACACCGACAACCTGGTCAACCCGTGCGTCACGAGCACCTACGCGTTCCTGACCAAGGTCGTGCGCGAGGTGAAGGCGATGTACTCCGCCGCTGGGGCGTTTCTACCGATGGTGAACCTTGGTGGAGATGAGGCGCCCGGCCCCAACCGCTGGCAGAACTCGCCACTGTGCCAAAGCAATCCGGAGACCGCCGGCATGAGCGACAAGCAGCTCATCGACTACTTCTTCGCTCGCTGGAACGAGATCGCGCTGGCGGTCGCGCCACGCACCGCCGGCTGGGAGGACGTGCTGCTCGCCGGCACCGGCAACCTCAGGCTCGAGAACTTCGTGGCGCTCCCGTGGCAAAACGTCTGGGGCTGGGGTCGTGAGCAGATCGCCTATCAGTTCGCCAACGCTGGCCTCCCGGTGGTCCTGGCGCATGCCACGAACCTGTACATGGACCTTGCGTACAACAAGGATCCGGACGAACCCGGCTACTACTGGGCCAACTTCGTGGACGAGCAGAAGACCTTCACCTACCAACCGTTCAACGTGTACGCCAATGCCACGCACGACCGGTGGGGCAACCCCTTCACCCCCGACCCCAACTGGGAGCAGCTCACCGAGGAGGGCAAGCAGAACATCCTCGGGATGGAGGCTCAGCTTTGGGGTGAGAATGGCAAGTCCCCGAAGCTCCGGGAATACCAGGCATTCCCCAAGCTGCTCGGTGTCGCGGAGCGCGCGTGGAACAGGAACACGCCCACCCCAACGGAGATGCCAGCGGCCTGGGATGTGTTCGTCAATGCGCTCGGCCAGGTCACCTTCCCGTTGCTGTCGTACTACCAGCCGGTCGGCCTGCCGGGTGTGGGCGTCAACTACCGCATTCCGCTGCCCGGCGGCAAGATCGACGCCGGCGTCCTGACCGCGAATGTGCGGAACCCAGGCATGGCCATCCAGTACTCGGTCAATGGTGCGGACTGGTCGACCTATGCCGGCCCGGTGAACCTCGGCGCGTCAGCGCTGCTCCGCACCCGTGCCGTCGACGGCCGCGTCAGCCGCATCGCGCCGGTCAACGTGCCCCACTGGACGGCGGGAGCCCAGTACGCGGTTGGCGCGCTGGTGACCTATCAAGGCGAGATCTACAGCGCCACCCAGGCGCACACGTCGCAACCCGGATCCACGCCGGATCTGACCCCGGCGCTGTGGACCCTCATCCAGTAATCACGCGGGGAGGCGCGTATAGGACAAGCCAACGCGGCCGAGGAGCTCGGCTCCTCGGCCGCGCCCGAGTATGGTTGGGCGGGCGGGTGGATCTGGCGTTGCAGCGCTGCATAGGGCGATCTCCCCGTCCGACTGCCTCCACTCCGCGACTCAAACGCGGCAGATCGTGGGAACGATCGAGCGGCAACGGCCGGGCTGGGGAGGAGTTTGCCTCGCTTGGGGCGGGGCTCAGGGCTGCAGCGTGGCGACCAGGGCAGCGACTCGCTCGCCGGTGGCGAACAGTGACCCGGTGGCGGTGTCGTCGCCGTTGAGGTGGGTCAGCATCTGCATGCCGAGGTAGAGGGCGACGGTGGCGAAGGCCGCGTCGCGGCTGGGGATCAGCTCAGCGAGTGGGCCGCCGGCCGATGCCCGGACGATGACGTCCTCGGCGAAGCGCACCCATGGCTGGACGCGGGCGGCGATCTCGGGTCGGAGCTCGGGGTAGGCGAGGCTTGCGCCGATCAGCTCGTTGAGCACGGTGATATGTCCGGCCGCCAGGTCCTCGCGGTAGAGCCTGGCGGCGGTCTGGAGCAGCTCGGGCAGGGTCTTGGCCTGCTCGACGGCTGTCCGATAGGCGGCGAGGCGCCGGCCGCTGGTCTCGTCCAGCGCGGCCAGCAGCAGGTGGTTGACCGTCCCGAAGTGGTAGAAGATCAACGCTTGGGCGAAGCCGCCGCGCTCGGCGATGCTCCGTGCGCTGGCCCCGGTGAAGCCTTCGCTCTTGACCGTGTCCAGGGCCGCCTCGACGATCCGCTGCCGCGTGTCCTGGCTGCCTCGTCTGCCTCGTCTTGGCGATCGGGCCATCGCGCGTCCTCCTGTTTGAGCGATTACTTTGACTAATCGCTCAATCCAAGTGTATGCTCAGCCGACTGATGCGGCGATGATGCCTCCTTGGAGGGCGCGATGACCAGCAACGAGGCCACCCGTCGGAAGCAGGCGACAGCCCGGCCCGGGCTGGACCCGTTCCCAGCACCGTTCAACGAGCGACCGTCGATGCACCACACCTGGGCCTCGCTCAGCTTCCTGCACTGGCCCTACGACGCGGAGGCGGTGCAGCGGCTGCTGCCCCCCGGCCTGGTCGCCGACACCTGTGACGGCACGGCCTACGTCGGCCTGATCCTGTTCCATCTCACCGTCCGCCCCGCGTGGCTACCCGCCCTCCCCTGGCTGTGCTCCTTCGCCGAGACCAACGTCCGCACCTACGTGCGAGGCCCGGCCGGCCGGCCCGGCATCTACTTTCTCTCCCTGGACGCGGCACGCCTTGGCGCCGTCGCCGTCGCTCGGGCGTCATCCTGGCGGCTGCCCTACCACTGGGCAGCCATGCGGGTCGGCCGGGACGGTGACCTGGTCACCTATGCATGCCGGCGGCGCTGGTCGGGGTCCGGCGACGCATCCAGCCGCGTCGTGCTCCGGGTCGGTGCACCCTACCGGCCAGAGGAGCTCACGACGCTGGACCGCTTCCTCACCGCCCGCTGGTGCTTCTACACCCGCTCGCACCGGGGCGTTGCCCGGACCGCCGCCCACCATCCTCCCTGGCGGCTCACCCGAGGCACCGCCTTACAGGTCCAAGACCGCCTGATCGCCGCCACCGGGCTCCCGCAACCGCACGGCGAGCCCCTGGTCCACTGGGCCGACCGCACCCACGCCCTCATCGGCCGGCCAACGCTCGACCAGCCTGCCGCCACGGCGAGGCACGGACACGGCCGCCTCCTGGCCGGGTGAGCACCGTGCTGTCTCAGGGACCATCAGGGCTGGAGACCCGCGGCACACAAGACCCGACCACCTCGCCTTCGTCCCTCGGGCGCGGCCGGCGAGTCGCCGTGGTGGGCGGCAGTGGCTTCTACGGCCGCCACCTGGTCGCCGACCTGCTGCGCTTCACCGACGCGCAGGTCCTGGTCGCCAGCCGCCGCGCGCCGCAGCGGCTGCGCCCCACCGACCGAGTCGTCCCCATCGCCTGCGACCTGCGCAATCCACACGCGCTCCGCGAGGCGATTCGTGGCAGCGCGGTGGTGGTCCACTGCGCCGGGCCGTTCCAGCACCTGCCGCTGGAGCCGCTCCGAGCCGCCATCGCCACCGGCGTGCACTACGTGGACATCTCCGAGGACCGCGCCTACCGGCAACAGGTGCTGGCCATGGACACCAAGGCGCGTGCGGCCGGCATTGTGGTGCTCAACGGCGCCTCGGTCGTGCCGGGCATGCAGGCCCTGGTTACCGAGCTGCTCCGGCCGCGCTTCGACGAGCTGCTGGCGGTCCGCGGCAGCGCCGCACCGGATACCCGCCGCCATCGCGGCCACGCCATGTTCCATACCATGCTGCTCGGCGCCGGTCGGCCCTTCCAGGCACCGCGGAACGGGCTGCCGGTGCGGGTGTACGGCTGGCGCGAGCCAGAGTGGTTCGACTTCCCCCCACCGGTCGGCCGCCGGCTCCACTACCTGGTCCTGGAGATGGCGGACCTGGACGTGCTGCCGGAGCTGTTCGGTGTCGGCACCGTCACGTTCAAGGCAGGCTCCGAGTTCCCGCTGCTCAACCGGCTGCTCGGTGGGGCCGCGGCGCTGCGCGCCCACACCGGCCACCCTCGGCTGGAGGCCTACACGCCGCTGGTGCGGGGCCTGTCCTGGCTGGTCGGGCGGTTCGGCAACGACGCGGGTGGGGTGATCTTCGAGGTCACCGGCCGGCGCGGCGGCACGCCACAACGCCAGGCCATCGCCGTTGTGGCTGAACACGACGGGGGCCGCATCCCGGCGGTGCTGGCCGGCACGGCGGTCCAGGAGCTGCTGGCCGGCCGGCTCGCCGCGCCCGGCGTTGCCGACCTGCGTTCCTGGCTCCCACAAAGCCGGCTGCAAGCTACTGGGGCCACTGGGCTTCGCCCATCTCCTGCTCTCGGGTCGGTGGCCGCTTCGGGCAGGCATCATCGTGCTCACCAACGACCTGCTCTGGTGGCTCCCGTTCGCGCTCTACCTGCACGACGCCTGGACGGCACGTCGACCGTACGCGTGACCAGCCATCTGCCTCGATGCTCCCAATGCCATCTGTGAAGGGCTTCGGCGGCTGTGCCAAGGCTGTGCCAAGCCTTGCCAGGTAGGGCGATAGGAGAACCTTGACTACTTCGGTGGGAGGACTTGTGTGGGTCCTGCTCGGGCGTGCTGCTGTCCGCGGTGCTTGACGCCGAACAGGGTTGAGACGTAGGGGAGCCTGCTCAGCCCGACCGCCAGCGCCGCCGAGGCCACGAACGAGCTCGCCAGTACGGCGGGCAACTTGAGCGCGATGCCGGCATCCCACCGCACCACGAAGAACGCGATCGCCAGGATCACGGGCTGGTGCACCAGGAAGAACGGCATCGCCGCCGTGCCCACCACCGGGGGCAGCGGCCGCTGGAACCTGGCCATGCGCATGCCCCAGGCCAACGCGACCAGCACCCAGGCCCACGCCCAAACGGTGAGGGTCAGGTCGATCCACGCGTTGCTCCACGAGTACGAAGGATCGCCAAACCACTGGTCGAACAAGCCCATCATAGCGCCGACGGTCAGCAGCACGGTCGTGGCGAGCGCCAGGCACAGGGCTGGCAGCAGGTCGCGGCGGACCGCGCCGAGCAGGCGCTGGTCTGCCAGCACCACTGCGCCGGCAATGAAGAAGTCGAAGAAGAACAGGAACTCGCCCCAGCCGTGCTCACCCGGTCCGGGTGCCCGCAGTGCGGCGTGCACCAGCGCCAGCGGGAGCGCCCACAGCAGCACTGTGCCTCGCCGGTTGGCGTGCTGGGCGAGCCAATCGAGCAGGCGGCGTCCCCCGGGCCGGCGCAGCAGCACGAGCAGGGGAAGGCCCAGCAGCGAGAACCACAGCAGGAAGATCAAGAACCACAGGTGGTAGGGCGACTGGCCGATCAGCGGGAGGTCAGGACCCTCTCGCAGGTTGGCCCACTCTGCTTGGAAGAACAGCGGGATGCCGGCAAGCAGAGAGCCGTGGTAGCGCCCGAAGTGGGTTTCCTCGATGAATGCCTGCACCGGCGACAACAGCAGGTAGGCGGTGATCAGCGGCACCGCCAACCGCAGTAGCCGTTCACCGGTGTATTGCCTAGCGCTGCGCCAGCGCAGGGCCAGCGCGCTTCCGGCGCCCGCGAGCAGGAAGAACAACGCCAACCCCCACCATAGCGACACCAGGAGGATCGTCACAGCGTCGCTCTGTTCGGCGTTCTTGACGTGCCAGTCCATGGTGTCGAACGGGCGCATGGTGTGGTAGACGAACACACCCAGCAGGGCGAGCACTCGTAGCCAGTCCAGGTAGTGCACGCGCGCCTTCGCGGCACGCGGCGTGGCCGGCGCCTCCGCAACGCGTGTCGCAACGGCACTGGACGGCTCGGTGGACATCTGCCTGCCGGCACCTCCGCTTCAGCATCCGGCGCAACCACCCGTCCCGATAGGGGCATGCGGCCCGGGTTGGCGGGGTCGCCTGGGCCCGCTCCACGGCGACCGGCACCCGGAGGCTCAGGCTGCAGCGGGCCGCAATGTGGACGCCTTTCGCCTGGACGATGCCCTAGTCCATCAAGCTGTACACGCTCGCCCTACCATCAGCATCCGCTTGAGGCGGCGTCCTCGAGGCTACCCTGACGACATGGTCGAGGCGCACGCTGACAGAATCCTCCCGGTGCCCGCTTCGCAGGCGTTCGAGGAGGCCACCGATTTGACACGGGCGGACTGGCTACCGGCGGTGCGGCGACTGCTGCACATTGGGGGACCGGTCCGCGGGATCGGCGCGCGCTACCAGGCCGAGGTGGACGTGCCCGGCCACCGCCTGCACGGCGTGCTGGTCTGCACCGAGCTGGAGACGCCGCGGCGGGCCGTCTACGTGCTGGAGGGCGGCCTCGATCTTGCCATTGTCGTGACGGTCCATCCCGCCGGGCAGGGCTGCCGCTTCGGGCTGCAGGTCTCCTATGCGATCGGCGGCTTCGCCGGTCCGGCGCTGGAGCGCGCGACCATCCGCCCGGCGCGGCGGGAGATCGTGCGCGCGCTCACGACGCTGGCCGGCCGCTTCTGAGATCGGGAATCCGACTGACAGGCTGCGCCAATAGGCGACTCAGTGGGTCCGAGGCAGGCAATCGGCCAGTGGGCAGGCGCCAGGTCCTCGGGGGCCGTTGCGGCTCAGGTTGGATCGCCGCGTAGCATGGCGAGTAGCCAGGAAAGACCGAGGTCACCGGCGAGGCGCGTGGCGGTGTCGCGCAGCACGTCACGTTCGGCGCCGGCTGGGAGCGCGTCGGCGAGGGTGGCTTGGGCGGACGCGACGTGTGGGCGGGCGCCGAGTGCGGCCCGCAGGTACAGAGAGCTGCGCAGCCGCGCGACGGCTTGCTCGTGATCGCTGTCCAGTAGGTGGAAGCCCTGGTGTCGCACGACGTAGGAGATCAGCAGCTGGTCGTCGTCGATGTCGGCGAGCTGCAGCGCGTGCGCATAGCGGTTGGCGGCGCTTGCTTGGTCGTGGTGAAGGTTGTCGGCAAGCACCCCGAGCCAGAACGTCGCCCAGCCGCGCAGGCGCTCGTCGTCGGTGGCCTGCCGGAAGGCCTGCTCGGCGAGCAAGGCATCGTCGGGGCCGGGGTCCAGGCCGAACTGGGTACCGAACATCGCGCGGGTGTAGCGCAGCTGGGCATCCAAGAGGGCTGCCAGCGCGCTGTTGGAATGATCCTCGGTGAGCCCGGTGACCGCCTGCTGCGCCTCCGCGGCCCGGTCCAGACACCACCAGTGCCGGTCGACGAGGATTTCGGCGCGGAGCGCGGCGGTGGTCGGGTCGGGCGGCTCGGCGGCGAGCATGTCAACGGCGAGGTCCCATTGGCCGACGCGCTGGAGCTGGCGGGCGGCGGCGAGCCGTGGGCGACTCATGTAGGGGTCGTCAAGTAGCATGACGCCTACTATGTCCGGTCATATGTAGGTGGTCAAGTGCGATACGAGGACTACCTGGGGAACGTCGCGCGCCTCGCGGTGGAACTGGTGAACAGCGCGGCCGAGGCGCCGCACCTGAGCGCCGAGAGCCGTGCACTGCTCAGCGAGCACGGCGTGGCGGTGCCATCGCCGGAGGAGCTTGTGGAACTTCTGCCCCTGCTGCGGCACGCGGTCGAGGGGATCGTGGACGGCACCCCGACCAAGGCCGTCAGCCGCCTGCTGAAGCGCTACCCGCCCAGGCTGTGCCTTGCCAATCATGACGGGCGGCTGCACCTGCACTTCGCGCCCGACGGCGCTGATCCCGCTGGCTGGATCGGGCAAAGCTGCGCGGCGGCCCTGGCGCACGTTGCCTGCGGCGATCCCGCGGTGACCATCGGCCGCTGTGGAGCGCGGGGTTGCACGCGCCTGTTCGTGGACCAGTCCCGCAACCGCAGCCGCCGTTTCTGCGGCAACACCTGCGCCAGCCGCACCACCGTCGCGGCCTACCGGGCGCGCCAGCGCCCCAACACACTCAGCCGGTGACGACGTACGGAGTTGCGCCAGTCATCAGTCATGGGCGGTGTCGCGGTCGACTCGCCTGGATCGGCATCTGGGTGGACGGAACGGCTGACGGCTAGCCGGCGGCGGAGCTGCATGCTCACCCGGCCGCCACTACTGTTATCCGCTGCAGGTTGTAGGCGAACACTCAAGCCCGACCATGTCTTGGCACCAGGCATGCGGCGCAGCCTGGTGCGCCGCAACCGAAGCCGCGCTTGGGGTGGCTGATGCGGGCCTGGATCCCGACCCGCCAATGCGTCACCGCCACCTCGACCCCTGGCTGGCCCTCGTCGGTTGCCAGCAGGCTCATCAGGCCCCGGGAGGCATCGTGGCCTTCCTTCCCGCGGAAACCTCCCCCGACTCCTCCTCCAGCACCCCCTCCATTGCAGGCTGCAACCCTGCAGGTCAGGGAGTATTGACTTATCCTCGCAATCGTGACAGTAGTAGCCAGCCACGGAAAATGCTCAGGTCCCTCACGTGGCGAGAGTGGACGACTGGGGAGGTGGGGCCATGACAACCGACGACTTCGAGGTGCGGGGCGAATGGTGGCTCCCAGGTACCGCCGACCGAAAGGTGCCGGGCATTCTCACGTTCTCCCCCCAGGGTGGTGCCGGGCTTTCCCTGCTCGGCAGTCTGAGGAGCACGCTCGAAGAGGGGGAGCACCGCCAGAAGGACGGGGTTGTTCGAGTTGCGATGACTCAGGCTGCACTCGAGCGCTCAGGCAGTTACCCATGCCTCTATGGAGCTAGTGGCGACACGGCGTACACCTTGCAGGACTGCTTGCGCGTCCGCTCCTCGAACAGAGTCTTTCGCGGTCAGGGATCAGAAGCCATCCGGGTAACCCGCGTCCTGCGGGGTGCTTATCTCGACGAGGATGAGGCGCTGAAGGCAACAGGTATCTCCTTTGGGCTCGCACACCTTGTCTCCTGGATAGGAGAAACCGGTATCAGCGAGGAGTGGCGGAAGGACCGCGGTAGGCGGGAGGATGTGCCCAGGTTCAGGATCGAGGCTCGTGAGAAGCCCGACCGCAGCGCCGCCCTGGCAAACGGCGGTAGTGTCCATCTGAAGCACAGCGTTGGAATCACGGGCGATGGAATGTCCGATCGGGCTTTGACCCAGGCTTTCCACTGGCGGGTCGATCAGCCCCGCGGGGTCGGTATGGATGACCTGCTGGATCTCGCGAGCGATGTGCAGGACCTCGTGTCGATAGCGACAGGCAGGATCGCCGCCTTCGAGCGCGTTCGTTTCTGGCATCCGGAAGTCCTTCGTGAGACGCCGGACGGTAAGCGCATGCCAGAGGCGGTTGACGTGTTCGTGGAGTGGAATGCGCGGGCGGAAAAGTCGACCCGCAGGCTGCACGAGCACGACCTCTTGTTCACCTTCGAGCACCTCGGGGGCATCGACGGTGTCCGCCGATGGATGGATGCCGCTGATCGGCATCGGAGCGGACTCGGCCGCGTGATGGGCAGCCGGTATGCGAAGGGGATGTTCGTATCAGACCGCCTGCTGAATTGCTCGGCGGCGCTTGAAGCATTCGACCGGGACTCGACGGGCGACAAGAGAATGAGGTTCAAGACCAGGATGCTGCGCTGCGCTGCGCTTGCGGGGGACCCGTTCACGAACCTCGTGGGTGACGTGAGCAGGTGGGCGCAAACCATCCGTCTGGAACGTGACGACCTCGCCCATCACTTCGGGCGACACATGAGAAGCACCGGTAGCGAGACCTATTACCTCTGGCAATCGCTGTACTGGCTGTTCGTGATCTGCATCCTGCGTGATAGCGGTGCGCCCGAGGAAGTGTTCGACCACTTGCAGAGGCATGGCCGATACCAATGGCTTGTCCCGCGCATCCAGGCAGTCGTCTGACTACGTACAGGCCCTGCTCATCACGAGGCATCGTCACCCCACCAGCAGATCGTCGATCACCATGTGCAGCAGGTCCATCGAGACGTGGCCGGCGGCGTCCTCGAACCATCTCAGGGTCGCATCAGGCAGCTGGACGGCCAGGTATTCGGCGTGCGTGGCGGGGACGTTGCGGTCGGCGCGACCGTGCCACACTCGCACCTCACCTGCCACGTCGCCCAGCCGGAAGCCGCAGTCCATGAACGCCTCCGGGTCGTGTTGCAGCAGCCCGGCCATCTCCGTGACGTGGGCATGGCGGACCGAATCAGAGTCATCACTGCCATCGTGTGCCTGTCCATCACCATTCAGCGTGTCGCGCAACAAGAGGTGGGAGGTGAGGTGGGTTGTTGGCTGTCGGCGACGGCGTCGCTTGAGGCGTCAAACCTGGCCAGGGTGAAGGTCCCGCGCAGGGAACGGTGGCCGCTGCGGCCCGCGCCGAACTGTCCCTGCATCGCTTGCATCGCCGCGCCTGCGGGGGTGTTCGCGATGGTCGCGGTGAGCCAGCCGTAGGTGACGCCGAGAAGGTGGAAGTTGCCGGCCCCCAGGTGCCGGCCGTCGCTGGACACCGTTCCCAGCAGCGATCCCTGACCGCTGTGGTGACGTCCGCAGGCGGTGCCGGTCGTGCCGGAGGTGGTGACGGCCCACACTCGCAGGCGACCACTGACGCTGATGCCGCGCGTGGAGGTCGCGACGCGGTGCAGGTCCAGCGCCATGTAGCCGATGGCGCTGCAGCCGGCGCTGCCAACATGGGCTGGGCCGGTTGCCAGAAGCCCGTCAATCTGGAAGGTTCCTCGCCAGGTCGCATCGGACCAAGTACCGGTGAGGGCGCCGGCGGCGGACCCTTGCGGGGTGGTCAGGGTCGTCCCGGTCGTGGACGCGCTGGTGCAGGCCGCGGCCAGCAGGCAGGCGACCGTCACGACACCCGTCAGGACACCGGCCGCGAGGGGGATGCGCGGCCGCATCCCGGGCCGCCATGTTCTCCAATGCATGACCCGCATGAGCTGCCTCCATCACTGTGCTGCTCGACCTGGTCGCTTGGACTTGCCGCCGATCACCTGGCGTGCGACGACGCGGCCCTGGGCTCCCCGCAGGGTCCGGGCTACCTCGCCCGGCGGCGGTCGGCGGTCAGCCGCTGGCGTAGGGGTCGATGCGGTAAAGGGCGCTGCTGTCGGCCGCCCAGACGGCACCGGCACCGACCGCGACCGCCAGGTCGGCCGCGATCGGGATGCGGGCCGCGACCCGGTTGGTGGCCGGGTCGATCCTGGTCACCACCGGTGCGTACTGGTTGGCGAGAAACACTCCGGCATCGCCGCCGGCCACCGCAAACGGCCGGCCGCCGACCGCGACCCGTGCGGTGACGCGGCGGCTGGCGGGGTCGACCCGCAGCACGCTGCCGTCGTCGAGCGCCAGCCACAGCGAACCGGCGGCGGCCACCATCCCGTGGGTCGCCCAGGGCCCTTTCAGCTGGACCCACGGGCTGACCCGGCCGGTGCGGGGATCGATCCGCGAGATGGTTCCCAGGCCGGGGTTGGCAGCCCACACCGCACCATCGAGGCTGGCCAACCACGACCACCCCAGCGTCACCACCGGAGTGGAGGCGACGCGGATGCGGGCGACTGGCGTGCCGGAGGCCGGGTCGACGCGCAACACCGTGCCGTCGTTCTGCGAGACCCAGAGGGCGCCCTGGGCGGCCAGCAGATCTCCACCGCCCGGCCCAAACGGCCACGTCGCGGTCACCCGGTTGCTGGTCGGGTCGATCCTCACGGTGCTCGAGCCAGCGCCCACCCACACCGCTCCCGCCCCCGCGGTGATGACGATCCTAGGATTACAGAGATTGGCTCCGCAGCCTGTACGACGCGGGGCCGGCACGCCGCCTCTGACCGTGGCCACTACCCGGTTGCTGGCCGCGTCGATGCGGCTGACCGTACCGGCGTCCTGGTTGGCCACCCACACCTCCCCCGCGCCGACCGTGACCGCCACCGGACCGCCCACCACCGGGATGCGGGCCTGCACGTGGCGTGGCAGCACCGGGACCGGGCGCGGGCGCGGGTTCACCGGTGCCTGCTCGACCGCCAGGTTGCGCCACACCAACCCGCCCGCGGCGACCGCCACGGCCAGGGCGAGCACCCCGGCCAGCGTCGAGCGGCGCCGCTGGCGAGCCAACAGCACCCTCGGCGGCGGCGGGGGTGGGAGCTGGCCCACCGCCTGGCGGGCGGCGCGGGCGGCGGCCCGCCCACGGTCGTCAAGGCTCATCGCTGCTCCTCCCCGCGAACGTCCAGCCGCCGCGCCAGCGCGGCGCGGGCCTTGTGCAGGCTGGCCCGCACGGTGCCCTCGGCAGCCCCCAGGGTGGCGGCGATCTCGGCGACCGGCAGATCCTCCAGGTAGTACAGCGCGGCGACCTGGGCTTGCCGCTTGGGTAGGGCGCGGACCGCCGCCCAGAATTCGGCGTGCGCGGCGGGCAGCTCTGCGATCGGTGGCTGTCGGCGGGCCGCCACCCGGGCCAGCGCGCGGGCCTCGATCAGCCGGCGGCGCACGCTGGAGGCGGCCAGGTTAGCGACCACCCGGCGGGTCCAGGCCACGGGCTGGTCGATGCGCTCCCAATCCCGCCAGGCGGCCAGCAGCGCGTCCTGGGCGATGTCCTCGGCCGCATACCGGCTGCCCGACAACACCAGCGCCAGGCGGACCAGGCCGGTGTACTCACGCTCATAGAAATGCTCGAAGCGCTCAGGTAGGCGCACCACCTGCCCCTCAGCCCCTGGCACCCCTCCGACCACCCTACGCACCCCCACGCGCGCGCCCGGCACGGCGTGCTCGTCGATCGCGCCGTCTAGCCCAATAGTCGCTCCAGCGTCGGGTTCCGCTTACTTCGATTACGAAAATCTCGTCCCATCCTGGCCTGGGGTCCAGCCAGTCCAAGCGACGACCGCTGCTGACGTCCACCTCGAGCACGGCTGGCCCGCTACCCGGGGTGAACCGGTTGGACCCGGTCGTGGACAACCACATCGTGTGATAGGCCACGGTGGCCCGGTTCCGTCGACGGCCACCATCGCGATGTGCGACCGGCCCGCCTCGCCGTGCACCCGGGGCGCCCACCAGCGCCAGCGACTCCGCCTCGGCGCAGGCCTCGACGCACCGCGGGCCCGCCGGGCCATCGCCGCGGCCTTGCGCTCGACGACCGGCCGTCAACCGAACCTGAGCGCGAACAGATTGAGAGCCGACTCGGAAGGGTAGCTGAGGGTGCCAGGGAACAAGACTATCCCCAATGGTGAAAGGGGTCTCCAGTGGAGATCATCGGCGTCATCATCGCTGGCATCGTCATCGGGTTGCTGGGCAAGTGGGTCGCACCGGCCAGCCGTGACAACACTCCGCTCTGGCTCACCGTTCTGTGTGGGATCGGCGGAGTGCTCATCGGCTACTACGTCGCCGCGGCGCTCGGCGTTGCAGCGACGCCCGGCATCGACTGGGTCCGGTGGATCATCAGCGTCCTCGTCGCGGCTGTCCTCGTGATGATCGCGGCCTCGGTGACGGGCAGACCTCGCGGCAGGTTGACCGGCAGGCGCGGTAGGACCATCTGAGGCACCAGATGGGACCAACAGCATCTCTTGGACGGCTGCACCGTGCTCCATACCGTCGCGCCCGCTCGGCAGGCCACGCCGCCGAGCGGGTGGGCGGCGATGACCCTGTTGAAGCGACGCATCAGAGGGGTAAGACATCGCCCATGACGTCCACGCTCGCCCCAGAGGCTCTCCTGGGAGGCCGGTACCGTCTGGTCCACCGGCTCGCCAGCGGCGGCATGGGCCAGGTGTGGCGGGCGGAGGACAAGATCCTCGGGCGGCCGGTCGCCGTGAAGCTCCTCAGAAGCGAATTCACGGAGGACCAGGCGTTCATCGACCGTTTCCGGAACGAGGCGCGCCGCACGGCCGGGCTCTCGCATCCCGGCATCGCCTGCATCTTCGACTACGGTGAGATCGAGGAGCCCGGCCTCACCGCGTACCTGGTGATGGAGCTGGTCGACGGTGCTCCCCTGTCGGCGGTGCTGGCGCGGGAGCGGAGGCTGGAATCTGAGCAGGTCCTCGACGTGGTCGCGCAGGCGGCGCTCGCCCTCGGGTCAGCGCACGAGGCGGGTCTGGTGCATCGCGACGTCAAGCCGAGCAACCTGCTGATCCGCCGGGACGGCGTGGTCAAGGTCACCGACTTCGGCATCGCCCGCACGATCGGCGAGGCGCCGCTGACCGAGGCCGGCCTGGTCGTGGGCACCGCCGCATACCTTTCGCCCGAGCAGGTCGCCTGTCGGCCGCCCACGCCGGTCAGCGACGTCTACGCGCTCGGGGTGGTCGCCTACGAGTGCCTGGCGGGCCGGCGCCCGTTCACCGCTGAGCACCCGATTGCGCTCGCGCTCGCCCACCAGCACAACCTCCCACCTCCGCTGCCGCCCGATGTGCCGGAACCGGTGCGTGAGCTGGTCGAGCAGGCCATGGCAAAGGATGCCCGGACCCGGCCACCGGCGGTCGCGCTTGCCGGCCAGGCGATCACGGCGCGAACCGCGCTGCTCGAGGAGCGGCATCGGGACAGCCAGGCTGGAGACAACCGCGGGCCAGGCGGCGATGGCCTTCCCGGGAACAGCGGCTGGCCCGCCATCAGCAACCTGGCCAGTATCAGCGGGTGGTCCAGAGCCAGCGACGGGCACGGCGACGCCTCACAGCGGTCCAACGGCCCAGAGCGCTCCAACAGCTTGCAGCGGATGCAGGGCTCCCGCGCACAGGCCCACACCGCCGGCCCGGAGCAGGACACCGGTGAATGGGCGCCGGTCTCGATGGTGCTCGCCCGGGGCTGGTCGCGCCGCCGGCGGCCGCTCGCCATGGCGGCGATGCTGGCCGTCCTCGCCGTGCTCGCGACCGTGCTCATCGGGGCCTCCGCGCAGCGGGTGACAACCATCAGTGTGCCGTCGGTGTCTGGCCAGCCGATCACGACGGCGGGGCAGCTGCTGGACAAGGCGGGATTCCAGGTCCGGGAGCGGAGACAGCCGAATCGGTCGGTCAAGGCCGGTATCGTGCTGGCTCAGGATCCGGCCGCGGGCATGCGGCTGGAGCGTGGCACGCTGGTCACGGTCACCGTCTCGACCGGGCCGGCGGCCGTGGCCGTCGACCCGGCCCGCTATATCGGCCAGCCGCTCGACATCGTGGGCGCCGCGCTGATCAAGCTTGGGCTGCGGGTAACCATCGAATCCACGCCGGCGAGCATCGAGCCCGGGACGGTCGTGGGCATCGCCCCGTCGGGGACGCTGCGCCAGGGCGATGCCGTGGTGATCACGGTCGCTCTCTCCCCCGCAAGATCGGGCGGCGCCTCGGCGGCCCCGAGCAGCGACGGATCGGCGCCGCTCATGCAGGAGCGCAAGAAAGTCGAGCGCAAGCTCCGCCACGGCCAGGGCAAGCACCACTGACGGGGAGTGGGTCGGCCCGGCGGCCACGCCGCGAAGCCGCGGCGCCCTGCCCCTCGCCGTGGCCATTGGGACGCGCCGTTGACTACCCTGTGCGACTGGAGCGGATGGAGAGGCCTCGCGAGCAGGGGGACGATGGACACGGGCGACGAGCCGATACGGATCGGTGGGCGGCATCCTTTCGCCACGCCTTCTGAGCGGCGGAGTCCGGTTCGGCGGCTGCGTGGAAGGCTCGTGGCGCCGGTGACGGTGTGGACCGCTGGAGAGCTCCGCGGCGGCGCGGGCCTGACGGTCTCCTCGGTGCTGGTCGCCAACGGCGAGCCGGCGCGCCTGCTCGGGCTGGTCGATCCGGCGTCGGCGTTCTGGGAAGCCATGCGGCAGGCCGGGACGTTCGTGGTGCACGTGCTGGCCGAGGGCGACCGGGCACTGGCCGAGCGGTTCGCCGAGGTTCGGCCACCGGTCCGTGGCATGTTCGATGGGCTGGACGTGGCCCCGTCGCCGTGGGGACCGGTCCTGGGCGGAGGTCGCCCGCGAGCGGCCTGTCGCCTGTCAGGATCGAGGCCGGTCGGGTACGACGAGCTCGTGGAGGGCGTGGTCGAGGAGGTCGAGCTCCACGACCACGACGACCCGCTGGCCTGGCTGCACGGACGCTACCAGTCGGTGCGGGTCCTGGACGAGCTTCGGTGACGGGTGGTCGCCATCGCCCGCTGGGCCGCGCTAGGCCCTCCGGAGCCCGTCCAGGACTCTCTCCAGAAGCGTGACGTCGGGCGAGGTTCCGAACTGCTCGGGCCGGTGGATCTCGACCATCCCCTGATGGGCCATGTCCGCGACCAGGACCCGGACGACGCCGAGCGGGAGCTTCATGTGGGCGGCGATCTCGGCGATCGACAGCGGCTCTCGGCACAGCAGGGCGATCGAGTGGGGCTCGGGCGCCGGCATGTGCGTGGTCTCACCGATCACGGTGGTGCTGACCAGTGCTTCGATCTCGAGGTCCGCGCCGTGGGTCGGCCGGGCTCGGCCGCGGGTCAGGGCATAGGGACGTAGCAGCCGCCCTGGATGCGACGGGGGTGAGGCCTCTGGATGATCCATGAGTGCGGCCTCGCTATCAGGGCTGAACTACCTTGTGGCCGGTCATCCCCAGTTGCCGCCGCGTGGTGGGTCGTCGAGGCGGCGGTTGGGGCGTCGTGAGGGTTCGACTGGATGGCTGGCGGCGGTGCGGCGCCCTCGCTCGACGCCGCTGCGGTAACTCGACAACATGGCCCGGATCTCCTCCGGTGACCGGGAGCGCGCGGGAGCGGTGGGACGTGGGGCCGGGGGGTCGGACCCGGGCGCGAACCCGGGTGGCGGTGCTCCGCGCAGGCCCTCGGCGAGGTTCGCCCGGGGCATCCGCCTCGGCAGGCCCTCCGTCCGCGCGTCGCCCGTGCCGGAACTGGGGGGTGCCGGTGCGACCGGGCCGCGTCCGGGAGGCGGTGGGGAAGCTGGCCCGGCGGTCCCGAACGGAGCCGGCGGCGGGCCGGTGCTGGAGGGGCGAGGGGAGGTGAAGCCGGCGGACCGAGGGCTGCGCTGCCCGGGAACGGACGGTGGTGTGGGTGGTTGACGGCGTGGCCGGTGCGCACCGCCCGGAGGCTGGAACCATTGGGCTCGCGCCTGCTCGAAGATGGGAAGCTCCTCGTCCGGCGCGCCGGTGCCACCGGCCGGGACGGGCCTGCCGGGGCCAGCCGGCGCGTCCCGCTCGACGGGGCCGGGCCCCGCGGGCCGGACGGCCTCGCCAGGAGCCCCGGGATCGGGATGGCCGCCCCGCTCCACCGGGACGCCACCGGGCGCGCCGAACTGGACGTTCGGCCCAGCGAACTGGATCGGGCCCGCGGTGTCGCCGGATGGGGCGGCCTGGCTCCCGGTCAGGCCGGTGGGACCGCGCCCGCCGGAGCCATCGACTTGACTGCCGAGGCCGGGGGCGAGGGCTGGCGCTGGCAGCTCGGCCTTGACGCCGGCGGGGACCGAGACGGGCTGCTGGCCGGAGATGCCGGAGGTGAGCCTGGACGGCAGCAGCACCAGGGCGGTGATCCCTCCATAGAAGGAGTGGCGAAGCTGCACGCGGATGTCGTGGCGCCTGGCCAGGCGGCCGATGACGGCCAGGCCGAGCTGCCGTGCGACGGCGGCGTCGACCGCCGGCGGATTCGCCAGCCGCTCGTTGGCGAGTTCCAGCTCGGTGTCGCTCATCCCGATGCCGCGATCCTCGATCTCGATCACGTGGCCGGTGGCGCCCGGCTGGCCGCCGATCCGCACGACCGTGCCTGGCGGCGAGAACCGGGTGGCGTTCTCGATGAGCTCGGCCAGCAGGTGCATCACCTCGCTGACCGCGTAGCCGGTCAGCTGGACCCCGTCGATCGGCAGCACCTCGATCCGCTGGTAGTCCTCGACCTCCTGGACGGCGCCGCGGACCACGTCCATGAGGGGGATGGCCTCGACCCAGCGCCGTGGCGGCTCGGAAGCGCCCGAGAGCACGATCAGGCCCTCCGCGGTACGGCGCAGGCGGGTGGCGAGGTGGTCGACGCCGAACAGCTTCTCGAGCGTGTCGGAGTCCGCCTCGCGCTCGAGGTCGTCGAGCCGCTCCAGCAGCCGGTCGATCAGCGTCTGCGAGCGCCGGGCCAGGTTCAGGAACATCTCGCTGATCGAGCGCCGCAGGGCGGCCTGCTCGGTGGCGAGGTCGACCGCGGCCAGGTGGATGACGTCGAACGCTCGGGCGACGTCGCCGATCTCGTCGCGGGCGGTCCCGCCGATCCGCATGACCTGCACGTCGACCTGGCCGGCAGCGGTCTGGTGGACCGCGTCGGGCAGGCGCTGCTCGGCCACCTCGAGCGCGTTGCGGCGCAGGCGCCGCAACGGCCGGACCATGGACTGGGCGACGGCCAGGGCTCCCAGCAGCGCGACCACGAGGGCGATGGCGGTCAACCCGGCGTCGCGTAGCGAGCGGAGCTGGGCGGCGCCGCTGAGATCCTCGGCCCGCTGGATGACCGTGGAGAGCAACTGGGTCTCGACGGTGCGCTGCAGCTCGATCTCGGTGGTGCTGGCGGCCAGCCACTGCTCCGGGTCGATCTCGAGCTTGCGCTGGGCCTGGCGGTCGACCGCCGCCTGCTGGACCCGCAGCACCGTGAGCACGGCCTGCCCCTTGACCGAGGCGGCGAACAGGCTTCGTTGCTGCTCGTCGGCGTCGGCCACGAACTGGTCCAGCGCGGCCTGCCGCCGCGCGAGCAGGTCCGCCAGGTCCTGGAACTGGCCGAACCCGAAGCGTCCGTTGATGGCGATCGCGTACAGCGTGCCGCGCACCTGGGAGGTGAGCTCCTTTGCGCGGTTCAGGTTGGTGAAGGCCTGCACCTGCTCGGCGAGCTGCTCGTCCCCACCACGCAAGACGGCCTGGAGGTCGATTCCCAGCAGCTTGTCGATGAGCTGCGTGTACTCGTCGAGGCTCGCCTGCCGGCTTAGCGCACCTCTGGTGATCGCGGTTCGCAGTCCGTCCAGCCCGCTCAGCTCGACGCGGATGTCGTCCAGCTGCGCCCGGATCGCCGGGCTGGCCGAGCGGCGCGGGCCCGCCACGGCGGCGCCGAAAGCCGCGGCTGCCTGGTCGACGGTGGCTCGCTGGCTGGCGAGCTGGTTGAGGTTGTCCGCCCGCCCTCGCGCGATCGCCCCCGCGGTGAGGTCGCGCTCCAGTTGCAGCTCGTGGACCAGCGCGGTGCTGGAACGCTCCAGGCGGGCGAGCTCACCGCCCCTGCGCAGGCTCTGCGCGTCGTTCAGCGACGCCCTGACGTTGATGCTCGCCAGCACCATCAGCACGAGCGCCGGGATCGCCAGGACCGCGATGAGCTTGGACCGGACCGGCCAGTTCCGTAGTCCCACCGCTTGGAGGCGGTCCGCCTTGCGGCGGCGTGCGGGGAGCGAGGACGGGCGTTCCTGCGACGTCTCCAACGGACTTCGCGACCTCTCTGGGCTCGAGACGGACCGGTCTCGTCGGGCGGGGGGACTGCGGCCGGGCTTCCGGCCACCGCGCTCCGGTCTGTCCAGTTAGGTAACTATCTGGGCAAATAAGGTCTATCGACAGGTTTTAGGCATAGCGTGGCTTGTCTGGGCGGATTATACTTACGCGCCACGCAATGCAAGTATGCTGAGAGATGCAACTCTTCCGGTATACGTCCGGTCCTAGCAGAGAGAGCCAACGTCTCCTAATGAAACACACATCCGGTATGTGGTGGTCAGCAGCGTGCCTGATCGCCGCTGGCTCCGTCCTCGCGCTCAGCGCCTGCACCCCCACATCACACCAGCCGAGCGCGGTACCGGAGGTCCGCATCGGCCTGCTCGGGGCGCTGTCGGGTCCTGGCGCCGCCACCGGACAGGAGGCGGTCCGCGGCGCGGAGCTTGCCGCCCTGGTCGTCAACCAGGTCCAGTCGCTGCCGGTCCCGCTCTCCACCAGGGCCGGGCTGCCCGGCCTCGGCGGAGCGAAGATCCGGATCCTCCGAGCTGACACCGGCGCCGACCCGGACAAGGCCGCGGCGATGGCGACCAGCCTGGTCGCCCGGCAGCATGTCGCCGGGCTGGTCAGCGCCGACTCCGCCGCGGCCACCGCGATGGCCAGCGAGCGGACCGAGCGGATCGGCGTGCCATTCCTCGGCTCGGTCGCGTCGGCCGATTTCCTGACCGAGCGGGGGCTGGACTGGTTCTTCCGCGTGACGCCGACCGACCAGACGATCGCGGAGGCGTGCCTGGCCCTGATCGCGCAGACCGGCGCCGGCACGGCCGAACGGATCGGGATCGTGCACGCGGACGACGCGGCCAGCAACGACGCCGCCACCGCCGTCCAGGCGCTCGCCAAGGAGGCGGGCGACGAGATCGCCAAGAACGTCGAGTTCGGGTCTGGCCAGGACGCCCGGCCCGCGGTGGGCATTCTGCACGGCGCGGCACCTGACGCCGTGGTCGCCGTGGCCGCTCGGTCCGGCGACGCCAGCGCGTTGCTCACCGCCGGCGCGCTGAGCGGCGGGACACGGCCGCTGTCGCTGGCGATCGGCAGGGGATTCACGCCGCAGACGGTCCGGCAGGCCATCCAGGCGGCCGGCGGCAAGGTCCTGCACGGCACCGTCTGGTCCCAGGACTTCGCCCAGCGCAACCTTGCCGCCGATGCCGTCGCGGGCCTGTACCAGCGGCGCTTCAACGCGCCCATGACGGAGGCCGCCGCCGAGACGTTCACCGCGGTGCTGACCCTGGCGCAGGCGGTCGACTCCGCCCGGTCGCTGGACGCGCAGGCCATCCGGACGGCGCTGCTGGGCCTCAACGTGCCGGGCCGCGACACGATCATGCCGTGGGGTGGCATCCGCTTCGACCAGACCGGCCAGAACGTCCAGGCTGCCGGGCTGGTGGAGGAGATCACCCCGGACGTCGCGCATGTGGTGTTCCCAGGGGAGCTGGCCGCCAATAGCAGCTGATCCGCGATCGCGCATCGCGATCCCGTACCCACCTGGAGTCATCGAGTCGTGTCGTTCCAACCGTTCGGGCAGGCGCCGTAGAGCGAATCGCGGAAGGCGAGAACACGGGGAGGTCGCACCGATGCAGGATGCCGTGCTGCTCAGCGGCGTCACGCTGCCGACTGGAGAAACCGCTGACGTGCTGGTGGAGGGCGCGACGATCAGCGCGGTCGCCGCTTCCGGCAGCCTCGACCCGCCGGCGGCTCAGCGGCTCGACCTGGACGGGTATTTGCTCCTGCCCGCCCCGGCCGAGCCCCATGGCCATCTCGACAAGGCCCTGACCGCCGGCCGCGTCTCCAACCCGACCGGCGACCTGGACGGCGCGGTGCAGGTCTGGCGCGCATACCGCTCCACGATGGATCACGACGACGTGGTCCGACGAGCCACCGAGGCCGCCCTGACGCAGCTTGCCAACGGGGTCACCGCGATCCGCAGCCACGTCGACGTCGGACCCGACATCGGCCTGCGCTCGCTGGAGGCGGTCGTCCAGGTTCGCGAGTCCCTGCGCGGCCAGGTCGAGCTCCAGCTCGTCGCGCTGCCCACGCTCCCCCTCACCGGGGAGGCTGGCGCCCCCAACCGCGCGCTGCTGCGTGCCGCGATGGACGCCGGCGCGGACGTGGTGGGCGGCTGCCCGTATCTGGACCCCGATCCCGCTGCCTGCCAGGAGCTGTGCGTGGAGCTTGCGGCGGAGCTCGACCGCCCGCTCGACCTGCACAGCGACGAGACGCTGGACCCGGCGGTCCTGAACCTGCCCCAGCTCGCGGAGCTCGTCAGCGCCCGTGGCCTCCGCCAGGGGGCGGCCGCCAGCCACTGCTGCAGCCTGGGCGTGCAAGCGGCCGAGCTCACCAGGCGCGTCGCCGCGGAGTTGGCGGCGGCCGGGGTGGGCGTCGTCTGCTGCCCGCAGACCAACCTGTTCCTGCAGGCCCGAGGCCACACCAGCGCCCCCCCTCGGGGACTGACCGCGGTGCGCGCGCTGCTGGATGCCGGGGTGGAGGTCGCGGCGGGTGGCGACAACCTGCGGGACCCGTTCAACACGGTGGGACGCGGGGACCCGCTGGAGATCGCGTCGCTGCTGGTGGCCGCGGGGCACCTTGACCCCCGGGAGGCCTACCGAGCCGTCAGCGACGCGTCCCGGGCCGTGATGGGGTTGCCGGAGGTCCGGGTGCAGGCCGGCTTCCCGGCCGAGCTGCTGGCGATCCGGGCGGCATCGGTGCAGGAGGCGGTCGCCGCGGCCAGCCCGGAACGGGTGGTGGTGCATCAGGGGCGGGTGGTGTGCCGCACCAGGCTTGACCGCGAGCTACCCGCCTGGGTGGGGGCGCGGGCGGCAACCGAGCCCCCGGCCGCTGTCGGGAGTGGGTCGCCGTCATGACCGCGGTGGCGCGTTCGGTATCACCCGCCGCGTCCGGCCCGGCCGCGTCGATGCTCGCCTTCGAGGGCGTGAGCAAGCGCTTCGGCGACGGCACGGTCGCGCTGGACGGCGTGGACCTGCGGGTCGCTCCCGGAGAGTTCGTGACCGTGGTGGGACCGTCCGGCTGCGGCAAGAGCACCCTGCTGCGGATCGCCTCTGGCCTGGAGACCGCCAGTGGCGGAGTGCTGCGCGTTGGCACCGACAAGATCGGCTACGTCTTCCAGGACCCGACCCTGCTGCCCTGGCGCACCCTCCAGTCCAACGTCGAGTTGCTCGCGGAGCTGGAGGGCCTGCCCAAGGCCGAGCGGAGCCGCCTGGCCCGGGAGGCGCTGGAGCTGGTCGGGCTCACCGAGTTCGCGCGGCACCTGCCGCACGCCCTGTCGGGCGGGATGCGCATGCGGGCGTCGCTGGCGCGATCCCTGACGCTGCGGCCGGACCTGTTCCTGCTGGACGAGCCCTTCGGCGCGCTGGACGAGATCACCCGCCAGCGGCTCAACGATGAGCTGCTGCAACTGTTCCTGGCCCAGAGATTCGCGGCGCTGTTCATCACCCACTCGGTCGGCGAGGCGGTGTTCCTGTCGACCCGCGTGGTCGTGCTGTCCGGCCGTCCGGGGCGCGTGCTCGGCAGCTTCGAGGTGCCGTTCGAGTACCCACGGCCGCCGGAGCTGCGCTATGCCGAGCCCTTCTCGCGTCTCGCCGGCGAGGTGTCGGCCTGCCTGCGGGAAGGGAGCGCGTGATGCGGGTCGAGACGCAGGAAGCCCAGCGCGGCGGCGATCCCACGCCCCGGCCCGGGGCGTTTCGCGGGCCGGGCGGTCGCCGGCCCGGGCCGCGCTCAGGTGTGCGTCGCGTGCTGGCGCTGTGGCTGCCGCCGGTCGGGGTCCTGGCGGTCGTGCTCGGAGCCTGGTACGCCGTCAGCTACCTGCTGCTGTCGCCGGAGCGGCGCTTCCTGGCGCCGCCGCCGCATCAGGTGGTGCAGGTCGGCTTCCTGGTCCACGACAACCTCGTGGAGATCGGCACCGCGCTGCTGCTGTCGACCAGGGTGGCGCTGCTCGGGCTGGTGCTCGCGGTCGCCGTGGGCATGGGCGTGGCGATCCTGATGCATCAGGGGCGCTGGATCGAGCGGTCGCTCTACCCCTACGCGGTGGTGCTGCAGACCATCCCGATCCTGGCGCTGGTGCCGCTGCTGGGCTTCTGGTTCGGCTTCGGGTTCCCCAGCCGGGTGCTGGTCTGCGTGCTGATCGCGCTGTTCCCGATCATCGCCAACACCTTGTTCGGCCTTCAGTCGGTGGAGGCCAGCCAGCACGATCTGTTCACCCTGCACGCCGCCGGCCGGCTCACACGCCTGTGGAAGCTGGAGCTGCCGGCGGCGCTGCCGGCGATCTTCACCGGCCTGCGCATCGCGGCGGGCGCGTCGGTGATCGGCGCGATCGTCGGTGACTTCTTCTTCAAGCAGGGCGATCCGGGCATCGGCATTCTGATCGACCTGTACCGCGCTCGGCTCCAGTCGGAGCAGCTGTTCGCCGCGGTCTTCGCCTCCTCGATGCTGGGGGTGGTGGTGTTCTGGTGCTTCGGCTTCCTGGCCCGGCGCATCGTCGGCCGCTGGCACGAGTCCGGCCGCGACCCCAGAGGCTCTGACCTGGCAACCGCAAATCGTCTCGTCGACGCCGTTTCCGTCGCTCCACAAGACAAGGGAGGCCCATGAGCAGGAACCGCACGCTCACGCTGCTGGCCGGTGCGCTCAGCCTGGCGCTCGCCGCCGGCGCCTGCAGCAGCAACTCGGAGACCAGGGGCGCCTCGAGCGCGCCGACCGCCGGCGGGTCGCAGAGCCTCAAGGGCGTCTGCCCGGACCCGGTGGTGGTCCAGACCGACTGGTGGCCCGAGCCTGAGCACGGCGCCACCTACCAGCTCCTGGGGCCCGGCTACAAGCTCGACGTGGGCAAGAAGCGTGTCACCGGGCCGCTGGTGACCCAGGGCAAGGACACCGGCGTCCGCATCGAGTTGCGCGCCGGCGGCCCGGCGATCGGCTTCCAGCAGACCAGCGCGCAGATGTACCTCGACAAGTCGATCACGCTCGGCTTCGTGTTCACCGACACGGCCGTGCAACTGTCCGCCAAGCAGCCCACGCTGTCCGTGGTGACGCCCCTGGACATCAACCCGCAGATGATCATGTGGGACCCCAAGGCCCACCCGGACTTCCACACCATCGCCGACATCGGCCAGACCGACACCAAGGTGCTCTACTTCAAGGGCTCCACCTACATGGACTACCTGACCGGCTCTGGCATCCTGCGGAAGAACCAGGTCGACGGCAGCTACGACGGCTCGCCGGCGACCTACGTCGCCTCGGGCGGTAAGGTCGCTCAGCAGGGCTTCGCCACCAGCGAGCCCTACGTCTACCAGAACCAGCTTCCCCAGTGGCGCAAACCGGTCGCGTTCCAGCTCATCAACGACACCGGCTACCCCGTCTACGCCTCGGCGCTGGCGATCCGCCCGGACGCCAAGAGCCAGCTCGCGTCCTGCCTCCAGCGGCTGGTGCCGATGTTCCAGCGGGCGCAGATCGACTACGTCAAGAACCCTGAGCCGGTGAACAAGCTCATCGTCCAGATCGACAAGGACTACAAGTCCGGCTACCCGATGGACGAGGGGCTCGCCAAGTTCACCGCGGAGCAGGAACTCAAGCTGGGCATCGTCGGCAACGGCGCCGACAAGACCCTGGGCAACTTCGACATGAGCCGCGTCAAGCGGACCATCGACATCGTGGGCCCGATCTACGCCGCGCAGAAGCAGCAGGTGAAGGCGGGCCTGAAGCCGGAGGACATCGTCACCAACGAGTTCATCGACCCCGCGATCGGCCTCAACCAGTAATCGGCCTCACCCAAGCAGCGAGCGGCGGTGGCGGGGTGTCATCGCCCCGCCACCGCCGCTCTGCTCCGGCTCAGCCCGGGCGGATGTCAGCGCTCGGCGGGTCCGGTGCAGGGGTCGCGACCCATTCCGGTGGCATCGCCAGCCTGCTCTTCCGCCGCCGCACCGGATGAGCGATGGGCTCAGCCGAGCGTGCCCCGGACCTGTTCGGCGGCCTCGACCATGTTCCGCAACGCGGCGACGACTTCCTCGTACGCGCGGGTCTTGAGGCCGCAGTCGGGATTGACCCACAGCCTGGCCGGCCCGAGCGTGGCGAGTGCGGCCTCCAGCAGGGCGCGCATCTCGGCCACCGGCGGCACCCGCGGGGAGTGGATGTCGTAGACGCCGGGCCCGACCGCCTGCGCGTACTCGACCCGCTGGAGGTCGTCGAGCAGGCCCATCCCGGAACGGGCGGTCTCGATGTAGGCCACGTCCGCGTCGAGCGCCGCCAGGGTGGGGAGCACCTCGCCGAACCTCGAGTAGCACATGTGGGTGTGGACCTCGGTCTCGTCGAGCACCCCGGAGGTGGCCAGGCGGAAGCTGTCCAGCGCCCAGGCCAGGTAGCCGGCGTGGCGGTCGCGCCGCAGCGGCAGATGCTCACGGAGCGCCGGCTCGTCGACCTGGATGATCGCCACGCCGGCGTCCTCGAGGTCAGCGACCTCGTCGCGTAGCGCCAGCGCGACCTGCATGGCGGTGTCGCGCTCCCGCTGATCGTCGCGAACGAACGACCACGCGAGCATGGTCACCGGGCCGGTCAGCATGCCCTTGACCGGCCGGCTGGTGAGCGACTGGGCGTGGCGGATCCACTCCACGGTCATCGGTCGAGGGCGCCGCACGTCGCCGAAGAGGATCGGCGGGCGCACGTAGCGGGTGCCGTAGGACTGCACCCAGCCCAGCTCGGTGGTGGCGTAGCCGTCGAGCTGCTCGGCGAAGTACTGGACCATGTCGTTGCGCTCGGGCTCGCCGTGGACCAGCACGTCCAGGCCGAGGCGCTCCTGAAGCCCGACGACGCTGGCGATCTCCGCCTGCATCCGCTCCCGGTAGGCGCGCTGGTCGATCTCGCCGCGGCGCAGCGCCGCGCGAGCGGACCGCACGTCGCCGGTCTGCGGGAAGGACCCGATGGTGGTGGTCGGCAGCGGCGGCAGGGCGAGCCGGTCGCGTTGCGCCTTCTGGCGGACGTCGTACGGGCTGGTGCGGCGCAGGTCGCCGCCGCCGACGGCCGCCAGGCGCCGGCGGACGCCGGCGTCGCGGACGCGGTCGGAGCGCCGCCGGCTCGCCAGCGCCTGGCGGTTGGCGGCCAGCTCGACCGCGATAGAACCGGTTCCCTCGGCGAGCCCGCGCGCCAGCGTGGTCACTTCGCCGACCTTCTGTCGCGCGAACGCGAGCCACGGCCGTAGCTCCGGGTCCAGCAGGGTCTCGGCCGCCAGGTCGAGCGGCACGTGCTGGAGGGAGCAGGAGCTGGAGACGACCACCTCTCCGGCGAGCCCGCCCAGGCTGGTCAGGCGCGCCAGCGAGCCCTCCAGGTCGTTGGCCCAGACGTTGCGCCCGTCGACCACGCCGGCGACCAGGGTCCGCTCGCCGAGGCCGCCGGCGGCTTCCAGCAGCTCCAGGTTGCGGTCGCCGCCGCGAGTGAAGTCCAACGCCAGGCCGTCGACGGGCGTGCGGGCAAGCACGCCGAGCGCTTCGCCGAGGTGGTCGAAGTAGCTGGCCACCAGCAGCCTGGGGCGCCGGGTCAGCGAGCCGAGACGCCGGTAGGTGCGGCCGAGCGCCGCCAGCTCGACCTCGGAGCGGTCCTGGACGAAAGCCGGCTCGTCCAGCTGCACCCAGGCGGCACCGGCGTCGGCGAGGCGCCCGAGCAGCTCCGCGTACAGGTCCAGCAGCGGGTCCAGCAGCGACAGCGGCTCGAAGCCAGCTGGGGCGTCAGGGGCCGGCTTGCCGAGCAGCAGGAAGGTGAGCGGCCCGAGCAGAACCGGCCGGGTCTCGATCCCCAGCGCCGCCGCCTCGGCCAGCTCGACCAGCGGCTTCGGCTCGGCCGCCAACCGGAACGCCGTGTCCCGCCCGAGCTCGGGGACCATGTAGTGGTAGTTGGTGTCGAACCACTTGGTCATCTCCATGGCGGGGGCCTCGGCGCGGCCGCGAGCCATGGCGAAGTAGGTGGCCAGGTCGCCGGAGTCGCCACCGCCACGGAACCGCTCGGGGATGGCGCCGACGAGCTGGATGGTGTCCAGCACGTGGTCGTAGAGCGAGAAGTGGTTGGAGGGGATCTGCCCGAGGCCGGCGTCGCGCAGGTGCTCCCAGGTCTGGCGGCGGAGGTCGCGCGCCGTCCGTTGCAGCTCGGCGGCGGAGACCCGGCCCGCCCAGTGGCCTTCGGTCGCGGCCTTCAGCTCGCGCCGGGGGCCGATCCGCGGGAAACCGTGAATGGTCGAAGTGGTCATGAGCGGTGAGGATCGTGCCCACCGCCTGGTCTGTCAAGCCGTTTTGCCGTGGGCGCCCCGGGGCGCTCGATGAGCTGCCGAACCGCTCCGGAAACGGGAGACGCTCCGATGGCGGTCACGCTGTAGCGGCCCCCGACGGTCCAGGCCCCCCGACCCGTGACACCCGGCTCGTCAGCTCTTAGGCTGTATGCGGCATGTTGCTGGATTGGGGGTTGGTCCTGGAGGCCGACCGAGAAGGACATGGGCACGGGGTCCTCGGGATCCTCGCCGTGCTGGCGGTGCTGTTCCTGGTGCTGAACGACCTCTGGCGCCGGGACAAGCGGCGCAAGGCGGCGCAAGACAGGGCGCTCGCCGACCGTTTGCTCGAGCGCATCTACCAGCAGCCGGGCGAGCCGATCAACCTCAGGCGGCTGGCGCGCCAGGTGCACATGCGCGAGTCGGTGGTCAAGGACCTCTGCGAGGGCAAGCTCATCAAGGAGGGCTACCTGCACCGCAGGCGCCGCCCCCGTAAGGACCGGGAGGATCGGCTGTTCCTCAGCCCCTCGGGCCTGGAGGCGATGCAGCGCCGAGACGACAAGAAGTCGTGAGCGGCTACCTGCCGGCGGGGACCAGGCCGGCGACCGCGGGTACCACCTCGGCCAGCCGCTCCAGCGAGCCCTTCCGCCACTCGTCGGGCGGCTCCACGATCGCGTGATCGACGCCGGCCTCCGCCAGCCGCCCGAAGCGCTCCAGCAGCTGCTCCGCGGACTCGGTGCCGGTGAGCTGGCCGTAGCTGGTCTTCTCGATCTCCTCGTAGGGCCGGCCCTCCGCGGCGCAGTGCCCCCGCAGGACGTCGAGCTTGTGGCGCATGGCGTCCATGCCCCCGAACTCGAACAGGTTGCAGGCGTCGCCGTACCTGGCGACCAGGCGCAGCGTCTTGCGCTCGCCCGAGCCGCCGATGAGGATCGGCGGGTGCGGCCGCCGCAGCGCGTTCGGGGAGTTGAGCGGCCGCTCGAGCCGGTAGTGGGTGCCCTCGAAGGGACTGGAGTCCCCCGCCCACATCTGCCGCGCGATCCGCAGGGTCTCCTCCAGCCGCCCGAAGCGCTCGGCCAGGGGAGGGAACGGGATCCCCAGGCCACGGCTCTCCTGCTCGTTCCAGGCTGCCCCGATGCCGAGCCAGGCGCGGCCCCCCGACAGCACGTCCAAGGTGGTCACGGTCTTGACCAGGACTCCGGGGTGCCGTGGCGTCACGCCGGTGACCATGGCGCCCAGCTCGATCCGCCCGGTCAGGCCTGCCGCGAACGCCAGGGTGGTGTAGGCCTCCAGCATCTCGTGCTCCGGCGGGCCGAAGATCGGGATCTGGAAGAAATGGTCCATCACCCAGAGGCTCGCCAGGCCTGCCTGGTCTGCGTCCCCGGCGATCCGCCCGAAGGTCGGGCCGATGCTCGCCGGGCCATCGGGCCAGGTGAAGTCCGAGACCGCCAGTCCGATTCGCAAGTGCGCTCCTCCGATTAGCCGACTAAGTTTGCCGGCTCAGTATAGCGGAGCCCTCCTGGAGGTTGGCGGTCAGTCGGGCGAGCAGCGAACGAAGGCCGGCGCGCTCCTCGGGCTTCAGGCCGGCCAGCAGGCGCCGCTCAACCTCTGCGCGGACCTCACGGACCGGGCGCTCCAGCGCCCGGCCGCGCTCGGTGAGATACACGCGCCAGACGCGGCCGCCGGCGGGAGTGCGCTCGCGGCGCAGCAGCCCGGCCCGCTCCATGCGCTGCAGCATCTTGGTGATGGTGGGCGGCTCCACCCCGAGCCTTCCGATCAGCTCCGACTGGGCCAGCCCGTCGTCTTCCCACAGCTCGCCCAGCAGCAGGTCCTGGCCAAGGTGCAGCCCGAGCTCGGCGAACGCGTCGCTGACCAGGGCCCGGTGGGCCTTGGCCAGCTTGATGAGCTGCCGGCTCACCGTATCGTCGTCCATCACCCCGATCCTGGGGACCGCCTCGCCGCAGAATAGCAGACGCCCTGGGCGTCGACGGCACTGCGATCCAACGTTTGCGGTTCCCGGGCCGAGGGATTCCCCCAGTAGCGGCGACGGTCCGCGGACGGGGAGGATGCTGCGATGAGAGTGCCTGGGGAGTTGGCACGGGAGGCGGCATCGCGGTGGAGCATTCGGTTGGCCGCGGGCGAGGCCGGCCTGGCGATAGCCAGGCGGTTCGCGGTACGCGCCACCATGGCGGCCGGATGGGACGACCATGTCGACGACATGGCCTTGCTGACCGGCGAGTTGGCAACCAATGCCGTGCTGCACGGAGAGCGGCCGATCGCAGTGACCGTCGAGGCGGAGGGCGACCGGCTCCGGGTCGAGGTCGAGGATGCCGGCTCCGCTCTACCCTTGGAGCTGGACCTGGGGCCCGAGATCGAGCACGGGCGTGGTCTGGCGATCGTGGCGGCTGTGGCCGACCAGTGGGGTACCGAGCGGGTGGCCGGGAACGGCAAGGTCGTCTGGGCCGAGCTGCGGGACGACGATGGCAGCTGAGCCGAGCGCCCGGAAGGGCACGGTGATGAGTTCCTAGTTCCCAGCTCTGGAAACGCGCTACGCGGCGTGCCAGCCGAGCGCCTTGACGCCGCCGTCCAGGCTCCAGGCCGTCACGCCGCGGCGCACCAGCTCCCTGGCCAGGGTGTAGGAGCGCTGGCCGCTCGCGCACACCAGCAGGTAGCTCTGGCTCGGGTCGAGCCTGTCCAGCAGCTCGGCCGCCCGGCTGAACGGCAGCCTCCGGTCACCCACCAGCGGCCCCTCCTCCGGCTCGCGCACGTCCAGCACGACCGCGCCCGCCGGGACCGAGGAGACCACCAGGTCGGGCAGGGCGCCCGGCGTCCAGTGGCGCAGGTTCACGGCACGGCGGCGCGCCACCGCGCCGCGGATCCACTCCCCGGTCAGGGGCTCGGCGTCGACCTGCCGTTCGGCCGCATCGATCTGCTCCGGGGAGGCCCAGGTCTCGACCCTGCCGGGCGAGATCGAGCAGTGCTCCTGCACCTTGGCGGAGACCTCGAAGGTGCCGATCGCGCGGGCCTGGGCCAGGATCTCGTCCTTGCCCATGCCGATCAGGGGCCGCAGCACCGGCACGGTGGCCGCCCGCTCGCAGGCGCGGATGTTGCCGAGCGTCTGGGTGGACACCTGCCCGAGTGACTCGCCGGTGACCAGCGCGCTCGCGCCGATCTCCTCCGCCATGGCCGAGCCCGCCCGGTACATGGCGCGCCGCAGTAGGATCTGCCGCAGCCGGGGGTTGGCCCGCTGGGTCAGCGCCAGCACCAGCGGCGCCAGGTCGACCACCCAGAAGCGCGGCTCCAGGCCAGGCGTCCACCGCAGCGCCAGCTCCTTGGCGACCGCCAGCGCCTGGTCCATCTGGCCGCAGCCGCCGAGATCGCAGATCAGCAGGTCCAGCTGGGTGCCGCGGCGCATCACCCGCCAGGCGGCGACCGGCGAGTCGAAGCCGCCGGAGAACAGCGACACCGCGTGCCCGCCCGTGCCCAGCGGGAGGCCACCGGTGCCCGGCGACGACTCGAGCACCGCCTCGGCGTGGCCGTCGTGCAGCTCGACGGTGACCTCGACGTCGGGGTGACTGAGGTCGACCCGGGCGGCCGCGGGCAGCAGCGCCGCTCCCAGCTCGACGGCCAGGTCGTGGGAGCTGAACCCCACCTTCGCCCGGCGCTTGGGCCGGATCGCGAAGGAGCGGCCAGCCACCCGCTCCCGGTAGAGCGGGACCAGCGCCTCGACCAGGCCGGGCAGGGAGGTGAACGGGACGCGAGTGGCCTCGTGGACGCGATGGACCCCGAAGACGCGCGCCAGCACCTCACGCGCCCGTGAGGGCTCCGGGGTGGAGATCACCAGGCGCGTCCACTCCGAGGTCACCTCCGCCGCGATGCCCTCGCGGCGCAGGGCGGCCCTGGCGTTGCGGGTCAGCACGGCGAGGAAGCGGCGGCGCGTGCGCGGGGACTTGGTGCACAGCTCGCCGCCCAGGCGCACGAGCAGGTGCCGGTCGCCGTCCACGGGGCGACGATCGTCCTGATCGGCAGGACTCTGTGTCTGCATCCGCATCTGCGTGGGAGGTGTCTGCTCGAAGGTGATGGCCTGCCGGGGAGGGAAGCACTCCCGGGCCAGAGGCCAACATACCAGGGTCAATACCCGCGAACGAAACCTGTTCCGCACTCGAGCCGGTCAAGCGGTGCAGAAGGTCCGCAAGCAGAACGAACAACGGCGTTTCGTCAGGGTCGCGCCGGGTATGCGGCGGGAAGGAGCGCGTGACCTCTATGGAAAGGGTTGTTCGATGAGCCTCGGCGTGAGCATCTTCCTGCTGGTGGTCGGCGCCATCCTCACCTTCGCCGTGAACGTCAGCACCAGCGGCTTCAACATCAACGCGGTCGGCATAATCTTGATGGTCGCCGGTGCCCTCGGCCTGCTGCTCTCCATGATCTTCTGGAGCAGCTTCTCGCCGTGGACGCGCCGGCGCAGGCCGATGATCGATACCGTCTACGACGGCGGCACCGACCACATCGTTGAGGAACGGCGAGTCGAGCGGGACCTGCCGTAACTCGGTCCAGCTCGGGAAGATGCCTCGAACCGGCCTCCGGCAGGCCAACGGGCGGCCCAGTCGGTGGGCCGCCCGTTGCGCGTCGTCGTATCCCAGGCCGTCCCGGAGCGCTGGCCGATTTCCGGATTGCACGGTGCTGCTCATACCATCCGCACATGACGGGCGCCCCATGGCCGCAGGGCGAGCCGGGCACCTGGCTCCGCCGGGGAGCGTTGCTGCTGGTTCTGGCCACCGTTGTGGCCGGAAGCGCGCCCAAGGCCCTTTCTGACCGATTTCAGGGACAGAACGTGCCTGTGGCCGCCGGGCCCCAGATCAGGCTCGACGTCGCCGGGCGGCCACACTGGGTCCCGCTCGGCTGGACGCTCGCCGACGCCATCCATCACTTCCGGATCGATCCTCCTGCCGGGAACCTGGCGGCGGTCGACGGCAGCGTCCTGCGGCGCGCCGCCTTCCCCGGTCAGGTGCTGCTGAACGGAGAGGCTGCCCCGCACGGCACCGTGCTGGAGGCCGGCGCCGCGATCTCGGTGCATCCCGGCCCCAACCGGGTCGAGCCGCTCGACCGCCTCGAGCTGCGGTTCGGCCCCTCCGAGCCGCACGACCCGCAGTTCTCCCTGGAGACCGGTCCGGGCCGCGAGACCTTGACCAGCGGGGCGATCTCACGCCGTGGGGTCGCCGCCGTGTTCGAGCCGAGCGCCCCGGTGACCAAGCCCAACGCGGTCGCTCTGACCTTCGACGACGGACCATGGCCGGACTCGACCGGCAAGGTCCTGGGGATCCTTGCGAAGGCCCGCGTCAAGGCCACCTTCTTCCTGGTCGGCAAGCAGGTCCGCAAGCACCCGGAGATCGCCCGCGAAGAGCTGCGCGCCGGTATGACGATCGGCAGCCATTCCTATGATCATCCGCAGCCGTTCGGCGCCCTCTCCACCGACCTGATCCGGCGGGAGATCGACCAGGGCCTTGCCGCCCTGTCCGAGCTGGGCGTGCGGACCGCCCTGTTCCGGCCGCCCGGTGGCGCGATCCCGCCGGTGGTGGTGTCGGCCGCTCGCGCCAAGGGGCTGCGGACGATCGCCTGGACCGTCGACCCGGACGACTGGCGGCGCGGCACCACCGCCGACCAGATCGTCCGGCGCGTGCTCCAGCAGGCCAAGCCGGGGTCGATCGTGCTGCTCCACGACGGTGGCGGCGACCGCTCCGCCACCGTCGAGGCCCTGCCCCGCATCATCGACGGCCTGAAGAAGCGCAAGCTGGCCTTCGTGACGCTCTGACCCCCCGGACCGGGTGCCGGTGGAGGTCAGGCCGGCGCCGGGGCCGAGCCGGCCGGCTGGGTGAGGCCGGCGGCGACCGGCCGGACCAGGGGCAGGCGCATCGTGAAGGTCGAGCCGCGCTGCGGCACGCTGGCCGCCTCCACGTCCCCGCCCATGGCTCTTGCCAGCTCCCGCGCGATGTACAGGCCCAGCCCGGTTCCGCTGGTGGTCATGGTCATCGGGTCCCCCACGCGGTGGAACTTGTCGAAGATCCGGTCCAGCTCCTCGCCCGGGATGCCACGGCCTCGATCGACCACCGCCGCCATCGCCCAGCCGCGCTCACGCCACAGCTTGAGGCGGATCGGCCCCGGCGGGGCGGAGTACTTGTGCGCGTTCGACAGCAGGTTTCCAAGGATCTGCGAGAGCCGCAGCGGGTCGGCCCGGACCTCCAGCGGCCCAGGCGGCAGCTCCAGCCGCAGCCGGCAGTCGGGCTCGCGGAGATAATCGGCGGTCGCGCGCCTGGCAACGTCGACCAGGTCGGAGCGCTCGAGCTGGAGGCCGAGCACCACCGCGTCCTGGCCCTCCGAGGAGATCCTGGACGCCAGCAGCAGGTCCTCGATGAGCCGCGCCATGTGGTCGGTGCGCTCGGCCACGATCCGCAGGATCTCCTGGCGCAGCTCCTCAGGCATGGCCTCGCCCTTGACGCGGAGCAGCTCGACATAGCCCTTGATGGGGGTGATCGGGGTGCGCAGCTCGTGCGAGACGGTGGCGACGAAGTCGGCCTTGGCCCGCTCCATCTCGCGGAGGCGGGTGACGTCATGGACGATCACCACGTCGGTGGTCCAGGCGCCGCCCTCGAACTCGAGCGAGTGGTCGCAGCGCAGCCAGCGCCGCAGCGTCCCGTTGCCCAGGATGGACACCTCGCGGGAGGCGTGGGGGTCGTCGGGGCCCGCACCGTCCAGCAACGTGTCGAGGGTGCCCGGCTCGCCGGCGGGGTCGGGTCCGGCGAGCAGGTCGTCGTAGGGGCGGCCGAGCGCGGCGGTGGCGGTCACTCCGGTGATCCGCTCCATGGCACGGTTCCAGAGACGGATCCTGCCATCCCTGGAGAGGAGCACGATCCCATCGCCGCTGAGCCGGATGATCTGCTGGAGGCTGGCCGTGTCCTGGTCAGGACGAGCACGGTGAGGCGGCGGGCCGAGCGAGGTGACCCGACATGCCGCCAACGCCGCCAACGCCAGCACCGCCAGCGTGGGGAGCAGCACTTCGGTAGTCAACGGTCCTCCCAGACTTGCTACGGTTGCACAGCGCGCGCCGAGGACGGCATGCGTCTGTTTTCTTCTACAAGAGTCAATCGGGAGAACTCATGCAGATCTTGACCTCGGAAAACGCCTCGGACCTGCGGCGCTATCTGTTGCGAGGCTGCCGGGGCCGCTTGTTACAATTCGGCGGCCAGAACGGCCCAGCGCAGGGCGGCCACGCGGCCGCCAGGTGCGCCAGCTCACGCCAAGGAGCTCCTACAGCCCGATGATGTTCGCCGCTGCCGACCGTCGCCCGAGGTCCCCCAGGGCGGCGCACCGTCTCGCCCTACTTGCCCTGGTCGCCCTCGCGATGGGCGCCGCCCTGCTGCTCGCCGGCGCTGGGCGGGCCACAGCCCAGTCCAAGAACACCGAGGTCGACGGCACCGCCGCGTTCAAATGGGAGCCGGCCAACGTGACGGTCCCGGTCGGCGGGACGGTCACCTTCAAGATCAGCGGCGGCCCCCCCCACCCAGTGGGATCCGGCTCCGCGCCGCCGACGGACGACAAGAAGTTCGACACCTCGAAGTGCCAGGTCCCCCAGATGAGCAAGGTCGGCGACTCCTGCAAGATCACCTTCGCCAAGGCGGGGAGCTATCCGTTCTTCTGTCTGGTCCACTACTCCCAGGGCATGACCGGCACGATCACGGTCGGCAAGGGCGCTCCCGGAGGTGGTGGCACGGCGACCACCACCGCGTCGACCGGCACCCCGGTCGTCAGCAGCCCCTCGGCCGCGTCGAACGCGACGCCGCCCAAGCCGGGCGTGTACTGGCTGGGATACGGGTTGCTCGGCGGCGGCGCGCTGCTCGCCCTGGCCGCGGTCTTCGGCTACCTGCGCTTCTACCCCGGCTTCCGCCGCGAGCGCTGAGGCCCCGCCTTCCCGGGTCGTGGGGCGTAGCCTGAGAGCTGACAGGCCACTTCCTCACGTCCCAGGAGCAGCCGTGGTCTCGAGCACCTCATCTCAAGAGATTCCCGAGCTGGTCGACTGGGACCTGGCGGCGAGGGTCGGCAGGCGGGTCGCCGGCGGCACCGGCCTGGCGGCCAGGGCTGCCTGGTCGCGCCAGTTCACCGAGCTTTCGACCACGGCGGACCGCGCCGTCGCCGAGTTCACCGGCCTCGGCGGCGAGCTGCCGCCGCCGGTGGCCGAGCCACTCGACCGGGGCGAGTGGATCGAGGCCAACCTCGCCACGCTCCGCCGCATCCTGCGGCCGCTGGCCGCCAAGGTGGCGACCCGGCGCGCCTGGCGCGCGACCGGCCCCGTCCCGTCCGCCGTCCGCTCCAGCACCCGGGCACTGACCGGCGCCGAGGCGGGCACGCTCCTGGGCTACGTCGGCCAGCGGGTCCTCGGCCAGTACGACCTTCCGGTGCCCACGGCCGACGGCCATCCGGGGGAGGGCACGGTCTGGTACGTCGTTCCCAACATCGTCCAGACGGAGCGGCGGCACGGCTTCACGGCCGCCGACTTCCGCCTCTGGATCGCGCTGCACGAGACCGCCCACCGTCGCCAGTTCCGGGGCGTCCGGTGGCTTCCAGGCCATATCCAGGGCCTGCTCGACGGCTACCTGGGCTCCGTCCAGATCGACGAGGAGGGCCTCAAGCGCGTCGCGCAGCGCGCACAGGAGCTCGTCAGGCGCCTCATGGCCGGTGACAGGATCGACCTGCTGGACCTGCTGGTCTCCCCCGAGCAGCGGGGAACGCTCCAGCGCGTCCAGGCGACCATGTCCGTGCTCGAAGGGCACGGCGAGTTCGTCATGGACGAGGTCGGCGCCACGCTGGTGCCCGGCCACGACCGCATGAAGCGGACCCTGCACGAGCGCCGCCAGGCCTCCGGACCTGGCACCCGGCTGGTGCAGGAGCTGCTCGGGCTGCGCCAGAAGCTCGACCAGTACAGCCAGGGCGAGACGTTCGTGCGCCGGCTGTACGAGCGCGGCGGCATGGAGGCGGTGAACCTCTTGTTCGCCTCACCGGACGCGCTGCCCACCATCGACGAGGTGCGCGATCCCGATCGCTACCTCGCCCGGGCCGGGTAGCCGGGCGAGCCGGTGGCCCGGGCGCCGGCGGCGCTGCGCCTGGTCGCTGACCGGGCGGCCCGCGCGCTGGCCACGGTCGGCGCTCCCGGTCGCGGCGACGGCGTGGCGGTGGCGGTCTCGGGCGGAGCGGACTCCCTGGCGCTGCTGCACGCGCTGCGGACGCTGGCCTTCCCGCGGGGCTGGCGCCTGGAGGTCGTCACGGTCGATCACGGCATGCGGCCGGGCTCCGCCGCTGACGCGGCCTTCGTGGCCGATCACGCCAAGGCGCTCGGGCTCCGCGCGCACCACGTGACCATCGGTCCCGCCGACCTCGACGCCCACCGTGGCGCCGGCCCCGAGGGGGCCGCCCGTGCCACCCGCTACCGGGCGCTGGCCGACACGGCGGCGAGGGCGGGCTGCCGCTTCGCGGCCACCGGCCACACCATGGACGACCAGGCTGAGACCGTCCTGCTGCAACTGCTTCGCGGCGCCGGCCCAGAGGGCCTTGGCGCCATGGCGGTGCGGGACGGCTGGCTGCTGCGGCCGCTGCTCGGCGTGCGCCGTTCCGAGACCCGCGCATGCTGCCGTGCGCTCGACCTGGCCTGGCGGGAGGACCCCAGCAACTCCGATCAGCGCCTGCTTCGCAACGCCGTGCGCCTGCGGGTCCTGCCCCTGCTGGAGGAGTTGCGCCCCGGCTCCACCCGCACGCTGGCACGGACCGCCGAGCTGGCCAGGAGCGAGCGGGACTGGCTCGATCCCGTGGTCGCCGACGAGCTGGACTCGGTCCTGTTCGTGACCGGCCCGCCCGAGACCGAGGTCGCCCTGCGCGCCACGGACCTGGCGGGGCTCCCGGTCGCGCTGGGGCGCCGGGTGGTCCGGGCCGCCTGCCGCCGCGCGGGCTGTGCAGTCCCCGCGGCGGAGACGGCCGACGCCATCCTGGGGCTGGCCGGCTCGGACCGCGGCGATCGGTGGGCCGCGCCGCTGCGCTGGCCAGGCGGGCACGCGCGCCGCGACCGCGAAGCACTGGTGTTGGCAAAAGAGAACGAATGGCCCGATGTGTCGTCGAAGGCCACCAGGCCCGGCGCCCTTCGGTAGGCTTACGGCTCTGGCAGTCGGGACTCGCCCTACAGGAGCGACAGGGTGTTCGAAGACGACATCGAGTCAGTACTGCTCACCGAGGAGCAGGTTCAGGGCAAGGTCCGCGACCTCGCCGCGCAGATCTCCAAGGACTACCAGGGCAGGGACGTGCTCCTGGTGGGCGTGCTGAAGGGCGCCTTCATCCTGATGGCGGACCTCGCGAGGGCGCTGACCGTGCCGCACGAGTTCGACTTCATGGCGGTGTCGTCGTACGGGTCTGCCACCCAGACATCCGGCGTGGTCCGGATCCTGAAAGACCTCGACCGCGAGATCCAGGGCCGCGACGTGCTGATCGTGGAGGACATCATCGACTCGGGGCTGACCCTGAACTACCTTCTCAAGAATCTCCGCAGCCGGCGTCCGGCGACCCTCGAGGTGTGCGCCCTGCTCTACAAGCCGGAGCAGCTCAAGGCCGACATCGAGGTGAAGTATGCCGGCTTCGATATCCCCAGCGTCTTCGTGGTCGGCTATGGGCTCGACTACGCCGAGCGGTACCGCAATCTCCCCTTCGTGGCGACCCTCAAGCCGCAGGTCTACCGCGACCGGTGAGCCGTCGGTCCTCGACGAGGAGCCACTTGACCTGGGAAAATAGAATCTGCGGCCGTTGCCGGCCGGTTTTTGGCGATGTTACGATGGCCACTCTGTCCATACGATCACTGCCCCTGTGTCCCTCGTGGCGGGGCGCCGAGCACCCTTAACCGGCGGCCCGTGCCACTATGGCTGGGGGAGGCAGCGACTGATGCACCTCTCCATGGCGGAGCTTGGAAGGGAGGCAGGGGCCCGGACGACGGCTTGCGTCGAGTCCTGACCCCGCGTGAAACGATGCCCAATCTGAACCGACTGTTCCGGGGGCCAATGGCGTACCTGCTATTGATCCTCGTGCTCGTGTTCCTGTTCTTCCGGTTCTTCACCGCGCCCGCTCAGGCCGAGCAGGTCAACCTGAGCGAAGTGGTCACGCACATCAACGACAACGACGTGCGTGACGTCACGCTCAAGGATCAGGACCAGAAGATCCTCGGCACCTTCAAGAGCACGAACAAGCGGTTCGAGGCCGCCTACACCGATGGCCAGGGCAAGGACCTCTTCACCCTGCTCCAGAAGCAGGGCGTGAACACCAAGGTCGATCCGCGCGGCCAGTCGGTGATCGTCCAGGTGCTGATCCAGCTGTTGCCGTTCGCGCTGATCCTGTTGCTGTTCTTCTTCCTGATGCAACAGATGCAGGGCGGCGGTAACCGGGTGATGAGCTTCGGGAAATCAAAAGCCCGCCTGGTGACGAAGGATCAACCCAAGATCACCTTCCAGGACGTGGCCGGCGTCGACGAAGCCGTCGAGGAGCTCCTGGAGATCAAGGAGTTCCTCGAGAATCCGGCCAAGTTCCAGGCCATGGGAGCCAAGATCCCCAAGGGCGTGCTGCTGTTCGGCCCGCCGGGCACGGGCAAGACGCTGCTCGCCCGCGCGGTCGCCGGCGAGGCGGGGGTCCCCTTCTTCTCGATCTCGGGCTCCGACTTCGTGGAGATGTTCGTCGGCGTCGGCGCCAGCCGCGTGCGCGACCTGTTCGAGCAGGCCAAGGCGAACGCCCCCGCGATCGTCTTCGTGGACGAGATCGACGCGGTCGGCCGCCAGCGCGGCGCCGGCCTCGGCGGCGGCCACGACGAGCGCGAGCAGACCCTGAACCAGCTGCTCGTCGAGATGGACGGCTTCGACACCAAGTCCGGCGTCATCCTGATCGCCGGCACCAACCGGCCCGACATCCTCGACCCCGCGCTGCTCCGCCCGGGGCGCTTCGACCGCCAGATCGCCGTCGACCGGCCGGACCTGAAGGGCCGCGTCGACATCCTGCGGGTCCACGCCCGCGGGAAGCCCCTCTCCGACGACATCGACCTCGAGGTGCTGGCCCGCCGCACGCCCGGCTTCACCGGCGCCGACCTGGCCAACGTGGTGAACGAGGCCGCCCTGCTGTCGGCTCGCCACGGCCGCAAGGAGATCGTCAACGAGGAGCTCGAGGAGGCCATCGACCGGGTCATCGCCGGCCCGGAACGCAAGACGCGCGTGATCTCCGAGAAGGAGAAGCGCGTGATCGCCTACCACGAGTCGGGCCACGCGCTGGTGGGGCACGCGCTGCCAAACACCGACCCGGTGCACAAGGTCTCGATCATCTCCCGCGGCCGCGCGCTCGGCTGGACGCTGGCGCTGCCGGTCGAGGACAAGTTCCTGGTCACCAGGAGCGAGATGATCGACCAGCTCGCCATGCTGCTCG
>WNGB01000874.1_pt1 | contig 87548 bp, 80 predicted proteins | sample 5400681 | NCBI WGS metagenome assembly WNGB01 (sample SAMN13153367, study PRJNA577476) | soil metagenome | isolation source: 115 cm soil or saprolite under grassland replicate 2 | place: USA:California | collected 2016-06-15 | reverse complement strand
CTGTCTGAACGCGAGCCTGCCGAAGAAGCTGCGGCGCCGGCTGCGCCGCCTCGCCCGCGCCACCGGTCCCGGCCGCGACACGGAGGTGCAGATCGAATGGCTGCGCCCGCGCGGCCAGCACCTCGCCGGCACCCACCGCGCCAGCCTCGCCTGGATCCTGGCGCATCTCGACGGGCGGATGCGCAAGGCTTACGCCAAGCTCGGCGGCCGTCTGGAGGACGAGTTCCCCGCCCTGGAGCGCGGCCTGCGCCAGCACCTGTCGGTCTATCGCACGGAGGTCCACCTCGATCCGCAGGCGCCGCGCCCGACGTTCGGAGAAGCCACGGCCGCCGTCCTCCGCGCGCAGACCGTGGATCTGGAGCGCCACCTGGCCCGCATCGAGGACGAGGACGACGAGACCGAGGCGCACCAGGCGCGGATCAGCGCCAAGCGCGTGCGCTACCTGCTGGAGCCGCTGCTCGACGAGCTGCCGCCCGCCGCTCCCCTGGTCAAGCGGCTCAAGGGGCTCCAGGACCTCCTCGGCGAGCTCCACGACGCGCACGTCCTGGAGACCGAGCTGCACGACGCCACGCTCCGCGCCGCCACCGAGCGCGCCGAGAAGCTCTTCGCCCTCTCGCTCGCTGAGACCCCCGATCCGAAAATCCTCCGCGCCGAGCGCCGCCGCACGGTGGAGAGCGGGCTGATCGCCCTCGCCCGCCTGAACCGCGCCCGCCGCGACCGTCTCTTCGAGAAGCTGGAGGACGAATGGCTCGACGGCGCTCGGACGGATTTCTTCGCCGAGCTGGCGCAGGCGGCGGAGGCCTTACTCGAACACCCGCTGCCACCACCGCTGCCGTGAGGCCGCGCCGCCCGCCTCGGCCTGCCGCTCGAGGCGGTCGAGGGAGACGGGGAGCAGGGCGAGCCTCCCCTTCTGGAGCTGGAGGAGCAGGAGGTCCAGCTCATGACCGCGCTGGCCTGCATCTCCCGAGAAGGCTTCCACCAGCCGTGTGCGGCCGTCCAGACGGGAGTAGAACTCGCGCGCCCGCGCCGACATCCGCTTCTGCTCCTCCGCCGTCGGCTCGACGACCCAGATCGGACAGCAGCGCTCCAGCAGGTCCAGCGGAACCGCCATGTGCTTGCGAGCCACCAGGATCTGGTCCTCCGTGGCCTGCTCCAGCAGCAGGTCGTAGACGTTCATCTCGAAGGTCCCGGCCGGGACATCCTCGCCCACGTCCTCGATGTCCAGCACCGACGCGATGCAGAGGCGGTAGACGCTCTCCAGGAGACGGAAATAGGAGCCGCGCACCTTGCGGTAGAGCTCGCCCACGGTCTGGCCGTCGACGGCGTGCGCCACCCGCTGATCGAACGGGGACAGGCCGTCGCCCGGCCACTGCTCGCCGCGCCGGATCACCACGCCGTCGTGGACCAGCACGCGGCGCATCTGCGCCAGCTGGTCAATCCAGCGGCTCCCCTCCAGGATCAGCCCCATGGTGTCGATGGGCGCCGGCAGCAGCTCCTCCTCGGTCAGCATCTCCGCCTGGAAATAGAAGAGGCCGCGCGGCCAGAGGAAGATGTCCCAGATGACCTCCTCGATGTGCTCGCGCAGCGTCCGCTGGATGACCTCGTCCGGCAGCAGCCCCAACTCGCGCAGCGCCTTTCCCAGCCGCACCTTCTGCCGGGTGCAGCTGGTCAGCGCCTCGAAGAGCTGCCGCTCGGTGAGCAGGCCGTGGCTCAGCAGGTGCTGCCCGTAGAACTCGGTGGGATCGTCCGACAGGCAGCCGACCACGTCCCCGCGGTCGAAATAGATCCGCTTCTCGCGCGCGCTGCGGCGGATGACCAGGGAGCCGGTGCACCCCTCGTTCTTGGCCCATTGGAGCAGATCGCTCATGGGAAAGGCCGCCAGCCTTCCGGAGAATTCCATACAGCGGATTGTACGCCCGCTGGTGGGTGGTGGTTCCCCCTCTCCCGCTTTTGCGGGGGAGGGGGCCAGGGGGAGGGGACCATTACGCGAGGAGGTCGAGATCGGCGCATCCCGGCGGCCGGTTGTCGTTCCCGGCCGGATCGTTGACCGTACCGCCTCCGCTGGACGCGGCCTCGATGACCGCTCGTGGGTCCACGACCTCCAAGGTGGTCTTGGGCTCGCTGAGCTCGGACGCTGGCTGTTCGGCGGGATTCTTGGTGAGCATTGGTAATCTCCTTTCGATGATTTCCGGTTGGTGAAACAGCCTCGACAAAACGGATAGATCTCCGGTCGCCGGGTTGGGTTTAGCTCGGTTTAGCTCTCCACGGCAAAAAGATGACCGTCGGTCGCCCGCAGATAGAGCACAGGCGTGCCCCACTCCGGATTGCGCTCGGCGGCGAGCGCTCTGCGCACCTCGCCGACGCAGGCGTCGACCGGCAGGCCGGCGGCGAGCGAGCGGTAGAACTTCTCGGCGAAGCTGCAGGCCGTCTCGTCCATGACCTCCGACTGCATGGCGATCACCGCCGGCACGCCGTGCTGGACGATCACCTGTGCCGTACCGGCGAAGGTGTTTTCCCGGGAGGAGCGGGCACCGTTGCAGGCGTTGAGCACGGCCAGGCGCAGCGACGGGTGGTCCTGGAGGAGGTAGGCGAGGCTCGGCCCTCCCAGGGGAGCTCCGTTGCCATCCTCGTCCTCGAACACCAGCACACCCTCCCCGCGCAGCTCGCTGAAACCGCCATGGCCGACGAAGTGGAGGACGTGAACCGGCTCACCCGTCCGCAACCGTGCCTCCAGAGCCGCGGGGGTGGGGCGCTCCAGCCGTTCGACCTCGATGAGACCGCTCTCGCGGAGCGGCTCCAGGGCCACGCTGAGCCGCCGCCACTCCTCGTCCGCCTCGGCGAGATCCCGGTAACCCCGCGGAGTCGAGATCACGGCGAGCACCCGGAGGGGTGGCTCGACCAGCAGTGTGCCGAGGCCCTCGCTCAGCTCCAGGTAGCGAATCACCGGGGTGCGGCCGGAGAGTGCCAGAAAGCCCCGGCCCTCGGCGTCGTACAGATACTCCCAGGGCAGCCCCGCGAGCTGGGGCACGTCGTTCAACCGCAGGCGGATGCGCAGCCCCGGCCCGCCGCGCGCCTTGGCGAGACAGCCCTGGAAAGCCTTCAGCATCTCGCCCTGGAAAACCGTACGGAACAGCTCACCGCCGGCCTCTTCCGGAGTGGCGGCGTCCGCGGTGTCTGCCGCTCCGGGACCGCCCCGGCGGGCACCGGCTCCGGCAAGGCAGAGCTCCCCTCCGGCAAGGAGAGAAGGGAGGCTGAAATGCTCCGTGGCCTCGAATCCCGCGGCGCCGCTCCAGGCCTTGACGCGATAGAGGCCCTCGGATTTCTGATCGATCCAGACGTCGAAATCGAGATAGCCCTGTGGCGTCTGCTGCGCCCCTGGGGCCTTGGGCTTCGACGGGATCATCAGCAGGCCCGCGGCCGTCCCAGTGCTCCCCAAGGTCAGAAGATAGGAGAGCGCCAACCCGAGCTCGACAGCCCAGAGGCCGTTCCAGCACGAGTGGAAATTGCTCGGATGGAGACCCATCTCCTGAATGCAAAGCGCGTCGTCCAGGGAGCATTCGCAGATCCCCGACCGCGACCAGCCCTTGAGAAAAGTCATGGTGCGGACGCCGTCATAGCGGACCGGGACCGCGAATCCCAGATACAGACCGAGCAGCAGAATCGTGCCGACCGCCCATATGGCGAGAACGATCCGCAGCCGCAGCCGGCGGACCGCATCCTTGGCCGTATCGGCCAAGCCGGCGAAATGCGTCGAGGCGCCCAGGGCAGCCAGACCACCGGCGAGCGTCGACAGCGGCACGAAGTAGAACCGCACGGACTTCAGCTCGCCATCGAGCAATGCGCCGGCGAGCTTGGCCAGCGCAAAGCCCAGCCCCGCACCGAGCACGAAGATCCAGACGCGCCGTTTCACGGGTGACACTCTTTCTCGCTGGCGATGTGCTGGCAATAATTCTCATCGAACCTGCAGCAGAAGAAGCCGCTGCCGTTGACCAGATCCAGTTGTTCGCTCGCGACCTGAGACGCCGGAGCACCGGCCTGGTCGGGATATGCGATCAGCTCGGTCACCGATCCTTTGGGCAACGCGGCGCGATAGGAGTAGAGGCCGCGTAGGACATGGTCCTCCTTGCCGTTGGTCTTGATGGTGATCGGGGCCTGCGCGGTCCCTTTGATCTTGCCTTGCGTCCAGAAACTGAAGCTGGCTTTCTGAGCCGGCGTGCTGCCGACCCAGAGCTTCACCTCCAGATCGTCGTGCGAGGCGAGGACGAAGATGCGGTCGACCACCTTGCCGAGCTGGTCGAGAAGGCGGTCGGATGCATCGGCGGGGACTGCCTGTGTTTTCGTCTTCGGTGGGGCGGGGTTCTTGGCCGGCAATGGGAGCCACTCGAGACTGGCGACAACAGCCACCGCGCGAGGGGTGGAGACGCCGGGGAACGAGGCGGTCTGAACCGGCAACGCCTTAAACTGGTCCTGAATGTTCTGCACCTTCTGAGCCGACCAGGCGCGCAAGCCCGCCAGCTCCGGCTTCCCGACCCCCTCGATCGCCTGATCGAGATCGGTCCCGGTGTGGCTGATCAGGTCGGAGACTTCCTGAACGGGACGGACCTGCACGCCGCCCGGACCCTTCAAGGTGTGCAGCGTGCGCCGGTTGTCGGCGAACCTCGTCTGGACCGCCTGAACCTTCGGAGTGAGCGCCTCGGAGAGCTCCTTGGTGCGGGACTCGTAGCCAATATTGAACGGGCCGATGTGAATGATCCAACCGCCGGCGTCGAGAGCGGTCGCGCAAAGAACGCTGGCCAGCAGGAACGCGGCGACCCGGGTGGGCACCGCGGGGAATCGATCGGTTTTCATGCTGCACCTCCTGGGGCGTTGCAGGCGACCCGCACGGCGGGGTCGCCGATGATCGTGTAGTTGCGGGCATCGTGGCTGGCGGTCCAGAGGTCGGCGATCAACGTCTCGTCGAGCTTCTTGCCGAACCCCAGCGACTCCACCTCCGCCGCGAGGTCGGAGGTGAGCTCGGCATACCGCTGGTTGAAGACCTCCATCGCCCAGCCCACCGGTTTCCCATCGAGCAATCGCCGGACGGTGCTTTCAAAGGCGGTGATCTGCGGCCCGGCATCGGGCCACACCAGGGAGAAGCCCCAGGCCCGCTCCACGTGACCGACGACCGCCAGCGCTCCGCCTTTCGGATGGCTGAGCAGCCGCTGCGGCAGGCGGCCGAGGAACGCCCCGGACGAGAGAGCCCGGCGCGGACCCTGGCTCTTGCGGATGAAGTCGTCCCAGCGTGGCGTGCCTGCGCCGAAGCAGGCGTAGCAGAAGGCGACGAGGCCGTGCACGTCGGCTTGGCCTCCGACGTCCTCGGCCGCGAAGTAGTGCTCGCGGTCGAGGGCGCCGGAGCCCGGGCCGGGCCAGTCCTGGCAGACCAGAGCCCCCTGCAGGTCTCTCTGCTCGGGATCCCCGGCGTCGAAGCCCAGGCCGTGGCAGGCGGCGAAAAGGAACGCCGGCGCCTCATCGAGCAGGTTGCCCAGCCGACCGCGGGTCGCTTCCGTCCCGACCACGGTCTCGACGTTCCAGCCTGGCTTGTCGCGCCGCACCCCGGCCGCGACCGGCTGTGTCAGGTGCGCGTTGGTCGACCCGGTCACCGGGTCTCCCGGATTGGAGGGGGCGAAGAAGCAGGCCCGCGGGCGTCGCCCGGTGCCGCCGGTCTCGGCCGCGACCACGCTCTCGGCATAGCGCCGGTAGTCTTCGAGCTCATCGAAGCACAGGCGGCCGACGGCGTACTGGACGTCGAGCTGGTACTGGAACGAGAAGGGGATCGCCTCCGGGTCGCCGACCAGGAGGAGATAATAAGGAACCTTCTCCGGATCGGCCGGTCCGGGGCCGGCGCCTTGGCGGGCGAGGAAGGCGACCTTGCTCTCGCCCTCGCGATAGCCGTCGTCACCCGAGAATTCGCGGAAGAACCGTTCCCGCTGCTTCCCGGCCTGCGCCCTCCGGAGGTCGAGGAGTGGAGCGAGAGCCTCGCGCAAAGGCGCGGAGTCCACCGAGCTCGGAAAGATCACACCCCATCCGGCCTCGTCGACCTTGCAGGGATCGAGGCCCTCCTTGAGCCCCCGCCGCGCCTTGCCCTCGCCGCGCGCCACCCAGGCCTGGAGCTCGCGTACACGCGACGGGTCGACCGCGGCGCCGCAGGCGAGGTCAGCCAGGTGCCGCGGGGGCACGGGAGGCAGCAGATAGTTGCCCCGCCGGCCGTCGAGGCCGTTGAACCAGAGGAGCGTCTCCTCTTGGCGGGCAGGGCGTGGCATTGGGTTGGGCATCGGCAAATTCCTTTTCCACATTCAACCGATTTAGATCCTCGATCGCGAGCGCCGGTGTAGTGCGAGCGGTACTGAACGGGCGAGGGCTGGTCACTTGTGTAGCGCCTCACACAGATGAGAGGCAACGCCTGTACCAACCCAGGCCGGTGGCGCGGCGAAATGGAGTAAGTCGCAAGAAGTCAAAGGCTTGGCCTGGAAGAGGGAGACGCTTTCCGCGATGCTGCTCGACGCCAGACCTGGGGTGGGTTTGCCAAAAAGCTGGCATCCATACCCTACAACGCCGCGCATCCTCCTGCAGTACTGAGCCTACGTGTCATGAGCGCTGCGGCATATCTGAATAACAATGTTCGGATCGCGCGAGCCGCTGGCGGGCGAGCGGCACTTAACTTGTGGCTGGCAGTGCGACACGAAAGGAGGACTGACGTGAACTGAGTTTCAGATTACGGAGAGACCTCCTGGGTCTCGAAGGCCAGCGGGTGCAAAGTCCCGCCCGGGGAATTGTCGGTTCGCCCGGTAGCCACTGGAGCAGCCGAGCTCGAGTAATCGTCCGGCTTGAAGCCTCCGGGGAAGTCCTCGGTGCAACCGAGGTGCAAATACGTAGGCCAAAAGGCAGGTGAACCCTGAGCAGGCCTCGCTAGTTTCTCGCTGGAGCCGACTCTCCTGCCGCTGGCCGATGAATCGTTACAAAGAAGGAAGAAAGTTGTCAGGTCGTCGAAAACGTTCCATGAGCATGACGGCATATCTCAATAGCACCCTTGGAAGGATCGCACGAGCGGCACTAAACCGGCGCGGCGGCTCGGAGATCTATCTGGGCCAGGGCAGACCTGATCACGGGGCTGCCGGCGGATCACCCGCCTGCTGGATGACTCAGCCTCGGACCCTCAAAGGAGAAGGACCATGCGAAAAACTCCAACTGGCGGCTCTCTCGGTTGGCTGGCGATCACGGTACTCATGCTGGCCGCCGTCCCAGCGTACGGCCAGGCACCGGTTTTCACCAAGACTCTGAAGAAGGTCAACGGCGTCACCGTCACCAGCCCGCCGGCGTCGCTCAACAACGGCGACGTCCTGGATTGGGTGATGACCTATCAATTCATCCACAACTCGGCTCAGCCCGCGCAGGCCAATATCCAGGACCTGCTCTCGCCGACCCTGCGGTATGTGACCGGCTCGCTCCAGGTTCCGCCGTCGTGGTCCAAGCAGTGGTTCAATGGCTCCTGGATCGCGTCGGAACCTGCCGCCGCCCAAGGCGTGGGTGCCACCATCAGTTTTCCGCACGTCGGGCCTTCCGGCACCGGCCAAACCGTACTCGTGCCGGCGCCACCGGTAGCGTCGGTCAATACGACAGGCTCCGGGGGCGATGGCTACCGCGCAATCCCTTACAACGACAACACGAACGACAACGTCTACGTCATCAATCACCATATATCCGGCACCTATCTGAATTGCTTCGTCGCCGCGACAGGCCTCCGCTGCGCAGGCTATCCCGTTCATCCGCCAAACACCAACGGAGCGCTCTTCAACAGTAACAACAATGACAACTCCACACCCTACAAACCCATCGAGTACCTGGATCGCAACACCGGCAAGCTGTACTTCCCGGTCATCGACACGGCCGCCAACCTCGGCATTCTCTGTGCCGACCTGAAGAACAAGAAATCGTGCGGCTTCTACGCCCTTGAGACTTCCGGTACAGGCTTGCAGGACATCTCTGGGATCGGCGGCATCGGCGGGAAAGTCTACGTCCAACTCCACGACGGCAAGATCGGCTGCTTCGACACCACAACCGCGACCGCTTGCGCCGGACAGCCCTATCCTGCTCTTTCATACAACTCGCCTCAGACAGAGAGCAGCAGTGAAATCGTCGGGACCAAGATCTACAGCGTCTGGCAGAGCAGCCCGTCCCCCTACTACCTCGGCTGCTTCGACACGGCGATCCCCGGTCCTTGCACGGGCTGGAGCCCCAATCCCAAGACCGTCACCGGCACGACCGGGATACTCTACCCGCTGCTCAACGGCGGCGGAACGGTAACGGGGATGTGCGTGCACACGACGGCCGGAGGATCGAGCTTCGACTGCTACGATCTGTCCACAGGCGCCGTCCTCTCCGGCGTCCCGGTGACCTACACAAATTGGGTGAACACCTTCGGGGGCGGACCCCTGAATGGACTCGGCCTGGGGCAGACCGGTTATTACAAGACGAGGGTTTTCAACAGTAACAGCTCCGCAACCATGGGCTGCTACGATTTCGCGACTCAAGCCCCATGCGGCGGGTCGTTTCCACTCTCGGGGATCACTGCAAGTCATTACGCCACCATCGCTGATCCCGACCGCCCCGGATGCATGTGGTATTACGGCGACGATGGGAAGCTCGGTTCCTTCCTGGCCGCCAATGGCTCCGCGTGCGACTCGACGACCGTGGTGGACACGATCGTGACGCCCGCGAGCTCCTACTGCGCCGGTGGCGCCGTCTCTGGATGGGGCAAACTGTCCATATCAGGCCTCACGCTCGGTGGCGGCATTACGGCCACATTGACACTCTACGACGGGAGCAACCCCGCGAACCTGGCGGTCAATGCGAGCGCGGTCCCCTATGCCCAGAATCTTCCGGTGACCAGCTTGCCGCTGACTCTCGGGAACATCGGCTATGGCACCGCGCCCGGACAATACAAAAGCCTCAGAATCGTCCTTCAGATCAACGGCGTCAGCAATCACGCCCCCTGGACCCAGGTGCCGCCTCCGAATGCAGAGATCAACCTGGCTCGGCGACGCGCCGCAATTCTGCTTCCAGACCAGGGTCGCCACGTGCTCCGGCCCTGTCGTCACCAACCAGGCCACGGCTGTGACGACATCCTCTGCGGGTCCAGCCTTCAACAACGTGGCGCCGATTCCAGCCTTCAGCGCGGCACACGCGCTGGGCGCCGACTGCAGGCCGCTCAACCCATGCTGCCCACCGTGGAACCGGGACCGGTTGGCGGAGATGTTGTTCTACAAGGGATCGGGATCGATCTCGGCTCCCTACACCCTGAAATTCCAGCCGACCGCGGCGTTCAAGAGCCAGATGCAGGCCTACATCGACTACCTCCACTCCACCAATCCCGCGATGCAAGCGATCACGATCGACTGGAGGCTGCACGTCCAGGGGACGGGAACGACGCCGACCACTCCCCTTGGCCCCCAGGTGGATGTCACCGCCTACACGACGTGGTCCAGTCCCGGGAGTGGCAATCCGGCGATTTCCGGTGATGTAAACTTCTTCAGTCTTCCGAATCCATACCCGATGGTGGTGGGCACCTGGTATCGCGTGCACACGGGGATCTATCTGGAGAATGGCCAGGTGTTTTTCCCCGACACCTGTGCCGTCAACGAGATCTGGGTCAGGGTGCAGGTCTTGAAGGCCGGCCACGAGCCGGTTCTGGAGATCTGGGGCTGGGACAATCTGATCAAGCGCATCCCGCTGAAGAGCACGCGGTAGCGAGAAAAAATCGGCGCCTGTGGAGGTCCGGAGGAGCCCCGCTGGGCTCCTTCAGCCCCTAGCGCCAGACCACGAAGAGCCTGCGCCGTGCACAAGGAGAGATCAATGGGTAGGAACATCCTCATCGGTGCCTGTATCCTTCTCATCGCCACATCGTTCCCGGCCGCCTCGGGAGCTCTACCCACCCGCGAGATCTGGAGTCTCGCCGGCGGTAAGACCATCGCGCGGATTACGCTCAACCCGCCCAGCTATGTTGTTTTCGGCACAGGCATCCACGATCCCGTCAATCTCGACGATGGGGGTACGGGATGGACGACGCTCGCTATGACTCCGAACCGGACACTCTACCTCCTGCGCCGCTTCCAGACGACGGACTATGTCTTCTCGATTCCGGCGGACAATATTCTGGTCAATGGCAACCAAATCATCACGAACCTCCAGCTCGTTGGCTCGACGGGCCTGGGTGGAAACCTCGATGGCCTGACCGCTGGACCGGACGGTAACCTTTACTTTTCCGCCTACTCCGCGACCGGCGTGAGCTCCGGCCAAGCCAGTAACGGACTGTACCGGTTCCGCCTGAGCACGAAGACGACAGAGTACGTCGGTACGTTCGCCAACAACGTAGGTCCACACCAGCCCAACTCGTTCTATACCGATCTTGCGTTCGATCCGATATCCGGGGATCTCGTGGGAACAGGTTTTGATCCGTCAGGCAAGTTTGGCCTCTATAGAATTCCCGCGTCGGTGCTCCAAGGAGTCCAGCAGACTTTTGCCTGGCATAGCTTTTTTGGCGTAAAGCCAGATAGGGATATCAATTCAGACGGGATTGCCTTTGATCCCGTAACCGGGGATCTCTACCTTTCTAGCGACGGCGGCGGAGTTTTCCTTTACGACCGTAACACTGGTACCAACCTGGGCGCAGTGGCTGGTAGTGCAGGAACAACTCTCGGCTGGGACCTCGCCTATCAGGTCCGAGGTTGCGCGGAGACGAAGCCCATCCGTGCTCTCTGCGTTCCGGGCAAGCCGAAGGAATTCAACGTCACGTTCGAGGTAACGAATCATTCCGGTCACACCGTCAACTCGGTTGCTCTGGCAGATCCGGCGCCGCCAAACATCACCGTCTCCCCGAACGTGCTGACCGGGCCGCCCTTGCCCCTGGGCGACAACGCCAGTGCGCTGTTCACAGTCCTGGTTCAGGGCGCAACCACGGGGCAGACCGTCTGTCTCCGTGGCGCGCTCGGCGGCGGAAAAGAGCATGACTGTGAAGGCTGCTGCGGCATCCAGACCTGCGTGCGCATGCCAGAGTGCGGTTGCCTGCAAGTCTACGCAGACTCCCCGCCGCAGTGCCAACTAGGAAATCCGGGGTCTTTCCAGTATTCCTTCCAGATCCAGAACCTGGGGAACAGCGCCATCGATCACCTTTTCCTGAGCCCGGCCTCCGGAGGGACCTTAGCGCCGGCCTACCTGGCCGTACCCACGATCGCCGCCAATGGCGGTATCGATTCGACCCCGCGCACCATCACGGTGAGTGGCCTTTCGCCTGGGCAGCCGTTCTGCTTCGACGTCAGCGCTCACGACGCCGCGTTCACCGCCTGCTGCCAGAAGAGGATCTGTATCGGTGTCCCCTCATGCGGAGATTCCCAGAATCGGAGACCCGCGACCTCTCCGCCGGTCCCCGTGCCGCCGCCCACCGACGTGCCCTAGAAGTAATCACACCTCTATCGCCGCGCGGTGCTCCCCGCGCGGCGACTCTCGCAGCGGTTCTAAACCGCCGCAACGTCGCCGAGATCTATTTAAGACAGAACCGGAGGAGCTCCGCTGGAGCCCTCCACCACGAAAGGGAGAACGACCATGCGTAAGATTTCAGTTGCCGCTCTTTACCTCTTGTGCACCTTGGCCCTCGCCATGCAGGCGGACGCCCAATCCGCCAAGGGGATGACCTGGAAGATGAGCGGAACGAATTCCCCGACCGGAACGATCAAGGTCGGCTGTGCCAATTCCTGCGACGCCTACCAGGGCGACACGCCATGCACCACCGCTTTGCCGCTCCTCTGCATCAAGAAGAGTGGAGCGGGGTTCCCGCTGCCGCTTCCTCCGAGCGTGGACAATTCGAGCCAGTACTACAAGTGGACCGGTGGTATCATCGGGACGACCGCTGACACGGTGCCGCCGTCGACGCTGACCGCCGCGAACTCTATCTGTGCCCAGACGTTCGGCCCAGATTGGCGCGTCGCGGAATTCCACGATGGTTGGGGATGGAACTTCCAGGCGTACGGCGGCCTGGGTGATCCGGCCAAGCGCTTCTGGGTCTACATCAATGACAAGCCAGGAGCAAACTGCTGGCACTAGGACCCTGTGTGACCGCGCTCGGGAGACGAGTCATCCGGCTCGGGATGAGCAGTCGCTCTGCTCGCGAGACGAGCCACCTGGCTGGGGAGGAGCGGACCTGCGCTCGGGAGCCAGGTGATCCGGCCCGAGAGGAGAGTGACCTGTCTCGGGATGAGCGGGTCCGCGCTCGGGAGCCAGGTGGCTCGGCTCGCGAGGAGCATTTGCTATCCCGGGAGGAGAGGACCCGCGTTCGGGAGCCAGGTGACTCGGCTCGCGAGGAGCATGACCTGTCCCGGGAGGAGAGGCATCTGGCTCGCGAGCCGAATGGCCCGTCCGGGGACCGAGATCAGCGGAATGACCTCCCCCCACTATCGAGACGCCCCACGGGGCGTCTCTACAGTGGGGGGCGCCTGCGTGGACAGCGGGATGTTAGCGCCTCGGCGAGCCTTCAACGCTTGGCATGATAACATCTTGCGGGATGTCATGCCTCATCGAAGAGCTGCATCGTCATCGCGAGGAGCTGTTCCGCGAGTTTGACAATGACCCGGAAGCTCTCGTGAGATACCTCCAGGAAAAAGAGCGGAGCTCCGATCGGCCGATCCAGCTCCCGCCGGCACGGAAGCCGTCGCTGCAGCAGCGTCGCAATGCTCGCCGCCGCTAATCGGCCTTCAGGAATTTCGGGGCAAAGATAAGTTTCCCCCTCTCCCGGGTGCGCGTGGGAGAGGGGGCCAGGGGGTGAGGGGCCGCCCTAGTTGAAGAAGTCGTCCTCGCCGCTCGACGCGGCGGCCTTCACCTGCTCGTCCATCCACTTCTGGAACTCTTCCGGCGACTGGATGGTCACGAAGCCGCGCATGCGGTAGTGGCCGAGGCCGCAGAGCTGGGCGCAGGCGATCTCGTAGACGAAGTCGGGCTTGCCGAGGCGCTGCCGCATCTGGGCGGTGGTGACGGTGGGAATCCACCAGACCGGGATGGTGATTCCCGGCACGGCGTCCTGCTTGATGCGGAACTCGGGGACGTTGAAGCTGTGGATCACGTCCTTGCTGTTCAGGTAGACGATCACCGGCTTGCCCACCGGCAGGTTGAGCTGGTTGACCGTGGTGACGTCGTCCTTCGCCGCGGGATCGCTCCGGTCGAGCCCCAGCGGATTGCTCTGCAGGTCGATCTTGGCGATCGAGGTGCGGCCGAAGACGCCGTCCGGGCCGGGATAGTGGATGTTCCAGGCGAACTGCTCGCCGACCAGGCGGACCCGGATCGCGTCCTTCTCCGGCGGGAACTTGTCGACGCGGGCCGCCCACAACGGGATCGAAAGCCCGATCAAGAGGATCGCCTCGGCCACGGCCACGGCTCCCTCGAGCCAGCTCGAGGCGTGGCTGGTCACGCCGGTGTAGTTCGCGACCGGGTTCTTCGAGCGGCGGAAGCGCCAGAGGGCGATGACGAAAAAGGCGATCCAGCCGACGAACAGAATCGCCATCAGCCAGTGCACCCAGTTGAGGGCGCTGTCGATCTGGGCGCCGTGCGCCGAGGCGTTCAAGGGAAGCCACCGTTCCATCATGTCGAAGAGCTCCGCTGGAATTGGGCCCACTCCGAGGCGATCTGCTCGATCTCGGTCTGTCGAGCGCGGTTACGCAGGTAGAAGAAGAACCTCGCGAAGGCACCGAGCACTGCCCCGGTGACCGCGAGAAGCAGGAAGACCCCGAGGCGGGCTCCGCTGACGAGCGGCGAGCCGCTGTCCGCGGCGCCGTAGCAGGCGGAGCAGGCGAAAGCGGGAGCGGCGCCAGCAATCCCGAGGAGGAGAGCTGCGGCGCCCGCCACGCGGGCTGGCATGGATCGCATCGAGCACCTCATCGCTGCCTCCTCGCGAAGCGCAGGAACCAGGCTTCGTAGAAAATCAGTGCCAGGCCGACGGCGAAGGCGCCGAAGCCGGCGAGGAAGCGCGGCGCTCCCGAGAGCCCGGAACGGCTCAGGACCCAGGCGCCGACGAGGAACGACAGAGCGACCGCGCAGGCGATGAAGACGAGGTGAAACTTCTTGAGGTCCATAAATGCAACCAGCTGCGATCAGTTGTGAATCAAATCGAAGTGCGACCCCAGCGGCAGCAGCAACACCGCGATGAAGCAGGAGACGGTGAGCCCGAGCACCCAGTAGATCAGCTTCCGTTCGGAGATCAGGTGCATGAAATAGCTCGCGACGAGCCCACCCTTGATCGTGGCCACGGCCAGGGCGATCGTGACGGCCACGGGGATCGGCAGGTGGAGCCGCGAAATCGCCACCGTGATGAAGGTGAGAGCCATCAAGGTGACGAAGACGACGATGTACGTTCTGACTTGACGGTCGATGTCGGCGTGATTGGCGTGGTCACCCATGGCGCAGGCTCCTGAAGACCTCTAGAGCAGGTAGAGAACCGGGAAGAGGAAGATCCAGACCAGATCGACGAAGTGCCAGAAGAGGCCCGAGTTCTCCACCCGGTTGGTGAAGTGCTCGGGATCGGTCTTCCAGAGCTTGGCGCCCGGTCCCCAGAGGTAGGCGTTGATCGCCATGCCTCCGATGACGTGCAGCCCGTGGAGACCGGTGAGCGTGAAATAGATCGCCAGGAAGGTGTTCTTGCTCGGCAAGAGGCCGTGGTGGAACTTGGCCGAGTACTCGAAGAACTTGATGGTCAGGAACACGAACCCGGCCAGGATCGTCAAGCCCAGGAACAGGCGGAACTTGAGGAAGTCGTTGCGCTTGAGCGACGCCCAGGCCATCACCATCGTGACGCTGGACGAGATCAGCACCACGGTGTTGACCGTGGCGAGCGGTACGTTGAGGATCGAGTCGCCGCGCGGCCACGTCCCGGGCGCGGCGCCGATGCGCATCATCAGATAGCTGGCGAACAAGGCCCCGAAGAGCATGACCTCGGAGGCGAGGAACAGCCAGATGCCGATCTTGCCGTTGTTGAGCCCGGTGTCGGGCCGCTCTGCGACGGTAAAGGGAATCTCCATGGCCTTACTCTCCTCAGCCTGCCTGCTGCGTCGCCGACAGGAACTGCGGCGTGAAGTCCGTGGGGTGTCCCGGCACGCTGTACTCGTAGGGTCCGCGGTACGCCTCGGGTGCGGTGACGAAGTTGCCGTGCGGCGGTGGCGAGGGCGCCGCCCACTCCAGGGTCGTCGCCTCCCAGGGGTTGTCTCCCACCTTCTCGCCGCGCCTGATGCTCATGAAGAAGTTGATGATGAAGGGGATCTGTGCGAGCGCCAGGCCCCACGCCGAGATCGACATGAACACGTTCCAGTGGATGACGCCCTTGGCGAAGTCGTAGGAGGCGCCGCCGTCGTAGAGGCGGCGGGAGACTCCCGCGAAGCCCTGGATGAACATCGGCATGAAGACGCCGTTGATGAACACCAGCGACGGCCAGAAGTGGAGCTTGCCCAGGAATTCGTTCATCTTCCGCCCGGTGGCCTTGGGGAACCAGTAGTAGATCCCGGCGAAGAGCGCGAAGAGAGTGCCCGGCGCCACCACGTAGTGGAAGTGTCCGATCACGTAGTAGGTGTCGTGGAGCGGGATGTCCGCGGCGGAGAGCCCGAGCGGCAGGCCGGTCAGGCCGCCGATGCCGAACATCGGCAGGAAGGCGAGCGCGAAGAGCATCGGCGTGGTGAAGCGGATCGAGCCGCCCCAGAGCGAGAGGAGCAGCGAGGAGAGCAGCACCACCGAGGGGATCGAGATGATCATCGTGGTGGTCTGGAAGAAGGCCGCCATCGTCGTGCCCATGCCGGTGAAGAACATGTGGTGAGCCCAGACGACGAACGACATGAAGCCCAGGAACCACAGCGAGTAGACCATCAGCTTGTAGCCGAAGAGCGGCTTCCGGGTGTTGTTCGCGATCACCTCCGAGACGATCCCGAAGGCCGGCAGGATCAGCACGTAGACTTCCGGGTGGGCGAGGAACCAGAACAGGTGTTGCCAGAGGAGCGGGTTGCCGCCTCCGGTGTAGGGCGCCGCCTGGCCGCTCACCACGAGGCCGCTCGGCATGAAGAAGCTGGAGCCGGCGAGCCGGTCCATGAGCTGCATGACGCCCGCGGCCTCGAGCGGCGGGAAGGCGAGGAGCAGCAGGAACGAGGTGACGAGCTGGGCCCAGACGAAGAACGGCAGGCGGAACCAGGAGAGCCCGGGGGCCCGGAGCTGCACGGTGGTGACGATGAAGTTGATCGAGCCGAGGAGCGAGGAGGTGATGAGGAAGATCATGCCGAAGAGCCACATCGTCTGGCCCTGGCCGGCGATGACCGACAGCGGCGCGTACGAGGTCCAGCCGGACTGAGCGGCGCCACCCGGCACGAAGAAGCTGGCCAGCATCGTCACGCCGCCCAGGAAGTAGGACCAGTAGCTCGCCAGGTTGATCTTCGGGAACGCCATGTCCGGGGCGCCGATCTGGAGCGGCAGCACGAAGTTCCCGAAGCCGCCCACCGCGAGCGGCACCACGCCCATGAACACCATGATGGTGCCGTGCATGGCGCCGAGCTGGTTGTAGAACTCGGGGAGCATCGAGCCTCCCGGCATGCGGTCCTCGCCGAACAGCTTGCCGAGCCACGGCAACGCGCGGCCGGGATAGGCGAGCTGCCAGCGCATCAGCATGACCAGGCAGAAGCCGAAGAAGAGGAACAAGAGACCGGTCACCGCATACTGGATGCCGATGACCTTGTGGTCGGTCGAGAACACGTACTGGCGCCAGAAGCCCAGATGCTCATGCCCGGCGTGCTCGTGCTCGGCTTCGTGAGCGGGCGCGGTTTCGAGTGTGGCCATGGCTCTCCCTGAATCGCTGAGCGTTGTTACACGGTGGCTCGCGCGGTCACTTGGCCGGCGGCGCGAACGAGAAGTTGGCGGTGCCCGGCTTGTTGGCGGCGACGGTCACCTTCGCGGTCTGGACCCCGAGCTTCTCGTGCCAGGCCTCGATCTCATAGGTGCCCGGCGGCAGACCGGAGATCTTGTACTTGCCGTCCTTGGCCGAGACGGAGAAGAAGGGGTTGGTGAAGACGCCGACGTACGCGTTCATCCACGGATGGACGTCGCACTTGACCAGGAACATGCCCTCTTCCTTGGGGAACTTGGTGTCCGCCGTGGTGCGGTTGGCCGGCATCGCCATGTTGAACGGCGTGTTGACCTTGGGCAGGGCGTGCACGTTGTGGAGCAGGCCGTCGGAGTTCCTGAGCTGCAGGGTCTGGCCGACCCGGAGCCCGAGCACGTGCGGGTGGTACTGGCACCCCCGCTGGTCGATCACCGCCGGCTGGGCCGGGACCGGGAAGCTCCCCGCGACGGGGCCCTTGACCCGCACCATGACGTTGGCCATGGCGTTGGCGGGTCCGAGGACCAGCACCTCGCTCGGCGCCGGGGTGGAGTGCTTGGAGGCACAGACCGGGTCGGCGTTCATAGCAATGGGCTTCAGGTTGGGGACTTTCCCGGTATAGGTGATGGTGCCGGTGACGTCGCCGGCGAAAACGGGGCCGGCGGCAAAGACGAGCGAGGCCGCAAGGCCGGCCAGGGCCGAAAGATGCTTGGACATAAGGGAGCTCCTCGTGGACATTCTTGTCAGAGATTCTCGAAGGTGAGCGACTCCGGCAGGCGCGGGTCGCGCAGCGGGACCAGCGCCTGGCGCCGCAGCGCGCCGCCGAAGGCCGCCAGAAACACGCCACAGCAGCCGATCAGGGCGGTCGCGTCGAGCAAGCTGGGAGCCATTCCGGCAGGGTGCAGAGCGGGCATCACCAGCCAGTATAGATCAAGCAGGTGCATGGCCAGCAACCACAGCGACACCGCCGCGAGGGGCGCGGCGTTCCTCTTGACGCTCCGCGGCAGGAGGAAGAAGAACGGCACCACGAAATGGCCGAGGGCGAGAGCGGCGCTGGCGATCCGCCAGGAGCCGGCGGAGCGCAGGGCAAAGAAAACGGTCTCCTCCGGCAGATTGGCATACCAGATGAGCAGGTACTGGGAAAACGCCATGTAGGTCCAGAAGATGACGAACGTCAACAGCAGCTTGCCGACGTCGTGCTGGTGCTCGGCGCTCAACACCTCGGTCAGCAGACCGGCGCGCCGCGCCGCGATCATCGCCAGCGACAGGAAGGCGAAGAAGGCCATCGCCGAGCCGGCGAAGAAGTAGACGCCGAAGATCGTCGAGTACCACTCCGGCTCGAGCGACATCAGCCAGTCGAAAGCGAAAAAGGTCACGGTGAGAGCGAACAGGATCAGCCCCGGAGAGCTCGCCCGCCGCATCCGCCGGGTGAGCTCGTGGTCGCCGGTTTCGTCCTGGAGCCGCGACAGCCGGCTGAACCAGACCGCCATGGCGGACCAGATGGCGAAGTAGACCACGTTGCGGATCACGAAGAACGTCACGTTGAGGTACGGCCGCTTGTGGAGGAGCAGGGCGTTCTGTGCCGCGTCGGCGTGGCTCCAGTCGAAGAGGTCGCCCATGCCGAAGAGGAGGAGAGGCAGGAAGGGGAGCGCCAGGAAGGGCAGAGTCCCCATGACGTGCTCGGCGATCCGCCGCAACACCACGCTCCAGCCCGCCTGCGTGGAATGATGGATGAGCACGAAGAAGAGCCCGCCCAGGGCGATGCTCAGGACGAAGAGCGATCCGACCAGCCAGGAGTGCCAGAGCTGGCGCCGGTTTGCCTCGCTCATGAAGCCGAACGCCAGGCTGCCGCCGAGGCCCACCACCGCCAGCACGAGTCCGAGCATCGGCAAGCGACGCCATGAATGCTCGGGCGGGAGCCACAGCGACCCGGAGCGCAGGGCGGCCGGCCGGGAGGGTGAGGAGTGCGACCCGGGGTCGTTCATTCAGGAAGCTCCGTGCCGCTCGCCACCAGCTCGACCTCTCGGGCGCCCAGCCGGCGCAGCAGGTCGACGGTGCGGTCGCGGTCGAACCGGGGATCCCAGGACTCGATCGAGATGAAGAAGCCGTCGTCGCTCGCCCGCTCGAACCTCGTCGAGGAAAAGAGCGGGTGATGCAGCGTGGGCAGCTGGTTCATGGCGAACATCCCGAGCACGGCGCCGAAGGCGCCGCCCAGCACGCTGAGCTCGAAGGTGATGGGGATGAAGGCCGGCCAGCTGAAGAAGGGCTTGCCGCTGATCACCAGCGGATAGGCGATGGTGCTCACCCAGCCCTGGAGGCTCATGCCGGCTATGGCGCCGCCGAGCGCCGCCACCAGAACCACCCACGGCAGGCGCGAGGCCTTGAGGCCCATGGCGCGCTCGAGCCCATGGACGGGGAACGGGGCGTGCGCGTCCCAACGGGTGTAGCCGGCGTCGCGCACACCCTCGCAGGCGTGGTAGAGCTCGGCCGGGTTCGCGAACTCGGCGAGAGCGCCGAAGAGAGCGCCGGGCGGCAGGCTGGGGCGCAGGATTCCCAAACGTGCCATCAGGCGGCTCCTCCACTGGCGAGGTCGAGAGACCCGCCGGCGCGGACCGGCGCGTCGTGCTCGATCGCCGGCGCCTCGTGAGGGTGTGCGACCGCCTGCGGCAGCACGGTCTTCACCTCGGCCGTCGCGACGATGGGCAAGAAGCGCACGAAGAGGCAGAACATGGTGAAGAACAGGCCGAAGCTGCCGATCAGGGTCGAGACGTCGAAGAAGGTGGGCTTGAAGTAGAACCAGCTCGACGGCAGGAAGTCGCGGTGGAGCGAGGTGACGATGATCACGAAGCGCTCGAACCACATGCCGACGTTGACGAAGATCGACAGCACGAAGAGCGCGAGCACGGAGGAACGCACCTTCTTGAACCAGAAGAGCTGGGGCAGGAACACGTTGCAGGAGATCATGGTCCAGTAGGCCCAGGCATAGGTTCCGAAAGCACGGTTCTTGAAGGTGAACAGCTCGTAGGCGCTGCCCGAGAACCAGGCGATGAAGAACTCCAGGCTGTAGGCGTACCCCACCATCATGCCGGTGACCAGCATGATCTTGGCCATGTAGTCCAGGTGCTTCATGGTGATGATCTGCTCGAAGCCGAAGGCCTTGCGCATGATCACCATCAGCGTCATCACCATCGCGAAGCCCGAGAAGATGGCCCCGGCGACGAAGTAGGGCGGGAAGATCGTGGTATGCCAGCCGGGGAGCTGGGCGGTCGCGAAGTCCATCGACACGATCGAGTGCACGGAGAGCACCAGGGGCGTCGCCAGGCCGGCGAGGATCAGGTAGGCCTTCTCATAGTGCTGCCAGTGGCGCATCGAGCCACGCCAGCCGAGGGCGAACACCCCGAAGAGCTTCTGCCGCAGGCCCGTCGCGCGGTCGCGGATGGTGGCGAGGTCCGGCACCAGGCCGACGTACCAGAAGAGGAGGGACACGGTGCCGTAGATCGAGACCGCGAAGACGTCCCACATCAGGGGGCTTCTGAACTGCGGCCACATGCCCATCTGGTTCGGGATCGGGAACATCCAGTACGCCACCCACGGCCGGCCGATGTGGATGCCGGGGAAGATCAGCGCGCACATCACGGCGAAGAGGGTCATCGCCTCCGCCGAGCGGTTGATCGAGGTGCGCCACTTCTGGCGGAAGAGGAAGAGGATCGCCGAGATCAGGGTGCCGGCGTGGCCGATGCCCACCCAGAAGACGAAGTTGGTGATGTCGAAGGCCCAGCCGACCGGGTTGTTGAGACCCCAGACGCCGATCCCCTCCCAGAACAGCCAGGCGATGCTCACCCCGAGCAGGCCCAGCATGGCGAGGGAGATGAGGAAGCAGATCCACCAGCCGAGAGTGGGCGGGCGCTCCATGGGCCGCGCCACCGCCTCGGTGATGGCATGGAAGGTCGGCGCGCCGAGGATCAACGTGGGGCGGCGGTCGACCGGATCGGGGTGCTCGGAATTGGCCAGACCGGTCGAACGAACGGTCTGGCCAGGGTAACCTGCGCTCGGGCTGCTCTCGGTTTGCGTTCCGCTCATCCCTTGCTCATCCCCCGTCGTGGGAGTCTGCCAATGCCCTGAGCTCCAGTCCTCCGGCTCCGGGGCGAGATTGTCGACCGGCTCAAGCGGCGGCAATGATGGCACAAGCCGCGTTCCGGTGGCTAGACCCCCGAAAGGGCGTCCCGGGGGTGAGGGCTCCCAGTGACGCCGACCTTATTAGATGCCTCTCAGATCGGGAGAAGTCGCCGCAGATCCCGGGACGGCGCCGTAGATCCAGAGACGGCGCCGTAAAGAACCGGCCGTCAGCGGCGTCTGCCAGCCTGGAGAGCAGGAGGCTCAACGGGAATGGCGCGCCACGAACTCTTTGAGCACGTTGTCCATACGCGACTGCCATCCCTCCCCCGTCGCTTTGAAGAAGGCAACGACCTCGGGGCTGTAGCGCACTGACAAGAGCAGCTTCTTATTCTCTGACTTTGGTCTCCCACGGAGATTTCGCATCGGGACCATGGCAGCGAGCTGAGCATCCGTCAGCGGCTGCGCATCCGGATCTGCCTTTGCCGCGGCGATGATCGCCGCGTCTTCTTCGGGTGTGGGCGGCACGATCGCCGGCTGCTTAGATACTTTCTTGGAAGCTCTCGACATAGTGCTTCACCTCACGGCGTTCAGCTCGGCGGAGGCTGATGATCCTTCGTGTATTGCCACGGTCAACAAAGGCTACGTAGTACAGCATGTCTGTCTCAGGCGCGAGAGCGATCATCCGCAATTCATCGTAATCAAACCGCTCGTCCAGCCACACAAGCGCGGCGTCCCAATCAAGCTTTCTCGCCAACGCCAAAGACACACCGTGTTTGGCTACGTTGGGCCTCGTCTTTAGCGGGGTCAAACTCAACCCGCATGATTTACTGTAGCTACGGTAAGTGCGATCGTCAAGCCGAGCTCCCTTTTCCTCACCCTCCGATGATACAACTTCTTTCCACGGATGCCGGGAAGCATCGGCTTCCAGGAAAGATTGTGGCTGGCGATGCGGCGCGGGTGGGTGTAGTGGAATCGACCGCAGGCCAGGAGGGCCAAGGAGCAGCAGGGCTGGCTCTCCCCACGGTCCGACCCCACGTCCTCACCCTCCGGGGTGGGGCGCTCCACCCCGCCGGGACGGTCTCCGGCCGGAACCCGGGTGCCATAATCGATTCGCCGGTCCTCGAAGGAGGTTCCCGATGAACAGCAACAGACGATTGTGGCTCCTGGCGCTCGGTTGCGCGCTCTTCGCGGCCGTGGGGTGTGGCGGTGGCGGGAAGGGTGCCGCACCGGAGAACCCCGAGCCCTCCTCCCCTGCCGCGTCGGCTCCGTCGGCGTCGGCCCCCGCGGTCGCCAACGCCGGCTCGATCCGCGGCACGATCACCTTCACCGGCCAGGATCTCGATGCGGCGATCACCATGAATGCCGATCCTGCGTGCGCCCGGCTCCACCCGAAAGCGGCCGTCGACGACGCAGTGGCCACCCAGGACGGCAAGCTGGCCAACGTCTTCGTCTATGTGAAGAGCGGCCTGGAGGGAAAGAGCTTCCCGGTGCCGGCCGAGGCCAAGATCGTCGACCAGCAGGGTTGCATCTACCAGCCGCGGGTGGTCGGCCTGCAGGTGGGGCAGACGCTCGAGGTCAGAAACGGTGACGTCACGCCCCACAATGTCCATGCCATGGCGGCGGCGAACACCGAGTTCAACGAGCCGCAGCCGAGGCTGGGCATGGTGCTCGAAAAGAAGTTCGAGCAGCCGGAGGTGATGGTCTCGCTCAAGTGCGACCTCCACCCCTGGATGAAGGCCTACGTCGGAGTCGTGCCAAACCCCTATTACGCGGTGACGGGCGACAACGGCGTCTTCGCGATCGGCAACCTGCCGCCGGGCACCTACACGATCGAGGCCTGGCACGAGAAGCTCGGCACCCAGGAGAAGCAGGTGACGGTGGCGCCCAACGGGACGGCCACCGTGACGTTCGACTTCAAGGGCTGACTGCCGGCCGCTCGAAAGGCAGGTCCAGGTGGTAGCGGGCCCGCTTGAGAAAGGAGACCAGACGGGTCGCGAGGTCGAGCCCGGCGGTCTCGGTGTCGACCGCCTGCTTCCAGAAGGCGAGGGCGGCGGCGGCCTCCCGGTGGATCTGCCGGGACGAGAAGAACGGCACCATCTCGGCGGCGAGCTGCTTCATCTCCTGAGTCCGCCCCTGGAGGGCGTAAAGGGTCGAGAGCTCGAGGGAGACGATGACCGCCTCATAGGGGGCGTTCTCAGCCAGGAATCCCGCTCGCGCCTTGCCGAGCAGCGTCTCGGCCTCCTCGTCCTGCCGGAGACCGAGAGCGATCTTCCCGGCCAGCCATTCGCTGCGGTGCCCAACCGACTCCGGAAAGCGGTCGTAGAGCGGCCGAACGCGGGAAAGGAGGCGGCGCGCTTCGAGATGCCGGCCGGCATCGACGAGGCCGTCGATCAGGTTGTGCCAGGCGCAGAGGAGGAGGTCCGGTTCCTGGGAAGAGTCGATCAGCTCGATCGCCTTGTAAAGAAGTGGGATGCCCTTCTCAGGATATCCGGCGTAGGTGAGCACGATCTCCATGCCCAGCAGGGCTCGGCCGGCCCGGTGGCGGTCGCCCGCCGCCTCGAAAAGGCCGAAGGCACGCCGCAACAGGCGGAGCGCGTCGGCAAAGCGGCGCTGGGAGCGGCGCAGGGAAGCCTCAAGGTCGAGCAGGAGGGCGTACTCGATCGGCTCCCGGGTTCCGCGCCGCAGATGGCGGAAGGCGGTCGCGAAAGCACGTGTGCCTTCGGCCAGATCGGCGCGGAGCCGGTGGACGTTCCCGATGTACCCCCAGGCACGGGCGCGCAGGTCTTCGATGGCAGCAGCGCCATAGAAGGTGGCATCCAGCCGTTCCGCGACCAGGAGAGCGAGCCGTGCCAGGTGCTCGGCCCGGTCAGGGTTCGCGAAGCGCTGCCCCCAGCTCTGGGCAAGGAGACGTTCGAGCGCTCCCCAAGTAAAGTAGCGAACGTTGTTGCGGAGGATCAGCTCTTGCCGTTCCGGAGGGTGGCCCAGGAGCTCGGCCACCAAGCCGACGGCCTCGGAACGCTCTCGCTGGAAGATCGCCTCCCAGCCTTTCAGGCGCTGCTCAGCGCGCAATAGAGCCGCATCGTACTCTCCAACCGAGGAACGCTCGTCGGTTTCGCTGAGCAGATTCCGTAAAGAGGAGCCCTCACGGGGACCAGTTTCCATCGCCATCCCTCCAGTAAGTATACCCGGCGTACCATCCCAGTGCTGCCGGTCGGATCATCCGATGCGGCTGGACAGAGAAGCCGCATCTACAAAATAAAAGTTCCTCAGACCCCCCAAAACGTGACAAGGGAGGGACAAATGGGCGCCGAATGCAGCCCGGCGCCCTGATCAGGAGTGCCTCCCCGGTCTACTGGAAGACGCAATGTCCTCCATTGGGGTCGATGTGACAGCCATCCAGCCAGAGGGCGGTGAGGCCACCCTCCCCTCCCACGAGCGAGTCGATCCAGCCGAGGAACCTGTTCCAGACCCCGTCCAGAAGCCCAGTTCCGCTCGGGGCGGCAGCCATCTCCGGGTCGAGCGGCAAGGCGAAGGCCGCTCCGGCTGTGCATAGGGCGAGGACGAGGACGAGGACGAGGAACGAACCGACTTTCCGGTACATGAGAGTTCTCTCCCTCCAGGGCGGAGAACAGACGGCCTCCATGGCCGTCGATCTTCCGCCCTATCACAAGAGTGACAAATCTTCTCCCGACCGTGAATAGGTCAAATCAGACGGAGGAGCCTGGAGAAATTCTGTCATGAGGCCACACGATCTTTGGGCGGCTTGCCTCTCACCCTGACATCAAAAGATCCATCCTTTTGCAATTTCGATAAATTAATCCTGGCGAGTGGGTCAACAGGAGGAAGTCTGACAGCACAGGACCCTCCCATTCGGATCGATGTGACAGCCCTCCATTCTCTGGGTGAAAAGGCCATCCCCTCCTCCCACGATCCCGCCGATCCAGTCGAGGAGCCGGTCCCAGACTCCTCCCACCAGGCTCACGTCCGCAGGCGACTCCGCCAGCTTCGAGTCGAACGGCACGGCGTGCGCCGCTCCGGTGGCGCATAAGACGAGGACGAGGACGATGGCGAGCGCAATCTTCCGAGACATTAGGTTCTCCTTCGAGACGGAGGAAAACAGGCGGCCTTCATGGCCACATAGACCCGTCTCTATAAGTTAAGGTGATGAACCTGGCCCGGGAGAGGTCAAACCAGTCGACGGCCGCGGAGGAACTCTTCCATCAAGGCCCAGAGACGGTCTTTGCGGTCGGTCAGGCGGTGGTCGCCGTCGGCGAAGAGGTGGAGCTCGACGTCCTCGCCGGCACAGCGGGTGGCGAAGTCGACGACGCTCCGCCACGGCACCGAGGCGTCCTTCTTGCCCTGGAGGAGGAGGGTGGGGGTGCGGTAGCGCGGGAGGAGGTCGTCGAGCGGATACGCGCGCAGGTCCTCGATCAGACCCCAACCGAGATCGGAGGTGACGAATTCGTTCTGGAAGGGGATGGTGCCGGTTTCCTCCCAGAGGCGGGCGCGCTCCGGACCGGCCCAGGCGAGGAGCCCTTTTTCGAGCTCCAGGGCCGGAGCGATGTGCAGCCCGGCGACGACGTCCTCGGGGTGGAGGGCCGAATACCAGAGCGCCGTGCCGCCGCCCATGGAGGAGCCGAGGAGGCAGAGCCGCTCGTGGCCGCGCCCGCGCAGCCAGTCGTGGACGCGCGCCACGTCGTCGAGGTTGCGGGTGAGGGTGAGGTCGCGCAGGGAGCCGCCGGACGCGCCGTGCCCCTGGAAGTCGAAGGAGCAGAAGGGGAAGCCGGCCTCGACGGCCCGGCGGCGGAAGTGCTCGGCCTTCTCGCCGGACTGGTCGGAGCCGAAGCCATGAAGATAAAGGAAGGAGAAGGGCGCCGGCCCGGGCTCCGGCGGAGCGTCGTAGCGCACGGCGAGGTGCGAGACCTCGCGGCCGCCGGAGAGGACGGGAAGGTGTTCCATGTCGCGCCGCAAGTATATCGAGGAGGATACCCAGGAGGTGCCGCATCGCGGCGCGTGCATTCTCTCGTCCGTCGGGTTAGACTTCCCGGCTGGAGCCGGCCTGCCAGGTGCTCCGCAGCAATCTCATGACCGAGTTTCCCAACCGCGGCCCGCAGACGGCGTCCCTCGAAGTCCCCCGCACATCGGTGCGCCTCGCCGACCTCGCGGAGATGACCAAGCCGGGCATCACTCTCATGGTGGTGCTCACGGCGGGGCTGGGTTTCCTGCTCGCCGGCGGCGAGACCTTCTCCTTCGCCCTGCTCGTCTACACCCTGCTCGGCACCGGTCTGGTCTCGGGCGGCGCTTCGGTGCTCAACCACGTGCTCGAGCGGGAGACCGACGCCCTGATGCAGCGGACCGCGAACCGGCCGCTCCCCACCGGCCGGATCGATCCCGATGCGGCTCTGCTCTTCGGTGTGGCCGTCGGCGTCGCCGGCCTGCTGGAGCTCTACTTCGCGGTCAATCCGCTGACGGCCCTCCTCGGTGCGGCGGCGCTCACCGGCTACGTCTTCGTCTACACGCCGCTCAAGCGGGTGAGCTCGCTCGCCACGATCATCGGCGCCGTGCCCGGCGCGATCCCGCCGATGATGGGGTGGAGCGCCGTGCGCAACGAGCTCGACCTCGCGGCCTGGGGGCTGTTCGGCCTCCTGTTCTTCTGGCAGATGCCCCACTTCCTGGCCATCGCCTGGCTCTGCCGCGAGGACTACGCCCGGGGCGGCTTCCCGCTGCTCACCGTGACCGATCCGGACGGGACCCGCACGGCGCGCCAGGCGGTGCTCTGGGGCGCGGCGCTCGTCCCGGTGAGCCTGCTCCCCTCGGTCTTCGGCTTGATGGGGGGCATCTATTTCACCGGAGCGCTCATCCTCGGTCTGGTCTATCTGGGCTTCGGGATCGCCTTCGCCCGCTCCCGCTCCACGCCCGGCGCCCGGTGGCTGATGCTCGCCTCCATCCTCTATTTTCCGGCCGTGCTTCTGGTGATGCTCCTCGACCGGGTGGTCTCGTAGGCGTGACCGCGGACCCTGCGAGCACGCTCCCGGCCATTGAGGCGAGGGGGATCGAGTACACCTATCCCGTCCGCCGCTCCCGCCGCGGCCGGCGTGAGGAGCCGGCCGTGGGTCCCGGCAAGGCCCTGGCCGGTCTCGACTTCCAGGTCGCGCCGGGCGAGATCTACGGCTTTCTCGGACCGAACGGCGGCGGCAAGACGACCCTGTTCCGCATCCTGGCCACCCTGGCGCCCGCGGAGCGCGGCACGATCCAGGTCTTCGGGGTCGACCTGCGGCGGCAGGCGCGGGAGGTCCGCCGGCACCTCGGCGTGGTGTTCCAGAACCCGAGCCTCGACCTGCAGCTCACGGTGGCGGAGAACCTCACCCACCAGGGCCAGCTCTATGGCCTGACCGGCCGCGACCTCGCGGCGCGGATCGAGCGCCAGATGGCGCGCTTCCGGCTCGCCGACCGGCGCGATCAACGGGCGCGGGAGCTGTCGGGCGGGTTGCGCCGGCGTGCCGAGATCGCCAAGGCGCTCCTCCACGAGCCGCGGCTCCTGCTTCTCGACGAGCCGAGCACCGGGCTCGACCCGGCGGCGCGGCGCGACCTCTGGGACACGCTCGAAGAGCTCCAGCAGGGTGGCGTGACCGTCCTCCTGACCACCCATTTCATGGAAGAGGGGGACCGCTGCGACCGGCTGGCCCTGATCGACCAGGGCAGGCTGGTGGCCGAGGGAGCGCCGGCGGTCCTCAAGGAGGAGATCGGCGGCGACGTGGTCACCCTGACCGGACCCGATCCGGCTGCGCTGGCACGGGACCTGGCCGCGCGGTTCCCCGAGCTGAAGCCGGAGGTGCGCGACGGCGCGGTCCGTCTCGAAAGGGAGCGCGCGCACGAGTGGGTCGCCCGGCTGGTCGAGGCCCTCCCCGGAAGGATCGACGCCCTGACCGTGGCCCGGCCGACGCTGGAGGACGTCTTCCTCCATCGCACCGGGCATCAGCTCTACAGCGGGCTGTACGGGGGGGAGGCCACCCCATGATCGCGGTGTGGAGCCTCTGGCGGCGCGAGCTGGTGCGCTTCTTCCGGCAGCCGAGCCGGGTGGCGGGCGCGGCCGGATCGCCGCTCCTCTTCTGGCTGTTCATCGGCAGCGGCCTGTCCGGCTCGTTCCACCCTCCCGGCTCTGCGGCGATCGGCTATCTGGAGTACTTCTTCCCCGGCACGGTGACCCTGGTGGTGCTCTTCGCGGCCATCTTCTCGACGATCTCGGTCATCGAGGACCGCCGGGAGGGGTTCCTGCAGGGAGTGCTCGCGGCGCCCGTGCCGCGCGCGGCCATCGCAGCCGGCAAGGTGTTCGGCGGCGCGACGCTCGCCTGGATTCAAGGGGCCGCGTTCCTGCTGCTGGCGCCTTTCGCCGGCATTCATCTAGATATACCGTCCGTCCTCGCCGCCGCGGGCGTCCTGGCGCTCCTCTCTCTGGCGCTGACCGCGATCGGCTTCGCGTGCGCCTGGTCGGTCGACTCGGTGCAGGGGTTCCACGCGGTGATGAACCTGCTCCTCGTCCCCCTCTGGCTGCTCTCGGGAGCGGTCTTCCCGCTCACGGGCGCTCCGGTCTGGCTCTCGGCGCTGATGCGGATCGATCCGCTGACCTATGGAGTGGCGTCCCTGCGCTGGACCTTCTACGGCTCGGCGGCGCAGCTGGGCGAGGGGATCCCCGGGCCGGTGGCCGCGCTGGCGATCCTGATCGCTCTCGGGCTCCTCGCCTTCGCCGCGGACCTCTGGGTGATGCGCCGGGGTCGTGTGGAGTGACCGAATGAGCCTCCGGCGCGGCCTGCTCTGGGGAGTCCTCGTCGCCGCCCTGCTCGCCGTAGCCGGCGCGGCGGTCTGGCAGATGCTGCACCGCCCGGAGCCGCCGCCGGTCCTGGGGAGCGTCCCGGACTTCACGCTGACGAACCGCGACGGCAAGACCGTCCGCCGGGCCGATCTGGCGGGCGCGCCCTGGATCGCCGACTTCATCTTCACCCGCTGCGGCGCCTCCTGCCCCCTGATGTCGCTGCGCATGGCGCGTCTGGAGAAAGAGCTGCCGCGGGACCTGGGAGCGCGCTTCGTCTCGTTCTCGGTCGATCCCGAGTACGACACGCCCAAGGTCCTCCAGGAGTACGCCGAGTCGTTCGGAGCCCCCGGCCGCTGGCTGTTCCTGACCGGCGACAAGCAGGCGATCCACCGCCTCTCCCGGGACGGCTTCAAGCTGCCGGTGGACGACAAGTCTCCGGTCAGCGAGGACGAGCCGATCCTCCACAGCACCCGCTTCGTGCTGGTCGACGGCGAGAGCCGCATCCGCGGCTACTACGACGGCTTCGACGAGGAGTCGGTCAAGCGGCTGATGCGGGATGTGGAGGCGCTGGCGCGGTAGCTACCCCGCCACGCGCCGCACCATTTCCGCGATCACCCCCGGCTCCACCTCCTCGAGCTCGTACCGCACGTTGGCGATCGGCTTGCTGACGCGGAGGATCCGCTTCAGATCGATCGGCGTGCCCTCGACGACCACGTCGGCCGGGACCGCCTCGATGGTCGCCTCGAGCTCGCGGATCTGCTTCTCGCCGTAGCCCATGGCCGGCAGGATCTGCCGCGCGTTGGGATACTTCTCATAGGTCTCGCGGATCGAGCCCACGGCGTAGGGGACCGGGTCCACGATCTCGGCGGCCCCGGCATCTTTGGCGGCGAACCAGCCGGCTCCGTAGGTCATGCCGCCGTGCGTGAGCGTCGGGCCGTCCTCGATCACCAGGGCCCGCTTGCCGCGGATCAGCTCGGGATGGTCGACCTTCACCATCGACCGGCACTGGATCACCCGCGCCCGTGGGTTGAAGCGGCGGCAGTTTTCGAGGACAGCCTCGACCTTCGCCGGGTCCGCCGTGTTCACCTTGTTGACGATCAGCAGGTCGGCCATCCGGAGGTTCGTCTCGCCGGGGTAGTAGGAGAGCTCGTGCCCCGGCCGGTGCGGATCGACCAGGGTGATGTGGAGGTCCGGCTGGTAGAACGGCGTGTCGTTGTTGCCGCCGTCCCAGAGGACGACCTCGGCCTCCTGCTCCGCCTGGCGCAGGATCTTCTCGTAGTCCACTCCGGCATAGACCACGAAGCCGTTGTCGATGTGCGGCTCGTACTCCTCGCGCTCCTCGATGGTGGTCTCGTGGAGGTCCAGGTCCGCGTAGGTGGCGAAGCGCTGGACGGCCTGTTTCGCCAGGTCGCCGTAGGGCATGGGGTGGCGCACGGCGACGACCTTCTTGCCGAGCTCGCGCAGGATGGCCGAGATGTAGCGGGTGGTCTGCGACTTGCCGACGCCGGTGCGGACGGCGGTGATGGCGATGACCGGGCGGCTCGAGCGCACCATCGTCCGGGTCGCCGAGCAGATGCCGAAGTGGGCGCCCCAGGCCACCACCTGACTCCCCTTGTGCATGAGGTCGAGATGCGAGACGTCGGAGTAGGAGAACCAGACCTCGTCGACGGCGTGCTGGCGGACGATCGCTTCGAGCTCCTCCTCGGCGCGGATGGGGACGCCCTGGGGGTAGAGCTCCCCGGCCAGGACCGGCGGGTAGGTGCGCCCTTCGATGTCGGGGATCTGCGCGGCGGTGAAGGCCACCACCTCGTACTCCGGGTTGTCGCGGAACAGCAGGTTGAAGTTGTGGAAGTCGCGCCCCGCCGCCCCCATGATGACCACTTTCCTCCGGCCCATGTTCGGTCTCCTCTCGGAAGTCCTGCCCCAACGCAGCCTGGACTATATGAGAGCCGGCCCTGTCCGTGCGCCCCCTCGCGGGGGTGGGGAGACTAGAATCGGTCCGCCATGCTTCACATCAAGGATCTTCCTCTTCTCAACGCGACGCTCAACAGCCTCGCCACGGTCCTGCTGATCACGGCGTGGGTGTTCATCAAGCAGCGGCGGCTGGTGGCTCATCGCAATCTGATGATCGCCGCTCTCGTCTGCTCGACCCTGTTCCTGACCTCGTACCTGATCTACCACTCCCAGGTCGGCTCGGTCCACTTCCCAGGGACGGGCCTGGCGCGGACCGTCTACTTCACGATCCTCATCACCCACACCGTGCTCGCCGCGACGGTCCCCTTTCTCGTCGGGGTCACGGTCTGGCGCGCGTCGCGGCGGCGGTGGGACCGCCATGTGCCGATCGCCCGCGTCACCCTGCCGATCTGGCTCTATGTCTCGGTCACCGGCGTCGTCGTCTACTGGATGCTCTATCAGATGACCTGGTGAGGTGGTACCCTGCTCCCATGCGCGGTCTCGCCACCTCGCTCCTCCTCGGGTTGACTCTGGCTGGCTTCGCGCCGGCTCCCGCCTCGGCGATGTCGGGTGACGAGGCGATCGGCGCGGCCGAGCGCTGGCTCGATCTCGTCGACCGCGAGAGATATCGCCTGAGCTGGGAGGCCGCCGGGCACGTGCTCAAGGATGAGGTGAGCAAGGAGGAGTGGGTGCAGACCGTGGGCGCCACCCGGCTCCACCGCGGCATCGTCCTCGCCCGCAGGCTCGCCGAGAGCGAGACCACCGAAGCCGTCGCCGGTCTGCCGCCCGGAGAGTACGTCCTGGTGTCGTTCGAGACCGCCTTCCGGGAGACCGGCGACTCCGTCGAGTCGCTGATCCTGGCGCACGAGGGGGAGGGTTGGAAGGTGGTCGCCTACTTCGTTCGATCGTCCCCTTGAGCCTCGACGTCCGTCCCCCCGGGAGGACGCGGCCGGCGGGCTCCTCTCTCTCCTGGTTGCAGGTGCGCCACTTGCATGTGCTAGGCTCCCCAGGCCTCCGGGACCCCGGCAGGCCAGGTTGGATGATTCTCCCGGAAATGTACCGTGAGAAGTTTTCGTGGCGCTCCGCCGGCGGTCCTGCCGGCCGAGGCCGATCGGGAAACGTGATCTGCACAAGGAGAGAAACGATGAGAACCAGGACCACGAGACCGCTCTTCGTCGCCCTGGCCCTCGCTCTGGCCCTGGCCGGCCAGGCGGCGGCCCAGGCCCGAGAGGAGATCGCGGTGACCGGTGCCCGGGAGTGGCTGGCGCTGGCCGATTCCGGCCAGTTCGGCGCGACCTGGGACCAGGCCGGTCAACTCTTCCAGAAGTCCACCCCGCGCGAGAAGTGGGAGGCCTCTCTGTCCGCTGCCCGGAAGTCCTACGGGAACCTGGAGCGGCGCAATCTCAAGACCGTCGTGGTGACCGAGAACCTGCCGGGCGCGCCTCAGGGCAAGTATGTGGTGACCACCTTCGAGACCAAGTTCGCCCAGGCGCCGGCGGCCACGATCGAGGTGATCACCTCGTACCTCGAGGCGAGCGATCAGTGGAAGGTGGTCGGCTACAACGTCAAGCCGGTCGATGCGACCGGGCAGGCCGGACAGCCCGCCCCGCAACAGCAGCAACAGCAGCAGCAGACCGAGCAGAAGCCTCCTCAGGGCAACTGAGGCTGTCCTTCACCCCCGGCCCCTCTCCCGCGAACGGGAGAGGGGCGAATGGCTTTTTTCTGCGCGGGTGCGGTCAATCCAGCCGCGGATAGGCGAGCACTGTCAGGAAGGGCATGAGGTCGCGGCTCAGCACGAGCTCGTCGAGGAGCTCCGCGGCGTCGCGCAGCCGCCCCTTGCCCTCGCCTCCGAGCTTCTCCATTTCCTGCGCCCGGATCTGCTGATAGAGCTCCGGCCCGAAGGTGCGGCCGTCGGCGAGCCGGGTCCCGTTGTGCAGCCACTGCCAGAGCTGCGTCCGGGAGATCTCCGCGGTCGCCGTGTCCTCCATCAGGTTGTCGATCGCGGCGGCGCCCGTCCCCTGCAGCCAGGCGTCGATGTACTGCAAGGCGATGTTGATGTTGGAGCGCACCCCCTCCTCGGTCACCTGGCCGCCCTCGACACGGAAATCGAGCAGATCGCCGGCGGTGGTCTGCACGTCCTCCCGCAGGACGCTCTTCTGGTGCGGCCGGTCCCCCAGGTGCCGGTCGAAGATCTCCTTGGCCACCGGCACCAGGTCGGGATGCGCGACCCAGGTGCCGTCGAAACCGGCGCGGGACTCCCGATCCTTGTCCTCCCGCACCTTGGAGAGCGCCCGCTCGTTGACCTCGGCATCGCGCCGGCTCGGGATGTAAGCGGCCATGCCGCCGATCGCGTGGGCGCCGCGGCGGTGGCAGGTCGCGACCAGCAGCTCCGTGTAGGCGCGCATGAAGGGGACGGTCATGGTGACCTGCGAGCGGTCCGGCAGGACGCCGTGGCCGGAGGGGAACTTGCGGATGATGCTGAAGATGTAGTCCCAGCGTCCGGCGTTCAGCCCCGCCGCGTGCTCGCGCAGCTCCCAGAGGATCTCTTCCATCTCGAACGCCGCGGTGATCGTCTCGATGAGCACCGTGGCGCGGATGGTGCCCCGGGGGATCCCGAGCGCCTGCTGGGCGAGCAGAAAGACCTCGTTCCACAGCCGCGCCTCGTGGTGGCTCTCGAGCTTGGGCAGGTAGAAGTACGGACCGGTGCCGCGCGCCAGGAGCTCTCCGGTGTTGTGGAAGAAGTAGAGGCCGAAGTCGAAGAGGCTGGCCGACATCGGCCGGCCGTCCACCAGCACGTGCCGCTCCTCCAGGTGCCAGCCGCGCGGGCGGACCAGGAGAGTGGCCGTCTTCTCGGCGAGACGGTATTCCTTGCCCTCCGGGCTGGTGAACGAGAGCTGCCGCCGCACGGCGTCGATCAGGTTCGCCTGCCCCTCGATCACGTTGGCCCAGGAGGGGGAGAGGGCGTCCTCGAAATCGGCCATGAAGACGCTCGCCCCGGAGTTGAGCGCGTTGATCATCATCTTGCGCTCGACCGGGCCGGTGATCTCGACCCGGCGGTCCTCCAGGTCGGGCGCCGTAGGGGCCACCCGCCAGCCGGCGTCCTCCCGCACTGCCTGGGTCTCGCGGAGAAACTCAGGGAGCAGCCCCGAGGCGATGTCCTCCAGGCGCCGCTCGCGCTGGAGCAGGAGGTCCTCGCGCGCCTCGGCCACGTGGCGCTGGAGATAGGCGAGGAGCTCCAGGGCGTCGCGGGTGAGGATCTCCTCCTGCCGCGGAACCGTTTTCGGACCGACGACTTCGATCCGGGGTTCGTTCAAGCCGGTGCCTGATTCAAGGTCTGCCATACCCCTCACCTCCCGGCTGGATTGTATCCGAGACCTCACCCCCCGACCCCCTCTCCCATCGCCCCCCCTTCCCCCGGGAGAGGGGGCGCCACCGCCCAACAACACTGCCACCCTACCGGCGCAGGCTTCTCGCGTAGAATCCAACAGTGAGGATCGAGGGGATCATCTGGATTGAAGACATCGTCGACAAGCTTTGGCGCAAGCACCGGGTGGCCGAAGTCGAGGTTGAGGAAGTTCTCCAGAATCGCCCCCGTTTCCGGTTTGTCGAGAAGGGGCATCGGGCCGGCGAGGATGTATATGCCGCGCTGGGGAGAACAGATGCCGGCAGGCTACTCATCGTCTTCTTCATCTACAAGGAAGACGCTCACGCCTTGATTGTGTCCGCACGAGAGATGACATCCACGGAGCGGGAGAGATATGAGCGCAAATAAGTCCAGCCTGTCGGGGGGGCGCTCCTACGAGGAGATCGGCGCCTACTGGGACGACCACGATCTGGGCGAGGCCTGGGACAGCACAGAGCCGGCGGAGTTCGAGGTCGATCTGAAGAGCGTCAGGCACTACTACCCGGTCGAACGGGCGCTCTCCGACAGAGTCACCCGGATCGCTCGCGAACAGGGCGTCAGCCCCGAGACGCTGGTCAATCTCTGGATCCAGGAGAAGGTCGGCTCGTCGGGCTCCTGACGCCTATCGGCGTATGAGTTCAGCGGCAATACCCGGGCGAATGCCCGGGTATTTGTCCGCTGCAACGAGGGGTTAGGCGGCGCGCCAAGACTGCCAGGCACATCCCTATTTGCATCACTCGAAGAATTCCCGACCATCAATCCGAGCCCGGGAGCGGATTTCAGGAAGCGTCCACGCATGGTCGAAGCCGAGGTTTTCGTCGATCGCGACACCGCCAAACTTGGAGAGAAGCAGGTCAGCGAGCCACTGAACCTCGGTGGTCCCAGGATGACTGTAAGGGACCTCAGCGAAGACGCAGGTGGAGGGAGGGCTACCGAGTTGCTCTAGAAGGAGCTCAAACTCTTCCTCGGAGACGCTTCGAACCGCGTCGCCGTTGGAGGAAACTTGAAGGTTCTGGATGACCGGATTGTCGGAGTTCGGAAAGACGAATGCGCTGCCTGTGCCATCAGACTCCTCACCAAAGCCGGACTCGCGCAGCAGGTCCTCGACCTCTGGTGTCGACCCGGAGATAAGGTAGAAGAGAACTACTTTCGGCACGGCGCTCCAGTTGCCACGTTGGTTGCCGCGACGCCTACCCCCGGAACAGCGGCGGCTGGATCTCGTCGACGGCCGGCTCCGGCTCGGCGAAGGGGGGTGCGGGCTCGCCGCCGTTCATCTCGGGCTCGTGGGCCTCGTCGGCGTGCGGGTCGATCTCGTGGACGGGCTCCTCCCGCTCCACGATGGGCGGGAGATAGACGTAGCGCCCCAGGCCGCGGTGGAACTGAATGCCGGGGGTGGCGTCGCGCAAGGCGCGGAGCTGGTTCAGCTTGGAGTCGAGGTCGTCCACGAAGTGGAGGACCAGCGCCTCCGGGGTCATCGGCTCGACCGGCGAGGCGAACTCCTTCTTCCCCTGATGCGAGAGGACCAGGTGCTCGAGGAGGAGCTGGAGGTCCTCGGGAAAGCCCTCGATGGCCCGGCAGCGGTCGCGCAGCAGGTCGCGGCCGATCACCACGTGGCCGATCAGTCGCCCCTCCAGCGTGTAGTCGTTGGCCGGCATGGCTCCGAGCTCGCGCAGCTTGCCGAGGTCGTGGAAGAGGACGCCCAGGATCACCAGGTCGCTGTCGACGTCGCGGTAGTGGCCGCAGATCCGCACCGCCAGCTCGGCCATCGAGACCACGTGCTCCAGGAGGCCGCCGCGGTAGGCGTGGTGCATCGACTTGGCCGCCGGGTGCTCGCGCAGCTCGGCGCCGTGGATCTCCAGGGTCTCGCGGGCCAGGCGGCGGAGGACCGGACGCTCCACCTCCTCCTCCAGGAGCCCGGTCAGTCGCCGCCAGAGATCGCCGATGTCCTCGCGGGTGGACGGTATGAGCTTCGACTCGTCGAAGCCATGGCGGCGATCCTCCTCTTTCGCCTCACGGCAATTGTCGATGCTGAGCTGGAGCTGATCGCGGTAGTTCTTGACCGAGCCGCTGAAGGCGATGAAGCGGTGGACATCGAAGTTGCCGTGGATCGCCGGGCTGTCGGCCCAGATCTTGGCGACCATCGAGCCGCTGGCGTCGGCGATCTCCAGGTCGATATAGCTTTTGCCGTTGCGGTCCTCGCGCTTCTCCTTCTTGGTGAGCAGGGCGAAGCCCTGGACGAGGTCGCCGCTCTCCCACTCGCGGATCGGTTTGTTGCGTTGGACGGGCATGGCAGAAGACGCATCATACCGCAACCCGAGCCCTCACCCCCGGCCCCTCTCCCACGAGTGGGAGAGGGGTGCAGGTTAGCCGGTCCACGGTATTCGGAGCTTGCGCGAGCTAACCCTCTCCCCTCGCCCGCTTGCGGGAGAGGGGCCGGGGGTGAGGGTCCATGGCACCCGCCATGCAAGGCGCCCCGGCGTGAGATATCGTCCAGCTATGCGCGCGAAGCTGTACCTCCTGCTCGCTCTCCCCCTTCTTCTCCTTCTCGTCCCCGCCCTCCCGGCCGGGGCTCAGCCGTCCTCCGACGACCTCGGCGAAGATCCGGCGCTGTGGCCGGAGGCGCAGCGGTCCTTTTTCCAGGACGGTCCCGGCCTGCTGATGACTGCGGAGCAGCGCACTGAGCTGCGCACCCTGAATGAGGACGCGCGCGAGCGCGCCATCCAGGAATTCCTCGACAAGGACCCGATCCCGGAGACGACGGCCAACGAGCTGACCGAGGGGATCGAGCGGCGGCGGCGGCTCGCCGATTCCGAGATCGCCTCGCCGAGCGACGTGCGCTGGCAGCTCATCTTCCTGAACGGCAAGCCGGCGGAGAAGATGATCATCGACTGCGGGCAGGCGTTCAAACCCCTGGAGGTCTGGACCTACCCCTCGCACGGGGTCGATCCGGCGACCGGCAAGCCGATCGAGCGCAGCCTGGTCGTCTACCGTCCAGGAGCCGGCGAGCCGTTCCGGCTGTGGCTCCCCAGCGACTCCAAGCGGGCGCTCTACATCCCGCAGATGGAGTACTGGCTGATGCAGTGGGAGGAGCTGCGCGGCCGCATCCAGGCCGTGCGCTTCGACATCCAGACCTGCCGCGAGTCGACGCTCAAGATCGACAAGGCGACCGGCGTCCCCGGGCTGACCGGTGCCAAGGCGAGCAAGGGATTCACCGTCCGGCCGATCGACAACTCCTCCTATCTCGAGACGCCGCGCGATCTGGCGGTCTGGGCGCGCGCCGCGGCGGCGACGGACGCTCCGCCGGCACCGCCGCCCGTGGAGGTCCGCTCGTTCCAGCTCGCCTTCCCGGAGCGCGACGGCCAGCGCATCCGGATGCATGCGCAGGTCGAGATCGATCCCCAGGGCCTGCAGCTCGCGCTCTCCGATCCGGACGAGAAGAATGGGACGCAGGTCTACACCCTGGCGGTGCAGGCGGTCCTGGAGCAGAACGGCCGCCCCTTCGACGAGTTCCGGCTGCGCTACCGCGTCCCCGAGCAATACGCCAATCCTCTCGTCCTGGCGATCGACCGCTCGGTGCGGCCCAACGAGCCGTTCGTGCTGCGGCTGCACATCTCCGACGAGCGCGGCGAGGCCGAGACCCGCCTGGCCCAGGGCTTCCAGGCCCCGACGAAGCCGATCCCCGGCGTGGCGCCGGTCAAAGCCGCGGCCGGCGAGCTGGTTCCGGGCGACGTGGTGCACGGCGCCGACGCTCTCGTCCTCCTGCCGCCGCCCGCGGACGTGGTCCTCGGCCTCTGGCGTGCCGAGGCCATCGTCACCGGCGAGCGCATCAAGAAGGTCGTCTTCAAGGTGGACGGCGTCGAGCAGCTCACCCGGACGGCGGCGCCCTTCTCGGCCGAGCTGCGGCTGGCGCGCTTCCCGACCGAGCAGGTGGTGCGCGCCGAAGGGTTCGACGAAAAGGGCGACCTGGTGGCCGCGGACGAGGTGATCATCAACCAGCCGCGGGGCGCGCTCTCCGTCTGGATCACCGATCCGCCCAAGGGGACGAAGGTGACCGGGAACCGGGTGCAGGTGAAAGCCGAGGTGATGATCCCCGACGGCCGGCGTATCGAGACGATGCAGTTCCTGCTCAACGACCAGGTGGCGAGCTCCCTCACCAAGCCGCCCTGGCAGGCCGACCTCACCTTGCCGTCCGACGACGTGGTCTACGTCACCGCGGTGGCGATCCTCGACGACGGGACGCGCGCCGAGGCGGTCCGCTTCCTGCGCTCCCCGCAATACATGGAAGAGGTGGACGTCAACCTGGTCGAGCTGTACGTGACGGTCACCGACCGCAACAACCAGCTGATCACCGGACTGACGCAGAACGACTTCGAGGTCCTGGAGGGGGGACAGCGCCAGGAGATCAGCAAGTTCGAGCTGGTCGAGAACCGGCCGCTCACCATCGGCATGCTGCTCGACACCTCGGGCTCGATGGCGCAGTCGCTGGCGCAGGCGCAGAGCGCGGCGGCCGGGTTCCTGCGGAGCGTCTTGAAGCCGCGCGACAAGGCCTTCGCCGTGAGCTTCTCTTCGCAGACGCGCCTCGACATGCCGCCCACCGACGACGTCGAAGGGCTCGCCCTCGCCCTCTCCGGCCTGCAGGCCGTGGGCGACACCGCGCTCCACGACGCGATCGTCCACAGCCTCTATTACTTCCGCGGGATGACCGGGCAGCGGGCGCTGGTGCTCCTCTCGGACGGCGACGACAACGCGAGCTGGTTCAAGTTCAACGACGCGCTCGACTATGCGCGCCGCAGCGGAGTCGCCATCTACGTCATCGGCTTCAACATCTCGTCGTTCGGCACCCTGCGCGGCAAGCTGGAGCAGCTCGCCAACGAGACCGGCGGCCGGGTGTACTACGCCAACAAGGCCGAGGAGTTCGCCGGCGTCTATACCCAGATCGAGAAGGAGCTGCGCAGCCGCTACCTGCTGGCCTACAACGCGGCGGCGAGCAGCGGGCCGGCCGGCGCGCGCCCGGTCGAGGTGAAGGTCAAGAAGGGCGGCTACAAGACGCGGGTGTCGCGGGGGGTGTACCAGTAGACGGGGAGGTCCGCCATGTTCAAGAAGGTCCTGCTCGCCGTCGCATCCGTCCTCTTTCTCCTTGCCGCCGCCCTCCCGGCCGCCGCGGGGGAGACCGACCCTTTGCTCTGGCCGGATGCGCAGCGGGCGTTCTGGCAGGACGGCCCCGGTTTGCTGCTCGACGAGCAGCAGCGCGCTGCCTTCCTGGTCCTGGATGAAGCCGGCCGCGACGCCTTCATCCGCGACTTCCTGGGCCGTGACAATCTGCGCGAAGCGGTCGCGCGCCGGCAGCGGCTCGCCTCCCAGCAGGTCGAGTCGCCGCTCGACGTGCGCTACCAGCTCCTCTTCCTCCATGGGACGCCCACCTCCCGCGAGCCCGTCGCCTGCGCGATCTTCAAGCCGCTGGAGCTCTGGACCTACGGCGCTCCGCCCGAGAAGCCGCACGTGCTCGTCCTCTATCAGCCCGGGGTCAGCGAGCCGTTCCACCTCTGGCGGCCGATCGATTCGAAGAAGGACCTCTACACCCCCGAGGCCCTGCGCTGGGTCGAGGACTTCGACGAGCTGCGGATGCGGGGCAAGCGCGTCGACCGCTTCTTCTGTCCGGAATCCAAGCAGGTCGACCAGGCGACCGGCATCGTGGGCATCCGCGGCAAGGTGATCGCCAGCAGCGACCGGATCGAGCCGGACGGCTCCGTCGATCCCTCCAAGGGCAAGGACTACTACTGGTCGCGGCCGAAGGACAAGGGCGCCCTCCTGGGAGCGCCGGCCGATCTCGCCGCCTGGGCGCGCGAGGCCGCGGCCACGCGGCTGCCGGCGGACGTCAAGACCCTGGAGGTGGGGAACCTGGACGTCGACTTCCCCTCCCGCGACGGGCAGCGGCTGGTGGCCCGCGGCCTCGTCGCCGTCGCGGGCAATGGTATCAGGGAGGGTGGACTGACGGTCGTGGAGATCGAGGGCAAGCCGCGCGTCCGCCTGCGCGTCGAAGGGGTGATCGAGCTGGGCTCCCAGGTCTTCGAGCGCTTCCGCGTCCGCTATCGGGTCCCTCCCTCCACGGACGGCTCGCCGATCCCCCTCGTGTTCGAAAAGGCCCTGCGCCCCGGCGAGCGGTTCCTCCTCCGCCTGCGGGTCGTCGACGAAGGGAGCAACGCGCAGGCGGTCCTGACGCGCAGCCTGGAGGTGCCGCGCGATCCGGTCAACCGGCTCGGAGCCCAGGTGGCCGCAGCCGCGACCGGCGAGTCCCTGCCGCCCGGATTGGGCGGCCGCGACGCCCTGCTCCTCCTGCCTCCCCTGGGCGAGGTGCTGATCGGCACCTGGCGGGCCGAGGCCCTGGTGACCGGCGACCGCATCAAGAAGGTCGTCTTCCTGGTCGACGGCGAGGCGCAGCTCACCCGCACCTCGCCCCCGTACTCCGCCGAGGTGCGCCTCGACCCGTTCCCGCGCGAGCAGGTGGTGCGCGCCGAGGGCTATGACGCGGACGGCGTCTTGGTCGCCGCCGACCAGGACGTGCTCAACCAGGCGCGCGGCGTCTTCCGGGTGACCATCGAGGAGCCGAAGCGCGGCACCCGTCCGGCCGGCAAGGTGAAGGCGCGCGCCGACGTGGTCGTCCCGGAGGAGCAGAAGATCGAGTCCGTGGAGTTCAAGGTCAACGACACCGTCGTGGCCCGGCTCACCGAGCCCCCCTGGCAGGCGCAGGTCGAGGCCCCGTCCGGGGAGGAGACCGCCTGGTTGACCGTCACCGCGAAGCTGGAGGACGGCTCGCAGACCGAGGACGTGCGCTTCCTGCGCGCTCCCGCCAACCTGGAGGAGATGGACGTCGACCTGGTCGAGCTCTACGTCTCGGTGACCGACGGCTCGGGGCGCTTCCTGCACAACCTGGAAGCGAAGGACTTCAAGGTGCTGGAGGACGGCAAGCCGCAGACCCTGTCGCGCTTCGAGGTCGTCGAGAGCTTCCCGATCACCCTCGGGTTCATCATCGACACCTCGGCCTCGATGGCCGACTCCCTGGGAGAGTCCCAGCACGCGGCCGAGCAGCTCCTCGCCCACCTGATGACGCCGAAAGACCGCGCCTTCGTCGTGGGCTTCTCGACCTATCCCTATGTCGTGATCTCGCCGACCGACGACGCCGAGGGAGTCAGCCAGGCGCTGGACGGGCTCAAGGCGATGGCGCGGACCTCGCTCTACGACGCGCTGATCACCGGCCTCTTCTACTTCCGCAACACGAAGGGGCAGAGGGCGATGATCCTGCTGACCGACGGCGACGACACGTCGAGCACCAGCTCCTGGGAGCAGGCGCTCGAATACACGAAGCGCAGCGGCGTCGTGGTCTACCCGATCGGCCTGGGCGTCGGGGTCTTGAGCATGAGCGCCCGCTCGAAGCTCGAGACCCTGGCCGAGACCACCGGAGGCCGGGCCTTCTTCATCCAGAAAGCGGAAGAGCTCGGCGGCGTCTACAGCCAGATCGAGGAAGAGCTGCGCAGCCGCTACTACCTGGCCTACAACTCGAACCGCAAGGCGGACGTCACCGGCTTCCGCCCGGTCGAGGTGCAGGTGAAGAAAGGGAAGGCGCGGACGGCGCAGGGGTATTACCCGTAGAGCCCTCACCCCCGGCCCCTCTCCCGCAAGCGGGAGAGGGGTGTAGGTTAGTCAGCCCACGGTATCCCGAGCTCGCGCGAGCTAACCCTCTCCCCTCTCCCGCTTGCGGGAGAGGGGCCGGGGGAGGGCCCCCGGGAAGCTTCCCGCCCCCTCCGCGGTTACCCAAGGTGGCATGCGACGCCTGTGCGCCACCCTCGCCCTCGTGCTCCTCGTCCTCCTGGCCAGCCGGCCGGGCGGGACCTCGACGCCGGGAGAGATCCAGCTCCAGCGGCTCAACCGGTCGTACAGCGAGATGGCTCCGGACATCCTGCCGGTGATCGAGGGGCCTTTGTCGGTCCGCCTGTCGTCGCCGCGCAACCAGATCACAGTGCGCCGGCACCTGCTGCGGCTGGAGCCGGGAGCGGGCGGCAGCCACAGCGCCGACCTGAGCATCGAGTTCCAGGGCAAGGGTTGGCTGGTCGCCGACGTCGAGGCCGGCCCCATGGCGACGCGGCTGCAGGACGAGGTCCTGGTGCCCCCGCAGGTCGCCGAGATCCAGGGCAGGGTGCGCATCCGCAGAGTGCAGGGCGGCTATGGGATCACGCCGGAGCAGCTCCCCGAGCGCCTGGGCGTGCGCATCCAGAGCGGGATCGGCCGGAAGATCGTCAACGTCTGCGACGGCGCGTCCGTCCTCCTGGACCTGGACTGCCCGTCGCTCGAGCAGTCGCTGTCGCGCGCGGTCATCCCTTTGCCGGCCGCCGGTGAGGAGTACCTGCTGGAGGACGCCGAGATCACCCCCGCGGAGCGCAGCCAGCTCGACGACTATCTGCGGGCCCAGGGGCAGGGACGCTGATGGCGCTTCCCTTCGACGTCCGCCGGACTCCGGTCACCGCGCTCATCCTCCTCGCGATCGCGGGCATGTTCCTGCTGGAGACCTGGAGCGGGGGATCGAACAATCCGCAGGTGCTCTATGCCCTGGGAGCCAACGAGCCGCGCGCGGTGCTCGGGCAGGGGGAATGGTGGCGGCTCTTCACCAGCATGTTCCTGCACATCGGATTCATTCACCTGCTGCTCAACGGCTGGGCGCTCTACCAGCTCGGGTCGCTTTTCGAGCTGGCGATCGGATCGGTGAGCATGCTGACGGTCTACGTCCTGAGCGGCCTGGCGGGCTCGGCCGCGAGCGTGTGGTGGACGCACGACCTCTCCGCGGGCGCCTCGGGAGCGATCTTCGGCCTGCTCGGTGCGCTGATCGCCTTCCTGTTGCGCCGGCGCGAGCGCCTGACCCCGTACGCCCGCTCGCTCCTTGGCCAGCTCGTCTTCTGGGCCGCGATCAACGTGTTCTTCGGGTTCAACACGCAGGGAATCGACAACGCCGCGCACCTGGGAGGGTGCGCCGTCGGCTTCCTGCTGGGCCTGACCTTGCGGGGCCGCCAGTCCGAGCCGCAGGCCCTCGGGGCTCCGGCCTGATCCCGATTCTGGTACAGTGGATCGTTCCGCCCGCCTGGAAAAGCTCCTCGCGGCGCGCCGACATCCCCCTGACTCTTGGAGGTTCGCCTGATGGCAGCAGCACGACGGATGATGAACCGTCTTTACTACTTCACGATCGAGGATGAGAGCATCCTCGCCGAGTCCTTCTCCCAGCTCGAGAAGGAGGTCTACGCCATCACCTACAAGGTGGTGGGCACCGAGGACGTCTTCGTGACGACGAGCGAGACCAAGGACGCCCTGGACCGCCACGACATCCCCTACAACCTCCTCGCCGAGGAGGACGGGGCGCGCATCTCGGTCTACCACTCGCCGCTCTCGCGCGAGGAGCTGGGCGAGTACGAGGACGCCATCAAGGCGCTCGCCCTGGCCTGGCGCGCCATCGCCGTGGCCTGCGTGGGCGTCAACGGCGAGTCGAATCTCGGGTTCGACCTCAGCAGCAACGGCGCCAAGAGCTTCACCTACTTCACCGCTCCCGCCGGCCACACCTTCATCTGGCGCCTGTTCCGCGAACGCGACGAAGCCGTCGACTTCCTGGCCAAGCTCACCGCGGGCGACAAGAAGGCGATCGAGTGGGCCGAGGGGATCCCCCTGGGGTCGTCCAAGGAGCTCAAGTCGTACCACTGAGGAAGCCGGCGTGCAGACCTCGCCTCTCCCACCCCGGGTTGAAACCCGGGGCTGCCAATGGCTGTCCCTCCGGGACAGAGCTGGCGATCCCTGTTTCTCTCCGTCCCGTCAGGGACGGCCATTCCTAGCCCCGGGTTTCAACCCGGGGTGTGTGCCGAGGCCTGCCCCCTGAGCACCCTCTTCCCCGTCCCCGAGCCGACCTACAGCGTCTCCCAGCTGTGCGGGGAGGTGCGCGAGGTCCTCGGCCAGGCGTTCCCGTCGGTCTGGGTGGCGGGGGAGGCGCAGCGCGTCCGGCCGAGCGCGCGCGGGCATCTCTATTTCGAGCTGGTCGAGAAGGGGGAGCGCGACGAGATCACCGGCAAGCTCGACGCGGTGGTCTGGAAAGGGGACTGGATGCGGGTGCGGCGGGCGCTCGCCGACACCGGACAACAGCTCGGCGACGGGATGCAGATCCGCTGCCGCGGCAGCCTCGACTTCTACGGACCCGGCGGCCGGCTCCAGCTCTGCATCCGCGAGATCGATCCGACCTTCACGCTCGGGCTCCTGGAGATCCGGCGGCGGGAGACCCTGGCGGCTCTCTCCGCGGCGGGCCTCCTGGAGCGCAACCGCTCGCTGCCGCTCGCCGATCTGCCGCTGACCCTCGCCCTCATCACCTCGCACGGCAGCGCCGCCTACCACGACTTCCTGTCGGGGCTCGCGGAGAGCGGCTACGGCTTCCGCGTCCTCTTCGTCCACGCCTCGGTGCAGGGGCGGGAGGCGGAGCGCGAGGTCGTCTCGGCCCTCGCCTCCCTCGCCCGGCTCTCGATCGACTGCGCCGTGCTCATCCGCGGCGGCGGATCGCGCAGCGACCTGGCGGTCTTCGACAGCCGGGCCATCGCCGAGGCGATCGCGCAGGCGCCTTTTCCGGTGCTCGCCGGGCTCGGGCACGAGATCGACACCTCGATTGCCGACCTGGTCGCCCACGCCACGTTCAAGACCCCGACCAAAGTGGCCGAGTTCCTGGTCGAGCGGATCGCCCGCCAGGAGCAGGCGGTGGAGGATCTCCATCGCCGGCTGCTGCGCGAGGCTGACGAGCCGCTGCGCGCCGCCCGCGAGGCCCTGGGCCGTGCCGAGCGCGGCGTCGAGATGGCGCGGATGCGCCTCGCCGCCGCCGGCAATCAGATCGAAGAGATGGCGCGCGCCCTGGGCCGCCTGGGCCGGAGCGCTCTGCGCCGCGCCGACCGGCTGGGAGACGAGCTGCGTATCCGCCTCGCGGCCCAGGCGCCGCGGGTGATCGAAACCGGCGAGCGCGAGCGGACCCGCCGCGGCGAGCGGATCGCCGCCTCGGCACGCAGCCGGCTGCGCGAGACCGCGGCGAAGCTCCAGGGCATGGAGCGCCTCTGTGTCCAGCTCGCCCCCGAGCGGCCGCTCCAGCGCGGCTACAGCATCACCCGCACCGCCGTCGGCGCGATCGTCCGGCAGCCCGGCCAGGTGGCGCCTGGCGAGATCGTCGTCACGCAGCTCTCGGAAGGGAGCCTCACGAGCCGAGAGGAGGAACCATGAGCCAGATCACACTCCCGACCGACCCGCAGACCGCCGACTCGGAGACCCCGAGCTTCCGGGCGGCGATGGACGAGCTCGAAGGCATCCTCGAGCGCATCGAAGGCGAGGAGGTGGACATCGACCGTCTCGCCACCGAGCTCCGCCGTGCCGCCTGGCTCCTCGACCTCTGCCGAGGCAAGATCCGCAAAGCCGAAGTCGAGGTCACCCAGATCGTCCAGAGCCTGGAGCGGGAGGGGGGAGAGTAGGGTACCGCTCGAACGGGTACAATGACGATGGCTGCACGTGGCGTTCAAGGAGGTGCTTCGTGTCGACTCGGCAACTGGTGATCGAAATTCCGGAATCGGTCCTCTTGGCAGAAAAGGCCGACGAGGACTCATTCGGCCGGGAGATCAAGGTTCTCGCCGCGGTGAAGCTCTATGAGCTCGGCCGATTGACCTCGGGGCGCGCCGCCGAGCTCGCAGGAATGTCGCGCGTGGAGTTCCTCTCCAACCTCGGCAGGTACAAGGTGTTTCCGCTGGAAGCCGAGCTTCGAGATCTGGAAGCTGGCCGCGGCTGAAGCCATCAGCAGTACATCCTCTCCATAGCAGCAGGAAGAATAAAAAACCCGGGGGCCCGTCCAGCCGCCCCCCGGGAAAGACTCCATCACTTCGGGTACTTCGTTTTTCAAAGATCGAGACTGCTCAGACGACCGGCTTGGGCTCGACCGGCTCCGGCTTGGGCTTGCGCTTGCGGGCGCGCAGCGGCGTCACGTTGAACTCCACCAGCTTCTCGCTGCGCGGCCCGATGTCTCCCCGCACCGCCGCCCGCAGGCTCAGCAGCAGGTCCTTGACGCGGCGCACCGACGCCTTCATGTCCTGGGTCGTCTTCTGCTTGTCGGCGATCAGCGTCTGCCGCTGAAAGTCCAGCGTCTTGAGCTCCGCCACCGCATCCTTGAGCGGCGGCAGGTGCCTCCCGGCGCTCTCCAGCAGAGCCGCGTTGGCCTCGCAGGCGGCGACCGTCTGATCGGCCTCCAGGATCACATCAGCAAACGAGTCCTTGTTCGGCATGGTCCCTCTCCTTTCTCGGGGTTGATCCGACCTCAGGCGCAGTGGTCCCGTCCACCGCGCCACGGGTTGATGGATGACCCGGGGCGCAGAGCCTCGGGCCGGCGATCGACGAAGAGCTTCCTGGTCATCTCGAACCTCCTTGGGTCCGTGTTCCCCGCGCCTCCATGGCGCCGGAAAGCCGAGAGGGGGTAGCGCCTCCCCTCGACGGCGCGTATACTGGCTTATGTGTCGAGTCGATGTCAAGAGGGGAAATGAGATGTCTTTGACGAGGCTTTCGGACAGGCTTAATTCGATTGGAGGACAGAGTGACTGCCCTCTGTGCGGCGGTCACTCCCCTCGCGACGGGAACGGCTCCCCCCGCGACGGCGGTCATTCCCCTGGGGACGGCGGTCATTCCCCCCGCGAGGGGCGCCGCGGCCCTCGCGAGGGCTGGCATTCCCCTGGCGAGGGCTGTCGCGCCCCCCGCGAGGGGCGTCACTCCCCCCGCGAGGGGCGTCACTCCCCCCGCGAGGGGCATCATCGCCCTGGCCAGGGGGATCGCGCCCCCCGCGAGGGGCGCCGCGGCCCTCCCCAGGGGAATGGCGTACGTGCTCGGGGGAGTCGCAGCCGCCGGGAGAAAAATCACGTACGGGGCCGGGGCAGTCATCGCCGCAGCGGGGGGAGCCACCGCCGCCGCGGGGAGGGTCGCCGCGGTCAGCACGGCGGTGACGCCGCTCCGGCCGGCCCAAGCCGCCGTCCAACAAACCGCCTGCGGTCTGTGTCTATAGAGATCAGAGGGGCCAGGCAGCCGATGCCCGCATCCCTCGGCCTTCTTTGACAAACTGAATCACCCTTGCCGCGAGATGGCGACTTTCTACGTCACGGAACAGGGGGCGGTCCTCCGGAAGACCTCGGGCCGGCTGGTGGTCACGAAAAAGCGCGAGGAGCTCGCCGAGATCCACTGCGCGCAGCTGGATCAGGTCTTCCTCTACGGATCTGTCCAGGTCACTTTAGGACCTGCTACGAAATAAATCAGCCAGGATGATCCTCTTCTCTCGCAGCTTGAAATGATGATGTTGATGGCCGTCCTATCCGGCCCAACGGGCCGGGAGACCCTAGCCCAGGGATGAGGCCGCAGGCCGATTCCCTGGGATCCGCCCCGCACGCTCGCGGGGATCGGACGGGTGTTCGGGCTCGAAGAGGATCTGACCGAAGCCACCGACCTCCCCGTGCAGGTCGTCGACCTGAACCATGCCTCGGTGGACCTGATCGTCCGGGTACTCCGGGACGGCAAGCTGCTGGTCGACCGGGACCCCTTGCGCCGCATCGCCTTTGAAGTGCGTTCGCGCAATGAGTTCTGGGATCTCGAGCCCTATCTCCGCCTCTACCGAGGACAGACCGGCGGGCGCTGATAATCGACACGGAACTTGCACCCGGGAGCGTGAACCTTTTCGTGCCATCGAGGGACCTACCCTTGGGCGGCACTTCTGCCGCCGGTACAAAGGAGGCTCTATGACCCGCAGGTCACTTCACCGTGCATTGGTGCCTTCTCTCGTCCTGGCCGGTGCGTTCCTGGGCGCTCTGGCGATTGCGCAGACCGGTCAGAGCCCGGAGCGGCGCATCCACAACATGGTCATCGTTCCGGAGGAGGACCGGTTCACGCCGTTTGCGATCACCGTCCACACGGGCGACGTCGTGCTGTTCACCAACAACGACACTGACGACCACACCGTGGTCAGCGACGACTTCGTCAATACCGGCGGCCCGCAGCATGTCAACCACATCCTCCTGGGAACGGAGAACAACGGCGGCAAGCCCGGGACGTTGCGGTTGCGCTTCGCCCGTCCCGGAGTCTTCGTGTACTACTGCCGGTTCCACTCGCACCTCGATGGCTCCCACCAGCCGGCCGCTCCGGGTCCTGACGGGGGCATCCAGGACGCGGATGGCAACTATGGCACCCCGATGATGGGGGTCGTGTCGAACTCCACGTTGGTCAGCGAAGCGAAGAAGACCCAGAAGTGGCCGTTGAGCGCCCGGCCGTCCAGGACCTTGACCGCGATCTCGTAGTTGGTCGGCTGGAAGAACCAGAAGGCGCCGGTGTCCGCGCTCATGGGAATGGCGGTGCCGGTGCCCTGGGCGCCGCTGCTCGGGACCCGCCAGCTGACGTTGATTTGGAAGCGGTTGCCGTTCAAGCAGAGGCCGCTGCCTCCGCCGCTCTCGCAGGAGGTGCCGGTAGATTGGGCGACTGCCGGCGTCGCGAGGACAGTGGCGAGAGCGAAGGCGCAGGCGAGGATGAAGGCGATTCGTTGCATGGGGATTCCTCCGGTTGGGATTCAGAAAGCCGCGGTGTCCGCCCGGCTCGCCATGGTGCCGGCCGGGTTGTGGTAGGTGCGCTGCTTGCCGGTCACCGTGTCGGTGACGGTGAGATCGAACTCGACGTTGGTCAGGGAGCCGTAGAAGACCCAGAAGTGGCCGTTCAGCCCGCGGCCGTCGAGGACCTTGAGGACGAGCTCGACGTTGGGGGGCTGGAAGAACCAGAAGGCGCCGGTGTCGGAGGTCCTGGGGACCGGCATACCGGTGCCTTGGGCGCCGGAGCCCGGGATGCGCCAGACGACCGTCGCGCGGAAGCGGTCGGCGTTCAGGCAGAGGCCGGGCGCGTCCGGAGAGCCGCCACAAGGGAGGGTGAGGAACCGGAACCAGGGACCCGAGCCGCCGTCGGTCTCGGAGTAGGTCGACCAGGTGGAGATCCAGCCGCCGGGCGTCGCCGCCAGATCGGTCGCGAACCCTGCGTCGATCGGGCTGTGGTCGAGCAGCAGGTCGGGGGCGATCCGGCCGCTGTTCGCGTCGAACGCGCTGGCCAGGAGGTCCGGGCCGAGAGTCCACTGGATCAGGAACGAGCCGTCCGTCCGCACCGCCACGTCGTGGAGGTCGTGCGCGACGTTTGCGGCGGGAGAGGCGAGGACGATCCCGGGGCCGAGCGGCTGGCCGTCCGGACCGAAGAGGCGGGCCATGATCCGCCGTCCGGCCTGCGGCAGGGAGCCGGCCTCCTTCCAGGCGACGACGAAGTGGCCGGAGGGACCGGCGGCGACGAGGAGTCTGCTCCGCGTGACGGGCCGCCCCGGCTCGTCGACCGGGACGGTGGGGCCGGCGGGGGTCCCGTCGGGTTGGAGGCGGCGGACCTGGATCTCGGCGCCGGCCTCGCTGGTCGCGACGACGAAGCCGCCGCCCGGCACGATCGCCGATCCGGAATCGATTTTCAGGATCAAGTCGTACACCAAGTTGAAAGCGGCCTTCTTCGCTCCGTTCGCGTCGAATCGCTGGGCGAAGACGAGAAAGCCCTCGCCCGAGAGGAGCGTCAACCCGCCGGCAGGGTTCACTTTGATCGAGAAGGGATAGAACCCGGCCGCCTGCTCGAGAGTCGTCGGAGCCCCGGAGGGCTGCCCGGAAGCATCCAGACGCTGGGCCCGGAAGATGCTCGAAAACGACTGGTCGGCGTTGGTGAGCTCCTCCCAGACGGCGACGTAGCCCCCGCCGGGGTGGGCGGCCACGTCCCAGTGGTTCGCCGAGACCGTGATCAGGATGTCCGCCGGAATGGTCCGGGGGACGAAGAGCGTGTGCTCGGGGCCGGCGGGCGATCCGGCAGGAGTGAAGGCACGGACGGCGAGAGAGAAGTCCTCCCGCATCCAGAAGAAGGCGAAGCCACCGTCGGACCCCGACGCCACGGCCTGGCCGTCGCCGTAGCCGGCGGACACAGGGGTTTTGGGGCCGGCCGTCAACGGCTGGGCCGCCAGGCGTGCGGCGAGCGGCAGGATGAGCAGCAGAGTGAAGAGCACGTTCTGGCGTCGCATGAGCGTCCTCCTCAGAACGCCGTCGTATCCGCCCGGCTCGCCATGGTGCCGGACGGGTTGTGATAGGTGCGCTGGTCGCCGGTCATCGTATCGGTGACGGTGAGATCGAACTCGACGTTGGTCAGGGAGCCGTAGAAGACCCAGAAGTGGCCGTTGATCCCGCGGCCGTCGAGCACCTTGACGAGGAGCTCGAAGTTGGCGGGTTGGAAGAACCAAAAGACTCCAGTGTCGCCGGTCCTGGGGATCGGCGTGCCGGTGCCGTGGGCTCCGGAGCTCGGGACGCGCCAGGCGGCCTCGACCCGGAAGCGGCGGTTCAGGCAGAGCCCGGCAGGGCCGCCGCAGTCCGCGGCGAGGAAGGAGCGGACATACGGATGGTCCCCGGTCCAGGCGACCAGCCAGCCGCTCGGGGCCGTGGCCGCGTCCGGGTTGAAGTGGGCGCCGAGGGCCGTGGGGACGGGGAAGGCCTCGCCCTGGGGCGTGCCGTCCGCGTTGTAGGCGCGGGCGAGGACCGCCGTGGGCATGCTCTGCTCCCAGACGACGAGGAAGCTCCCGTCGGGCCGCATGGCCACGTCTCCGTTGAGCCGGACGAACGGATTGGCCGCCGGCCGTTGGGAGGCGACCTCGATCGCGGGGCCCAAGGGGGCGCCATCGGGACCGAAGAGCCGGGCGAAGATCTTGTCCTTCAGGGTGGACTCCTCGCTCCAGGCGATCACGAAGCATCCGGCGCCGTCCGCGGAGATCCACAGCCCGGAGCCGGCCTCGAGACGGACGTGGAGCGGCATCTCGGGGGTGTGGGGCGTCCCGTCCGCCGCGAAGACGCGGTATTGGACGGTGTTCCCCGGGTCGGGAGTGCCGCTGATCCAGGTGATGACGAACCCGCCGTCCGGGAGGGCCGCCACGGAGAGGGAGGTCCAGGTTCCGTCGGAGACGTGGATCTCGTCTCCCAGCGCCGCTCCGGCCGCGTCGAACCGCCGGGCGGTCACCCCGTCCGAGCTGCTCCAGGCCAGCACGAACCCGCCGGTGGGCGTGGCGGCCAGGGACACGGCCCAGGAGTCGTTGTCGGCCGGGATCTCGGGGCCGGCCGGCTGTCCGGCGGCGTCGAGGAGGCGGAAGGACAGAGGATTGTCGACGAACGTGTCGCTGGAGGTGATGAACGTGTTGCGCCAGGCCACGGCGTAGCCGCCGCCGGAGAGCGCCGCGACGGCCGGGTCCGCCCCGAAGCCGGATTGGGGGTCTTGCCCGAAGGGGGGGCGCACCACGGTCGGCCCGGCGCTCCGGGGCGCGCCGTCCGAGGTGAAAGCGCGCGCCAAGATCTGCCCTTCCCGACCGACCCACGCGCCGAGGAAGCCGCCGTCCGCGGCTCCTGCGACTACCACCTCGGTGGGGAGGGTCAGGATGCCGTGGTCGACCTCGACCTCTCGGCCCGCGGGGACCGGCTGGGCAGCCAGGCGCGCGGCGAGCATCAGAGCCGCGGCGGCGAAGGGGAGGATCGTCCTGTTCTGTCTCACCGCCGCTCCTTTCAGAACGCCGTCGTATCGGCGCGGCTCGCCATGGTGCCGGCCGGGTTGTGATAGGTACGCTGCTCGCCGGTGACCGTATCGGTCACGGTGAGATCGAATTCGACGTTGGTGAGCGAGCCGTAGAAGACCCAGAAGTGGCCGTTCAGCCCGCGGCCGTCGAGGACCTTGAGGACGAGCTCGGCGTTGGACGGTTGGAAGAACCAGAAGGCGCCGGTGTCGACGGTCAGGGGGACCGGGTTTCCGATGCCCCCGGCGCCGGTGGCCGGCACGCGCCAGGTCACCTCGGCCCTGAAGCGGTTGCCGTTGAGGCAGAGTCCGCCGCCGCAGGGCAGGCCGAGGCGGCGGACGTGCGGGCCGTTGGAGAGCGAGGCGCCGTTGGTCCAGGTGACGATCCAGCCGTCCGCCGTGGGCTCCGCGTCGCCGTCGAGCTGGTAGCCGGTGCCGTCCTGGATCGGGAACGCCTCGCCGGCCGGAACGCCGTCCGCGCGGAACCAGCGGGCGAAGAGATCGACCTTCGCGCCGGCGAACCAGAGGACCAGGAAGCTGCCGTCGGCGCGCAGGGCCACTGCCTGGGGATCGACGGCCTCCTGGGGCGTCGCCGTGCGCACCGTGATCTCGGGAGTCTGCGCTGTCCCGTCCGGACCGAAGACCCGGGCGCGGATCTGCCGGGGGGTGCCGCGCTGGTTGTCCCAGGCTCTCCAGGCGATCGCGAAGTGCCCGGTGGCGTCGGCCGAGATCTGTGGAGCGATATGATCCGGCAGGTCCGTTCCGTTGACCTGGACCTCGGGACCGGCCGGCAGCCCATCGGGTCCGAAGATCTGGAAGAGCACGTCGCTGTCCCAGCCGGGGACGGGGAGGTAGCGCGTCCTGGCCAGCACGAAGCCGCCGCCGGGAAGCGTCGCGAGCTGCTCCCACGTCTCGCCGGGGATCGCCATCTCCCCGCTCACCGGCGACCCGTGGTCGTCGAAGCGCCGGGCGAACGTCCCGACGGCCTGCTGGGAGGTCCAGGTCAGGAGGAAGCCGCCGGTGGGATAGGCCGCGACGTCCGGGTAGGAGGTGCCCGCCGGCAGCAGGATCTCGGGGCCGGCCGGCTGCCCCGAGGCGCCGACGATCCGGACCCCGACCATCGGCTGATGGACCGGCTCGAACGGCACGTCCTCGACGTAGGCCCACGCGACGACGTAACCGCCCGCGGCGAGAGCGGCGATCCGTGGGTAGAGCGCGCTCAAGGTTGCGCCCTGCGTGCTCAGCTGGACGGCTCCGGAGAGCGGCGTCCCGGCGGAGCTGAAGGCGCGCAGGAAGACCCCGTTGTCCCTCCAGGCCACGGCGAAGCCGCCGCCCGGCGAGGCCGCCACCCGCGTCTGGTCGCCGGCCGTGGCGACGGGAATGTCCGGCCCGAGCGTGAGGCTCTGGGCGGTGAGAGAGGTGGCGGAGAGCACCGCCGCGGTCAGGGCAATCAGGAGAGCTTTCATCAGAAAGCCTCCGTGTCGGCGCGGCTCGCCATGGTGCCCGACGGGTTGTGGTAGGTGCGCTGCTGGCCGGTCGCGGTGTCGGTGACCGTGAGGTCGAACGCGACGTTGGTCAGGGAGCCGTAGAAGACCCAGAAGTGGCCGTTGATGAGCCGGCCGTCCAGGATCTTGACCAGCAGCTCCGTATTGGTCGGGTTGAAGAACCAGAAGGCGCCGGTGTCGCCGGTCAGCTCGATCGGCTGGCCGTCTCCCTGGGCGCCGCTGGGCGAGACCAGCCAGCTCACGGCCACACGGAAGCGGCGGTCGTTCAGGCAGAGCTCGGCGCCGGTGCCGCAGCTCACGAGGGAGAAGCGCCGGGCGAAGAAACCGGCGAGCTCGAGCTGGCGGGTCCAGGAGACGATCCAGCCGCCGGGGGTCGGCGCGGCCTCTCCCGGGTACTGTTCCCCCTTCGTGGATGTATGGACCAGGAACGCATCGCCGAGCGGGAGCCCCGAAGCCTCGAAGGCACGAGCGAAGACGTCTCCGAAGTAATGGGGATCGAAGTCGGGCCCGCCGGTGACGGTGTTGAATTCCCACCAGGTGACGAGGAAGCTCCCCGAGGGCCGCGCCGCGACGTCCGCGGCGACCAGGCCCCGGCTGCCGCCGTTCGTCGCGGCGACCACCAGGGGAGGGGAGAGCGGCTGTCCATCCGGACCGAAGCGCCGCGCCCGGACCCACCAGGTGGGCACAAAGGGGAACGCGTCGGCGGGGTGCTCGCTCCACGCCACGACCAGACGGCCGGTGGCATCTGCCGAGATGTATGGGGCGCCGCCGAATTGCGCCAGAGGATCGGCGACCCGGGTTTCCGGGGTGGCCGGGAGGCCGTCCGGACGGAAGAGCCGCAGGACGGGCTCGCCGTTGAACCATGCGACCGCGAAGCCGCCGCCGGGAAGCGCCGCCACGGACGGGAGGATCCCGTGGTCGCTCACCGTGACCTGGGGACCGGCCGGGCTCCCCGCGGCGTCGAAGCGTTGGGCGAGAATGGTGCCCAGGGCCTGTTGCTCCCAGGCGACCACGAATCCTCCGGTCGGCTCGGCGGCGAGGTCGACGACCGGAAGATGGTAGAAGCCCATCCCCGGGTCTTCGGTTGTGCTCACCAGGATCTCGCCGCTGACCGGCTGGCCGGTGGAGTCCACGATCCGCACGATGGTCCGGAGCTCGAAGAGATGGGAGCTGACGCGGTGCTCCACCGTCCACCCGACGACATACCGGCCGGAGGCGAGAGCCGCGGCGCGCGGCGCCAAGGGGAGGTCCTGGCCCGCGGAGCTGCTCACCTGCCGCTCCACGGCGAGCAGCGGCGTATCCGAGGGGGAGAAGGGGCGCACGACGATCTGGCCGAGACCGCCCTGCCACACCGCCAGGAAGCTGCCGTCCGCGGCGGCTGCGATGGAGCTTTCATAGACGTTGCCGAACGGGGCGCTCAGAAGATGGATTTCGGGGCCGGCGCTCAGAGCCTGGGCGCCGAGCGGCGCGACGGAGAGAGCCGCCGCGGTGAGGGCAAGCAGGAGAGATTTCATCAGAAAGCCTCCGTGTCGGCGCGGCTCGCCATGGTGCCGGCCGGGTTGTGGTAGGTGCGCTGCTGTCCGGTCGCGGTGTCGGTGATCGTCAGGTCGAAGGCGACGTTGGTGAGCGAGCCGTAGAAGACCCAGAAGTGGCCGTTGATCGCGGTGCCGTCCAGGATCTTGACCAGGAGCTCCGTGTTGGACGGTTGGAAGAACCAGAAGGCGCCGGTGTCGCTGGTCAGCTCGATCGGCTGACCCTCCCCCTGGACGCCGGAAGGCGAGACCAGCCAGCTGGCGGAGAGGCGGAAGCGGCCGTGGCCCAGGCAGAGCTCGGTCCCGGTGCCGCAGCTCAGGGTGTAGCGGCGGGCGAAGGCGCCGCCGCCTTCGAGCTGGCGGCTCCAGGAGACGATCCAGCCGCCGGGGGTCGGCTCGGCCTCTCCCGCATACTCTTCTCCTGGTGTGGACGCATGGACCGGCAGCGCGTCGCCGAGCGGCTGCCCCGAGGCGTCGAAGGCGCGGGCGTAGGCGTCGCCATGGAAGCGGATCACGTCGTCGAAGCCGCCCACGATGGTGTCATATTCCCACCAGGTGACGAGGAAGCTCCCCGCAGGCCGCGCCGCAACATCCGTGATGAAAAACGCCCGGTCGAGAACGTTCTTCTCGGCGGCCACGAAGGGCGGGGAGAGCGGCTGCCCGCCCGGGCTGAAGCGCCGGGCCCGGGCCCGCGCGGTGGTCACGGAGCCGGAGACGATCTCGTACTCGCTCCACACCACGGTGACACGGCCGGCGGCGTCCGCCGTGACGTGCGTGTCGTAGCCGAAGAGCGCCTGGCGCTCGGCGACGAGGATCTCCGGAGTGGCAGAGAGGCCGTCGGGGTGGAAGAGCCGCAGCAGGATCTCGCCGTGGAGCTCGAACCATGCGACCGCGAAGCCGCCGCCGGGGAGCGCCGCCACGGACGGGGAGTAGAGGTCCCCCTCGCCCACCGTGACCTCGGGGCCGGCCGGGCTCCCTCCGGCGTCGAAACGCCGGGCGAGGACGGTATGACGGATCTGATCGTGCCAGGCGATCACGAAGCCTCCGGTGGGCTCGGCGGCGACGGAGAGAGTCGTGGTCGGCAAGCCCCGCAGGGTGACGGCTTCGCTCAACAGGATCTCGCCGCCGGCCGGCTGGCCGTTGGGATCGACGATCCGGGCGACGATCCGGATCGGGAGCTGGGCACCGGATGTGCCGAGCGCGGTCCATACGACGACATACCGGCCGGAGGAGAGGGCCGCGGCGTGCGGCGCCGAGAGGCTGTCCTTGCTCTCCAGGCTCAGCTGTCGCGACCCGGGGAGGAGCGGCGCATCCGCGGCGGAGAAGGGGCGCGCGTAGATGCGGCCGAAATCCAACCACGCCTCCAGGAAGCTGCCGTCCGCGGCGGCCGCGATGGAAGTGTCGTAGATGTCGCCGAACGGGAGGCTCTGAACCGGGATCTCGGGGCCGGCGCTCAGAGACTGGGCACCGAGAGGGGCCGCGGCGAGAGCCGCCGTGGTCAGGGCAATCAGGAGAGCTTTCATCAGAAGGCCTCCGTGTCGGCGCGGCTCGCCATCGTGCCGGCCGGGTTGTGGTAGGTGCGCCGCTGTCCGGTGACCGTGTCGGTGACGGTCAGATCGAATTCGACGTTGGTCAGGGAGCCGTAGAAGACCCAGAAGTGGCCGTTGAGCGCCCGGCCGTCGAGGACCTTGACGACCAGCTCGGCGTTGGTCGGCGCGAAGAACCAGAAGGAGCCTGTATCGGCGGAGAGGCCCAGGGGTATCCCCTCTCCGTGGGTGCCGGTCGAGGGCACGCGCCAGCTCGCGGTGAGCCGGAACCGGCCTCCTCCGAGGCAGAGATCGTTGCCGGTGCCGCAGCTCAGGGTGATGCGCCGCGCAAAGACGCCCTCCTGGATGTCGGCGAAGCGGATCCAGGAGACGAGCCACCCGTCGGCCGTGGCCTCGGCCTCGCCTTCGCTCTCCTGGTGCTCGCCGGCCGGATGGACCGGGAAAGCGGGGCCGAGCGGGCTCCCCGCGGCGTCGAACGCGCGGGCCAGCACGTCCCCCGCCGCCAACCACCAGTCGCCCGACACCGCGGGCGTCTCTCCCCACTCGACCAGGAAGCTGCCGTCGGGGCGGACCGCCACATCGCCGAGGACCGCGTAGACTCCCTGCTTTTCGGCCGCCAGGACCGGCGGACCCAAAGGCTGCCCGGCCGGAGAGAACCGCTGCGCCCACACCCGGGTGCTGTGCTGGGACGTGGGAAACTCGGTCCAGGCGGCGACGAAGCGCCCGGCGGAATCCGCGGCGATGCCGGCCTTCCACAAGGGGTTGTCCGCGCCGGCGGAGAGAGTCCTCCGGGGGCCAGCCGGCGTGCCGTCCGGACCGAAGATCTGGAGAAAGACCCCGGTGATCCCTCCGGCAACCACCGCGAAGCCGCCCCCGGAGAGCACGGCCAGGCCGCTCAGCCCGTCGAGAGGGCCCAGCGTGATCTCGTCCCCGACCGGCTGCGCCTGGGCGTCGAAGTGCCGGGCCCGGAAAAAGGAAAAAGGAAGCGGACCGGGAGGAGGCGGGAAGAGGGGCCAGACGGCCACGAAGCCGCCCGCGGGATCCCGCGCGAGGAAAGGAAAGCCCGCGACGTAGGACAGCACGACCGGAGGGCCGAGCGAGGCGCCGGTGGCGTCCAGGATCTGCGCCAGGAGCACGCCATCCGCCGACCACGCCACGACGTAGCGGCCGGAGCCGAGGGAGAGGAGCTGAGCCCCGGGCACCGCCGTCAGGGTGCGCACGGGAGTCAGCGGCACGTCCGCCGGCGAGAAGCCGCGAGCGCGGAGCCCATGGTCGATCCACGCGCTCAGGAAGCCGCCGCCGGGATCCACCGCGAGCGCTGGAACGGTTGCCCGAGGCTGCTCGAAGGCACCGATGGAAATCTGGATCTCCGGCCCGAGGGTGACGGTCTGAGCCGACAGAGGCAGAACGGCGAGCACCGCCGCGCTCCCGGCGAGGAGCCATGGCTTCGGATGCATGAACGCCCTCCAGAGACTGAGAAGCTGCCGGTCGGTCCCGGCTCGTCGTGGTGCTGCTTGCTAGGTGGTACGGATGCCGCGCGGCAGCCGTCTATGCCATTTTCTCATTTTTGACCGCGAACGGTAAGGCGCTAGGATGCGGGCATGGCGACGACTCCCGGCTCCCTCACGCTCGACAGCCAGGGGCTCGCCTGGCTTCTCCTCGACGATCCCGGCAAGAAGGTCAACACGCTCTCCTCGCGCTTCTTCGGCTGGTTCGAGGAGCAGGTCGGGCAGCTGGAGCGGGAGCGCCCGGCCGCTCTGGTCATCGCGTCGGGCAAGCCGGACGGCTTCGTCGCCGGAGCCGATCTGGAGGAGCTGCTCGCGTCCGCGGGTTCTGCCTCGATTGAAGCGGCGGCGGTGATCGCCCTGCTGCAGAGAGGGCACGACCTGATGGAGCGGCTGGCCGGGCTGCCGTTTCCGACCGTGGCGGCCATCCATGGCGCCTGCCTGGGCGGCGGTCTGGAGCTGGCGCTCGCCTGCCGCTTCCGGGTGGCCAGCGAGCATCGCAAGACGAAGCTGGGCCTTCCCGAGGTGCAGCTCGGCCTCATCCCCGGCCTCGGCGGCACCCAGCGGCTGCCGCGGCTGGTCGGCGTGCCGGCCGCGCTCGACCTGATCCTGACCGGCAGGCAGATCGACGCCCGGAAGGCCCGCAAGATCGGCCTGGTGGACGACACCTGCCATCCCGCGGACCTGGCGCGAGCCGCCGCGCGGTGGGCGCGGTCGAAGCCGGAAAAGCGGGTCCCCACGGGCGGTATCACGCGCCGGGCGACCGACCTGATCGCCCGGACGCCGGTGGCCGAGCGGCTGATCTTCGACAAGGCCCGCTCCGGCGTCCTCGCCAAAACCGGCGGCCACTATCCGGCGCCGCTGGTCGCCGTGGAGGTGGTGCGCGAGGGCCTCAAGCTGCCGCTCCGCCGGGCGCTCGACCTCGAGGCCGGCGCCTTCTCCGAGCTGGTGGTCTCGGAGACGGCCAAGAACCTGATCTCCATCTTCTTCTTGAAGAACACGGTCGAGGCGCGGGCGGCCCGCATCGCCCGCGGCGCCCGGCCCATCCCGCGGATCGGTGTCCTGGGGGCCGGCTTCATGGGCGCCGGCATCGCGCAGGTCCTTTCTTATAGAGGCGTGCCGGTGGTGCTCAAGGACAAGGACCTGCCGGCTCTCGGCCGCGGGCTCTCCTTCGCCGCGCAGGAATTCCGCGGTCTGGTCAAGCGCCGCCGGCTGACCGAGGCCGAATCCAAGCTCGCCCTCGGGAGGATCCACGGCACCGTGGACTACGCCGCGCTCTCCCGGACCGGCCTGGTCATCGAGGCGGTGTTCGAGGACGTGGAGGTCAAGCGCCGGGTGATCCACGAGGTCGAGGCGGTCGCGCCGGAGAGCCTGATCTTCGCCTCCAACACCTCGGCGATCCCGATCGGCACGCTGGCCGCGGCGAGCCGGCGGCCGGAGAACGTGGTGGGCATGCACTTCTTCAGCCCGGTGGCCAAGATGCCCCTCGTGGAGGTCATCCGCCATCCGCGGGCCTCCGACGAGGCGGTGGCCACGGTGGTCGAGGTTGGGCGGACCATGGGGAAGACGGTCATCGTGGTCAACGACGGTCCCGGCTTCTTCACCTCGCGGGTCCTGGGAGCCATGCTCAACGAGGCCGCCTGGATGCTCGCCGAAGGGGCCGACATCGCCCAGGTCGACCAGGCGATGACCCGCTGGGGCTGGCCGGTGGGACCGTTCGCGCTTTTGGACGAGGTGGGGCTCGACGTGGCGAGGCACGCCGGCGAGGTGGTGCGCGAGGCCTTGGGCGACCGCCTCGAGGCGCCCGCGGTCTTCGCGCCGATGATCGACGACCGGCGCCTCGGCCGCAAGTCGAAGCGCGGCTTCTACCTCTATGAAGAGGACAAGAAGGGCCGGCGGCCGGTCGATCCCGCGGTCTATGCCCTCCTCGGCTGGCAGGCCCGGCCGTTCGACGACGGCGAGTTCGTGGAGCGCTGCTGGCTGCAGATGCTCAACGAGACCGCCCGCTGCATGGAAGAAGGGATCATCACCGATCCGGCCGACGTCGACTTGGGCGTGATCTTCGGCTTCGGCTTCCCGCCCTTCCGCGGCGGCCTGCTGCGCGAGGCGGACCGCCAGGGTCTCCCCTGGGTGGTCGACCGCCTCGACACCTATGCCGCCCGCCACGGCCGCCGCCTGGAGCCCGCAGATCTCCTGCGCGACATGGCCCGGCGGGGCGCGACGTTCCACAAGAGCTGAGCCCTCACCCCCGGCCCCTCTCCCGCAAGCGGGAGAGGGGTGTAGGTCAGGTAGAAATCCCCACAAGCTTCAGTTGCCGTCTTCGGCTAACCCTCTCCCCTCGCCCGCTTGCGGGAGAGGGGCCGGGGGTGAGGGTCCCCCGCAGTGCGACACTAGGACGTTCGCAGCGTTTAACCCGTTGCGCCCGCGGGCGCCGGGGCCATGAAGGCGTCGCGCTGTCCCGCGGTGGGAAGGAGGTTTCCGCGATGTCTTCTCGATCTCTTCGAGGCGTCCTGGCCGGCATCTTGATGGCGTCATTCCTCTCTCTGGCCGGACCGGCTCCCGGTGCGGCGTCCGGCTTCGGCGATGAGGCCGCCGCTCCCTCTCTCTGGGCTCTCGCCTGGCAATGGCTCACCGAGCAGATCGCGCCGGTAGAGGCCACGACAGGGCAAGACCAGAGCGATGCGGGCTGGATCATGGACCCGGACGGCTAGCCGGGACCGGCGGGAGGCGGGGCAGGCCCCCGTCTCCCGCCGGGTGTGCGATAATCGGTCTATCTTTGGAGACTTAGGTTGAGCGAGCATTCCCCTCCCTCCGAGCCGCCTGCGGCCGACGATCGCGTGCGCCGGGCGCTCTCCCTCCTGGAGAGCGGCGGAGTGGAGGAGCTCGCCGACGCGCCGAGCGACCTCAAGGGGCTCCCGGCCTACGAGGCCTTCCTGGAGCGCAGCTGGAGCCTCCGCAACGAGGATCCGGACGAGATGGTCCGGCTCGCCCTGTATGCCACCCTGATCGCCGGCAAGCTCGATCCCGCGGTCCACGGTGATCGCGAGGTGAAGGACCTGCAGTGCCGCGCCTGGTCGGCGCTGGGCAACGCCTACCGTGTGGCGGACGACCTGGATGCCGCCGAGCTCGCCCTCGGGCGCGCCGCCGAGCTCTACCTCTCGGGCAGCCGGGACGAGCTGCTGGGGGCGCACCTGTTCGATCTCCAGGCCTCGCTCTACGGCGCCCGCCGCTCGTTCGCGGCGGCCCTGCAGACCCTGGACGTCGTCCACGAGATCTACGTCCGGCACGGCGATGCCCACCTGGCCGGCCGGGCGCTGATCAAGAAGGGGAGCTACAGCGGCCTCGCCGACGATCCGGAAGGGGCGATCCGCCTGCTCCGGCGCGGTCTCGCGATGATCGACGCCGACCGCGAGCCGCGGCTGGCCCTGTCGGCGGTCCACAACACCGCGTTCTTCCTCGTGACCTGCGGCCGCTTCCGCGAGGCGCGGTCGCTCGTCTGGCAGAACCTGCCGCGCTATGAGGAGCACGGCGGCCAGCTCGACCGCGTCAAGCTCCAGGGACTGCGCGGGCTGATCTGCGCCGGCCTGGGCGAGCTCGACCGTGCCGAGGAGTACCTGGTGGCCGCGCGCCGGGGTTTCGAGGAGGTTGGAGTGCGCTACCACGCCGCCATCGCCGGCCTCGACCTGGCGGTGGTCTGGCTGCGCCAGGGGCGGCGGGAGGAGGCCCGCGATCTCGTCCTCGAAAGCGTGGGGGTGTTTCTGGAGCTGCGCATCCACCGCGAGGCGCTGGCCGCGGTCCTGGTTCTCCAGCGCGCCTTCGACAAGGGCCTGGAGGCCGGCGCCCTCCTCGACAAAGTCCGCGAGTTCCTGCGCCGGATCGAGCACGACCCGGGCCTCACCTTTGAAAGCTTCTTCCTCTAGTCAACCCTTTCCGAGATCGGCCAGCAGCTTGCGCAGCGAGGCGAGCATCATCGTCTCGATCTCCTCGTGGCTCAAGCCCGGAGGCACGGGCTCGGGCGCCTCTCCATTCCCGGCCTGCGGCTGAAAGCCCTGGAGCACGTCGCGGAGCTTCGTCGCGGCCGGCGTTCCCGGGATCTGCACCCGCGGATAGGCGAGATGGAAGAACTCCGCCGGGCGCAGACCGATCGCCTGGCAGATGTCCAGCACGTGCTCCATCTTGAGATCGATCGCCCCGGCGAACAGCCGGCTCAGATAGCCATAGCTCAAGCCCAGCTTCTTCTCGACCTCGCGATTGGTGATGTCGAGGATCTTCATGGCGGTCCTCAGTACATTGAGGAGCCGCTTGATCTCTTCGTTCATGACGAAACAAGTCTACAACAGAGTGGGGGAAGGAACAATCCACGGGTGAACGGAAATGACGGATTGACTGGTCCAACTTCTCTGCGATAGAAATCCGTGGACCCATTCTGTTGCCTTGACAAGAAACATTCATGCGTGAGGAGATCTACATGGCGAATTCAGAATCCCCGGTTCCGCAGCCCCGGAACGCGTTCCGCAGCGACTACCTCGACCTCCTGCACCGGCAGGACGAAGCCTTCCTCTCCGCCGAAGGGGAGAGCGCAGGCCCCTGGGTGCTGCGGCCGGAAGACAACGGTCATGCCCTCTACCGTCTCTGGGAGGGGCGCGAGCACGGCGACCGGCCCGAGGCGGTCTTCCCGCACCGCGACGTCGGCCTCCTCTTCCTGGCGGTCTGGCCGGCCGTCGGGCGCGACCCGGTCTTCCGGTCCGGCGAGGAGACCCCCGAAGGCCACGAGGTCCTGGGCGGCGCCGTGGTCGCCGGTCATCTGCGGAGCTTCAGCGACGAGCTTCTCCAGGCCGCTCACGTCGCCGCCGCGATCGTCCGCTCGCCCCGGGCCCTGGCGGCCCTCCTCGAAGCCGCCGGACCGGTGGTCCAGGAGAAGGTGGGCCAGATCCTCGGCAGGAGTGAGGACGGTTCGCGGTAAGATCGCGCGAAATGTGGCTGCCCACGCTTTTGTTCACCCTCTTTGCGGTCTTCAGCGCGACGGGGGTGTACCTGATCGTCATCCAGCGCTTCAGCCGGACGGCGGCGGTCGCGGGAGCGGTCGTGACCGTGCTCTTCTTCGTCGCGCTCTTCGCCGGAGTCCTGTTTCTGATCGGTCCGCTCGATCAGGCGCAGTGAGCCGGCGTTCGTGGACGGGAAGGAATGCAGATGACCGATCCGGGCTGGAATCTCGAAAAGCTGGTGACCGTGGGCACCTTCGCCGCTCCCTGGGAGGCGCGGCTCGCCCAGGCGCGCCTGGCGACGGAAGGGATCGACGCCGTCGTCGCCGACGAAAACGTCGGCAGCCTCTACGGCGGCAGCCTGATCGGCGGGATCAAGCTGCGCGTCCGCGAGGAGGACACGGCGCACGCCGCCGAGGTGCTGGCCCGCGAAAAGCCGCTCTCCCAGCTCTACCTGGTGACCGAGGACGACGCCCGCGAGCTGCAGGATGCGGCGGCGGAGATCGATCCGTCCGAGCCCGACCTGGTGACGGTCGCCCGCTTCGAGACCCCCTGGGAGGTCCATCTGGCGCGGACCTTCCTGGAATCGCACGGCATCGACGCCTGTGTCATGGAGGAGCGCTTCCCCCCGCTCGCCCTGCTGACCGGCCAGCCGCTCGCGCTCAACCGGCTGGCGGTCCATCCCGACGACGCCGACCGCGCCCTGGAGATCCTGGCGGAGGCCGAGACCTCCGGCGCGGAGGGGCTCAGCGCGGGCGAGAGCTGAACGCCGCTGCGCCGGACCGCCCCTGCTCTGTGTCCTCTCTCTGCTGGACCTTCTCCAGGACCTTCTCCTTCCGCTCTGCGTCGAGCTTCTCGGACTTGACCTCCTGGCGGAGCCTTCCGAAGGCGCTGATGTAGACGTTCGCCACCGCGACCAGGGCGAAGAAGGCGAGAAGATACCCGCGCCAGTCGTCGAACAGGAGGCGGTAGCGGGTCAGGAACAGGAAGAACAGCGTGACGTAGTGGCTGAAGCAGTATTCGCAGGTGAAGAGATAGAAGAACTTGCGCTCGATCAGCCGGCCGGCCTCCTCGGAGCGCCGGGCGCAGTATTCGCGCGGCTCGCGGAAGACCTCCTCATGGGTCACCGTCCACGCCACGCAGGCGATCGGGATGGCGAGCACGAAGAGCCAGACGAGCTGGAGGACCCACTGCGAGCTGTCGGGTGCGGCCATGGGGGGAGCATGGGTGCAAGATCGGGGCCGGATTTTTGATCACCACGCCGTCATTTTACGCCGCAAAATTACGGCATGGTGTACAACCTGGGCGAGCAAAGTTCCGTCTCCCCGCTTGACTTCCGCCTCACTCTCGCGTAGGCTGCCGCTCGCAGTTCTTTTCCGGCAGGTCCCGGGACTGGAGCGTATCCGCCCCGGGTTACATCGCAAGCGGGCCCGAGCGAGATTGCCGTCTCACCCGGACCCTTGGCACGCAAAGGACGTTACCCTATGCGCACCCGCCGTGATGGTAGCACCCGTGTCCCCTCCTCCCCGTCCGATCCGTCCCATCCCCCCACTCACGCCTTCACCGCGGAGTACCTGGAGCTCCTCTCGCACCGCGACGAGCCGGTGACCGCCGCGGAAGCGGACGTCGCCGGACCCTGGCACCTGGAGCGCCATGCTCAGGGCTGGGCCGTCCTGCGCCGCGGCGAGAGCCTCGAGAAGGGGAGCCGCCCGCTGGCGGTCTTCGAGAAGAAGGATGCGGCGCGCCTCGCCGCGGCGATCCTCCCCGGCACCGGCCGCCGGCTGCGCTACAAGCTCGGCGAGGATCCGGACAGCCTGCTCGGCTTCCCCCTCCTCGACGACGGCCAGGTCGTGGGGCACATGCAGTTCTTCGATCAGGACTTCCTCGCCGCCCTGAACGTCGTGGACGCGCTGGTCTCCCTCCCCGGCGATCTCGCCTGGGTGATCGACGCCGCCGGAGGTCTGGCGCTCGACCACGCCGGCCGGATCGCGCTCGCAAGAGCGCTGGAATAGCCCGGGTCGCAGACAGAAGCCCCCGGAGGGGGCGGCAGCATGTAGCCCGGGGTCAGAGCGACGAAGGAGCGGCGACCCCGGGTCAGGGAGCAAAAAGCATTTCAAGCCCCCGGAGGGGGGCGGCAGAGGGCTCAGCGGACGTGGTGGCGCCTCTGCCGCCCCCTCCGGGGGCTTGTGAATCGGGGGGCTCCCGTTCCCCGGGGCTTACGCCCCGGGCTACATTCCGTCGCCCCCTCCGGGGGCTCTCCTGCCCCTCCCACCATACAGATCAGGGCAGTTCCAAGTACATGGCGCAGGTAGACAACCACAGCGGCGGTCCGGTGAAGTCGCAATCCCACCATACAGATCAGGGCAGTTCCAAGGACGATGAGCCACACGAGCAAAATCCAGGGGGTTGTGATGTCGCAATCCCACCATACAGATCAGGGCAGTTCCAAGACTTGAGAGAAAAAACCACCGATATTGTCCTACAGCTAGGTCGCAATCCCACCATACAGATCAGGGCAGTTCCAAGGCGCCGGGGCATCCGGATCATCCGGGATGAGGTCACGGACAAGTCGCAATCCCACCATACAGATCAGGGCAGTTCCAAGGAGACCGATGTGGATTTTGGAGCTTGGCTGTCAAAGAAAGTCGCAATCCCACCATACAGATCAGGGCAGTTCCAAGGACAGGGGCCGGGCCGCGAGCACCCGGTCCACCGCGTCGCAATCCCACCATACAGATCAGGGCAGTTCCAAGAGCGACCGTTCCAACCCTTTGACCCTACAGGCACTTAAGTTGGCTGTTTTTGTTACCTGCCTCGAAGGGTGCTCGTGCCGCGGCGTTTTCCACAACCTTCCAGCTCACCTCCTTTCTCGCAAACCATTGAAGGTCAGGCACTTCCCGGCCTCTTGTTACCTCCCCGCCAAAACGGCATTCCGGGGCGGGCATGCTTTTTGTCTGGCATGGTTCTTTCCCAAGGCCATGTTCCTCGGGAGGCCCCCGCCCCGGTCGGGGGCTGGTCTCTCCCCCTCTATCTACTAAGGACACAGGACGCGGGGAATTTGTTGGAGGGATCTCGCGTGCCCGATCCGCCATCTTGCCCATCGGATCGTCTCGGCCGCCGCGGAGACGCCCCACGGGGCGTCTCTACGTTGGGGGGCGGCTCGGGGTGCCAGCTACAGGCCTCTCCCTTCCAGGTACAGGCCTCTCCCTTCGAGGTACAGGCCTCTCCCTGCTTCCCGGACCGTGGGACTAGTGGTGCCCCTCGCCGAACTTCTTCTCCCCCGCGGTCACCGCGAGCGCCAGCTTGTTCTGCGCGGGGGGCAGCGGGCAGGTGGCGAAGGAGGTGAAGGCGCAGGGGGGATTGTAGGCGGTGTTGAAGTCGACCTCGACTTTGCCGTTCGCGAGCTTCCCGAGCTCCAGGAAGCGGCCGGCGCCGTAGGTCTCGTGGCCGTTCGTGGTGTCCGCGAAGATGGTGGACAGGCCGTCCTTCTCGGAGCCCAGGACGTCCAGCCGGTAGGTCTTCCCCTGCCAGTCGAACACCACGGCTCCCGGCGAATCCGACTCCGAGACCTGGCCGAGTACGTTGGGGATCGGCACCTTCTTCGGCGGGTTGTACGGCTCGAAGCGGGCGTCGAACCGCCACTCCGGTTGGATCGGATAGAAGTCGAGACCGTGGAACGAGGTCCTGAGCGGGCTCGCCTTGTCCTTGACCCGCACGCCGATGCGGTCGCCGCGCTCGATGACGAAGAAGGAGAGCGTGCCGAGATCGAGGACCGTGGGCTTGCCCTTGGCGTCGCTCACCAGCGCGAGCTCGGTGACCGGCTTGCCGTCCGACGTCACCCCGGCGCCCGGCGCCGCGCGGACGCGGACCTTGTCGCCTTCCCGGATCAGCACGCCGGCCACCGCGGGCCCCTTCCCCTCGGGGAAGATCACCTTGTTGGTGCCGGGGTCGCTCCCGAAGCGGTTCTCCCCTTCATCGAGCCAGAAAAGGCCGACCAGGGTGAGCCAGCTGTCCTCTTTCTTGAGGTCGTCGATCCGCTCCTTCCGCACGGCCTCGATCTTCTGCACATAGGCGGGATCGGCGGCCGTCGCAGCGAAGGCCGGGGCGAGAGACAAGAGCAGCGCGCCGGCCGCGAGGAGGGCGGGGAGGCGGCGCAGGGGGTTCGGCGTTGGCTTCATGGTGGCTCCTTTGACTCCACAGAACAACAGGTGTCCCCCGGTGGGGATTCCGTGCCACGTAACCTTCGTATCATCCTGCACGTATTCACACCCGGAGGAACGCCCTATGCTGACGATTCGCGACCTCGTGAAGGTCTATCCCGGCCCCGTCACCGCGCTCCAGGGGATCAACCTGGACGTCCCCGCGGGGATGTTCGGCCTCCTCGGACCGAACGGCGCCGGCAAGACGACGCTGATGCGCATCCTGGCCGGCCTGCTGGAGCCGACCTCGGGCCAGGTGACCCTGGACGGCGACGACATCCTGGCGGACCCGCAGTCCGTCTGGAAGCGCCTCGGCTATCTGCCCCAGGACTTCGGCTTCTATCCCCATCTGACCGGCGAGAAGATGCTCGCCCACCTGCTCGCGCTCAAGGGGGTGGAAGCGCCCGGGGGGATGAAGAAGCTCGTGGCCGAGCTCCTCGAGCGGGTCAACCTGAGCTACGCGGCCAAGCGCCGGGTGAAGACCTACTCGGGCGGCATGCGCCAGCGCCTGGGGATCGCCCAGGCGGTCGCCGGTGATCCGCGGCTGATCATCGTGGACGAGCCGACGGCAGGCCTCGATCCCGAGGAGCGCCTCCGCTTCTACCGCATCCTCACCGAGCTGGCGGAGGACCGCATCGTCCTCCTCTCCACGCACATCGTGGAGGACGTGAACGTGCTCTGCCCCCGGTTTGTCGTCATCCGCCAGGGTCGGCTGGTGGCCCAGACCTCGCCGCACGAGGCGCAGGCGCGGCTGCGCGGCAGGATCTTCGAGGGGAGGGTGGCGCGCGAGGAGCTGGACGAGGTGCGCAAGCGCCTGCGGGTCACCCAGGCCGTGCTCGTGGAGGGCAAGCACCGGGTGCGCATCTACGAGCCTTCGGGGGTCGCGCCGGCCGGGTTCGAGCCGGTGCCGGCGACGCTGGAGGACGCTTATCTCCTGCTGATGCAGGACGTGGCCGCCGCTCCCGTTGCCGAAGAAGAGCAGGCCGCGGCCGCCGGAGCGGGCCGATGAACGGCCTTTCCCGCGCCGGCTCGGTCTACGGCCTCGAGCTGGGCTTCACCCTCAGGCGGCCGCTCTTCTGGTTCCTGCTCCTCCTCGTCGTGCTCCTGAGCTGGGGCATGTCCACGGGCAGCGTGCAGATCTCGTCGGGCGACGCGTCGGTGGGCGGCCAGCGGGCGTGGATCACCTCGGAGTTCAGCGTCGCCTTCATCCTGACCATCATGGTCGCCGCCATGCACGGCTTCTTCCTCTCCATCGCCGCCGGCACGGCGGTGGTGCGCGACGACGACAGCCGGATCGGCGAGCTCCTGCACTCGACCCTGCTGCGGCCGGGCGAATACGTATGGGGGAAGTTCCTGGCGATCCTCACCGGCTTCCTGCTCGCCCTCCTCTGCCACCTGCTGTTCATGATGTTCTTCAACCACGTGGTCCCGAACCCCGATGCGGTGGAGGTCCGGGGGCCGTTCGAGGTGGCCAACTATCTGCGGCCGGCCCTCATCTTCGGCGTGCCGATGCTGCTCTTCGTGGCCGGCGTCTCGTTCTGGCTCGGCGAGCGCTTCCGCCGGCCGCTGGCGGTTTTCCTCTTCCCGATCGCGATCCTCCTGGCCTGCATCTTCTTCCTCTGGGACTGGGCGCCCACCTGGCTCGATCCGCGGATCGACCGCATCCTCATGTGGCTCGACCCCGCGGGGTTCCGCTGGCTGAACCAGACCTGGATCAAGCTCGACCGCGGCGCCCGCTTCTACAACACGACGCGCATCGGGGTGGACGCCGCGTTCGTGGCGTCGCGGACGGTTTTCGCCGCGCTGGGCCTCTCCGGCGTGGCGCTCTCCCAGAGGCACCTGGCGCGGAGCCTGCGCGGCGCGCGGGTCTCCCGCGCCGAGCGCGAGCGCGTCCGGCACCGCGCGCCCCGCGCCGCGGCCGAGGCGGCTCTCCTCGGGGCGCGGGAGGCTGAGATGCCGGGACCCCTCGCGGGTCTGGGCATGCGCATCGCGTCCACCGGGTTCTTCGCCGGCACCTGGCGCATCGCGCGGACCGAGCTGAGCAACCTCCTGGCCGCGCCCGGCCTCTATCTCTTCGCCGCCCTGATCCTCCTGCAGACCCTGGGGAACAGCCTGGTGAACCTGGGACCCTTCCAGACCCCGATGCTCCTGACGCCGGGCCAGCTCGCGGTGCAGACGAGCGGCACTCTCAGCTTCCTGCTCGTCCTCCTCCTCATGTTCTACACGGTCGAGTCGATCGAGCGGGACCTGGGCTCCGGCTGCGCGCCGATCCTCTATGCCACGCCGATCCGCACGGCGTCCCTCCTGTTCGGCAAGGCGCTGGCCAACAGCGTGGTGGGCCTCTTCACGGTGGCGGCGACCTTCCTGGGCTGCGCCATCGCCCTCCTGGTGCAGGGCAAGGTGGGGTTCGACCTCCGGCCGTTCCTGCTCGTCTGGGGCCTCCTGCTGACCCCGACCTTCCTCCTCTGGACCTCCTTCATCACGGCGGTCCGCGCGGTCACCGGCCAGCGCTATGCCACCTATGCGATCGGCCTGGCGGTCGTCTTCTTCACCTCCTACAAGCTGATCGTCCGCGAGGTGAACTGGGTGGGCAACTGGCCGCTCTGGGGAGCGCTCCACTGGTCCGACATGGGCGGCTTCCAACTCGATGCCCGGGCCCTCTTGCTCAACCGGCTGATGGCCCTCGGCCTGACCGCCCTCTTCACGGTGATCGCCGTGCAGGCCTTCCAGCGCCGGCAGTCCGACGCCATCGTCACCATCCACCGGGTGGCTCCCCGGCAGCTCGGCCGGACGGCGTTGCGCCTCGCCCCGGTCCTCGCCGTGCCGCTCGTCTGCGCCATCGCGCTCTATCTGACGGTGCAGGACGGCTTCCAGGGGAAGTCCTATGAGAAGAAGGGGCGGGACTACTGGAAGAAAAACCTCGCCACCTGGCTCGACGCTCCGGAGCCGGCGCTCGCCCACGTCGACCTCGACCTGCGCTTCGAGCCCGCGCGCCGCTGGTTCCGCAACCAGGGGACCTACGAGCTGATCAACGACCGCGACGCTCCGCTCTCGCGCTTCGCAATGACCGGCGGCTTCCACTGGAAGAACGTGAAGTGGACGCTGAACGGCAAGCCGTACAAGCCCGACGACCGCGCCGGGCTCTGGGTCTTCACGCCGCCGGGGCCGTTCCCGCCCGGCGAGCGGCTGCGCGTGGGCTTCCAGTTCGAGGGGACCTTCCCCGAGGGGGTGACGAAGAACGGCGGCCGCACCATGGAGTTCATCCTTCCGGCCGGCGTGGTGCTGACCAGCTTCACCCCGAGCTTCACGCCGGTCATGGGCTACGTCGAGGAGATCGGGCGCAAGGAGGACGAGAACGACTACGAGCCGCGCGACTATCCTCCCGACTTCTACAAGGGGAAGACCGACGCGGGCTTCGGCCTCAACCGCTCGTACACGACCCGCATCCGCCTCACCGGGCCGGCCGAATACACCTGGAACTCGGTCGGCACCAAGACCGGCGAGACGGTGGCGAAGGGGTTGCGCACCGCGGTCTGGGAGAGCGACCGGCCGGTCCGCTTCTTCAACGTGGTCGCCGGGCGCTGGCAGGAGCGGCGGGGGCACGGGACGGTCATCTATTACTACCCGAAGCACACCTACAACATCGACGAGATGAGCGCGGCGCTCGACGCGGCGCGGCAGTGGTACTCGGCGTGGTTCCACCCGTTCCCCTGGCGCGAGCTCAAGCTCTCCGAGTTCCCCAACCTGGACACCTACGCCCAGGGTTTCCCGACCAACATCACCTTCTCCGAGGGGATCGGCTTCCTCACCAAGAGCGACATCAAGACCGACGCGGCCTTCGTGGTCACCGCCCACGAGAGCGCCCACCAGTGGTGGGGCAACCTGGTGACTCCGGGCAAGGGCCCGGGCGGCGACATCCTTTCGGAGGGGATGGCCCACTTCTCGACGCTGCTCCTCCTCGAGCAGATGAAGGGGCCGCGGGCGCGCATGGAGTTCGCCAAACGGATCGAGGAGAGCTACGGCGACGACCGGCGCGTCGACGCGGAAAAGCCGCTCGTCTGGACCGACGGCTCGAAACCGGGCGACACCACGGTCACCTACGACAAGGGGGGCTGGGTCTTCTGGATGCTTTTGGACCACATGGGACGGGAGCGGGGTCTGGCGGGCCTCAAGCGGTTCATCGCCGACTGGGGGGACAAGCCCGACCATCCGGTGCTCCAGGACTTCCTCGCCACCATGCGTCCCTTCGCGGCCGATCCGGCGGCGTACGACGCGTTCACCAAGCAGTGGTTCCACGAGGTGGTCGTCCCCCAGTACGAGCTCTCCGGGGCGCGCAAGGAGAAGAGGGCGGAGGGCTGGGAGGTGGTCGTCAAGGTGAAGAACGCCGGCACCGGACGCATGCCGGTCGTGGTCGCGGCGGTCCGCGGCGAGCGCTTCACCGACGACGGCAAGCCGAAGGCGGGCTACCGGGAGGCCCGGACGCCGCCGGTGGTGCTCGGCGCGGGCGAGGCGAAGGAGGTGCGCATCGCCTGCCCGTTCGAGCCCGAGCGCGTGCTGGTCGATCCGGACGTCCGGGTCCTTCAGCTGCGGCGCAAGAATGCGGTGGTGAAACTGTAGATGCTTGAGGGTCTATGGTATTCTCCTGCCAAGCTTCTGTGCGCCGGGCGTTGCCTTTTGCCCACGAAATGAGCAGAGGGAGTGCCACGGTTACCCGGGCCTCGCGGCACCTGAAAGGAGTAGGTGGACCGCGCTAGGCGCGAAAGGAGAATCTGATGGAGCTCCCAAACGTTCGCCGTGCTCTCGCCGCTCCGGCGATCGCCGCCCTCCTGGGCCTCGCCGGTGCGTACCCGGCCGCCGCCGACGACTCGGGGCTGATCGAGCGGAGCCTGCGCTGGCTCTCCGGGCTGTGGGCCGTGGACGATCCCGCTGCGCTGGCCGGCCCCGAAAGCGGCGGCCCGGCCCCCGTCTGGATGATGGAAACGATCGACAAGGGCGCGGGCTACGACCCCAACGGCGGCTCCGTGATCGTCCCGCCGCCGACAGGCGAGAATCAGTAGGAACCATGAGTTTTTCTTTTTTGTTGTGATCTTGGGAAGGAGAAACGATGATCGGACACCCTGACCGTGCGACCCTGGAGGCCTTCCTGTACGGCCTCCTTCCGGCAGGCCAGCAGAAAAGCGTGCTGGCGCACCTGTTGGGTGGTTGTACGAGCTGCCGGGAGAGCATGGAGCCGCTCGCGGACGCCATGTTCTGCCCCGGAGGCTCCGAGACGGAGCTCACCCTGGAGCAGGACGCCGCCTACGACGCCGCGATCTCCGCGGCCTTCGCCAAGGCTCTGGTCTGGCACCAGGAGAGGAAGGCGCCGCGCGAGGACGTCGCGGCGAAGATCCAGAGCCTCCTGGGCGGGGAGGTCCCCGCCGCGGCCGGCTTCTGGAGCTGGAGCCTCTGCGAGACCCTGATGGAGCGCAGCCGCGAGCTGCGGCACGAAGATCCGCAGGGCATGCTGCGTCTCGCCGGCCTCGCACGCCAGGCGGCGGAGCGGGTCGACCCGGCGGAGCGCGGAGCGCGCGAGACCGCGGACCTCTGTGCCCGCGCCTGGGCCGAGCTCGCCAACGCCTGGCGCGCTTTCGACGACCTGCCGCAGGCCGAGGCGGCGATGACCCAGGCCGTCGAGCTGCAGGCCGTGGGGACCGGCTCCGATCTCCTGCTCGCCCGCCTGGCCGACCTCTCCGCCTCGCTCTTCTGCGACCAGCGGCGGTTCGCCGAGGCCTTCCAGATGCTGGATACGGCGCACACCCTGTATCAGCAGCTGGGCGCCGGCCACGATGTCGCGCGCGTCCTGGTGATGAAGGGCCTCTACACCGGCTACGCGGGCAATGCGGAGGAGGGTCTGCAGATCCTCCTCCAGGGTCTCGCCGCCATCGACCGCGACCGCGACCCGCGCCTGGCGTTCTACGCGCTCCACAACATCCTCCTGTTCCGGGTCGAGCTGGGCGAGTTCGAGGAGGCGCAGCGCCAGCTGAAGAGAATGCGGCCGCTCTACCAGCGCCACGGGGGAGCCAGCGAGTGGGTGAAGCTGCGCACCATCGAGGGCAAGATCGCCGCCGGGTTGGGCGACCTGCCACGGGCCGAGGGGCTCTTCCGCGAGGTGATCCGCGGTCTCGATGCCGCCGGCTTGGGCTATCAGGCGGCGATCATCGCTCTCGATCTCGCCGCGGTCTGCCTGCGGCTCGGCAAGCAGGCCGACGTCCGCCGGCTGGTGGGCGAGATGGTGGCGACGTTCCGCTCGGTGGGCGTCGAGCGCGAGGCCATGGCCGCCCTGGTCATGCTCACCGACGCCGTCGAGCAGGACCGGGCCACGCTGGAGCTCCTCGCGCTGGTCTCGGGAGTCCTGCAGCGGCTCGAACGCGGACCCGGCCTCCTGGTCCGCCCCGACTCCGACTGACGCCATCTCTCCTCCCCTCTCCCGCTGTGCGGGGGAGGGGCCAGGGGAGGGGGGCCGGCCCGTCCTTTGCAGTGTTCCTCCGCTGACGAGAGGAGGACACCATGCACAACCCCCACGACCACCAGCCGGGAGAGGCCCCCGGCCAGACCTCCGCGCCCGTCGTCCGGCACCCGGAGATCCCCACCCGCACCATCGGCGAGAGCCTGGTGCGCGACAGCCTGCTGGAGATCGAGAACCGGATGACCGCCGACCACCATCTCGGCGAGCCGGCGCACCCGGACGAGCACCACGAATAGGAGAGATGGACCTCACCCCCGACCCCTCTCCCATCTCCCACCCCTCCAACCGGGAGAGGGGCGCCACCGCCCGCTCTCTCTGGTTTTTGTCGACTCCCCCCTCTCCCGGGGGCTGGGTGGGAGATGGGAGAGGGGGGCCGGGGGGGTGAGGTCGGGCGGGGGAAGGCTGGCAGGAGATGGACCTGGGTTCTCGGGTAGGATTCCGTCCATGACCTCCCCTCCGCTCTCCGTCACCTTCGACGACGTCCTGGCCGCGCGCGAGCGGATCGCGCCGTGGGTGCGCCGCACGCCGGTCCTCACCTCTCGTTCGATCGACGAGCGGCTCGGCTGCCGCGTCTTCTTCAAGTGCGAGATGTTCCAGCGCACCGGCGCATTCAAGGCGCGCGGCGCGTTCTCGCGGCTCACCCAGCTGACGCCCGAGGAGCGCTCGCGCGGGGTCGTCGCCTTCTCGTCGGGCAACCACGGGCAGGCGATCGCGCTCGCCGCCCGCGAGCTCGGCCTGCGCGCCACGATCGTGATGCCGAACGACGCGCCGGCCTTGAAGCTGGCCGCCACACAGGGCTACGGCGCGCGCGTCGTCTTCTACGACCGCGCCGCGGGAGAGGACCGGGAGGCGATCGCCCGCCGGATCGCCGAGGAGGAGGGGCCGGTGGTCGTCCCCTCGTTCGACGACGACGGAGTCATCGCCGGGCAGGGGACCCTGGCGCTCGAGCTGCTCGACAAGGTTCCGGACCTGGACGTGATCATCACCCCGTGCGGCGGCGGCGGGCTCCTCTCCGGCGTCTCGGTCGCCGCGCGGTCCCTCCGGCCGGAGATCCGGCTCTACGGCGTCGAGCCGGAGGCCGGGAACGACCTGCAGCTCTCCCTGGAGCGCGGCGAGGTGGTGACCATCCCGCCGCCGAAGACCATCGCGGACTCCCTGCAGACGGTCTCTCCGGCCCAGCGGACCCTGGACATCGTCCGCGCCCTGGCGGCCGGGGTCCTGACGGTCAGCGACCTCGAGCTGCGCCACGCCATGGCGCTCGCCGCCTCGCGGATGAAGATCATCGTGGAGCCGGGCGGCGCGGCCGGCTTCGCGGCGCTCCTCCACGGCAAGGTCCCCGACGTCGCCGGCCGGCGGGTGGGCGTGGTCCTCTCCGGAGGCAACGTCGATCTGGAGCGCTTCGGGGAGTTGGTGTCGGGGCTTTGAGCCCTCACCCCCGGCCCCTCTCCCGCGAGCGGGAGAGGGGAGAGGGTTAGCTCGCGTAAGCTCGGGCTGTCAGGGACCGACTAACCTACACCCCTCTCCCGCTTGCGGGAGAGGGGCCGGGGGTGAGGGGCCCCCTACGCCGACCGCCCCAGATATGCCTTGAGCTTCGGAGCGACGCTCCTCCGGACCAGGGCGTTCTGGGCCTGCCAGCGCTCGGCGGGTTCGAGGTCCACCAGGAAGCGGGGCTCGCGCCCTTCGAGCACCGCGACCGGCTCGCCGTCGCGCCAGAGCAGGCGGTTGCCCGGGAGGGCGGCGAGCTTGTCGCCCGGGGTCGCGATCCCCACCAGGTTCAGCGGATCGGCGGCGGAGACCGAGATCAGGGTGCCGCGCTTCGGCTCCTTGCGCACCGCCCGCAACCGCCCCACCGCATCGGAGAGCGCGTACTGCTCTCCCGAGAAGCCGTCCACGAAACGGCCGCCGCGGATCTCGCCGCGCGCCTCCAGCCGCCGCAGCACCCGCTGCAGGTCGCGCCAGGACGGCAGCAGGGTCTCGCGTTCCAGCAGGCGCCGGAAGACCACCCCGTAGCGCAGGAGGAGCGTGCGGGCGACCGTCTCCACAGCCTCGGGAGACGGGCCTTCCGAGCCGACGGCCGCGGCGCCGGAGCGCAGCAGAGACCAGCGGCCGGCGTTCTCCATCCCGAAGAGCGCGGGAGACGCGGTGCGGCGCGACCCCGCGCGGTCGATCGACGGCCGTTTGTGGGCGGGCACCAGGAGCGCCCGCAGGCCGGTGAAGCTGTCCGCCGTCACCAGGCCCCAGGCGACCAGCTCGGCGAGCGCCATCTCCACCTGCGTGTGGAGGAGACCGGCTCCGTCGGCGATCTCGCCGAAGAACGAGGCTCCGTGGTCGCGCAGGACCTCGTACACGGCGCCCGCGCCGGCGGAGAGGTCGAGCGCGGCGGGCGAGGGCGGCGGCGCGATCTCGCGCCAGTGGCGCAGGCGCTGCCGGCCGAGGAGCGCGATCGGGGTCGAGCGCACCGGGCCGGTCTTCCGCGAGGAGCCGTCCGGCGGCAGAGCGCGTCCCCAGACGAAGCGCCCGGCCAGAGAGAGCGCATCGAGCCACGACGGGTCGTACTCCTTCATCCGCGCCGGCAGGATCTCCCCCTCCCAGGAGGCGGCCGCGGCTTCGAATCCTTCGAGCTGCGCCACCAGCGCGGCCAGGCTGTCCGCTCCCTCGGCGTGCCCTTCGGGATCGACCCGCTGCCAGGAGAGGAGGAAGCGGACGAAGTCGGACTGGGACACCGGCTCGATCTCCCGCCGCAGCCGGTCCAGGGTCGACCGGTGGATGCGCGCCAGCAGCCGGCGCTCGCACCATTCGGTCTCCCCCATCCCTGGCGTGAAGCGTCCGCGCAAGACGAACCCTTCGCCTTCCAGGGCCGCCAGGGCCGACTCGATCGACGAGGGGCGCATCCCGCAGCTCGCGGCCAGCGCGGCCACGGTCGTCGGCCCGAGCCCCTCCAGCCGGCCGCGCACGATCTCGACCCGCGCCGCGTCCGGGTCCCAGGAGCGGTCGAAGCGGCGGGGTGCGGCGATCTCCGGGGCCATGGAAGCCTCCGGCCAGAGGGCACGGAACTGCGGCAGCCGCTCCGCCGCGATCCAGAGGGCGGGGCCGTCCGATCGCAGGACGCCGGCCCGGCGCTCCCCGGCCAGCCGGTCGAGCAGCGGCTCCCAGCCGGAGCGCCGCCCCTCCTCCGCGGTGACGAAGCCGAGGGTGAGGAGGGCGTCGTGGAGCTCGTCCGGCGTGACGGCGTCGGGCCAGGCCTCCTCGCGCACCCGCTCGATCGCCGCGACGTCCAGCGCTCCGAGATCGGAGGCGGTCTCCGGATCGAGCCAGCGGCGCAGGATGACGGCCTGGGTCCGGCGCTCCTCCAGGGGAGCGTCGTCCAGATAGGCATACGGCCGGGCGGTCAGGATCTCGTGGGCCAGGGGAGAGGGCTCCCGGAGATCGCGCGCCACCATCTCGACCTCGCCGCGCTCCATGCGCCTCAGGAGAGCCTCCAGCCCCTCGATGTCCATCGCCTCGGTGAGGCAGTCGACGAGGGTCTGCTCGACCAGCGGGTGCTCGGGGACCTCGCGCTCGCCCACGATGTTCTCCAGGCAGGCGAGCTGGTCCGGGAAGACCACGGCGATCAGGTCCTCCGAAGCCTGCCGCAGGAGCGGCGCCGGCACCTTTTTGCCTCCCCGGAAGCGCGGGATGGCGAGAGCCCGGCCGGCGTTCCAGCGCCAGCGCACGCCGAAGAGCGGCGCGTCGAGCACCGCCTGGGTCAGCACGTCGCGCGCGGTCGCCGAGTGGAGGAACTTGAACACGTCCTCCAGCGGGAAGCTGTGGGTCGGCCCCAGGGAGAGAATGATGGCGTCCTCGGTCGCCGCGGCCTGCAGCTCGAAGTTGAACGTCCGGCAGAACCGCTTGCGCAGGGCGAGCCCCCAGGCGCGGTTCAGGCGGCTGCCGAACGGCGCATGGAGGACCAGATGCATGTCCCCGGCCTCGTCGAAGAACCGCTCGGCGATCAGGACGTCCTGGGTGGGCAGGGCTCCCAGGCCCGCCAGGGACGCCGCGAGATAGTCCACGATCTGTCCCGCCGCGGCCGGAGCGAGCCCGAGCCGGTCGCGGAGCCCCGCGATGGCCGCCGACCGGCCGGGACCCTCTCTCCCTGGCTCCGTCAAAGTCATCGTGGCTGGGGCCTCCGCCCGCCCACCCTCACCCCCCGGCCCCCTCTCCCACCCGCACTCCCTGTCCCCCGGGAGAGGGGGAGAGCTTGCAAAAGCATCACGGGCGGATTCCCCCTCTCCCGGGCGGGCGTGAGTGCGGGTGGGAGAGGGGGCTAGGGGGTGAGGGTCTTTGGGCGGGGGAAGACTCCGACTTCGCACGAGGTCGACGGAGTCCTGGGGCCGGGGGGTGAGGGCCTCCGCCACCTCGGCCCGCAGCCGCGCCACCGCCCGCGACAGCTCGTCCGTGCGGGCCGGCGCCTCGCCGAGCCAGAAGGGGAGCGTCGGCGGCTGCCCCTTGGCGTCCTCCACCAGCACCCGCCCCGGCTCGATCTTGCGGATCATCCACGAGGCATTGCCGAGCTGGAAGACGTCGCCCGGCAGGCTCTCCACGGCGAAGTCCTCGTTGAGCGTCCCGATCAGAACGCCGGCCGGCTCCAGGATCACCTGGTAGTCCGCCGTGTCGGGGATCGCCCCGCCCGAGGTCATGGCGGTCAGCCGCGCCCCTTTCCGCGCCCGCAGGCGACCGTTGACCGCGTCGTGATGCAGGTAGGCGCCCCGCCGGCCCCTGCGGGTGGAGAAGCCGGTCGAGAGCATCTCCAGGATCTCGTCGAATTCCTTCCTCTCCAAACTGCGGAACGGCCACGCGCGCCGCACCAGGGCGAAGAGCTCCTCCTCGGAGCAGTCCTCGGCCGCCGTGGCCGCCACGATCTGCTGCGCCAGGATGTCGAGCGGCTTCTCCGGGATCACCAGCCGGTCGAGCTCGCCGTGCCGCACGGCGTCGAGGAGCGCCGCGCACTCGACCAGCTCGTCGCGAGAGGTGGGGAAGATCCGCCCCTTGGGGATGCCGGCCAGGTGGTGCCCGGACCGGCCGACCCGCTGCAGGAACGTGGCGATCGAGCGGGTCGAGGCGATCTGGCAGACCAGGTCCACGGCCCCGATGTCGATCCCCAGCTCCAGAGACGCCGTGGCGACCAGGGCCGCCAGCTCGCCCTGCTTGAGCCGGCGCTCGGCGTCCAGCCGCTGCTCCTTCGCCAGGCTCCCGTGGTGGGAGGTGACCCGTCGCTCGCCCAGGCGGTCGGAGAGGTGCTTGGTGATCCGCTCCGCCTGCCGCCGGGTGTTGGCGAAGACCAGGGTCGTGCGGTGCTCCCGGATCAGCTCGGCGAGACGGTCGTAGATCTCCTCCCAGACCTCGGCCGGCATCACCGCTTCGAGCGGGGAGCCCGGCACCTCGATGCCCAAATCCATCGTCCGGCCGTGCCCGGCGTCCACGATGGCGCAGCGCGGCGTACCGTCCGCCTCCACCTCGTCGGTCCCGACCAGGAAGCGGGCGACGTCCTCGATCGGCTTCTGAGTCGCCGAGAGGCCGATGCGGGTGAGCCTGCGTCCCTCCCTCCGGCAGAGCTCGTCGAGGCGCTCGATGGAGAGCGCCAGGTGAGACCCTCGCTTGTCGTCGGCCACCGCATGGATCTCGTCCACGATCAGGGTGCGGGCCGAGCGGAGAATGTTGCGTCCCCCCGCGCTGGTCAACAGGATGTACAGCGATTCCGGGGTGGTGACCAGGATGTGGGGAGGTCGCTTCAGCATCTGCGCCCGCTCGTTGGCCGGCGTGTCGCCGGTGCGCACCAGCGTGCGGATCTCGGCATCGAGCAACCCGCGTCCAATAAGCTCCGCCCGGATCCCCGCCAGCGGCTCCTCCAGATTTTTGCGCACGTCGTTGGACAGAGCCTTGAGAGGCGAGACGTAGACGACCTGCGTCTCGTCGCGCAGCGTCCCGTCGAGAGCCTGGCGGACCAGGCCGTCGATCGCGGAGAGGAAGGCGGCCAGGGTCTTGCCCGAGCCGGTGGGGGCCGCGATGAGCGTATGGCGGCCGGCATGGATCTCCGGCCAGGCGCGCGCCTGCGGCTCGGTCGGCGAGCCGAAGCGCTTCTCGAACCAGGTGGCGACGGCGGGGTGGAAGAGCTCGTGTGTCATGGCTGTTTGATTTGGCCGATTGGGGCGAAAGATCGGCGTAAGGTCTCTAGGATAACACGAACCGACGGGGCAGGATTCCGCCCATCCCCCCCGGGTTGAAACCCGGGGCTACCAATGGCTGTCCCTGCGGGACAGAGGGTGTGATTGAGGCTGATGGACGATCTCTGTCCCATCGGGACAGCCATTCATAGCCCCGGGTTTCAACCCGGGGTGGGGGTGGCGATCGCCCGCGCGAACGCCGCGAGCGCCGTCCGCACCGCCCCCGCGATCTCCGGGTCGGCCACGATCCCCTCTGCGTCGATCTTCCTACCCCGGAGCGGCACGGCGATCGACGCCTCGCTCACCAGGCGGCCGGACATCACCCGGACCGTCTCGGCCAGCGACTCCTGCGCGTAGGTTGCCGGGGGAGTCGCGTTGAGCAGGGCGACGGGCTTGTCGATGAACTCGTCGCCGCCGACCAGCCAGTCGAGGGCGTTCTTGAGGGAGCCCGGCACGCCGTGCGCGTACTCCGGGCTGGAGATGAGCAGGCCGTCCGCCGCCTGGACCTGCGCCCGGAAGCCCGTCACCGCGGGCGGCTCGTCGTCCTCCAGGTCCGGATTGAAGTGCGGGAGATCGCCGAGCCCTTCATAGAGGATGATCTCGATCCCCTCGGGAGCCAGCAGGGCCGTCGCGCGGAGGAGGGCCGTGTTCGTGGAGATGCGCCGCAGGCTGCCCGAGATGGCGAGGATTCGCATGCTGGAGGTATACCAAAAAGCGAACCGCCCGTGGGGTTGGGACCCACGGGCGGCCCTGCGCGCGTTTTGGGGTGGACCGCCCGCAGGGCTTGGACCCGCAGCCGGCCGGACCGAAAGTTACTGGCTGGTGCAGTTCTCGCTTCCGACCAGGCGGTAGCTGCCGCCACCCGTCACGCTGTCGGGAGCATTGTCGGGAGTCACGGCGCCGGCCGGCCCGGCCTCCAGCCGCACGCGGGTCAGGAAGGCCGCGAGCGACGCGCCCGGGGCGGGATTGCCGAAACCGCTCCTCGGGACGACGATCCGGATGGTGCCGTCGGCGCTGAAGTTGCTCGCCGGATCGGCCGCGGTGCCTGTGCCCGGGACGGTGCCGGTGCCATAGGAGAAGCTCACGGCGTTGGTGGCGCTCGTCTTCATGGCCACCCAGTAGTCGCTTCCGTTCGCGCCCTTGAAGGTGATCGGCCAGCTGGTATTGGGCGTGGTGGTCGCGAGGCTCCCCACCTTGATGATGAAGGTGACCTTGCCCGGTCCGGGATCGGCGGGCTCGGCCACCGAGATCCACTCGATGTCGTGCGCCGGAACGAGATCGAGCTGGTCCCCCTTGGAATCGTTCACCACGACCTGACCCGGCTCGGCGCACTTGTTGACCGGCGGCGGCGGCCCGACCGGAATCAGCCGGTTGTCGCAGCCGGACTTTGCGGCGCTCTCGCCGTTGACGTTGACCGCCCGCACCTCGTAGCGCGGGTTCTTGGCCGGGTTGAAGCCCATGTCGGTGAAGCTGAACGTGGTGGCGGAGACGGAGCCGATCAGCTTCTCCGGCGTGCCGGTCTGGGTGCGGTAGATGCGGTACTTCTTGATCGGACGGCCGCCGTCGGCGGGCTCCTGCCACGAGACGACGACGCCACCGCCCTGGAATTCCGCCCGCGCCAGGGGCTCGGCCGGCGGACCCGGAGGCTGGTCGAAGGCGGCGAACAGGCCCTTGCCCCCCTTCATGCGCGCCACCGAGGAGAGGGCGTTGAGGGTGTTGACCGGCGCGCTCACGCAGGGGCCGGTGCAGCCGTCCGCGAAAGCGACCACCGGGCGGCCGCGGCGGTCCACCTGGATGTCGTTGAAGTCCAGGAGGTTGCGGGTGCCGTTGCCACAGCCCGTGGGGCCGCCGTCGCAGATCGTGCCGCGCTGGACGGGGTCGCCGGACGTCGCGTTGACCGTCGTCCAGGTGGCCCCGCCGTCATAGGTGTGGGAGATGTACAGGTACCAGACGGCGGGGTTGTTCGGATCGTCGCCGTCGGCGCCCGGGGTCGTCGTACCCAGGAAGGCGATGGCGGCGCGGTCGTCGTCGCCGGCGATGGCGACCGGGAACGCCGTGTCCTGAATCCCGAAGCCCGCTCCCAGGTCGAGCGGCGACGACCAGGTCTGGCCATGGTCGTGCGAGATCGCCACCATCGGCCGGCCGTCGCCGTTGCCGTAGGCGAAGTAGAGAGTGCCGTTGGCGCCGATCCCGACCGACGGGTCCCAGATCCCGTCGATACTGCCGGGGACCGTGCGCACCGACCAGGTCAAGCCGTCGTTGCTCGACACCACCACGCCTTGCTTGCCGCCGCACGACTTGTTGGGGACGTAGGCCGTGCCGTCCGGAGCCACCTTGACGTGCCCGTGGAGACCGCCGCAGTCGAGCAGCGTGTAGATCGGCACCGCCGGCCCGAAGGTGAGGCCGCCGTCGAGCGAGACCGCGCACTCGGCGAGCGCGGCATCCTGCGAGCAGTAGTAGACCGCGTGCGGATGGAGCAGGCTGGTCAGCGGCGGCGCGAACGGACCGGCGCCGATCGTCTGGTGGTCGACGCCCGAGCCGACGCCTGAGCCGTAGCTGGGCACCCAGCTGTCGCCGTCGTCATCGCTGTAGGACATCAGGCTGTTCTTGCCCAGCAGCTGCGAGGAGAAGGTCCGCCCGGTCACCGAGTCGGTATACAGGATCGGGTCGAGCGACGTGATGGCGTTCGGCGGGCTCACGTCCTCCCAGTTGCCGCCCGGCCGCAGCGTCGCCGGCGAGGTGCACTCGTTGAAGCGCAGGCGCAGGGTGTTGAGGCTGGAGATGTACATCACGGTGCCGCCGTTGTCGGCGATCTCGCTGTTCCAGTTGACGCCCAGGCTCGGCTCGCCCGAGCTGTGCTCTTCCGGGTCGGCGAAGATCGAGTAGGCCGGCGCCGGACCCCCGGGAGGAGCCGCGTCGTTCGGCTTCGGGCCGAGGACCGCGAGACCGAAGACCTTGTCCGCGGCGGCGAAATTGACCGCCTGGACCGTGTAGGTCCCAGCGGCGGGATTGGTCAGCACCACGGACTCGTCCGCTCCCGCGCTGTTGCCGGAGGTCCCCACGACGTTCCCCGCCGGATCGTAGACCTCGAGGTCCCAGTCGTCCGCGAGAGAGACGTGGACCGTGATCTGGACGATGAACGAGAAGGACGGGGGGGTGATGCTCAGCCGGAAGTTGTCGCAATTCGAGTCGGTCGGGCCGCTGCAGCCCACGGCTGCGATGGGCGGCTTGATGTCGCTTTCCCAGGTCACCGACGGCTGACTGCTCGATACGGTTCCGCTGACCGGCACCGAGGCGTGAGCCGCTGGAACGCTGAGCAGGAGCAGTAGTGCTGCTATCACAGCGAAAGAAGAAAAACGTGTTCCGTTCATGGATCCTCTCCTCCTCGACACCAGAGTAGCGGCCGGGGAGGCCGGCCGTCAGGAGGGGAGCCCCCCATAAGAAGGGAGGAAGTTCCCCTGGAGGGGGATGAGGAAAATCCCTCAGCGGATGTTTTGAAAGCCAGGCTTCCTCGCGTGGAGTCCTCACCCCCCCGGCCCCCCTCTCCCATCTCCCACCCAGCCCCCGGGAGAGGGGGGAGACTTGCACTTCTGCTGGGGGTGAGGGTCTTTGGGTGGTGGCGCCCCTCTCCCGGGAGGCGGGGGGGCGATGGGAGAGGGGTCGGGGGTGAGGACTCCGCGCGAGGGACTTTCGAGGCACCCCTTTTGGAGCCAGAGGGATCTACTTCCGCGCCCGGGGATGGGCGTCGCGATAGACGGCGAGCAGTCTCTCCACGTCCAGATGGGTGTACTTCTGGGTGGTCGAGAGGGAGCTGTGGCCGAGCAGCTCCTGAATCGTCCGCAGGTCGGCTCCGGCCTCCAGGAGATGGGTCGCGAAGGTGTGGCGCAGGGTGTGCGGATGGACCCCGCGGGCCACGGCCGCCTGGTCCACCCAGCGGTCGAGGATGTTGCGCACCGACCGGTCGGTGAGGCGCCCGCCGAGGAAGTTGAGGAACACCGGCTCGCTCTCGGTTCCCACGTCCGCGGCCCCGGCGCGCACGCTCTCCCAGACCTCCAGCCACCGCCGCAGGGCCTCGGCGGCCGGCCGGCCGAACGGCACCATCCGCTCCTTGTTCCCTTTCCCTCGTACCCGCAGCACGCGCCCCGGCAGGTCGATGGCCCGCCAGTCGAGGCTCACCAGCTCGCTGACGCGCAGGCCGGCGGCGTAGAGCAGCTCGAGGATCGCCTGGTCGCGCCGCGCCAGCCGCTCGTCGGCGACCGCGGTCTCCGCCGGAGCATCCAGGAGGTTCTCGATCTCGCCCGGCCGCAGGTGGCGGGGGAGGGTCTTGGGGATCTTGGGCGTCCGCACCGACTGCGCCGGATTGGCGTCCAGCGTCCCCTCGCGGCAGGCGAAGCGGAACAGGCTGCGCACCGCCGAGAGCATCCGCGCCTGGCTGCTCTTGGCGAGCCCGTCGCGGGTCAAGGCCGCGAGGAACGAGCGCACGGCCGCGGCGTCCACCTCGTCCGGACGGATCGCCGCCGCCTCCTTGCCGAGATAGTCGCGGCTCAGGAAGTCGAGGAAGCGGAGGGTGTCCCGCTCGTATTCGCGGAGCGTGCTCGGCGAGGCGTTGCGCTCGCCGTGGAGATGCTCCAGAAAGCGGTGGATCAGGGCGCGCATAGGGGGACGGCGAGGGAGTGGCGCTCCGTCCAGGCCTGGAGCTCGGCGCGGGCGCGCTCGGCGAACGCGGCCCGGCGGTCCCCCTTGCGGACCCTTTCGGGCAGCTCCTCGAAGAGGCCGTAGTTGATGTTGGCCGGCTGGAAGTGTCTGGGATCCGATTCGGTCAGATGGCGGGCCAGGGCGCCGAGCGCGGTGGTCGCCGGGAACGGCTCGGGCGTCGTCCCCTGCCGTTCGAGGGAAAGATAGAGGCCGATGGCCAGACCGGTCGCCGCCGATTCCAGGTACCCTTCGACGCCGGTGATCTGCCCCGCCAGGCGGAGGCGCGGCGCGCTCCGCACCCGGTAGAGCTTGTCGAGATGGGTGGGCGCGTTGATGAACGTGTTGCGATGGATCTGCCCGAAGCGCACGAAGCGGGCCTCCGCCAGGCCCGGGATCATCCGCAGCACGCGCTCCTGCTCGCCCCACTTCATCCGCGACTGGAAGCCGACCAGGTTGAAGTGGCTCTTCGCCAGGTTCTCCTGGCGCATCTGGACCACCGCCCAGGGGCGGCGGCCGTCGGGAGCAGTGAGACCCACCGGCTTCATCGGGCCATAGCGGAGCGTATCCAAGCCGCGGCGGGCCAGCTCCTCGATCGGCAGGCATCCCTCGAAGAAGATCGCCTTCTCGAACTCGTGCGGCGCGACCACCTCGGCCTCCGATACGGCTCGATGGAAGGCCAGGTACTGCTCCTTGTCCATCGGGGCATTCAGGTAGTCCTCCCCCTCGCCCTTGCCGTAGCGCGACTGCCAGAAGAGCTTCGAGACGTCCAGGCTCTCCGCCTCCACGATCGGGGCGATGGCGTCATAGAAATAAAGGTAGTCGCTCCCCAGCATCGCCCGGAGCTGCTCCGACATGGCCGCCGAGGTGAGAGGCCCGGTGCCCACGACCAGATCCCCCTCCGGAAGCTCGGTCACCTCCTCGCGCCGCATCTCGATCCGAGGATGAGAGCCGATCGCCGACGTCACCCGCGCCGCGAAGCGGTCGCGGTCCACCGCCAGAGCCCCTCCGGCAGGAACCGAGGTCTCGCGCGCCGCCCCGATGATGAGAGAGTCGAAGTCCTCCATCTCCCGTTTGAGCAATCCGGCGGCATGGAACGGATCGTCGCTGCGCAGCGAGTTGCTGCACACCAGCTCCGCCAGATCCCCCGTCTTGTGAGCCGGAGTGGACCGCACCGGCCGCATCTCATGAAGCACCACCGCCACCCCGCGCTCCGCGAGCTGCCACGCGCACTCCGTCCCCGCAAGCCCGCCGCCGACGATATGGACAGGGGAGGAGGTCATGGGGGGATTATGGGGGATTACAGGGGAGCGTGACTCTTGCGGAGGACCGTGGTATCCTTTTGGAGCCGTTTTGCGCAGAAGATCCGCGCTAAACAGGCTGAAAGGGACGAGTGCCATGCTGATCCGCTTTCGAGTCGCCAATTTCCGGTCCCTGCGGGATGACCAGGAGCTGTCGCTGGTCGCCGCCCGGCGCGGCAGCCGGTCCGACCTGCTCCAAGCCGAGGGTTTGGGCGTCGACCTGCTGCGAGTGGCAGGAATCTACGGAGCCAACGCGGCGGGGAAGTCGAACGTGCTGGATGCGCTCCGGTTCATGGCGGAAGCGGTTGTCGGATCGCACCGCCTGTGGCCGCCTGTCGGTCCGATCCCGCGGGAGCCGTTCCTGCTCGATGCCAAGAGCCACGAAGAGCCGTCGCTCTTCGAGGTCGACCTCGTGATCGGCGGCGTCCGTCACCAATACGGCTTCGCCCTGGACCACGAGAAGATCGTGGAGGAGTGGCTGCATGTCTTCCCGCGGGGACGGCGCCAGGTCTGGTTCTCCCGGGACGTGGAGGAGGCGGAGCCGTTCGCGTTCGGCAAGCACCTCAAGGGCAACAACCGCATCCTTGCACGGCTGACGCGGCCGAACTGCCTGTTCCTTTCCGTGGCGGCCGGCTACAACCATGAAGCTCTGCTCCCCGTCTATCGCTGGTTCGCCCAGGAGCTTCGCTTCGCAGCGGCGCAGGATAGAGTCTCCTGGGCGAGCCTTCAGGAATTCCTCGGCCGGAGAGAGCGGAAGGAAAACGAGGCTGCCCTGCTCGAGCTCCTGCAACGGGCCGATCTGGGGGTGGTCGGGTTTGAAATCCGAGGAGAAGCCCTCGGGCGCTCCTCCGATGAGGAGCCGGGTTTGTTCGTTCGCTCTCCCGACGGGAGTCTCCAGGTCTTCGAGCTGAAGCATCAGGCCGGCCGGGCCGCGGTTACGCTGCCTGTGGCGAAGGAGTCGCGGGGTACGCGAGCGTGGCTCTCCCTGGTCGGTCCGATCCTGGAGGCCTTAGAAAGTGGAAGCCTTCTCTGTGTCGACGAGCTGGATGCGAGCCTCCATCCCCGTCTGGCGGTCGAGGTGGTTCGGATCTTCCAGGACCCAGATTCGAATCCGAAAGGGGCGCAGTTGTTCTTCAATACACACGACAGCTCGCTCCTCGGGACACTCCTGGGCCAGCCGGTCCTGCATCGCGACCAGGTCTGGTTTGTTGAGAAAGATAGAGCAGGTGCAAGCCGCCTCTATCCGTTGACCGACTTCAAGCCGCGCAAGCTCGAGAACGTCGAGCGTGGGTATCTTCATGGGCGCTACGGCGCCATTCCTTTCCTCACGTCCCTGCCGTTGCTGCTGAATGCCCGGGAGCAAGAAAGCTAACTGGCGGGACCTGCCGCGCCGCCGCTCCTCGGACCAACCGAGGCGGCGCATTCTCGTCCTGTGTGAAGGGAAGGAGACGGAGCCCCGATACCTCGAAGCGCTTTATGCGGAGCTCCGCCCTTCCCGTGTCCAGATCGTGATTGAGGGACACGGAGAGGATCCGAAAGCTCTCGTCGAGCGGGCCGTCGCGCTGAAGCGGGAGGCCGAGCGAGATGCCAGGGGGTTCCCCCTCTCCCGGCGGGGGGAGGGCGGAAGATGGGAGAGGGGGCCAGGGGGTGAGGACTCCATGCGAGGAAGCCTGGCTTTCGAAACACCCTCTAAGA
>WNGB01000544.1_pt1 | contig 87929 bp, 93 predicted proteins | sample 5400681 | NCBI WGS metagenome assembly WNGB01 (sample SAMN13153367, study PRJNA577476) | soil metagenome | isolation source: 115 cm soil or saprolite under grassland replicate 2 | place: USA:California | collected 2016-06-15 | reverse complement strand
CGCATCCAGTCGGGCTCGGACTTGTGGTGCGAGATGGCCTCGACGACCTCGTTCGTCAGTCCCCGCTGCGACTTGAAGACGTAGTTCTCCGGATCGTGGAACCCGTACTTGTAGTCGTTCCCGATTCCGGCGACGACCTGAGTTTCAGACTTGCTCACGCGGCCTCCTCAAAACTTTCATACCCATCTGCCTCGAGCTTATCCGCAAGCTCCGGGCCCCCGGACTCCACGACACGCCCGGAAACGAACACGTGCACATGGTCCGGCCGGATGTAGTGAAGGAGCCGTGCGTAGTGGGTGATCACGAGCGCGCCCATCTCGGGGCCGACGAGCGAACGGACGCCGCCGGAGACCACCTTCAGGGCGTCGATGTCGAGACCGGTGTCGGTCTCGTCCAGCACCGCCATCCGGGGCTTGAGCATCGCCATCTGCAGCACTTCGACTCGCTTGCGCTCCCCGCCCGAGAACCCGTCGTTGACGTAGCGCTGGGCGAGCTCGCGCGGGATCTTGAGCTCGGTCATCGCGGCCAGCAGGTCCTTGCGGAACTCCGGGATCGGGATCGGGTCCTCGCTGCCGCCGGCGCGCGCCTTGCGCAGCGCGTTCAGGGCGGAGCGAAGGAAGCTCGTCACCGACACACCAGGGATCGAATGCGGATACTGGAAGGCGAGGAACAGACCGCGCTGCGCGCGCTCGTCGGGGCCGAGCTTCGTGACGTCCTCGCCGTCGAAGAGGATCTCGCCCTCCGTGATCACGTAGCCGGGGTGGCCCATGAGGGCGTAGGCGAGCGTCGACTTGCCAGAGCCGTTGGGGCCCATAACTGCGTGAATCTGGTCCGCGTCCACGCGCAGGTCCACACCCTTGACGATCTCGATTCCCTCGTCGGCGAGGGCAACATGCAGGTTGCGAAGCTCGAGCAGTGTCAACTTTGTGCGTCCCCTCTCAGGCTAAAGAAGCGGGTTCGCCCGCCTTTTCGTGATCCATTTTAGCCGATGCCCGTCTCCCCTCCCCGGCGCCGCAGAGTGGGTGCTACGCTTGCCTGCATGCCTGGCTGGATCGGACCGTGGGAGCTCGCAATCCTCCTGATCGTCGTCCTGCTCGTCTTCGGCCCGAAGCGGCTGCCCGAGATGGGACGCTCGCTGGGGAAGGGCCTGCGCGAGTTCAAGCACTCGATCAGCGGGAAGGACGACGAAGACGAAGAGACTTCCTCGTCCGCCGAGCTGCCCCCGCCGCAAGAGGAGGAGCCGGTCTCGGCCACGTCGTCCTCGGAGCGCGACCACTAGCCCGATGCGACTCCTGCCGCGGCGCCTTCGCCACGGTGAGGAGGCGACGCTCGTCGAGCACCTCGGCGAGTTGCGCGCCCGGCTCGTCATCTCGCTGGTGGCGATCGCGGTCTCCTTCGCGGTCGTCTACGCCTTCCACGGCCAGCTGCTCGACTGGCTGAACCGCCCCCTGCCCGAGCACCTGCGCAAGCCCGCGACCTTCGGGGTGGCGGAGCCGTTCGTCACCTCGTTCATGGTCAGCTTCTGGGCCAGCCTGCTGCTTGCGCTACCGGTGATTCTCTGGCAGGTCTGGAGCTTCATGGCGCCGGCCTTCCAGCTCCACGCCCAGCGCATCGTCGCCGGCTTTACGGCTTTCGCCGCAGGCCTGCTCGTGGTCGGCGTCGCCTTCGGCTACTGGGTCGTGCTCCCGGCCGCGGTCCACTTCCTGACCACCTACGACTCGAGCCACTTCCAGATCATGATCCGCGCCCGCGACTACTACAGCTTCGTGACGACCGTGCTATTCGCGGTCGCCATCGTGTTCGAGCTTCCGATCTTCGTGCTCGCGCTGGCCCGGCTCGGGATCCTTCCCTCGTCCAAGCTCCGCCGGAATCGCCGCATTGGATACGTGATCGTCGCCGCGATCGCCGTCGCCCTGCCGGGCATCGACCCGATCACGACCACACTCGAGATGGTTCCCCTCATGCTGCTGTTCGAGCTCTCGATCTGGCTCGCGGTGTTCTTCGACCGGCGCTGGCAGCGACAGGCCCAGCCGGCGTCCGCGCTCGAGTGACTCAGTTCCCGAAGATCGAGCTGCACGTCCACCTGGAGGCGACGGTCCAGCCGGGGACGCTACTCGAGATCGCGCGACGAAACGGCGAGGCGTTCCCGGCCCAGACAGAAGACGAGCTCCGGGCGCTTTACCGGTATCGCGACTTCGACCACTTCATCGAGGTCTGGATCCTGACGACCAACGTCCTGCGCCGGGAGGCCGACTTCCGCCAGGTGGTCGCCGACTACGCGGAGGAGGCCGCACGCCACGGCGCCGTGTACCTCGAGGCGATCTTCTCGCCGATCGAGCGCACCTGGCGCGGTGTGGACTGGGACGAGATCTTCGCCGGCTACTGCGACGGGGCGGAGGAGGCACGGGAGCTGCACGGCGTCGAGGTACGGCTGACCCCCGACATCACCCGCAGCGCTCCGCTGGAGGACGCGCTGACCCTCGTCCGCTACGCGGCCAAGTACCGGGAGCGGGGCGTCGTCGCGGTCGGCCTCGGCGGCGAGGAGGCGCTCTATCCACCCGGGCCGTTCGCTCCCGCCTTCCGCGCCGCCCGGGCCGAGGGGCTGGGCTCGGTGCCCCACGCGGGGGAGGTTGTCGGCCCCGAGTCGATCCGCGGGGCGCTCGAGGAGCTCGACGCAGACCGCCTGCGCCATGGAATTCGCGCCGTCGAGGACCCGGGCCTGCTCCGCGAGCTCGCCGGCCGCGGCATCGTGCTCGACGTGACGCCGATCTCCAACGTCCGCACGGGGGCCGTCCCGTCCCTCGAGGAGCATCCACTGCCGGCGCTTGTGGAGGCGGGAATCCAGTGCTCCGTCTCGACGGACGATCCCGTCATGTTCGACACCGACCTGACTCGCGAGTACGAGGCCGCCTGTTCGCTGGGGATCTCCGCCGAAACGTTCTTCGACGCGGGGATGGCGGGCGCCCTCTGCGACGAGCCGACCAGAGCACGGCTGTCCGCGCTCCGCGACCGCTTCGACTGGTCGGCGGTCGGCGTGGCCGCGGCCGGGGCATAGGTACGCTACTCCGCACTTTCCGATGGCACGAGCGGCGACCAAGAAGGGCAAGCGAGCCAAGCAGGCACCGCGCGCGCCCCGGAAGAGCGGGGCCGTCGGCGGCAGCGCGAAGTCCGTGGAGCAACAGCTCTTCTTCGGCCGCATCCGGGGCCAGGCCAAATGGGTCTTCGCCCTGCTCGCCCTCGTCTTCGCAGGATCGTTCGTCTTCCTGGGGGTGGGGTCGGGCAGCGCCGGACTGGGAGATCTGTTCAGCGGCAACTTCCACCTCTTCGGCGGCGGCTCGTCCGGGCCGTCCGTGAAGGGCCTGCAGAACAAGGTCGCGGAGAACCCGAAGAACGCGCAGGCCCGCCTCGATCTCGGCCAGGCGCTCGAGGGCGAGGGCCGCATCAAGGAGGCAATCGTGGCCTACCAGGGCTACGTGCAGCTGCGCCCGGGCAACCTGGACGGCCTCAACCAGCTCGCGGCCCTCTACGAGCGACGTGCACGATCGCAGGAGAACCAACTCAGACTGGCCGCGTCACGTGCCCAGCCGCTCGTCGACCCGACCGAGTTCGCACCCGCCGGGAAGCTCGGCCAGGCCCTGAACGCCTATCCCGATCCGTTCGTGCAGACGCTCTCCAACCAGGCCTCCGCGCGACAGGCAGAGCTCCTCCCCCAACTTCAACAGACCCGCCGTGATGCGCTCGCCGCGTATCAACAAATCGCGACGCGCTCCCCCGACGAGCCCGGCGCGGTGGAGCAGGTGGGCATTGCCGCCCTCCAGGTCTGTAATGCCTCAACGGGCGGGCCCTGCCCCGAGGCCCAGATCGCACTCGATGCGTTCCGCCGCTACCTCGCGCGATTCCCAGACGCAAGCGATGCCGCGCAGGTCAAGCAGCAGATCAAGGCGATCCAGCAGCAGCTGAAGGCATCTCCGCAGTTTTCACCGGGCTAGCTGAGGTTAGACTCGCGCGCGTGCGCGCTCGCCTTCTCGCCCGCGTCAGCCTGGCGGTGAGCCTGGCGCTCCTGGTGTCGGCGTGCGGGACGGGCGGCCTCGCGCAGGGCGGCGACACGACACAGGGCAAGCAGCTCTTCGAGCAGAAGTGCGGCTCCTGCCACACGCTTGCCGACGCCGGTACGCAGGGGAAGGTGGGTCCCGACCTCGACGCGGCCTTCGCCTCCGACCGCGTGCAGGGGTTCGCCGACTCGAGCATCCAGCAGGTCGTCGCCGACCAGATCAGGTTCGCGGCCTGCGTCGCGCCCCCCACGCCCGAGCAGAAGGAGAAGGTGCCGCCGCCTGACAACGCGGCCGCGCCGCTCGTGGAGGCGGGGAACTGCATGCCGCGGAACCTGGTTACAGGCGACAACCTCGACTCCGTCTCCGCATACGTCGCGCTGGTCGCGGGCAAGCCCGTAACCGGCGGTGGGGGCGGCCAGAAGATCTCGGCGATCGGCGGCAAGGACATCTTCGCGGCCGCCGGGTGCACGGGGTGCCACACGCTGAAGGACGCCGGAGCAACGGGCACCATCGGCCCGAACCTGGATCAGGCGAAGCCGCCGCTGAGCCTGGTCGTCGACCGGGTGACGAACGGCAAGGGTGTCATGCCCTCGTTCAAGGGGCGCCTGACGAAGCAGCAGATCGACGCGGTCGCGAAGTACGTCTCAGGCGTCGCCGGGAAGCCGTAGCCCGGCAGCAAGAGCGCGGAGTTCCGGGACCGGATCCGTCTCGGGCCGAGCCACGAGCAGCAGCGCCCCGTGGCTCCCAACGTCGAACGCATCGACCAGCAGCTGCAGGCCGAGGGCGAGCGCGAACGCCTTGTGCGCCTGGTCCCCTCCGAATGGCACCAGGTCGTCGGGCGAGGCGAGCCCTGCGAGAACGTCGCCGTGCGTCACCTTCCCCATCGAGACGTCCACGACCAGCGGGCGGCCGTCGGACGACGGGATCCCGATCGCGAGCGGGTTCGTTCCCGTCAGCGGCGGGCCCCCGTCCGGATGAGACAAGCGCGGCGGCGAGGTGGCAGTCAGCGCTGCGGCGAGGCCTCCTTCGGCCAGGCGCCGAACCCAGTGGCCGAGCATCCCGGTCGGGAAGCAGTCCGCCGCGACCACGACCCTTGCGCGTGGGGGGAGGTCGGAGAGCTGGGCGTCGCAGATCCTTGACAGGGTCAGGTAGCCGACGGCGCCGCGTCCATCCCAGCGCTCGAAGCCGGGCTCTGCCAGAACGCGCTCGGGTGTGGCGCCGGGGTCGAGGCCGGGAAGCGTCCCGAGCCATTCGACCCGGGATAGCCCGTGACCGCTCTTCCCGCGCCGCTCGGCGTCCAGGAAGTGGTCGGCGAGTGTCTGGGCGTCGGCCTCGGAGAAGCCAAGCGCCTGCAGGCGTGGTAGGACGTCCGCGGGTCTCAGGACAAGACGGGGAGCGGCTTGAAGCGCTGCTTCGCCGCCTCGACCGCCTCGGCGATCTCGACGATCGCGCGGGCGGCGTCGGAGCTCGGATCGGCCCAGACCAGCGGCTCGCCGCGGTCGCCGGCCTCCCTCAGGCCCGTGTCGAGCGGCACGCGGCCGAGAAGCGGCACGTCCAGCTCCGCCGCCAGCCGGTCGCCGCCGCCGGTGCCGAAGACCTCCGAGCTCATGTTCTCGACGACACCCAGCAGGCGCATCTGGGTCTTCTGAGCCATCAGTGCGGCTCGAGCGGCGACCTCCTGCGCAAGCGGCTGCGGCGTCGTGACGATGATCGCCTCGGCCCGGGGCAGCAGCTGCCCCAGCGAGATGGAGACGTCCCCGGTCCCCGGCGGCATGTCGACCAGGAGCACATCGAGTTCGCCCCAGTGGACGTCAGACAGGAACTGCTCGAGCGCCCGGTGGAGCATGGGCCCCCGCCACATGACCGGCGAGTTCTCGTCCAGGAAGAAGCCGATCGACATGAGCTTGAGGTCGTTCTTGACCGGGGGCACGATCATCCGGTCGACCACCACCGGCCTCTGCGAGATCCCGAGCAGATGCGGGACCGAGTGTCCGTAGATGTCGGCGTCGAGCACGCCGACACTCCGCCCGAGCTGTGAGAAGGCCGCCGCGATATTGACGGTCAGCGACGACTTCCCGACGCCGCCCTTCCCACTCGCAATTGCCAGCACGCGTGTCGAGGCGTCGACCGAGATCCCCTTTGAGCGCTCGGCCACGCCCCCGCGGAGCTTGGTCGTCAAAGCCGTCCGCTCCTCGTCGTTCATGACGTCGAACTCGAGCCCGACCTCCTCGACTCCGGACACCGCCCCCACGGCCGCGGCGACCTGCTCCTGGAAGCTGGCCCGAAGCGGGCAGCCGGCGACCGTCAGGGCGAGGCGAACATCCACCCGGCCTCCGTCGATGCGAATGTCCCGCACCATGTCGAGGTCTGTGACAGGCCGCCGGAGCTCCGGATCGATCACATGCTCCAGAGCGCTCCAAACCGCGTCGCGCGAGATTTCCATCGCGGCCAGCCTAGCAACGGCTTCTCTCGCGGCCCCCTGCGGTCCAAGATAGGCGCGTGACCTGGGCGGCCTTCGTGTGGAAGAACCTCCAGCGCAGGAGGGCGCGCACCCTGCTCACGGCGGCGGGGGTCGCGATTGGGGTGGCGTTGATCGTGGCCCTGCTCTCGATTGCCGCGGGGGTGCGCAACACAGCCCAGGACTTGATCCACATCGGCCGGGCGGATTTCGGCGTCTTCCAGGAAGGCGCCTCCGACCTCACCCGCTCGCTCCTTCCCCAGTCGCTCGAGGCCAGGATCCGGATGACACAGGGGGTCGAGGACGTCGCAGGCGTCTTCCTCCGCGTGAGCAAGGTGAACGGAACCGACTCCTTCCTGGTGTTCGGGTACGACCCGAACGAGTTCGCGTACCGCCGGCTGGTCGTCCTGCAGGGCCGCCGCCCCTCCGGCGAGCGCCAGGCGCTGCTAGGCGACCTCGGCGCGAAGACGCTCCACGCCGCGCCCGGCGACATGGTCACCGTAGAGAACCGGAGGTTCCGCGTCGCGGGTCTCTTCCATAGTGGCAACCGCTTCGTGGATGGGGGCCTCGTCCTTCCGCTGCAGACGGTTCAGGCCATCGCCGGGCGGCCGGGGGAGGTGACGACGTTCGGCGTCGCCGTCAGGCTCGGCACACGTCCGGGCGACGTGGCCAAGCAGATCGAGCACCGTATCGCGGGCGCGGTCGCCGTGACCGAGCCCGGCGAGGTGGTCAAGGTTGACACGTCCAGCAGGCTGATCATCGACACGGGCTGGATCTTCTCCTTCGTCGCCCTGATCGTCGGCGGGATCGGGGTGACGAACACGATGGCGATGTCTGTCGTGGAGCGGACAAAGGAGATCGGGATCATGCGAGCGGTCGGCTGGCAGGGGTGGCGAATCGCGCTCCTGATCGTCAGCGAGGCGGTGGGAATCGGGCTGATCGCGCTGGCGATCGGGCTGCTGGGCGGCTGGGGGGCCGCAGAGGCCTTCACAGCCCGTGGTGCCCTGTCGCAACTCGTCGAGGCCGACTTCACGGCCGAGGTCTTCGCCTGGGGGCTGGCCTTCGCCCTCGGCGTCGGCCTGATCGGCGCGCTCTACCCGGCCTGGCGTGCGGTGCGGCTCACGCCGATCGAGGCCCTGCGGCACGAGTAAGACCGCCCGCAGTACCGGGTACCGAGCCTGACACTGAACCTGGTACCGCGCGCCCCTCCACGACTCGCCCGTCGCGCAGCCGCAACGTCCGGTCTGCCTCTTCGGCGACGTCGCCGTCGTTCGTCACCAGCAGGATCGTCATCCCACGCTGCTCGCGCAACGCGAGCAGGAGCGCGACGATCTGAGCACCTGTCGCGGAGTCGAGGGCTCCCGTCGGCTCGTCGGCGAGCAGGAGCGGCGGATCGTTCGCCAGCGCGCGGGCGACGGCCACACGCTGGCGCTCGCCGCCCGAGAGGGTTGACGGATGGCTCTTCAGGCGGTGGCCCAGCGCGCATTCCTCGAGCAGCAGCCGTGCTCGCTCCTCCCGCCCGCGCCGGGTGAGACCACGGCCGAACATCGGCACCTGCACGTTCTCGAGCGCCGTCAGCGTCGGGATCAGGTTGTGGAACTGGAAAACGAAGCCGACCGTGCCGGCACGGTACCCGGCCGGGTTCTCGAGCGACTCGAGGCGCCGGCCGCCGACCGAGATCGAGCCCGAGTCGGGCCGATCGAGGGCCCCGATCAGATTCAGGAGCGTGCTCTTGCCACAGCCCGAGGGACCCGTGAGCGAGACGAAGTCCCCGGGCTGCAGCCGAAGCGATACGTCGACGAGCGCCTGGATCCGACCGTCCTCGAAGGACTTCGAGACCTTGTCGACGACGACCTCGACGCCGCCGTCCACCGGGCTCATGTGTGCGGGGTCACTTTGTAGCGGAGGACGACCTTTCCCTTGGCCGTCTTGACGATCGTGCGAAAGACGAGCGTCACGGAGATGCCGCCGATCTGCGTGGCCGATGACAGCGGCCAGATCACGAAGTCCCGGAACGTCCCGTAGAACGGATGGTTGACGACGTTCACCTTGCGGCTGCCGAACTCCACTGGATGCACGCCGCCGAGCGGATCCACGACCTGCACCGTGACCTTCGCCTTGACCGCCTGACCCTTCAGGTTCGTGACCCGAACCGAGTAAGGCCACTTCGTGTTCACCTTTGGCGTGTGGGTCGTCGCCTTCAGCTTGGCCTTGAACGGAAGGGCGCCGGCTGCGCTGGGCACCACGGCGAGGAGCAGGACGAGGGCCGCGATCCGGACTCTCATGCCCGGAAATGCTACGCCCCTACAGGGATCCTGCGAAGCGGATGTACCGACGGAAGTTCCTCCGCGAGCGAGCCATCGCCCAGTCGTTGTTGAAGTAGGCGAAGACCTCCACCCGCACTCGCCACTGCGCGAACCGCCTCCGCCACGTTTCGAGCTCGGCGTCGGAGTAGTTGCCGTCCCTGCCGCGCGAGCCGTGGTGGAAGCGGACGTAGGTCCAGCTCGCCGTCAGCACGCGTGTCTGGAACGGCCGGTTCGGCGCGTCGCCGATCACGAGTGCCGCACCGTGCTCCCTCAGCACGGCGTAGACGTCTTTCGTGAACCAGCTCTCGTGTCTGAACTCGAAGCAATGCCGGCCGGGCGGGAGCCGCTCGAGCACGGACGCGAGCCGCTCGTCGTCGCGGCGAAAGCTCTCCGGAAGCTGCCAGAGCACCGGGCCGAGCTTCGGCGAGTCGCGGAGTGGCTCGAGCCGCTCGTAAAAACGCGCGACGCCGTCGCCGAGGTCACGCAGCCGGCGGATGTGCGTCAGGTAGCGGCTCGCCTTGACCGAGAAGAGAAAGCCCTCGGGAGTCTGGTTCACCCAGCCCGCGACCGCCTTGACGGTCGGCAGTCGGTAGAAAGTTGCGTTCACTTCGACCGTGCCGAAGTGCTCCGCGTAATGCTCGAGCCACAGCCGCGCGGGCCGGCCCTCGTAGAACGGCTCCTTCCAGTGCCGGTAGTTCCAGCCGCTACAGCCGACGCGAACCGACTTCAAGGCACCTTGCTAGTTCCCCGCACAGTTCCGGAGTAGCCGCAGCGACGACGCGCGATCGCCCCTCCAGATCCAGCGGCGCCCGATCGAAGGGCTGCGCGTCGGGGAGGTCGATCGCAAGTCCCCGCTCCCGAACAACGAGCTGCGCCGCCGCGATGTCGACCGAGCGGGCCGCCTTCAGGGAGCACACCGCGTCCACGCGCCCGGCGGCGAAGTGGCAGAGCGAGAGCGCGAGCGAGCCCATGATGCGCAGGCGACGCGCCAGCCCGACGAGCGGGGGTACGTGCTGCGCCACCAGGTCGGTGCGCGTGGCCTCGAGTGAGAGCAGCTCGATCTGCTCCTTCGGGAAGACGGGACCGAGCGGCCCACCGTTCAGCAGCGCTCCCTCTCCCCGAGTCGCGGTCCACTCCTCCCCGGAGCCGAAGTCGTAGACGTAGCCGAAGACGACGTCGCCCATGACGGGCCCCTCGGCGATCGCGATCGAGAGCGCGAAGTAAGGCACGCCGCGCTTGGCGTTGATCGAGCCGTCGATCGGGTCGAGCACGACGAAGACATCGCCGCCGCCGCGGGCCGCCCGGAACCCGAGCTCTTCCGACACGAGCGTGAAGTCGACGCCAGCCGCGTCCAGGCGCTCCACGACGACTCGCTCGGCCGCCGCGTCGATCGCCGTCGTGTCGTCGCCGCCGACGCCGGCGCCCAGGATCGGCTCGCGGTCTTCCCGCGTCGGCAGCTCGAGGAGGACGCGCCGCACGTCCTCGGTCGCCTCCCGGCAGACGGCCAGCCAATCCGTCACAGGGGATGGAACAGCAAGCCGCTCGGGAGCTTCGGGTAGAAGAACGTGCTCTTCTGCGGCATCGTCTCCCCGCGCTCGGCGACGGCACGAACCTGGTCGATGGTGGGCGGGCGCAGGAGGAATGCTGCCTCCGCCTCACCCGCGTCGACCGCGGCGAGTGCCTCCTCCTTGAGCGGCGTGTACGAGACGCCTCCCGGCCCAAGCCGGTCGACCAGGGCCGAGTCCAGCTCCCCCGGATCGCCGGTGAGGATCTCGGCACGGCCGCCGCGATACAGCACTGCGGCGGCCCGATCGGAGGGAAGCGCGGCGAAGGCCTCCTCGACGGATCCGGTTTCCTCCCCGGTCAGGGAGTCCACGCTTTGAGCCAGCCGGTGGGTCGGAAAGATGGTCAGCCCCTCCTGCTCGGTCGGCACGATCACGACCATCAGCCAGGCGCTCTCCTCCGACCCATCTTCCTCGTGGAAGGCGAGGGCCGTCTCGTAGCGGTGGTGACCGTCCGCGATCAGGAGCCGGGCATCCGCGAGCTGGGCCGGCGGTCCACCCTGCACCCGCCAGAGCCGGTTGCGGACTCCCTGGAGCTCGACCTCGAGCACGGGCTCGCCGCCCGGCCCCGAGAGCGCGCCCTCGTGGAGGAGGAAGATCGGCTCGACGTGAGCCCGGAGCGCGCGCAGCAGGCGAAGCCGATTCTCCTTCGGCCCCGCATGGGTGCGCTCGTGCGGCAGGACGACTCCTGCATCGTACGGCTCGACCCGCAACGAGGCCACAAGACCCTCGCGGGAGCGCGCGACTCCGTCCGGGCCGACGTAGTCCTGCGCGAGCCACCACAGCGCCGGGTCGGAATCGCGGGCGAGTACGCCCTCGTCCTGCCACGCTCGCCAGAGCCTCGCCGCCTCGGCCTCGTCGTCCGGCAGCGTCAGGTGAACGACGTTGTAGGGGCTGCGAGCGAGGTAGCCCTCGCGCTCCTCGGCCGAGATCACGTCGAAGGGCGGCGCAACGAGATCGTCCAGCCGCCCGGCCCGGCGCCCGTCGTAGCGGACGGCGCGGAACGGCTTCAGCTGGGCCACGGGCGAGGACCCTACCAGCCGCCTTCCGGCCTAGACTCGGCCCCTTGAGCGCCATCGCCGAGCTGTCCGAAGACCGCCTGGTGGAGGGCGTCTACGCCGTGGCGCGCAAGCGCCGGTTGCGGGCGCGCAACGGCAACGACTACCTCGCCCTCGACCTCGTGGATCCGAGCGGCTCGATCGAGGGGCGGGTCTGGCACGACGTCGATCTGCTCGATTCGCGCTTCGCAGAGGGCGACGCGGTGCGCGTGCTCGGCCGGGTCGAGCGCTACCAGAACCGGCTCCAGCTCGAGGTCCGAGCAATCGAGGCCACCCCCGACGCCGATCCGGCCGCGCTGACCCCGGCCCTTCGTCGCGACGCCGACGAGCTCGAGGGGTTCCTCGACTTCCTCGCCGCGGAGATCTCCCACGGCGGCTTGCGCACCACCGTCAAGACGGTGCTCGACGGTGAGGTACGGGCAGCGATGCGAGCCCTGCCGGCCTCCCGTGAGGCACACCATTCCTACGCCGGGGGCCTGCTGGAGCACATCGTCGGCGTGGCCACGATCTGTCGCGAGCTGACACAGCTCCATCCTCGGCTGCGCCCGGACATCCTCATGTCGGCAGCGCTCGTGCACGACGCGGGCCGGACGCTCGAGCTCCGGCCCGGGCCCGGGTTTCAACCGACACCCGAAGGCCGGCTGCTCGGCCACGTCCTGCTCAGCCTGCGCCTGATTCAAGAGCGCGCTTCCGAGCTCGATGCCGAAGTGCTGGCCGAGCTCCTGCACGCCGTCGGCTCGCACCACGAGGTCAGGGCCGCCAAGACCGCCGAGGCGGCCGTGCTCTACTACGCGAACCAGCTCGACTCCGTCGCTGCAACGAGACCCGTAGGCGACGAGTAGCGTCCGGCGGCATGACCGCCGTCTTGCTCGCGCTCGGGGCTGCGGTCGGGTGGGGCTGCTCCGACTTTCTCGGCGGCCTCCAGGCCCGGAGGCGGTCGCTCGCCACCGTGCTCGCGGTCTCGCTCCCGTCCGGACTGCTCGTGCTCGTGCCGTTGATCGCGGTGCGCGGCGACGGGCCGCCGTCGACGCTCCGCATCGTCTACGGCGTCCTGGCGGGCGTCACGGGCGTTGCCGGCATCTCGGCGCTCTACCGGGGCCTCTCCCTGGGGACGATGGGCGTGTTCGCGCCCATCTCGGCCACCGCCCCGCTCGTTCCGCTCGGGGTCGGCCTGGCCCGGGGCGAGCGGCCGTCTCCCCTCCAGCTGCTCGGGATGGGACTGGCACTGATCGGGATCGTCGCCGCGGGACGCGAGCCGGCGGCGGCCGCACAGGGCACACGGTTCGCGCTCGGAGTTGGGTTCGCGATGGGCGCTGCCGCGAGCTTCGGCGTGTCGCTCGTCTGCTTCGACGCGGCCGCGGCGGGAGATCCCTACTGGGCGACGCTCGTCGTGCGATTGGTCGGAACGGCCTTCGCGCTCGTGCTGCTTGTCGCGGTCAGACCGTCACTCCCCGGGCGGTCGGTGACCTTGCTCGTGCTCGTCGCCGTCGGCGTCCTCGACGCCACTGCGACCACGTCCTTCTCGATCGCCACCACCCGCGGCCTGCTCAGCGTCGTCTCGGTCCTCGCGTCGCTCTTCCCCGTAGTCGTCGTCCTGCTGGCGCGGACGTTCCTCGGCGAGCAGCCGGCCCGAACGCAGCTCGCCGGCGCAGTGACGGCCGTCTCCGGCGTCGCCCTCATCTCCGCAGGCTAAATGGCTAGGCTCGAGGCATGTCGGAAGCGCTCGCCGAGCGACTCGCCGGGAGGCTCGTCGTGCTGGAGCCGCTCAGACCGGATCACGAGGACGGCCTCTTCCGCGCCGCGCAGGACATGGACTGGACGTGGATGCCCGTCGACGCGTCGACAAGTCGCGAGGCGTTTCGCGCCTGGCTCGACGACGCGGTCGCCCGGGCCGAGGCCGGGCTCGACGTCCCCTTCGCGACCCTCGCCGCCGAGAGCGGCACCCCGTTGGGCTCGACCCGCTACCTCAACCTTCGGCCAGAGCACCGTGGGCTCGAGATCGGTTGGACCTGGCTCGGCCGCCCGGCATGGGGGTCGGGCGTCAACGTCGAGGCCAAGCTGCTCATGCTCGAGCACGCCTTCGAGCACCACGGCTGCATGCGCGTCGAGTTCAAGACCGATGCCCGCAACGAGCGCTCACGGCGCGCGCTCGAGGCGCTCCCCGCACGGTTCGAAGGGATCTTCGCCAAGCACATGCTCGTCCAGGGTGGGCAGGTGCGTGATTCGGCCTGGTACTCGATCACCGACGATCAGTGGCCGGCCGTGCGGGCGAATCTCGAGCGGCGCCTCGGGCGCGTGACGACCGATTCCCCGGGCGTCGCTGCAAGGGAGGCAAGTAGAGGGGGCGCAGGGCAGTACTGAGGTACGACCAAGCGCCGCGAGCGCCGCATCCCGCCGCCAGCGGCGTCAGGCGAGAGCGCCGCCGGGCCTTGCCCGGCGAAGCCACGCTGGCGGGGATCGGTGGTCAGACGTTGAAGCGGATGTGGAGAACGTCGCCGTCCTCGACCACGTAGTCGCGGCCCTCCAGCCGCTGCAGCCCGCGGCGAGCGGCCTCCGCCCGCGAGCCGCACTCGGCGAGGTCGGAGGAGGCGATCACCTCGGAGCGGATGAACCCGCGCGCCATGTCGGAGTGAATTTCGGCCGCCGCGTCCAGCGCAGTCGAGCCGCGCCGCAGCAGCCAGGCCCGCGCCTCTGTGTCGCCGGCCGTGAAGAACGTGACCAGGTCGAGGGCGTCCTTGAGGCGGCGCACCACTTCCTCGAGCGCCGAGGGGCCCTCGCGGAAGCCAGCGGCCTCCTCGTGCGGAAGCTCGGCCAGCTCCGCTTCGAATTCGGCGTCGATTCCTCCAGGTCCGTTCTCCACGGTGACGAGCGGCTTCGTGGTCAGCGGCTCGAGCGCCGGCGGCGGCGGCTCGGAGAAGTCGGCGATCGTCCCACCTGACTGGACGTGTGCGAGCAACGCCTCGAGCTGGGCCAACTCCTGGCGCAGCTTCGGATCGCCCGACTTGGCCTGCGTTCGCACCCGCTCCAGCCGCTTCTCCACGTGCTCGGAATCGGCCACCAGTAGCTCCAGCCGCAACTGCTCGAGATCGCGCGCGGGGTCAGCCCCCGGGGAGAAGGCGTCGGCGACGGCGAGCAGCGCGTCCGCCCGACGAAGGTTCCCGAGCAGCGCGGCTCCGGCGCCGGGCACGTCCTGCACCCGGATCTGGGCATGCGTCACCTTCGGCGAACCCTCGATCTCGGCCACTCGCGCGAGCCGCTCGTCCGCGATCGGCGCCATGCCGACGTGCGGCTTCGCCTCGTGCACGTTCGCCCCGGCACCGGTGAGTGCGTTGAAGAGCGTGGTCTTGCCGGCGCCGGCCAGCCCGACGATGCCGACCTCGAGCGGCATCCCGCTGCCTACTGCTCCACTACCGGCTGGAGAAGCCGACGCGCGACTCGCGCGCGTAGCGCTTGACGTAGAGCACCTGCGAGAGCACGACGAGGTAGCGCGCGTCCTCGGCCTGGAGCTCTACGACGACGTCCTCACGTGTCCGCAGGCGCTGCTCCAGGGCGTCGGCGTCCTGTACGGGAATGCGCGCCGTCAGCCCCTCACGGCCGCGGAGACCGATCTCGACGCGCACCAGCTCCTGGTCAGCCATGAGCCACCAGCTCGGTCAGGACGCCGTGCACTGCGTCGGGATGGACGAACGCGATCTGGAGTCCGTACAGGCCCGGTCGCGGCTGGTCGTCAATCAGCTCGAAACCCTGCCCCGCCAGCGCCTGGAGCTCGGCGTCGAGGTCGTCCACCTCGTAGGCAACGTGGTGCATCCCGGGCCCCCTCTTGGCAAGAAACCGGCCCACCGGAGTGTCTTCGCCGAGCGAGGCGAGAAGCTCTACACGGTCCTCCCCGACGAGGACGGAGACCGCCTCGATCCCCTGCGTCTCCAGGGTCTCGCGATGCTCGAGCTCGGCGCCGAGCAGACGGCCGTAGGTCGCCACGGCGTCCTCGAGATCCAAGACCGCGAGACCGAGGTGGTGAATCCCTCGCGCTCCCACGCCCGCGATGCTATCGGCCGGAAGCGACCGGCCGGGATTTACTCGGCCTCTACCACCTGCGGCATGCCGACGGTCTCGGTGGACTGCGATTCCTGCGAGACGCCGACGAGCAGCGCGTCGAGCTCGGAACGCACGAGCGTCTCCTTCTCGAGCAAGGCGTGAGCCATCCGGTCGAGGGTCGCCCGATGCTTCGCCAGCAGTCGCGCCGCCTCCGCATAGGCCTCGTCGGTCAGCCGGGCCTGCTCGGCATCCCGCAGCCTCTTCGTCTCCTCGGAGAGGGCGTAGTTGTCGGCGCGCATCGTGCGCGAGGTGACCACGTCAGACATGCCGTACTCGAACACCATCGCCCGCGCGAGCTCGGTGGCGCGCTCGAGGTCGTTCGCCGCTCCGTTGGTGACACGGCCGAAGACGACCTGCTCGGCAGCCCTGCCGGCCAGGAACACCTTCATCATGTCGATCAGCTCTTCCTTGGTGTGCAGGTAGCGGTCCTCGGCCGAGAGGTTGAGCGTGTAGCCGAGCGCCTGGCCCCGGGAGACGATAGTCACCTTGTGCACCGGTAGCGCGCCGCCCATCAGGTGTGACATGAGCGCGTGCCCACCCTCGTGGTAGGCCAGGATGCGCTTCTCCTTCTCGGAGACGACCCGGCGCTGCTGGAGCCCCGCGACCACGCGCTCCATGGCGCCGTCGAACTCGGTAGCGCTGATCACGTGCAGGTGGCGACGGCCGGCGAAGATCGCGGCCTCGTTGCAGATGTTGGCCAGGTCTGCACCGGTCAGGCCCGCCGTCTGCCGCGCAATCTGGCCGAGGTCGACGTCGTCGGAGAGCGGCTTGCTCCGCGTGTGCACACGAAGGATCTCCTCACGGCCGGCGAGGTCGGGAGGCGTCACGACCACCTGCCGGTCGAAGCGACCCGGGCGGAGCAGCGCCGGATCGAGATCCTGGATCCGGTTCGATGCGCCCATGACCACGACCTGGTCGCCGGTGCCGAAGCCGTCGAGCTCGACGAGCAGCTGATTCAGGGTCTGGTCCTGCTCACGGTTGAAGCCGTGTCCCGTGCGGGCGGCACCCACCGCGTCCAGCTCGTCGATGAAGATAATGGCGGGCGCGTGCTTGCGCGCCTCTTTGAAGAGCTTGCGGATCCGCGCAGCTCCGAGTCCGGCGAACATCTCGACGAAGGCCGAGGCGCTCTGAGAGTAGAAGCTGGCGCCCGACTCGTGGGCAACTGCCTTCGCGAGCAGGGTCTTGCCCGTCCCGGGCGGGCCGTACAGGAGAATGCCCTTTGGTACGCGCGCGCCCAGGCGCTCGAACCGCTGTGGATCGCGGAGGAAGTCCACGACCTCCTGCAGCTCGGCCTTGACCTCCTCGAGGCCGGCGACTTCTTCCCACTTCACCGTCTCTTTCGAGCGCGGCTCGATATGGGCCGCCTTGACGCGCGGCATCATGCCCACCGCCCGCCAGAGCAGATAGCACATCAGCCCGAAGAAGACAAGCGGCAGCCAGGTCAGGGCAGCGCCGGGGATGTCGTCGAAAATGCTGGCGACCGGCATCTCACGCCTCATCGGCAGGCACGGGGCGGACCCTTAGCGCCGAACTAGACTGGTGCGCGATGGCGGCAGAGCTGCCGGTCCCGCCGCACTTCGACCCGGACCGGGTCGTCGAGGTAGGGCGCGTCGCCTACGAGGAGCGCGCACGCGAAGCCGAGGACTGGGCACGAGAGCACGACCTCGCCCCGGCTGCCGAGGACACGTTCCGCATCTGCGCGGTGCTCGTGGACTGCCAGAACACGTTCTGCACGCCGGGTTTCGAGCTCTTCGTCCCGGGCGCGCCCGCCGACATGCGTCGGCTTTGCGAGTTCCTCTACCGCAACCTGGGGCGCATCACGCAGGTGGTACCGACGCTCGACACGCACCAGGCGATGCAGATTTTCCACGCGGCTTTCCTCGTGAACGAGGAGGGACGCCACCCGGAGCCCTACACGCTCGTCTCCGCTGACGACGTCGAGCGCGGCGTGTGGCGGGCCGTCTCGCCAGACCTCCAGGCCCACCTCCTCCACTACACGCGCGCGCTCGAGGCCGGAGGCAAGTACCGCCTATCCATCTGGCCCTACCACGCCATGCTCGGCGGGGTCGGGCACGCCCTCGTCTCCGCGGTCGAGCAGGCGGTCTTCTTCCACTCGATCGCCCGACAGAGCCGGCCGGACTTCCAGGTCAAGGGCCGGAACCCACTGACCGAGCACTACTCCGTGCTCGGGCCCGAGGTGAGGACGGGGCCAGGCGGGGAAGAGATCGCGCGCCGTAACACCGCGCTCGTCGAGCAGCTGCTCGCGTTCGACGCGGTCGTGATCGCCGGGCAGGCGAAGAGCCACTGCGTGGCCTGGACGATCGACGACCTGCTGGGCGACTTCGGCGAGCTGGCGCGCAAGGTCTACCTGCTCGAGGACTGCACCTCGCCGGTGGTCGTGCCCGGCGTCGTGGACTACACGGAAGAGGCGAACGCAGCCTTTCGCCGGTTCGCCGAAGCGGGCATGCACGTCGTGCGCTCGACGGAGCCGATGGCCTCCTGGCCGGGCTTGGGTTCCGCCTCCTAAGCCCGGTCGAGCGCGTACCAGACCACGTCGTGGTCGTGCCAGCGGGCCTCGCCCCGGTACTTAAGCCCGAGCCGCTCCATCACGGCACGCGACCGCCGGTTGGCCGGGCTCGTGATCGAGATCAGCCGAGGATCGTCGAGGTCTTCTCGCCAGCACTCGATCGCCGCCCGCCCTCCCTCGGTCGCCAGGCCGCGTCCCCACAGATCGCGGCGAAGAACCCAGCCGACCTCGGGCACCGGCCCGTCGACCAGCGGCCAGTCGCGGTGACAAAGGAGCCCGATGCGCCCGGCCAAGGTCCCGTCCGCAAGGTCTTCGGCAGCCCACTGGCCGTAGCCCTCTGTGCTCCACGTGCGATCCAACCGCTCGATCTGAGCCCTCGTCTGCTCGAGATCGAGAGGCCGCATGTGCTCGAGATAGTCGGGATCCGTGTAGATGGTCGCGAGTGCTTCCGGGTCGTCAGGGCGCCAACGGCGCAGGAGCAGCCGCTCCGTCCGCAGCTCCTCGGGTATGCGCGGACTCAGGTGACCCACTCGAGCCGGGGATTGGGCCGGTAGCGCCGGCCCACCTTGGCGCACGGCTTGCCCTCCAGCATGACGACGTCGGCGGTGAAGTCGTTCTCACCCCTGATCAGGGCGGAGCCCACGCCGTAGGAGTCGACCGGCACGCCCTTGCGCTCGAACTCCCGAATACGCTCGGCGTCGAAGCCGCCGGAGACGACGATGCGCACGTGGTCGAACCCCTCCGCGTCGAGAGCCTCCCGCACCTTCCAGACCAGTCGCTCATTCACGCCCCGCGGATCGAAGTCGCCGAGCTCGTCCCAGAGCGAGCGATCGACAAGCTGGCGCGAGGTGTCGAGGCGCACGCCCCAGAGCCGCCCGCCGAGGGCGCGGGCGACCTCCAGCGAGGTCCTGACCGAGTCGTTCTCGAAATCGACCAGCACGACGACGTTCACGTCGGTTTCCTCGCGCCCCGCCCAGTCGGCGAACTTCGTCGCCGCCAGGACGGTGTCGCCTCCGTACGCTGCGATCAGCGCGTGCGGGACAGTGCCGATGCCGCGCCCGCCCCACCAGGACGACTGCGCGTCGGTCGACACGCCGATCGCGCCGGCCACGTGGGCCGCGTAGCCGTCACCCGTCTGGACGTGGTGGTGGTCATGGCGGGCGGGAAAGAACAGGATCGGCTTGCCGTTCGCCGCCTCGACCACCCGGCGCACGTTCGTCGAGATGCGCGTGCGCCTGGCGAGCACTCCGAGGTAGACGGTCTCGAGGTGGCCGAAGAGGGTGTAGTCGCCCTCGATCGTAATCACCGTCTCCCACGGCTCGATGTCTTCTCCATCGTAGAGCGCCTGCACCGAGAGCTGCTCCCAGCCGTCGGAGCAGAGCTTGAGGATGCCGATGGCCTCGTCCATCCCCCCCAGCACGGCCCGATGCTTCTGGAACACCTGCATGACGACGTGCGGACGGCGCCCGTCGGCGAGCAGCGCCGAGCGGCCGAAGTTGAAGTATGCGTCCGTGTAGTAGCCGGCCTTCATCTTCTCGACCGGCAGGTCGAAGATCTCGGGCGGCAGGCGGTGGCGCCGGCGGGTTCCGACCTCAGTCGCCATGCTCGAGCTCGAGGCAGGCGGCCAGTGCGGCCTGCGCCACCTCGAGCTGCTCAGGCGTCGGCTCCGCGGTGGCGAAGCGGTGCTGGAGCTCGTGGCCCGGCCGAGCGAGCGCCTTCGCCAGCGGGCGCTCCGGGTTCCGCACCATCCAGCCGAAGATCTCGGTGGCGGCTGCCACGGCTCCGATCGTCGCGGCCAGTCGGGCTGGGCCCCGAAGGTGCGACGGTGCCCGCGCCGCCAGCGCGGCGCCCACGGCGGAGGCAACCAGCAGCGGCCCGACCAGATGGGTGCCGCAGCGTTCGTGCTCGCGCGGCCGCGGCTCGCCGTGCTCGTAGGATCCGATCGAGATGTGCTCCGCGCCGTGGTAGGCGGCGAGGTCGCCGCCGCGCAGCGCGAGTGTGGCCGGGGCGAGCGAGAGCAGGCCGCCCACCAGCTCCTCGGCCACCGGGGAAATTCGTTCGGAGCTGCGAAGAAGTCGGATGCCCACGAGGCTCGCCACCATCGCGGCGAGGACGGCCGGCTGCTCGAAGGGAAGCCGGACCTCAGGCATGCGGCGCCGCGCGGTGGGGAGGACGAGCAGCGCGTCGAGAAGTCGTGCGGGACCCCGCAGCAGGGGCCGTTCGACCGCGGCCGCGCGAAGGCGCTTTCGCTCGGCGACGACCCGCAGCTCCCCGCTCGGCGTGCGCACGGCGCACGCCCAAGCGGTCGGTCCGTGCACGAGCACGCCGTTCTGGAGGGCCATGCCGCCCAGCCGAACCTTCTTCGCGGCCATGCCGAAGAGCGTAGCCGCTCTCCCGGTTCCGGAGGAAGATGGCGGAGCGGCCCCGATAGACTCCTGCGCCATGGGACGCGGCTCGAGGCCCAGCGTGCGCTGGAAGCGTGACCGGCAACGCAGGAAGAAGGAGCGCGAGAAGTCGAAGAGGGCTGCACCCCGTGCGTCCCGCTCGTCTCGCGGCGGCGGCTAGGAGGCTGCAGAGCTCCGGGCTGTTCCGACCGCCTGGGCCGCATGACGCAGGAAGCGCGTGCCGAGCTCGAGGTCCTCGACGGCAATTCGCTCGTCGGCCGAGTGGATCAGGCGAGAGGCCAGCTCCGCGCTCATGGCCCGTAGCGGGAAGAAGCCGTAGGCGACCGTGCCGAAGGCCCGCCGCAGCCAGTGCGAGTCCGTGAAGCCCGGCACGCAGATCGGTACCGCGGCCGCCGCGGGCTCTTCCTCCGCCACGAACGTCGCCACTGCATTCCACAGCGGGGTATCCAGCGGCGACCGCGAGCCGCCTTGACCGACGCGCCACTCGATCTCGTACCCGTCCCGACCGAGCCAGGCGTGGAGCTCGGCCTCCGCGTCAGCCTGCGTCTGCCCGGGCAGAAGGCGGCAGTCCACGACCACTTCGCACAGGGCCGGGATCACGTTCCGCTTCTTCGACGCCTCGATCAGCGTCGGCGCAACCGTCATCGCGAGCAGCGGTTCAACAATCTCGGCGGCAATCGGATCGACCGCCCGAGCGGCCTCGAGCGCCTCCTCGGGCCGGGGCACGCTCCCGGTCACTGCTCGGAGGAAGGCCTCCGTCTCTGGCCCTAGCCGCGGCTCGGGCGACAGCGTGCCCAGCCGCTCGATCAGCGGTGCGGCCTTGACGAGGGCGTTCTCGGCGATTGCCGGCATCGACGCGTGCCCGCTGCGGCCACGGACGCGTAAGACGAACGGAGAGGTCATTTTCTCTGCCGCTCCGCAGAGGTACAGAACCTTGCCTCCGAGCTCGACGCGATCGCCTGCGCCCTCGTTGATTGCGTAGTCGCAGCGAACCGCCTCCGGGTGCTCCTCACAGAGCCAGGGCAACCCGGCCACCTCTCCCTCCCCGAACTCCTCGTCGGCCGTCGCCGCGAAGATCAGGTCGCCCGCGGGCTGGAACCCCTCCCGCGCAAGAGAGGCAATCGCGACCGCATTTGCCGCCACCTGGCCCTTCATGTCGAGCGCTCCCCGCCCCCAGACGTGTCCGTCGCGCACCTCGCCAGACCAGGGGTCGACGGTCCACTCGGCAGGATCGGCCAGCACCGTGTCGGTGTGGGAGAGCAGCATGAGACTCGGCCCGTCGCCTCGCCCGGGGATCCGTGCCACCAGGTTCGCGCGTTCCGGTCGCCGCGCGTAGAGGTCGCAGCGAACGCCGCTGCCCTCGAGGTAGGCGCGCAGGAGCTCGGCGGCGCGGGTCTCGTTTCCGGGCGGATTGACCGTGTCGGTACGGATCAGCTCCTGGAGGAGCTCGACGACCTCGTCCCGCAGCGAGCTGCTCACACGCGCTCGCCCACGACGAGCAGGTACTGACGCCGCAGCTCCCCACCTGCGAAGAACTCGAGGTAGACGCGCTCCGCCTCGGCATACCGGTCGGCATCGAGCCCCTCCAGCCAGACACGAAGGGGTGGAGCCGAGGTGCGCACGAGCTCCCACAGCTCTTCGGGCGATCCGGAGACCGTCCATTCGTGGCTGTCGAGCCGGAGCTGGAATGCGCCGCCGAGGAGCTCTGCTACGTACTCGCGGCGGCTCCACTCCCGCGCATCGTCTCCCTCGGGGTAGGGACGCCCCAGCCGATCGCCGAGGCGGGACCAATCGTCCTCGGGCCAGGCCGTGAAGGCGATGCGCCCTCCCGGTCGCACCACCCGGACGAGCTCGGAGGCGGCGCGCCTGTGATCGGGGGCGAAGATGAACCCGAAGACCGAAGCCACGGCGTCGAAGCTCTCGTCCGTATATGGCATCTCCTGGCAGTCGCCCTCATCGAAGCGAATCTCGAGGCCGGCCTTCTCGGCGTGACGCCGTGCCTTCTCGAGCTGGTCGGTCGAGATGTCGAGTCCGACCACGTCGGCTCCGGTCCGCGCCGCCACGAGCGCGACCCCGCCCGTGCCGCAGGCCAGGTCGAGGACGCGATCTTCTCCGACCACCCCGAGCTCGCACACGACCTGCTCGTGGACCGGCGTGAACGTGGCGGCGATCCGCTCGTAGCTCGCTCCGCTCCAGAGCTCCGCGCGGCTGCTCACCGGCGCCGGCCCAGGACGATCAGGGACTGCCGCCCGGCGCCCTGGCGCTGCTTCAACTCCTCCAATGCGGTCACTCTTCCGCCTTCGCGAGCTCGGTCAGCGCGTTCCTCACCTTCCAGAGATCGGGGAAGAGTTGCTTGTGGATCAACCCGCCGAGCAATTCCACCGGCGTGCCCTGGGTGCCCACCACCTCGCCGCCGATGATTCGCTCGACGACCTTGAAGTGCCGTACGCGCCACATCGTCGCGCGCTCGTCCAGCTCGGCAAGCGCCTCCGCGAGCTGGTAGAGCTCCTCGAACTCGCGCCCCCGCCGGTAGAGGTCGATCAGCGTCAGGCCCGCTTCCCGCCGTAGCTCGTCGAAGGCACGCCCGAGCTCTGGCGCACGGCGCCTCAGATTGCTCCAGCCGGGCGAGTCGAACCCCGAGCCGTGGCCTAGCACCGGTCGGATCGCCGACGTGTACTCCCACGGCGACATCTGCTCCAGCATGTCGAGCTGCTCGGTGACGAACTTCAGGCAGAGGGCGCCGCGGCGGACCAGGCGGAGCGCAGACGAAATCTCTCGCGTGCCCAGGAGGGCAATCGCCGCCTCGACCTCGTTCCAGGCCAGCTTGAGCCACAGCTCCGAGGACTGATGCGTGACCTGGAAGAGCAGCTCGTCGCGATGGGCGTGCTCCTCTGCGGGCTTCTGCAGCGAAAGCAACTCGTCGGTGCGCAGGTAGCGCTCGTAGTCGCTCGCCCCCGGTCCCGGGAGGATGGGCGCGTACTCGTCCTCGAGGCCCGTGAGCTCCTTCCGGGACATCGCGCGCAGCATACTCTGAGGCGATGGGAGATCTCTTCTCCGACGCGGCGCACGAGCGGCTCCCGGACCATGCGCCCCTCGCCCTCAGGATCCGCCCCGGCAGGCTCGACGAGCTCGTGGGACAGGGCCACATCCTGGGTGAGGGCTCGGCGCTCCGGCTCGCAATCGAGCAGGACCGCGTCGGCTCGATGGTCCTCTACGGCCCGCCGGGCAGCGGGAAGACCACCCTCGCCCGAATCGTCGCGGCCACGACGGGGGCCGACTTCGAGGAACTCTCCGCCGTCTCCGCGACCGTCTCGCAGGTCCGGGAGGTGATCGGGCGGGCCCGCGAGCGCCTGGGCGCGACCGGCCGCCGGACGATCCTCTTTCTCGACGAGATCCACCGCTTCAACAAGGCCCAGCAGGACGCGCTCCTGCCGGCGGTGGAAGAAGGGCTCGTGACCCTGATCGGCGCGACGACCGAGAACCCGTACTTCGAGGTCAACTCGGCGCTCATGAGCCGGCTCCAGCTCTACGAGCTCGAGCCGCTCTCGGGGGACGAGCTGACGATCGTCGTGCGCCGGGGCGCAAAGCACCTCGGAGTCGAGCTTCCGGACTCCCTGGTCTTGGACGTCGCAAGCAGGGCCGGAGGCGACGCCCGCACCGCTCTGAACATCCTCGAGCTCGCCTGGCAGACGGCGGAGGCGGAGGACGAGCCGCTCGCAGATCGCCACGTCGCCGACGCGGCCCGGAAACGGCCGCTCGTCTACGACCGTGCGGCCGACCGGCACTATGACTTCGCCTCCGCCTTCATCAAGTCCATGCGCGGCTCCGATCCAGACGCGGCCGTGTACTACCTCGCGGCGATGCTCGAAGGCGGCGAAGATCCGCGCTTCGTCGCCCGCCGCATGGTCATCCTCGCCTCCGAGGACATCGGCAACGCGGACCCGCAGGCGCTTGTGGTCGCAGTGGCCGCCGCCCAGGCGCTCGAGCACGTCGGGCTGCCGGAGGCGCGCCTGAACCTCGCCCAGGCTGCGATCTACCTCGCCCTCGCCCCCAAGTCGAACGCCGTGCTCACCGCCCTGTCCGCCGCCGCGAAGGACGTGCGCGAGCAGGGCAATCTCCGCCCACCGAAGTTCCTGCGGGACGCCCACTATCCGGGGGCGAAAAAGCTCGGACACGGAAAGGGCTACGTCTATCCGCACGACGACCCGAAGGGCTTCAAACTCGACCATCTTCCCGAGGAGCTGGAGGGAACGCGCTACTACGAGCCCGAATCCGGCGGAGAGCGCTAGCGGTGCGACTCCATGTGCACGAGTGGGGCGCGGCCGGCGCACCTCCGCTTGTCTGCCTGCACGGCGTCACCTCCCACGGCGGCCGCTTCCATCGGCTTGCCCAGCGGCTGGCGGACCGCTTCCACGTGCTCGCGCCCGACCTCCGTGGCCATGGCCGCTCTTCCTCGGAGCCACCCTGGGACGCCGGGACCCACCTCGCCGACGTGCTCGAGACCCTCGACCTCGAGCGCGCCGTGTGGCTCGGGCACAGCTTCGGCGGGAGGCTCGCAGCCGAGCTGGCCACCCGCGATGGGGGACGGATCGAGCGGCTCGTCCTGCTCGACCCGGCCCTCCAGGTCCTGCCGCACGTGGCCCTCGACATGGCAGAGCTGGAACGGTCCGACGTCTTCTTTGCCTCGGTCGAGGACGCCGTCCAGGCCCGCTACGACTCGGGCCGCGTCCTGCTCGCGCCGCGGGAGATGCTGCTGGAGGACGAAGCCGAGCACCTGGAGCAGGGCGCTGACGGACGGTTCCGCTACCGCTACTGCAAGAGCGCCGTGATTGCGGCCTGGAGCGAGATGGCGTCCATGCCCGCACCGCCCGCGCGGGTGCCGACCCTACTCGTGCTCGGCGCACAGTCCTGGCTCGTCCTCGACGACCACGTCGAGGCGTACCGAGCCGAGCTAGGCGATCTGCTCGAGGTGGCGACGGTCCCCGGCGGCCACACCGTTTTCTGGGACGCCCTCGACGAGACGAGCGACGCGGTCCGGCGCTTCCTCGGCTAGAGCTAGAGGATCCGCGCGCCGAGCGCGCTCGCGACCAGCTCGACCGCCAGTCTGGCCGTCTCGTTCTCGCGGTCGAGGATGGGATTGACCTCCACCACCTCCAGCGCGGTTGCCAGGCCCGATTCCGCGACGAGCTCCATCGCCAGATGCGCCTCGCGGTACGACAACCCTCCGCGCTCCGGCGTTCCAACGCCCGGCGCGACCGCGGGATCGACGACGTCCATGTCGAGGCTGACGTGCACGAACCCGGGCCCGGAGATGCGCTCGAGCGCCTGAGCCATCGCCGTCTCCATTCCCAACCGGTCGAGGTCGCTCATGGTGAAGACGCATACATCCAGCTCGCGCAGGAGCTCGCGCTCGCTCGGATCGAGCGAGCGCACGCCCACGAGTGCGACCCGCCGCGACTCGACCGTGGGCAGCGACCACGCCTCACTCTCGAACTCCGGACCCGCGATGCCGAGCGCCACGGCCAGCGGCATGCCGTGGACGTTTCCCGTCGGGCTCGTCTCGGGGCGGTTCACGTCGCCGTGGGCGTCGATCCAGAGCACGCCGCCGGGCCTGCCCGCCTCCCGCGCGAGCCCGCCGAGCGTCCCGAGCGCGATCGAGTGATCGCCGCCGAGCACGAGGGGCAGCTGCTGTCCGGCCACCGCCCGCTCCACCAGCTCGGCGACCCGCGCGCAAGCGGCCTTGATCTCCGTCAGGAAGCGGGCCCGCTCGTCCCCGGGAGCAGCGGCTTCGGCGACGGCGGTCTCGATGTTGCCGAGGTCGTCTACACGCCTCTCGAGCTGGGCGATGCGCGCGGCCAGCCCCGCGTAGCGGATCGCGGAGGGGCCCATGTCTACCCCGCGGCGGCCCGCTCCCAGATCCAGCGCGGCCCCAATCACGGCGACGGCGTATCGCTGCCCGGAGTCACGTGCGGCTTCGTTTGTGCGCCAGGCGTTACGCGGGGCGCAGACGACCGCCGATAGCGCCCTTCGGATATTTGGTCGAATGGATGTCGACGTAGTAGCTGCCCGGATTCACCGTTATCGTCTTGATCACCGCCGCGGGCGCCGAGACACACCCTTTACGCGTGGTAATCGCCTTGAACGGCAAGATGCTGTGCTTCCGGCGACCGGTCGGCGGTGGAGGCGCTTTGTGGATGCCGGACTCCTGGACCGCGCCGATCCCCTTCCACGTCAACTGCCAGCACACCTGGCTTGACTTGAGCGTGACTTTCGCCGTTCCGGAATCGGTGGGCGACGCGTGCAGATATTTCCCTGTCAGCTTTGCCGTGAGGACGACATCACTCGTCGGTCCGGCGAAGGCCGGGCAGGCGAGGCCCAGCAGCGCGGCAAGGAGAATTGCGGCGCGTCGATTCATGCGTCCTCCATTTCCGTCGGTCCGCCTTCGAACCAGCCTGGAGACGGAGTATCACCCCAGGATGGCGAGGGCCGGAATCGAACCGGCGACACCACGGTTTTCAGCCGTGTGCTCTACCGACTGAGCTACCTCGCCACAGTCGCGTCAGTCTAACCCCGACAATCGGTGTTCTCCGCCGAAAGTCCGCCGAGTAAGCGACCCGGACTTTCGGCGGCTGAGCCGTGTGCTCTACCGACTGAGCTACCTCGCCGCTGCCGCAGCAGTCTAGCCGCGGACGAATTTTCCTCCGCCGGAAGTCCAGCGCGTAAGCGAGGTGGACTTCCGGCGGGTAAAAAAGAACCCCCGAAAGAGCGCGAGCTCTTTCGGGGGCCAGGACATCCGGGCCGGTGCTACCGCGCCGCGAACGTCCTTGTGGGCCGTAGCCTACCCCCGTCCCGCGGCCTTGCGGGCAGTCAGCGCCGTCCCCGGCCCAGCCGAAAATTCCGCAAATTCCGTGAAACCCCGCCGCGTGAGCTCGCGCCGCAGGCGCTCGGGAGGCACGAAGATCGGAGTCGCCTCACCGTTCGAGAAGCTGAAGACCGCATGCCCGCCGGGCGCGATCACGCGTGCCAGCTCGTCGAAGAACGGGATCATGTTCGCGAGCGCCGCCAGCTCGAACGCCGAGTCCTCGAAGGACAGTGCCGCCGAATCACCGACCTCGAAGCGCACGCGCCCCTCGAGCTCGACCGGGAGCTTCCGCCTCGCCTCATTGATCATCGCGGACGAGAGGTCGACGCCCACGATCTGCGCCGCCGGAAAGTGCTTCGCCAGCGCCTGGGCCGCGGCGCCGGTGCCGGTGCCCAGGTCGAGCGCGCGTCGGGGAGGCTCCTGGATCGCGGCGAGCGCGGCCTCGAACGGCTCGAGGTGGCCGGGGGTGCGCATCTGGTCCCAATACGGAGCGAGCCAGTCGAACTGCCGGCCGAGCGGCCTCCGGAACAGCCCCCAGAGCCACGGAGCACGGACGACCGCGATGGTCACGAGCCGTGCGAAGCGACGGCCGAGTGCCGCGAGCAGGCTCACCGGAGGCGCAGCCGAACCTCGTCGCCCGGCCGGAGCGACAGCGTCTCCGCCGCGCTGCCGCCGTTGATGGCGACCGCCACGTTCCAGTAGGCATCCTCGTAGAGCAGGATGTCCCCGCGCCGGGCGTCGGCGAAGGTGCGGGCGGCGACGGCGTAGTAGCGCTCGAGCGGAAGCTCGAGCTCGACTCGCGCTCCGGGAGCAAGCCCGAGCTCGTCCAGATGGGAGCGGTTGAGATTCAGCTGGATGTTGCCGAAGCGGTCGACGACGATGACGGACGCGCGGGCCCAGCCGTCACCGAGGACGGGCTCGGGGAGCGCGACCCTGACGAGACCCGCCGGCTCGAGCGGCGGCCCGAGGTCGGCCGGGTCGACTCCCCCGGCCAGGTGGGCCGCCGCGGGGGCGAAGACGTCCCGCCCGTGGAAGGTATACGAGACCGGCTCGAGCCTGTAGGCCGGATTCACGAGCTCCCACGCGCCCGTGATCGGACCCAACTGCTCGGCCGCGGGGGTCAGTAACCCGTTGTCTGGTCCGACAAACAGCCTGCCTTCGCCGCTGCGCAGGACCACCGCGCGTCGGTCGGTCCCGACGCCTGGATCGACGACAGCGAGGTGCACGCCCTCCGGCATGTACGGAAGCGTGTTCCCATGCGTGACGTCGATGATCTGCGCCTCGGGCGCGATCCGCTTGATCACCCCGTGGCAGGTGCCGACGAAGTCGTCCTGGAGACCGAAGTCGGTCAGGAACGTGATGATCACGGCGCGAGCCTAGCGACCGCATCGAGGAGCCCGTCGAGATCGTGCGTCTCGGCCTCCGCCGCCACCACCACACCCGCCGAGGCAGCAGCAGACGTCGTCTGCGGGCCGATGGACACGGCAGGCAGCTCAAGCCCGAGACGAGCAAAGGCCCGCGCAGCCGAGGGCGAGGCCAGCACGACCAGGTCGCCTGCAGGCACACGCTCCGGCTCCAGCTCGATCGTGCGGTAGAGCGGCACGAAGTCCGCCTTCAGCTCCTCCACCAGCAGGCGCCTCGCATCCTCCGCGCCCGCGAATAGCACGCGGCCGGCGGGACGCGGCAACTCGGCGAGCAGACCCTCCTGAGTCGACACCGCGGGGACGAGGTCGACCCTCATCCCGCGCTCTTCGAGCGCGGCCGCGGTCGCACTCCCGATCGCCGCGACCCTCCGCGGCCTGCCGCGCATGCGCCTTACGAGCTGGGCGGCGGCGTTCGCACTCGTCACGAGCAGCCAGTCGTACGGCTCGATATCGATCGGCTCGCCGCCGAGCAGCTCGACGCGGACGAGAGGGCACAGGACCGGCTCGTGGCCTAGCTCCCGCAGCCGAGCCGCAAGCTCCTCTCCCTGGCCCTCCGGACGCGTGACGATGACGCGCAACGCCTCAGCCGCGCGCAGCGGCAATCTCGGCCAGCTCGCGCCCGAGGGACGCCGGATCGCCGCCCCGGCGTCGTTCCAGCCACCGGCCGTCCTCGTCGGCGACGAGCCCCTCGAGCACCGCGCCGTCGTGGTACGCGGCGACCGGGGCCAAGCAGCCGCCGCCGACCGCGGCCACGCACATCCGCTCCGCCTCGACCCGGCGCCTCGTCTCGGCATCGTCTGCGGTGGCCACCAGATGCTCCTCGCCCTGCCGAACCTGAAGGGCAAGCGCTCCCTGTCCCGCCTCGGGCAGAAGCTCGGACGGATCGAAGCGATGGCCGATCTCCCCGGCCAGCCCGAGCCGGTCGAGCCCACACGCGGCGAGTACGACTGCGTCGAGACCACGCTCACCGCGCTTCCGAAGCCGCGTGTCGATGTTGCCCCGCAGTGGCTCGACCCGCAAGGCGGGCTCCAGCGCGAGGAGCTGAGCACGGCGGCGCACCGAAGCGGTGCCGACCCGCATCCCAGCGCGCAGCGCCTCGGCGCCGCACAGCGCATCGCGGGGGTCGTCGCGCACGAGGTACGCGCCCACCGAGAGCCCCTCCGGGTTCGTCGAAGTCATGTCCTTCGCCGAGTGCACGGCAACGTCGACCCGCCCTCCCAGGAGTGCCTCCTCGAGCTCCTTCACGAAGACGCCGCGGCTCCCGATCTCGCCAAACGGCTTCACCCGGTCACGGTCTCCGGCCGTCGTGATCGGAACCAGGGCGATCTCGACGCCCGGCCTACGCAGCTGCTCCGCGGCGACCTCCGCCTGCGTGAGCGCGAGCCTACTGCCCCGGGTCCCGACCCGAAGCAGCATCGTCGCCGAGCCCGAAGAGATGGCGAACCGCGTCCGCGTAGACCGGTCCGTCGGCTCCTGCGGCGGCCTCCTTCATGCGAACGGTAGGGAGATGGAGCAGCTTGTTCACGATCTGCGCGGTGATCGACTCGACCGCGAGACGCTCGTTGTCCGACAGACGGGCCAGCACCCCGCGCGCGCGTTCGAGCTCGGCGGCCCGAATCTCCTCCGCCCGGGCACGAAGTGACGTGATCGCAGGGATGACGTCTCGCGAGACCTGCCAGGCCGCGAAGTGCTCGGCCTCGCGTGCAACGACCCCCTCGGCCCGCGCCGCCTCCTGTCTGCGGCCGGCGAGACTTTCGGCCACAACCGACTCCAGATCGTCGATGTCGTACAGGTAGCAGCCGTCGAGCTCGTGAATAGCTGGATCGAGGTCTCGCGGGACGGCGATGTCGATCAGGAACAGCGGACGGCCCTTCCGCTTGGACAGCACGCGTCGCACGTCTTCCTCGTCGAGCACGAAGCCCGGTGCCGACGTCGAGGACAGAAGCACGTCGGTGCGGGCGAGCTCCGGCACCACACCCTCCAGCGGCAGCGGCTCGCCTCCGAAACGGCGAGCGAGCTCCTTCGCCCTGTCGAGCGAGCGATTGGCCACGAAGGTGATCTCCGCCCCCCTGGAGACGAGGCTCCGCACGGCGAGCTCGCCGATCTTGCCGGCCCCGACGACCAGCACCCGGCAGCCGTGCAGGTCGCCGAAAACCTGCTCGGCCAGCGCCGCGGCGGCCGAGGAGACCGACGCCGGGTTCTCGCCGATGGCGGTCTCGGATCGAACCTTCTTGCCGGCATGCAGCGCCTGGCGAAAGAGCCGGTCGAGCAGCGGGCCGCTGCTTCCAGCCTCGTAGGCCGCCCGTACCTGGCCGAGAATCTCTCCCTCTCCCGGCACCATCGAATCAAGGCCGGCCGCCACCCGGAAGAGATGGAGCGCGGCGGCCTCGTCACGCAGGCGGTAGAGAACAGGCCGCAGCCGCTCCTCGCCGAGGCCTGCGACTGCGCACAGGGCTGACAGCGCACGCTCCTCCCCGGCCTCGGGCTCGGCGGTCGCGAGGTAGAGCTCCGTCCGGTTGCAGGTCGAGAGGCACACCGCTTCCCCTCCCTCCCCCGCCAGCTCACGGGCAAGCTCGGCCGCGCTCGAGCCGGGAAGCGCGACGCGCTCGCGCAGCTCGACCGGCGCGACGTGATGCGAGAGCCCGATCAGCAGCAGCGTCATGCGAAGTGGGTGATCGGAAGACCGAGCCGCACCACGACCACGAGCGCGAAGCCGGCGAGGGCGAGGTAGGCGGTCCGGCGGCCACGCCAGCCCACTTCGTAGCGCAGAACCAGGAAGACTGCATACACCAGCCAGGTCAGCAGCGTGACCCCCATCAAGGCGTCGAAGCTCTCGCTCGTCGTCCGCAAGCGCAGGAGTCCAGCGGCGATTCCGATGGTCAGCGCCGGAAGAGCGACGGCGATGGTCCGCGCGGCGAGCGTCTCCAGGGTGACCAGAGAGGGTGCCCGACCGAGGAGGCCTCCAGCCCGGTGCCGTTTCAGCCTTCCCTCCTGCCAGAGGTAGAGAGCCGAGAGTGCTGCAGCGAGGGTGAAGCCCGCGAAAGCGAGCAGCACGAGCCCGACATGGACGACGAGAAAGACGGTCGAGTAGGCGGCGTGGACCTCGGTCTGCGTCCCGCCTCCCAGTCGGGCCGCGAGGAGCAGCGCAGCCGCCGGGGGCATGACGGCGAGGCCTAGCAGGCGGTAGCGGGCGCGGCAACCCCAGATCAAGTAGACGCCGACCACGAACCAGACGAAGAGATTGAGCGACCCGGCCCACGTGTCCCACGGAAAGCCGCTCGACCGAGCCGCCTGGGCGACGAGCAGCGCGGTCTGGGTGAGCCAGCCGACGCGGACACCCCAGGTCGCCAGCCGCCCCGCCCGACCGGGATGCCGCGCGTCGCCCGCGTAGGCAAACGCGGCCTCGCCGTAGGCGAGGAAGGCAGGCCAAAACAGCAGCTCAGCCAACCTCGACCCGCTCTCGTTCGTGCTCCTCGAGCGCCGGCTCCTTACGGGTGCGCGCCTGGTCGGCGAGCTCCGTCAGCTCCCGCTCGAGCCGGGCCACCTTCGTCGCCATGATCAGCACATACACGAAGACGAGAACGAAGACCACCAGGTAGGCGGCCGCGACGTACTTCTCTTCCGCAGTCATGCCAGCGCCTCCCGCAACTCCTTCAGGCGGGCGTCGAGGCGCTTCCCGGCCAGCTCCAACCGGTAGAAGAAGGCGGCGAGTGCGAGCATCCCGGCGATCGAGACGAGAACGGTCAGGAGCTGCGAGCCCGCCATGTCAGGACCCCCCCGCCTGACGAGCGGCGCCGGATGCACGACGCTCTCGGACAGCCTGATCGCGAGAAAGCTGATCGGGACTAGCACGACACCGAAGAGGGCGTAAACGGCGCAGAGATTGGCGCGCTGGGGCCCGGGCTCGACCGAGTAGCGCAGCATGAAGTAGGCGGCGTAGAAGAGGAACAGGATCAGGAAGAGCACGAGCTGGCGCTCACTCCAGACCCACCAGTGCCCCCAGCTGATCTTGGCCCAGATGGATCCGGTCAGAAGTGTCATCGCGGCGAAGATGACACCCTGGTGAACGGCGACGTAGCTCTCGAGATCGGCGCCGGGCGGTCGCTTCCAGAGGTGCATGAATGCCTTCAGCGCCCCCCAGCCGAAGCAGGCGTAGGCGGTGAAGGCCAGTGGCACGTGGACGTAGAAGATCTTCTGGTTCAGGCCGTCCTCGTCCACAGGGGCGTAGAAGAAGATCAGGGCGATCGACGCGCTGGTGAGCACGGACGCGAGCAGGGCAAGCGTCAGGAGCGCGTTATTCCGTAACCACATACTCAAAGGAGGCCCAGCAGATGATCGCAAAGACGAGGTCGTACAGTGCTAGGAAGCCGAGGTAGCGGCCCGGATCATCGACCACGCTGGCCCCGACACCGCCGACTACGACGGGTATGGCCAGCGGTAGGAAGAGCACCGGCAGGAGTAGCTCGCGCGCCCTGCTGAGCGAGGCCATTGCAGCCAACAGGGTGCCCACGGCGGCAATGCCAAGGTCGGCGAGGAGGACCCCGACGATGGTCGCGCCGCTCACCGCGGAGAAGAAGATGGAGAACGCCGGCAGCGCGACCAGCTCCGCGATCCCGAGAAAGGCGAGCACGGCCGTTCCCTTCGCCAGCCAGATCGCACTGCGGTCGCACGGACAGAGCAGCAGGCCGTCGATCGTCCGCTGCTCGCGCTCCGCGACGAACGCACGGGTTAGGCCCAGCAGCGCAGTGAACACGATCGCGACCCAGAGCAGCCCTTTCGCCGCCAGGTCCGAGCCTTCAGCGGGGAGCGCGAAATGGAAGACCGCAAATGCGGCGATCACGAACAGGAGCATGGCGGGCAGGGTGTCCCGCGCGCGCAACTCGAGGAGGAGGTCCTTCCTCGCCAGCGTCAGCACGTCCTGGGCGTAGTGCTTCACGTCTTCGCCAGGGCAAGACGTCCGCTGGCGAGCTGCGCGAGGCGGGCGGGATCATGGGTGGTCACCAGGAACGTGCGCTCCTCGCGAAGCTCCTCCAGCTGCCGGTCCAGGAGCTCGGCGCCTCGCTCGTCGAGCGAACTGTAGGGCTCGTCGAGCACGAGCACCCCCGGATCGTGGAGCAGCGCGCGACAGAGGGCGAGCCGCTGCAGCATGCCCCGCGAGAAGGCTCCGGCTCGCTCATTCCTCGCCTCCCAGAGCCCGAAGCGCTCCAGCAGCATCCCGATGCGCTCCCGGCGCTCCGGAACGCGGTACAAGCGGCCGTACAGATCGAGGTTCTCCAGCGCCGTCAGCTCTCGGTAGACGAGCGGCTCATGTCCCAGGAATCCGATCTCGGCCCGCTCGGCCTCGACGTGGAGCTCGCCCGCCGTGGGTACGGCGAGCCCGGCGCACAACCGGAGCAAGGTCGTCTTCCCGGATCCGTTGGGGCCGGTGACGAGCAGGAACCCGCCTCTCGGAAGGTCGAGGTCCAGACCCCTGAGCACACGCTTGTCGCCGTAGCGCCGTTCCAGTCCGCGAGCTCGGATCACGGCGTCGACGCGGCCCTTTCGGCCGTGTCCGGTGCCAGGTACCCCGAACCTCCTCCCCGATTTGATCGTATCGGGGAGATCCGCAGTTGACCGAGACGATTCTGTGACGAAACCGTCACGAGAGCACCGAGTCCAGCAGCACGCAGCAGAAGAACGTCGCGCTGATCACGCCGTTCATGGTGAAGAAGGCAGCGTTCAGACGGCGCAGATCGCCCGGTCGGACAAGCGCGTGCTCATAGGCGAGCAGCCCGGCCGCAGCGGCGACTCCAACCCAGTACATCGCGCCGACGGGCAGGCCCGCGCCCGCGGCGGCCAGGAGCACGACAGTCGCGCCGTGCAAGACACGCGCGCCGACAAACACGCCACGCTCGCCGAAACGAACGGCCACCGACCAGAGGCCCTGGGCTCGATCGACGGCCAGGTCGAGCAGCGAGTAGAAGAGGTCGAACCCTGCCACCCAGCAAGCAACAGCGGCGCCGAGGAGCCATGCTTGCCAGGGAAGCCGACCCGTGATCGCCACCCAGGCGCCGATCGGCGCGAGCCCGTCCACGGCTCCGAGCCACAGGTGGCAGAGCCAGGTGACCCGCTTCAGGTAGGGGTAGACGACAAAGCCCGTGACCGGGATCGGCCACAGCCAGCGGACGAGAGGATCGAGCTGCCAGGCAGCTACGAGAAACATCGCGAGCGAGGCGGCACAGAAAAGTCCGACGTGCCAAGGCCTCAGCGCTCCACTCGGCAGCTCGCGGCCGGCGGTTCGCGGGTTCCGCGCGTCGATTCCGGCGTCGATCAGCCGGTTGAGCCCCATCGCCAGCGATCGCGCTCCCACCATGGCCAGCGTCACCCAGACGAGGTCGTGAGCGCTCGGCACGCCGTCGACGGCGAGGAAGGCACCGACGTAGGCGAACGGAAGCGCGAACACGGTGTGCTCGAACTTGACGAGCGAGGCGAAGCGGCGCGGATACTCGACAGCCTGGATCACGTCTGCCGGTGGTGGAGCGCCTCGTCCGCGAGCAGCTCCAGCGCATGCGCGAGCGCCGGCTCGAGCACCGCGAACCCGTCCCGGCATCCTCCTGGCGAGCCGGGCAGGTTGACGACGAGCGTTCGCCCCCGCACTCCTGCTGTTCCGCGCGAGAGCAGGCCGTGAGGCGTCCTCGAGATCGCGTCGGCTCGCAGAGCCTCGGCGATGCCGGGGGCCGGCCGGTCGATCACCGCCGCCGTCGCCTCAGGCGTGACGTCGCGTGGTCCAAGCCCGGTACCTCCGGTGGTCAACACGAGGCTCACCTCGGCCGAGAGGTCGTCGATCGCCTGGGCGATGGCGTCCTCCTCGTCGGGCACCACCCGCCTCACGACGTCGAAGCCTCCGGCGGCGAGCAGGCGATCGAGCAGATTTCCGCTCGAGTCGTCGCGGGTACCGGCGGCGACACCGTCCGAAACCGTGAGCACCGCGGCCTTCAGATCTCCTCCTTCGTCTTCTCGACGAGCTCAACGCGCTCGACCACCATCTCGCGGTCGATCGCCTTGGCCATGTCGTAGACCGTGAGAGCCGCCGTGGACACCGCGACCAGGGCTTCCATCTCGACCCCGGTCTGCGCCACAGCCTCCACGCTCGCGGTGATCTCCACCCCCACGGGCTCCACCTGCGCCCGGACCTCGACGTGGGACAGTGGAAGCGGATGGCAGAGCGGGATGAGGTCGCTCGTGCGCTTCGCCGCCATGATGCCGGCCAGCTCTGCGGCGGCGAGCGCGTCGCCCTTGGGCAGATCACGCAGCCGCGCGGCGGTCTCCGGTGAGATTCGCAGCGTCGCGCGGGCCGTCGCACGGCGACGCGACAGCGGCTTCCCGCCGACGTCGACCATGCGTACCCGCCCACTCTCGTCCACGTGGGACAGGTCGCCGGTCATGACCGTCCCGAGTACCGGCGTGCGAGGTGGCCCAGACCGCGCCGGGCCTCTCGCCCGGCCGGCGTCGTGGGAACCGTGCCGACCAGCTCCAGCGTGGCCAGATCGACCGAGCGAAGCTCGCGCGCAGCCACCGCGCCGGACGTGGCAGCCATGCAGCGATGGTATCCGGGATCAGGCGCCGGTCGGCGCCGCCACCCGGTCCAGATCGTCGAGGAGGGCGCCTACCCACTGCTCGAGGCCCTGCGCATGGACCTGATCGCGGATGGCCTCGAGCCGCGCCCGCCGCTCGGGACGGGGCATCTCGAGTGCTGCCCCGATGGCGACGGCCTGCGCCTGGAGGTCAAACGGGTTGACGGAGACGGCCCAGGCGCCAAGCTCCTCGTGGACCCCGGCGTTCTCCGACAGGACGAGGACGCCGTCGCGCTCGTTCACGAGCGGCGCCTCCTTCGCCACCAGGTTCAGCCCGTCGAAGACGGCGTTGACGAGCAACACGTCGTACTCCTTGTACGCAGCGACTGAGCGGGGGAAGTCGTCCTCGATCCGCAGCTCAACGGGCGTCCAGCCGGAATCCCCGAAGCGATCGTTCACGGAGCGTGCGGCCGCCTCGATCGCGGTCAGATACGCCGCGTACTCTGGAATGTTCTGCCGCGACGGATCGAGCAGCGCGAGCATACCGACGCGGCCGCGCATCTCGGGGTGCTGCTCGAGATAGAGCGCGAAGGCCATGAAGCCCCGGACGACGTTCTTGGACGGATCCGTCCTGTCGACGCGCACCACGAGGCGCTCGGGACGGCGCTCCTGGATCTCCTTCTGCCGCTCGAGCACGGCGGCGTCCTCGCGTAGCTCCTCGAACTCTCGGGAGTCCACGGAAATCGGCCGGGCGACGACGCACGTCCTCCGGTCGCGATGAACGACGTACTCGGTGTCCCAGTCCGTCTCCAGGAGGTCCGTGCAGCAGAGCAGGAAGTTCCCTCTCCAGCGCTCGGTGTGGAACCCGATCAGGTCGTTGGCGAGCAATCCGTCGTGGATCGCGATTCGAGCCTCCTGCGGCAGGATCCGCCAGTAGTCGGGCTGCGGCCACGGGATGTGGACGAAATGGGCGAGCGTGGCGTCCGGGCGGCCGTCTCGCACGAGCCGCGGGGCGAGGTAAAGGTGGTAGTCGTGGAAGAAGACCGTCGCCTCGGGCACGGCTTCCAGCTCGGCGAGCACAGCCTCGGCGAACCCTTCGTTGACCGCCACGTACCCGTCCCGCCATGCTCTCGGGAATCCCGAGTCGAGCGCGGGGGTGAGAGGCACGTCGAACAGGTAGTGCTGCAGGAACCACAGCGTCGGGTTGGCGACCACGTTGTAGAAGCGATCGAATGCCTCCGGGTCGTGCTCCACGAGTCGCAGTCGATAGGGCGACCCGTCACGCGCCGTCTCCTCCACGGACCCGCCTCGGGCCTCGGCGGCAACAACCCGGTCCTCGTCGCTCATCGCACTCGCGATCCAGGTCACGTCGTGGTGTACGACGAGACTGCGCAGCGCCGTAACCAACCCGCCTCCCCCGCGGCGGGCGCTCCGGCGGCCGTCCTCGTCACGTGAATAGGAGACCGGGCCCCGGTTCGAGACCACGATGAGCTTGCGCCGCGCGGCACTCACCACGGCAAGGGTACTCGTGTCACACAGTCGTAGTTCCCGCGACACGCTCCGTCACGCCTCCCGGCTACGGTGCCGGGCGCCTCAGGTTGCGGCGACGACGACCAGGTCCGAGCCCCCCTGCTCGGTCTCGAGGAGGCGGTTGAAGAGCGCGAGCCAGTCCCGCAGGAGCCGCGGCATCAGAAAGTGGCGGCGCACGTGCTCCTTGCCCTGGAGCGCGTACTCCCGTGCAGTGGAAGGGTCGGCCAGGATCGCCTTGCAGGCCTCCGCACATTCCATCGAGGAATCGACAAGCCAGCCGGTCTCTCCGTCCCGGATCTGCGTGACAATGCCGCCGACGCGGCCGGCCACGGTCGGTCGCGCCTTCCACAACGCTTCCGAGATCGTCAGCCCGAAACCCTCCCGGATCGACTTCTGGATCACCGCGGCGGAGTGCACCTGGAAGGCATTCACCTCGACCGCCCCGATGTTGTTCAGGTTGGAGAGGATGAAGATGTCGGGATCGTCGCCCGCATAGGCGACGGTCTGCTGGTAGAAGTCCCAGCCTTCCGGGTCGTCGTGGGCCATGGAGCCGACGAGTGCGAGCTGCACCTCGGAATGCTCCTCTTTCACGCCTCGGTAGGCGTCGATGACGCCGAGCGGGTCCTTCCAGGGGTCGAAGCGTGATACCTGGGTCAGCAACGGCCGCCGGACGTCGATCCCGAACTGGTCGACGATGTAGCGCGCGTCCTCGGTCGAGAGGGCCATGTTCTTCGGAGTCAGTGGGTCGATTGCGGGCGGCCAGATGTAACAGGGCGGAAGCCCGCCGTTGTTGCGCGGCACGTACTCCCCGAGGTGGAAGATTGCCGCGTCGTAGCGGCCAATCGACGGCAGCAACGTGTTCAGCACGTCCTCGTTGGGCGCCGAGAGGTCGATGTGACAACGCCAGATCCAGCGGGCGTCCGTCGAGTTGACGTAGTCGATCAGCGCGGCGGGCTGGGGATCATGGACGATGACGATGTCGTAGTCGCCCTCGAAGTCACGGGCGTTCATGGCGTTGTAGTGGCGAAAGATCCCGCGCTCGTCCTCGGTCAAGCCTTGCGGGCTTCCCTGCAGCGCGTTGTGGACCGTCTTGGTGACGTTGAAGAACTCCTCGGCGCCGTGGATGATCCGCCACTCGACGTCCAGGCCGATGTCGGCCATCAGCGGCACGAGCGTGTAGTTGATCTCGGCGACGCCACCGCCGAACGCGGTCGCGGACAGGTGAACGACCCGCTTGCCGCGGAGTGGCTCGGCGAGCCTGCGGATCTCGTCCATGAGGCCGCGCGAGGCAAGCGTCGCGTAGTCCGCGAGCGACTTGTGACCGACGTTGACGAGCTGGAGCATGCGCTGGTTATACCGGCCGTCGCGTCTCAGCCCGCGTTCGGATTGACGGGGCGCTCGTCGAGCACCAAACGCACGTTGAGACGCCGCCCGTCGCGGACGACCGTGAAGGTCGCGGGCTTCCCGGGGCGCAGGTGCTCGGTGACGATGCGCAGAACGTCCTCCGAGCTCGCGACGGGCCGCCCGTCGATGGACACGAGCACGTCGCCACCTGCCCGGATTCGCCGGCCGTTGAGCTCGAGATCGCGAGTTCCCCCGCGAAGCCCGGCGTGCGCTGCCGCCGTCCCGCGCCGCACCGAGACCAGGATCGCGCCCTGCCTGACGGAGAGCCCGAGACGGCGCGCGACGCTCGGGGTCACATCCTCGGTGACGATGCCGACGTAGGCGTACGCCACCCGGCCTGTCGCGACCAGCTCGTGCATGGAGCGGCGGGCGGCGTCGATCGGCACCGCGAAGCCGACACCCTCCGCATTTCCGCTCGTGCTGCGGATCTGTGCAGCGATGCCGATCACACGGCCGCGAGCGTCGAAGACCGGCCCGCCCGAGTTCCCGTGGTTGATCGGTGCGTCGACCTGGATGGCGCCGGGCAGGTCGTAGGCCGATGTGAGCGAGCCGATCGCGCGGTGGGTGGCGGAGACCACACCGACCGCAAGGGAGGTCTCGTTGCCGAACGGGCTGCCGATCGCCGCCACAGGCTCGCCGACCCGAACGGCGCTCGAGTCTCCAAGCGGGACCGGAGCGAGCGCGTGTTGTGCCGGATCGACGCGCAGCAGGCCGACGTCATCGAAGAGATCGAAGCCGACCACCTTCGCCGAGACCCGGTCCCGGTCGGCGAACTCGACGAACACCTGCTCCGCCGCGCGCGGGTTCTCGCCCTGCGGCCGCTGGCCCGCGTCCGTGACGACGTGAGAGCTCGTGAGGACGTATCCCTGGCCGGACACGACGAAGCCGGAGCCCTGCGAGGTGTCGCCGTTCTGGAAGACGGAGAAGATCGTGACCACGCCCGGCGAGCGCAGCGCGTAGATGCCGGCCGGGTCGAACCCGCTCCCGGTGAGCGGCCGTGCCGCCGGGAAGCTCGGCGCGACGGGCGCACGGGTCTCCGTGATCACGACCGCCCGCGCGGCACCTCGCCCTAGCCAGCCGCCTGCCTCGCCCACCGCGAGAGCGGTCGCACCGCCCAGGACGGCACAGCCGGCAGCTAACGCGGCAAGCCCGAGCGGTCGCATGCGAGCCACTCTATCTTCGAGTTTGTTGTCTGCTCAGCTAACGCACCCGGCCGGCGGAGCTAGGCCGCGCCGTTTTCACGTGTTTTTTCCCGACCAGGCAGGCGAAGCGTCAGGACCGTCCTCCCCGGCTCGGAGTCGAGCTCGAGTGAGCCACCCATCAGCTCGGCCAGCTCCCGCGCGATCGACAGGCCGAGGCCGCTACCTGAGGCTTGTGCGCCATCAACGCGGTAGAAGCGCTCGAACACGTGCGGGGCGTGGTCGGGTGAGATGCCCGGCCCGTCGTCCTCGACCGCGAGCTTCGCCCCCCCGTTCGACGAGCCGGCCCGAACCCGCACGGTGGTACCCGGCGGCGTGTGTACGAGCGCGTTCTCCACGAGTATGCGCCCGATCTGCAACACGCGCTCCTCGTCGCCGATCGCGACTGGGTCGCTCTCCGCAACCACCTCGAGTGGATGCTCCGCCGTGTGGGCGACCGCCTGGAACTCGCCCGCGACCGTGCGCGCGGCCTCCGCGACCGAGAGGACGTCTCGGTGCACTCTCAGCTGGCCGGCATCGAGCCGGGAAAGGTCGAGCAGCTCGGTGGCAAGCTTGGTCAGACGGTCGACCTGCTCGGACATCGTCTCCAGAAACTCCGCTCGGGTGCTCTGGTCCAGCTCCTCGTCGGTCAGCAGCTCCAGGAAGCCCGCGAGCGAGAAGAGCGGAGTTCGCAGCTCGTGCGACGCGTTGGCGATGAACTCCTTGCGCGCGTGGTCCAGTTGCGCCAGGCGCTGTCGCATGCGCTCGAACGCCCGCGCGAGCTGTCCGACTTCGTCGGCGCCTGTATCGATCACGGGCTCGTCGAAACGTCCCGTGGCGATGCGCTCGGCCGCATGCTCGAGACGCCGTAGGCGCCGCGCAAACGCCCATGCGGCGCCGTAGCCGATGACGAGCGCCATCAGGAGCGCGAGAGCGCCCGCCCCGAGCAGCCTCCGGCGCACGAGGTCGACGTTACCGAGCGAATCGTGCAGCGAAGCCGAGAGAAGCAGGACCGTGCCACGAGGAGCCGGCAGCGCCACCTCGGCGAGCCGCTGCCCTTCGCGACTCACGGTCCCGGTCGCACGCCCACCTGTCAGGGCGGCTCGGAGGGCGATCTCGTCCCTCTCGACATCGGTGGACAGGCGTGCCTGGCGTGAGTCCCCGGCCACCTGCAGAACCGTCGGCGGCCCTTCCAGCACCGTGTAGACGACGACCCGTGCATTCGCGCTGGCGGACGCATTCTCGGCAAAGTCGTCCCACCGGAGGTGGTTTTGCGGCAACTGGCGCGCGAGTCCCGGAGCCGCGCTCTCGAGTTGTGAGAGCTTGGCGTCCACGAGCCGGTTCTCGAGCGAGGGGATCACGAAGAGGTACACGAAGGCAAGCGCGCCGGCGAGCACGAGCAGAAGCGCCAGCGACAGCCTCGCGCCGACGCTGCGCAGCGGGTTCACCGGTCGCGAAAGCGGTAGCCGACGCCTCGTACGGTGAGCAAGAACTGTGGATCGCTCGGGTCCCGCTCGAGCTTCTCCCGCAGGTGGCGGACGTGAACGTCGATCGTTCTCGGGTCGCGGTAGTCCGCGCTGCCCCAGATCTCCTCGAGCAAGCGCTGGCGCGAGAAGACGTGGCCCGGCCGCGTCGCGAGCGTCCGCAGGAGCTCGAACTCGACGTACGTCAGCTCGACTGCGTCACCGCTGACCTCGACCGCCCGGCGCGCGGGCTCGATCCGAAGCCCGTCGACCTCGATCGTCTCGCTGCCCGCTATGTCCGGCCGCAACCCGGTGGCCCGACGCAGAACGGCACGGACGCGACTGCGAAACTCGCGGATCGAGAAGGGCTTCGTGATGTAATCGTCGGCGCCCAGCTCCAGACCGAGCACCTTGTCGACCTCGTCGTCGCGGGCGGTCAGCATGATGATCGGCACCGCACTCTCCGATCGGAGGCGTTTGCAGACCTCGAGCCCATCCAGCTTCGGCAACATCACGTCGAGCACGACCAGGTCGATCCGCTCCTCGCCGAATCGCAGCAAGGCCTCCTCGCCGTCACGAGCCTGGACGACGCGGTATCCGTCGCGCTCCAGCGGATAGGTGAGGAGCTTCTGAACGGGCTCCTCGTCGTCGACGAGGAGGATGGTCGCGGACTCCGGCATAGCCGATCGGCAGCCCGACCTACTATAGCCACGCCATGGCCCGGCCTCGCATCCCACCCGTGAGGCGCCACCGGCGCCACGGCTCGCTCGAGCGCCCGGTGAACGGGCGCCTGTATCGCGGCACGTGGCTCCTAGTCGCGCTCCCGCTGTTGCTCGCCGCCTTCACCGTCGCGCGGCCGACTCCCCTGCCCGAGCCGCAATTCCCACCAACCTTCGACCGCGCCTCGGCCGCCGGCCTCGCGCGTGAGCTGTCACGGTTCTACCCGGATCGCTCGCCGGGATCCGAGGGGGCCACGGGTGCGGCCCAGTGGTACGCCGCCCGCCTTGCGCCCTACAAGCTGCAGCCGCAGACCGACACCTTCTCCGCCACGATCCCGGGCGGGGGGCGAGTCACGCTGCACAACATCGTCGCCGTCGCTCCCGGTCGCGTTCGCTCGCCCCAGACCATCGTGATCATGGCGCACCGCGACAACACCGGAACCGGGCCGGGGGCGAACGACAACGCGTCGGGAACGGCGGCGTTGATCGAGATCGCACGCGCCTACGCCCCCCTTGCGACAGGACGCACGCACAGCGCCGGCCCCCAGCACAGGATTCTCTTTCTCTCCACCGACGGGGGCGCCTATGGGGGCCTGGGTGCAGCGCATTTCGCCGCACACTCGTCCTATCGCGGAGCTGTCGTCGCCGTCGTCAACCTCGATGCGCTCGCCGGCCAGGGGACGCCGCGCATCGAGCTCGCAGGTGATCGGCCACGCTCACCCGCGGCCGAGCTCGTCGAGACGGCAGCGGCGCGCATCGTCGAGCAGAGCGGCGGGCGGCCGGGCAGAACCAGCGCCTTCGGCCAGCTCGTCGACCTCGGGTTCCCCTTCACCCTGTACGAGCAGGCCCCGTTCGTCGGACGCGGCATCCCTGCGGTGACGCTCACCACCGCGGGGAACCGCCCGCCGGCGGCGGTGCCCGACGTCCCGGCCTCACTCGACGGCGCCAGGCTCGGTCAACTCGGGCGGGCTGCCGAGTCGCTCGTCGCCTCGCTCGACGCCGGTCTCGAGCTGACCCAGGGGACGTCGAGCTACGTGTACCTCGGGCCGCGGCTCGTGCGCGGATGGGCGATCGAGCTTGTTCTCTTCGCGATGCTGCTTCCTGCCTTCATGGCGTCCGTCGACCTCTTCGCCCGCTGCCGCCGCAGGAGAATTCGGCTCGCGCCCGCCTTTCGGAGCTTCCGAAGCCGGCTGGGCTTCTGGCTCTGGGCAGGCGCGCTCTTCGAGCTCTTCGCCCTCGCCGGAGCGTGGCCGGGCGGAGCGGCGAGTCCGATCAATCCGGAAAGCACGGCGGCCACGGACTGGCCGCTCTGGCCTCTCGCAGGCTTCTCCTGCCTCCTGGGCCTTTCGTGGCTGACAGCACGCCAGCGACTCGTCCCGAGGCGACCGGCGACCAGGGAGGAAGAGCTGGCCGGGCACACGGCCACGATGATCGCGATGAGCGTTCTCGCACTCGTCATCACCGGCTGGAACCCGTTCGCACTCGTCTTCATCCTCCCCTCGCTGCATTCGTGGGTCTGGCTGCCCAACTACCGCGAGCGCCACGCCGCCCTCCGCGCCACCCTCCTCGCCGGGGGCTTCCTCGGGCCGCTGCTCCTGCTCGGCTCGCTGGCCGTGCGCTTCGGCCTCGGGCTGGATGCGCCCTGGTACCTGGCCGAGCTCACCGCCATCGGCTACGTACCCACGGTGTCTGTGCTGATCGCGCTCGCGTGGGCCGCCGGAGCGGCACAGGTCGTGGTGCTCGTCGCGGGGCGCTACGCGGCGTATCCACGAGCTTCCGAGCGGCCGCCGCGGGGCCCTCTGCGCAACACGGTGAGGAGCGTCGTCCTCGCCACTCGCGCACTCCGCCGCGACGCGCACCGTGAACGACGGGCGGCGGAGGGTTGATGCGGCGATCGCTTCGCGTCTTCGGCTCCCTCCTGATCGGCTGCGGGATCGCGCTCCTTCTCTGGGCCGGCCTCGTCTGGCGCTGGCAGGACCCGTTCACCGCGCTCTACACGGCCTCCCAACAGCACCGCCTCGCGGCTGGTCTCGACCTGCGGCTGGATGCCTATTCGCCGCCCACGGAGCTCGACGACGGATCGGCCTCGCTCGCCAGGAAGAAGCGACTGATCGCACTGGAGGCTCGGCGCTACCGAAGGAGTCTCGAGGTTGGCGAGCCGCTGGGCCGCCTCAACGTCCCGAGGCTGCACCTGAGCATCGTCGTTGTCGCCGGCACCGATCACGACTCGCTGACGAAGGGTCCCGGCTGGTACACGGGCACCTTTCTTCCCGGCGAAGGCCAACTGATCTACATCGCCGGTCATCGCACGACCTATCTGGCACCCTTCGCCGCCATCCAGTCGCTCCGGCGGGGAGACACGGCGACCCTCGAGCTGCCCTACGGCAGCTTCGTGTACCGCATCGTCGGCCACGCGATCGTGGCAGCGGGAGACGTCTCCCGCCTCCGCTCGCACGGGCACGAGGTGCTCGCCCTGCAGGCATGCCACCCCCGATTCTTTGCAACGCACCGCTACATCGCGTACGCACGACCCGTCCGCGTCGTGCCGCGCGGAGGCCGTCCCTACTCGATCGGGCCTCGGCAGCAGGGAACCACGGCCTCGTACTAGAGAGCCGTCCTAGAGTCGGAGGTACCGGACGACGGATCCGGCGGGGAGCTCGTGCTCGCCGGCAGGAACCAGGACGAGCGCGTCGGCCTCCGCGGCCCGAGCGATCATGTGCGACTCCCGCCCTCCGAGCGGCTCGAGGACGACTCCCGACTCGTCCATACCGGCTCGGGCGCGAACGAGCTCGACCCGGCGCGTGTCCGGGCGAAGCGGCGTGGCCAAGTGACCGGCCTCGAAGCGAGGCCTGGGATCGGCCAGGCCTTGCAGCGCGAGCATGGCGGGGACGACCAGAAGACGGCACGTCACCAGCGACGACACGGGGTTCCCGGGGAGCCCGAAGACCAGCGATCCGCGACGCACTCCGAAAGTCACGGGCTTGCCCGGCTTGACGGCCACGCCCCAGAAGAGCTCCTCCACGCCGAGCTCGGACGCGATTCGGCGCACGAGGTCGTGAGGCCCTACCGAGACACCGCCCGACGTCACCAGCACGTCCGCCTCCAGCCCCCGCTCGAGCGCCGCTCGGTGTGCATCCTCGTCGTCGGCGACTCGCTCCAGCCTCTCCACCCGTGCGCCCGCGGACACGAGCTCGGCTTCGAGCATGATCCCGTTGGCCTCGTAGACCTCTCCGGGCCTCAGCTCCTCGCCCGGCTGCCGCAGCTCGCTGCCCGTGGTCAGCACCACGGCACGCGGCCGGCGGGAAACCACCACCTCGGCGACACCCGCGGCCGCCAGGGCGCCGACCTGTGTGGAGCCGAGCCGCACACCCGCCTCGACAACCACGCAACCGGCGGCGATGTCCCCACCTCGCGGCCGCACGTTTGCTCCCGCGGCAACGGGTTCGCGGATCTCGACGGCGTTGGCTTCTTCGACAACGTCCTCGTGAGGGATGACAGCGTCGGCACCGTCCGGGACCACTCCACCGGTGGCGATGCCCATCGCCTCGCCGGCTTGGAGCCGCCTGGGAGAGGGGCGGCCGGCGGCGATCCGAAGTGCAACGGGGAGCCGTCCCGGGGTGTCCTCGGTGCGAACGGCGTACCCGTCCATGGCCGAGCTCGGAAACGGAGGCAGATCAACCAGCGCCTGGGCGGGTGCGGCCAGGACCCGCCCGGCGGCCTGCTCCAGCGGGACGACCTCCTCCGGCAGGCGCCGAACGCGCGCCAGCACCGCGACGAGAGCGTCGTCCAGGGCCAAGAGCTCCGTCATCGCGAATACGCTAACCGTGTGCCGCCGGTCGATGTCCGCGGACTGCGTCGGCTCAGCCGTCCGGCGTGGGACGCTGCGGCGTCGGCGCGGCGGGCGAGGGTGCAGGCGGCGTCGGCTTGGGCCGCGGGGATGGGGTGGGCGGCTCGCCCGTCGACGGGGTCGGCGAGGCCTGAAGCGTCGTCTCCGTCGCCTGGGTCGTCTCCGTGGTTGACGGCGAAGGCGAGTAGTAGTGATACGAGGACACGTACCCGTAGTGATGCTGGACGAAGTTCCCGTACACGGGGGAGCTCCGCGGCTCGGGGAAGTCGTGCGGCGGGGAGTACCAGAGCGCGCTCTGCATGAAACGGTGCCAGATGTCGGCAGGGAACGTGGGACCTGAGACGGAGATGCCGTGGACGTTCTCCATGGGGATCTCGCCGGCCGGATAGCCGATCCAGACGACGGCGGTGAGGTCCGGCGTGTAGCCGCAGAACCAGGCGTCCGTGTGATCGTCGGTGGTCCCGGTCTTCCCGGCCGACGGGCGGCCGAAGTACGCGCCCACGCCCGTGCCGTAGCGCATGTTCTCGCCCAGGATCTTCGTCACCTCGTAGGCCACCGCATCGGAGAGGGCGCGCCGGCGCTCGGGGTGGCCCCACCCGGCGTCGACGTCCTCCTTGCCGTCGGCGAGCACCACCTTGCGAATCGCCGTCGGCTTCGAGTAGATCCCGCCCGCGGCGAGGGTCGCGTAGGCGGAGGCCATCTCCAGCGGGCCGACCGCGTTCGAGCCCAGACCGATGGAGGGGACCGGTCGCAGCGGCGACCGGATTCCGAGTCTATGCGCCATGGCGGCGACGGCCGGCGGGCCCACGTCGAGCGTGAGTTGCGCGTAAACCGTGTTGTCGGAGCGAAGCGTCGCGTGCTCGACCGAGATCGTCCCCGCATAGCTGTGGTCGTAGGTGGTGACGTTCCACGGCTCCGCGTTCGAATCGGCCTGGTAGGTGAAGGGTGCCGAGGTGTAATAGGTCGAGTCGGGATCCATGCCCTGGGCCACGGCGGCCGTGAGCACAAATGTCTTGAAGGTGGAACCAGCCTGCCTGCGCGCCTGAGCCGCGAGGTTGAACTGGTTTCCGATCCTGCCGGGGGTGACAGCGGCCATGGCGCGGATCGCGCCGTTCGCGGGGTTGATGGCCACGAGCGCAGCGGCGGGGTCGCTCCGGTAGTAGAGCGTCCGCAAGATCGCGCGGCGGGCCAGGCGCTGAAACCGCGGATCGATGGTCGTGTACACGCGCAGGCCGCCGGAGCGAACGGTGTTCACCCCGTACGCCTGGATCAGCTCGTCTCGGACGTAGCCGAAGAAGTAGGGCTCGCGGATACGCGAATACAGCAGGCCCGGACGGAGATGCAGGCTGCGGTCGGATACGGCAGCGTCGTACTGCGCGCCGTCGATGTCTCCATTCTCCAGCATCGCCCCCAGCACCTCGTCCCTGCGGCTGAGCGCGGCCTGCCGGCTGTCGAAGGGGTCGTACACCGACGGCGCCTGCGGCAGGCCTGCGAGCAGGGCCGCCTGCGAGAGCGTGAGCGCGCGAGCCGGCTTCGAGAAGTACGTCTGGGCCGCGGCCTCGATGCCGTACGCGTGGTTGCCGAAGTACACCTGGTTCAGCCACTCCTGGAGGATCCGGTCCTTCGGCCAGTGGCGGCTGAGCTTGACGGCGAGGCACGCCTCCTTGAGCTTCCGCTGCAGGGTTCGCTCACGCGAGATGTAGAGGTTGCGAACGAGCTGTTGTGTGAGCGTGGAGCCGCCCTGGACGATCTTTCCCGCAGTCAGATCGCTCCACAGAGCACGGGTGATCCCGACGTAGTCGACCCCGCCGTGCCGGTAGAAGCGGCGGTCTTCGATGGCGACCGTCGCCCGACGCATCCAGGGACTGACCTCGTGCAACGACACCGGCTGGCGGTTCCGCTCGGCCGGGATGGAGCCGAGGAGCGTGCCGTCCGCCGCGTAGACGAACGAGTTCTGCCCGATGGTCACGGGCTTGAGGGCCGAGAGCGAGCAGCTCGAGCGAAAGGCCGCCGTGGCAGTGAACCCTGCCGCGACCAGGATGCCAGGGAGCCCGATCAGCAGCGCCGCCAGAAGAGCGCGCCCGCCCCGCCTCCGCGACCTCGCGCGCCGCAGCCGGCGGCGCCTCACCGCATCGACGAGCTCGTCCTGTGACCGCTGGCCCGCGCGGGGGCTCACGCGTAGATGCCGTGAGCGCGCAGGCGCGCGTGGGCCCGTACACGGAGATCGGACTCGAGCTCGTGGGCCTCGAGCACGCTCGGCGCCCAGGCTCGCAGGGTGATCGTGGCCCGATCAGCGAGCCCGCTCACGAAGGCCACCGGCTGGCGCTCACGCGCAACCTCGTCCCGAAGAAGTTCGACGGCGGCTGTGAGATCGGTGTCGAGCGGAACCTCCACGGTGATTTCGGCCAGGGTATCCCGGCTGATGATCGTCGAGTTCTGGATCGTATCCGAGGCGAGTTTCTCGTTCGGGATCACGAGCCGGGTGTTGTCGTCGGCGCGGATGTAGGTGTAGGTGAGCGCGATCTCCTCGACGGTTCCCTCCATCCCGTCGACGGAAACTCGATCGCCGATACGAAGAGGCTGGCTGAGGGCGATCAGCAGACCCGCGATGAAGTTGCCGATCGTTCGCTGGGCCGCGAAGCCGATGATCAAGCCGATGACGGCCGACGAGGCCAGCAACGCGCCGGCAACCGAGCGAACCTGTGGAAGCGCGAGCAGGGCGGAGAGAACGCCCACGAAGAGGATGCCGCTCATGATGCTCCGCCGCAGCACGCGATAGCGAGTCTCCGCGCCGGGCGCGAGCTTTCGCCGCCCCATCCGCACGTCGATCAGCTTGGCGACCAGGAGCGTCCCGAGAATGACGACGCCGGCGATCACGAGCCTCTGCCAGTTCGGCATGGCCCACTATTCGACGGGCTCGGCGCTCTCCCTCGGGCACGCGGTGCCTGGCACTGACCCTGGTACCGGCGCTCTAGAGGGGCAGCTCCCGGCGGCCGGCGAAGCCGTCCTCGAGCCCGTGCCAGTACTGGATCTCGTCCTCGCCGAGCCGCCAGCAGAGCAGCACCTCCACGCCGCTGCGAAGTGCCGGGAAATCGACCAGACCCTGCTCGACGTCCTTGACCTGCCCGCCGAGCTCGTGGATGCCCTCGACACAGCGCGCCACGCCCGCCGCTTCAGCCTCCACGGCCGCCTGCGCCTCGGCAAGCGCCTGCGGTCGTAGCCCGCCGCCGTTGCCGCTCACGATCGCGCCCAGCTGCTCCCGGCGCTCCAGCGCGGCGGCGAGAAGGCGCCGGTGCTCGACCAGCCGTTCTGCAAGCGGGCGCACCGCCCTCAGGGCATCGTTCGCCTCCTGGGGAGTGAAGTAGCGCGCCGTGGCAACAGTATGATCGAGCGTCGTGGCCGCCGGTCAACGCGTCCGGGAGCGCCCGCTGCGGCGCGTCGAGGTGCAGGCTCAGGCGCCGGCCGTGCGCAGGTCTCCTGTGCTCGGCCTCTACGTGTGGAGCCGAATCGCCGTCTGGGGCGCAGCCCTGTTCGCGCTGCTCACGCTCGCCGGCAGCAGTCCCCAGGCGCAGCGCGTCGACGATCCCAGACTGACCCGGGACCTGGGGGCCCTGACCGACGTCTGGGCCCGTTGGGACAGCGTTTGGTTCCTGCGCATCGCCGAGCGCGGATACGAGCGCGCGTCGCCGAACGGAGCGGCGACCGCGTTCTTTCCCCTCTACCCGGCAACCGTCCGTCCGGTGGGAAAGGCCCTGCTCGGACACTACGTCCTCGCCGGAATCCTCGTCTCCCTCGCCGCCTCGCTTGCCGCGTTCTTCCTCCTCCATCGGGTCGCCGAGGAGCGGTTGGGGGTGGACGGAGCTCGCCGCGCGGTGATCTACCTGGCCGTCTTCCCGATGACCTTCTTCCTCATCGCCGTCTACAGCGAGGCCCTCTTCCTCCTGCTTTCCCTCAGCGCCTTCGTCCTCGCCGAGCGCAGGCGCTGGCTCCCGGCATGGAGCCTCGTCGGCCTGGCAATCCTGACTCGCCCCGCCGGGCTCGCGCTCCTTCCCCCGTTGCTGCTGCTTGCGTGGCGCTCGCCCAATCGAGGCCGCGCTCTCCGAGCCTTTCCCGTCGCGCCGCTCCTCGCCTGCCTGTATCCGCTCTATCTCTGGCACGAGGTGGGTGACCCAGTCGCCTTCGCCAGGGCGCAGGCGCTCTGGCACCGCCACCTTTCGCCGGCGGGGCCGCTCGGCGGCGTGTGGGACGGCCTGCGGGCCGGCTGGGCCGGACTCGAGCAGCTCGCGTCGGGCTCCCATGTCCACCGCTACTGGCCGGCCGTCCCAGACACCGATCCGATGCGCGTGGCTCTCGTCAACCTGACGAGCCTCGCCTTCCTCGCGCTCTTCTGCTGGCTGACGGTGATCGCGTGGCGCCGCTTCGGCGCTCCCTACGGTCTCTTCTGCACCCTCAGCCTAGCCCTGCCGCTCTCGACCCCGAGCTCGCAGTGGCCTCTCCAGTCGCTTCCCCGCCTCGGCCTCGCCATCTTCCCCTTCTTCCTCGCGCTGGCCGTGATCGGGGGAAGGCCACGCGTGCACACGGCGATCGTCGGAGTGAGCGCGATGCTGCTCGGGGTCTTCGTCACCCAGTGGACCCTGTGGCAATGGGTCGCGTAGCGCTCGCGGGCGCGGCGCTTGCGCTCCTGCTTTCCGCCACCGCATGCGGAGAGCGCTCCGAGCCCACCGGCTCGACCGCCCCGCTCTATCCCGTGACGGTCACAAGTGCGGCCGACCGCCCCCTGGTCGTGCGACGGCCCGCACAGCGGATCGCGGTCCTCACGCCTGCCCTGCTCCAGGTGATCGACGCTCTCGGGACTCGCAAGCGCGTCGTCGGGATGCCCGTAGAGCCCAGCGGAACGATCCTGCTCCGCCGGCTGAGGAGAATGCGGCCCGACCTGATTGTCGCCTCGTCGTCTTCCGACGAGGTTCAGCTCTCCCATGCCGCCGCCCAGACCCACGCGCCGGTGTACATCGCGCCGGGAGACTCGCTGCGCGAGGTCGAGCAGGCGATCACCGAGCTTGGGCTAATGACAGACGAGCCGGTCGAGGGTCGCAAGCTCGTGCACCGGATCCAAGCGCGCAAGCGGCTCGTGGACCGCAGGCTCGCCGGGGCGAAGGACGTCCGCGTGTTCGTGGACACCGGCTTCTTCACGACCGTCTCCGACCATTCGCTGGTCGGCGACCTCATCCGCGAGGCTCACGGCCGGAACGTGGCCGGGCAGCAGGAGGACGCGGGTCCCGTCGAGCTTCGAGAACTCGCCGAGCTCAACCCGCGTGTGTACATCGCGACCTCGGACAGCGGCACCACCCTCCGCGACCTGCGCCGTAACGCACGCACGCGCAAGCTTCCTGCCGTTCGCCGTGGTCGCTTCGCGATCGTGGACGCCGCGCTCCTGGAACCCGGGCCCCGGGTGGGTGACGGCCTGGTCGCGATCGCGCGCGCGCTCCATCCGGATGCGTTTCGCTGAGCTGGACGCCGTCACGGTCGACGGCTACGGCACCCTGCTCACACTCGTCGATCCCGTGCCCGCCCTGCGTCGTGCGCTGGCCGACCAGGGCGCCGAGCGAACGGACGAACAGGTCTCCTCGGCCTTCGCCGCCGAGGCCGCCTACTACCGGCCGCACGCACACCTGGGGCGGAACGAGAAGACACTCGCGGAGCTGCGCCGAGACTGCACGGCGGTCTTCCTCGAGGCGGTCGGAGTGGACGTGAACGCCGGCTCGTTCGCGGCCTCCTTCGTTGGCGCACTTCGGTTCGCACCCGTGCCCGGAGCCGTCGAGACGCTCGAGCTGCTCCGTGCCCGTGGCCTGCCGCTCGCCGTCGTCGCCAACTGGGACTGCGCCCTGCGCGAGCACCTGGCTGCCCTCGGCCTCGACCGGTTGTTCGCCGCCGTGGTCACGTCGGCCGAGGCCGGAGCGCCCAAGCCCGACCCAGCTCCCTTCCTGCTCGCGCTCGAGCGGCTCGGCGTCGAGCCCGGCCGCGCGCTTCATGTGGGCGACGAGCCGGCGGACGAGCTGGGAGCTCGAGCCGCCGGCATGCGGTTTGCGCCCGCACCCCTCGCCCGGGCGTTCGAGGACTGGACGTGATCTCCGGGAGGCTGCTGGCTTGGACCTGCCTCGCCGCAGCCCTCTCGATCCTCAACTACGCGACCCGGGCGACATCGAAGCCGCCACGAGACGCCGTCTACCACTACAGCCTGGCGGTCGGAGGACTGATCCAGTACGGCCTCATCCTCGGGATCGTGCTCGCGATCGCCGGGGCGGGTCACCGGCGAGAGCTGTTCGCCTGGCGGCCCCCGATCTCCTGGGCGCGTGCCGTCAAGCTCGTCGTCGTGGTGCTGATCGGGATCTACGTCCTGGGCATCGTCCTCTCACCGTTCCTCAATCCCGGCCGCGAGCAGGGCCTCAGCCCATCGGGTTGGGACTCGGCCAGAGCCGGCGCGTTCGCGGCCAGCTTCGTCGTGCTCGCGCTCATCGGCCCCCTGGTCGAGGAGCTGCAGTTCCGCGGGCTCGGTTACTCGCTCCTGGCGCGTCACGGAAGCACGTTCGCGATCGTCGTGGTGGGTGTCACGTTCGGACTCGTGCACGGGCTCGTCCAGGGTCTGCCGCTCCTGATCGCCTTCGGAGCCGGTCTGGCCTGGATCCGGAGCAGGACCGACAGCATCTACCCATGCATTGCCACCCACATGGCGTTCAACTCGATTGCGCTCGCCGTCTCTGTGGCGACCTGAGCTCGGACTATTCTCGCGTAATGCTGCGCGTCGCCCCGCTGCTCCTTGCCCTTGGCTGGCCGGCCGCCGGACTCGCCACGACGCCTGCGCCCGTGCTCACGCTGAAGGCCCCTGCCGCCACCCGCTTCGGGCACCGGATCGAGTTCGTGGGGCGCGTCACCCCCGCTGTTCCGGGCGCGCGCATCCGTCTGTACCGCGCGGACACGCCGGTGACGGCCGCCGCCGCGCGGCGCGGCGGCACCTTTCGGATTCCCGTGCGGCTCGAGCGCCCCGGCCCCTTCCACGTTGCGTGGGCCGGAGCCGTCTCCCCCGAGGTGACGGTCCGGATCCATCCCTTGCTCACCGTTCGGCTGGTCGGCCCGCAAGTGGTAGGACAGCCCCTCGAGGTCGCCGTCCGCCTGCGACCGGAGCGAGCCGGGCCCGTCCGCGTCCGAGTGACGAGAGACGGCCGGCGTGCCTCGAGCCGGGTTCTCTTCCGCTCCGGTCGGCTCGCGCTCGACACCGCGTCGTCCGCAGGCGTTCACGTCCTCGTCGAGACGCTGCCGCACCCCGGCTATGCGGTCGTCACCCGGGAGCTCAGCGCCTCGCTCCGTCCTCCGCTCCTGGCCTACGGCGCGTCGAGCCCGGCGGTCGCGCGCCTCCTGCAGGGGCTCGCGGCGCTCCACTACGCGGTCCCGCGCATCCAGTCGAGCTTCGACGGCGACGTGCTCGAGGGCGTGTATGCGTTCCAGAAGGTCCAGCGCCTGCCACGGACGGGCGCGGCCGGCCCCGCCGTGTGGGCACGGCTGGAACACCCGCTCGTTCCGCAGCCGCGCTACCGGCGGCCGCTGGACCACATCGAGGTCGACAAGACCCGCCAGGTGCTCTTCGTCGTCCGCGGCGGCGAGATCTCGCTCATCTCACCGGTCTCGACCGCCGGCATCGCCGGGTACTACACGCCGGTCGGGCGCTTCGCCATCTCCCGCAAGGTGCCGGGCTACGACCCCAGCCCACTCGGCGTCCTCTACAAGCCCATGTACTTCACCGGTGGGTATGCCATACACGGCAATCCTTCCGTCCCCCCGTACCCCGCCTCGCACGGGTGCGTGCGGGTGCCGAACTTCGTGATCGAGCGCCTGTTCCGGAGCGAGCCTTACGGGGAGACGGTCTATGTCTACTAGGAGCTGGCCTTCTACCAGGCGCTAGCCCTCGTCCTCCTCGACGGCGAACTCGTCGGGCGTCACCTGATCGAGAAACTTGCGGAACTCGTCGACGATCTCCTCCTCGTTGACCTCCTCGCCCTCGAACTCGATCGCGGACTCCTCGATCACTCGGTCGTCGGCGTAGATCGGCGCCTCGGCGCGCACGGCCAGCGCGATCGCATCCGACGGCCTCGAGTCCACCTCGATCTCCGACCCGTCCTGCTGCAGGGTGATGGTGGCGAAGAAGGTGTTCTCGCGCAGATCGGTGACGCAGATCCGCACGACCTGGGCGTCGAGCTGCGTCAGCATCTCGGTCACGAGGTCGTGGGTCATCGGCCGGGGCGTGTTCGCGTTCTGCAGCTTCATGAGAATCGCCGCCGCTTCGGAGTGCCCGATCCAGATCGGCAGGAACCTGCTTCCCTCGGCCGTCTTGAGGAGAACGATCGGCTGCTTGCCGACCAAGTCGAACGAGACTCCGTAGATGACCATCTCCTGCATCCGCTGGCCTCGCGCTGATCTTAGCCAAGGCCACTTGCGGGAAACGAGAATGGGCGATCGTGGATTCGAACCACGGACCTCCGCCTTATCAGAGCGGCGCTCTAACCGACTGAGCTAATCGCCCCGCGGGAGGCGATTCTAGCGAGGGGCCGCAGCCTCCAGCGCCTCCGCCAGCTCGGCCAGCTCGACCTCGTCGGCGAAGAGGATCTCGAGGCGTCCGGGACCGACCCGCGTCCGCAGACCGGTGAGCAGCTGCGCCGCCGCGCAGGCCCGGTCTGCGAGCAGCGGGTCCACCTTCGCAGCCTTGCGGGGCTTGCGCTTGGCGCCCTTCCAGCGCGCAGCCCGCTCAGCCTCGCGCACCGTCAGTCCGCGCTTGACGATCTCGTGCGCGAGCTGCCGCCGTCCTTCCTGGTCGGGCACGGCCAGCACCGCTCGCGCGTGACCCTCGCTCAACTCCCCACGCTCGACCATGGCCAGGAGATCGTCGGGGAGCTCGAGCAGCCTGAGCCGGTTCGAGACCATCGGCTTGGAGAGACCGACCCGCTCGGACAGACCGCCGAGCGAGAGGGCGAATTCGTCCAGCAGTACGGCGTACGCGCGAGCCTCGTCCACGGGGGAGAGATCCTCCCGCGCGACGTTCTCCACCAGCGCGAGCAGCAGGGAGTCCCGGTCGTCGGCGTGCCGGACGACCGCCGGGACGGTCGCCAGACCGGCCTCGCGGGCCGCCCGCCAGCGGCGCTCGCCGGCGATTAGCTCCCATCCCCCGGCCTCGCGGGGCCGCACGATCACCGGCTGGACGACGCCCTGGGCCCGAATGGAGTCGGCCAGCCCGCTCGTGGCCTCGTGTTCGAAGCGACGGCGGGGCTGGCGAGGGTTCGGGAAGACCGCGTCGACCTGCAGCTGCGTGAGGTCGCCCTGCGTCTCGCCGCCGAGCAGCACCTCCAGCCCGCGCCCGAGCCCTCGCCGGCCCGGAGTTGGCTCAGGCGCGCTCGACAAGCTCCATCGCCACCTTCCAGTACGCCTCGGCTCCTGTCGAAAGGCGGTCGTGGGCGATCACCGGCAGCCCGTGGCTTGGTGCCTCGGCCACACGAACGGACCGCGGCACTGCCGTCTCGAAGACGAGGTTGCCGAGATGCCGGCGAACCTCCGCCTCCACGTCGGCGGCCAGCCGCGTGCGGCGGTCGACCATGGTCAACAGCACGCCGGCGATCGCCAGCCGCGGGTTCAGCCGCCGGCGCACGAGCTCGACGGAGTGCAGGAGCTGCGAGAGGCCCTCGAGGGCGTAGTACTCGGCCTGGACCGGGACCAGGACTCGATCGGCGGCGGCGAGCGCGTTGACCGTGAGCGGGCCGAGCGACGGCGGGCAATCCAGGAAGACGAAGGAGAAGTCACGGCCGGCGTCAGCGAGGGATTGAGCCAGGAAGCGCTCGCCGTCGTCACGCCGCGAGAGCTCGACCACCGCTCCGGCGAGATCGGGCTTCGAGGGAACGAGGTACAGGTTCTGGAAGCGGGTCGCCTGCATGAGCTCGGACAGCGGCGCGCCGTCGAGCAGGTCGTAGCTGGAGACACCGTTCGCGTGCATGCCGAGTCCCGAGGTCGCGTTCGCCTGGGGATCGAGATCGACCACGAGCGCCCGCTCTCCGGCCTCCGCCAGGCAGGCCGCGAGATTGATCGCCGTGGTCGTCTTGCCCACCCCGCCCTTCTGATTGGCAACCGCGTAGATCCGTCCCGGCACGCCGCCCATTGTTGTGGCGGCGGCGGACGTGCCGCTGCTAGACCAACGGACGCTTCCGCGCCATCCCAGGGCGGCGCGGGAAGCCCGGCGGCGTCGGCTCGAGCTTCGGGATCACGAGCAAGCCGGGATGGGTCTCCGGCCGGCCGCCGCCGAGCCGCTTGGAGACGGCCGCGACCCGCTCGGCGTCGGCGGAGGGACCGGCGTACAGAATCGCCGCACCGCCCGGCGCAACGAGCGCCAGGCACCACTCCGCCGCGACCGGCGGTGGGGCGAGGGCCTTCGCAACCGCAACGCCAAAGCTGTCCGGCTCCTGCTCTTCGGCCCGGCCGCAGACCACGCGTACGTTCGGAAACGCTCCGGCGCGACCCTCGAGGAACGCGCACTTCCGCCTCGCCGCCTCGAGCAAGGTGATCGACCGCCCCGGCAGGGCGGCCGCGAGCGGGATCCCGGGCGCGCCCCCACCTGAGCCCACATCGACGATCGCGCCCTCGAAGCGGCGGACGTGCTCCACGGCGACCAGGCTCTGCTCCAGATGGACGCGCCGGGCCTCAGCCGGGTCGCGAACTGCCGTGAGCCCGGGAGCGGCGACGAGAGCCTCGAGCCAGCTCTCCAGTCGAGGATCAGTCGGCGCCGGGCTCAACCACGACGCGGCGGTTCGGCTCTTCGCCCTCGCTGCGAGTCGCCACGCCCGGGACGTCCTGCAGACACACGTGGACAAGCTTCCGCTCGGCCGCGGTCATGGGCTCGAGCTCTACCGGCCGTCCGGTCGCGACAACCTGCTCGGCAACCCGGCCGGCCAGCGACTCCAGCCGCTCGCGGCGCCGATCCCGATAGCCCGCAGCATCGACCACGACGGGCTTCGCGTCTCCCTCGAAGCGGCGGTGGACGATTGCGCCCACCAAGTACTGGATCGCGTCGATTGTCTGGCCGTGCTTGCCGATCACAAGCCCCAAGTCGCCTCCTTCGAGCGAAGCGGTCACGCTCTCGCCGTCTTCGACCACTCCCAGGCGGCAGCGCACTCCAAGCTCACCCATAACCCGCTGCAGCACCTCGCGCACCACTGCGCTCAGCTCGCTCTCGTCCCGGTCTTCCGCAGGAACAGCGGGCGCCGGCGCGCGTGCGACCACACGGGCGGGCGACCGGCCCACGCCGAGGAGCCCCCGCTCTCCCTCGGAGAGGATCTCGAAGGCAACGGCGTCGCGATCGATGTCCGGCTCGAGCTTCTCGAGCTCGCGGAGCGCGAGCCACTTGGCCTCGCCTACCGTCTCCCCGCTGGCCTCGATCTCGAGCAGGTTTCCCTCCGCGCTCACCGCCGCGCTCGCTTCTTTTTGCGCTTGACCTTCCGCGGGTGGCTGGCCGCCGCGGCGGGCGTGGGCTTGGCGGGCTGGGCCTCGTCTCGCTTCGCGCCGTCCTCGGCGTCGGCGTCGGCCCGAGGAGCCGTGCGGGAGGTCCGCTTCGGAGGAGACTCAGGCTTGGGCACGAGGCGCCGTGTGATCACGCCCTGGCCGACGGTCCAGAGGTTGGTCGTCACCCAGTAGATGACGAGACCCTGCGGGAAGTTCGCGATGAAGGTGATGAAGACCAGCGGAAGAATGAGCATGATCGTCCGCTGGGTCTTGTCCATCGTCGAGGACATGAGGTAGGTGGACGTCGTCTGGCTGACCGCGTACACGACGAGGAGGAGCGGCCCCCAGCCGTGGGTCGCCTTCTCGGTGATCTGGAAGAGGCCAAGCCAGTCGAGGTTTCCCGGCGGTGGGTGCTTCGAGAACGTGCGCAGCACGAAGTACAGAGCGATGAACACCGGGGCCTGCGCGAGGATGGGCAGGCAGGAGGCTGCGGGGTTGATGCGGTTCTCCCGATAGAACTTCATCAGCTCCTCGTTCATCTTCTGCTTGTCGTGCTTGAACTTGCGCTGGATCTCCTTCATCTCCGGCGCGTGCCGCTGCAGGCCTTGCATGGAGTGGATCTGCTTGACGGTGAGCGGCACGAGCAGGATCCGCACCAGGATCGTGAGCGCGACGATCGACCAGGCCCACGGCAACCCGACTGTTCCGTGCAACCAGTCGAGGACGTGGCGGAGCAGGTGCTCCAGCGGCGTCAGGGGACTGGCAAGAAGCAGTGCGGACATCACGGGTAGTCCACTCCCCCGTGGCTCCACGGGTTGCAGCGAAGCAGCCGCCAGGCCGTCTTCAGCGATCCCTTGGCGAACCCGTGCTTGCGCAGAGCCTCACCGGCGTAGTGCGAGCAGGTCGGGTGGTACTTGCAGGTGGGCGCGTCCGCCACACCGGGAGAGGGAAGGAACGCGCGCAGGACCAGGCCGGCGTATCTCACGCGGCCGCCTTTCCGAGCACCTCGTCGAGACGCTCGCCGAGCCACTCGAAGCCGCGAGCCTCGGCCGCCTCCGCGAGGCCGGGCCTCACGACCAGCACGTAGTCGCAGCGGGCCGAGACCGTCTCGACGCGCGCCTGCCAGAGCTCGCGCAGGCGCCGCTTGACGCGGTTTCGCACGACCGCTGTGCCGACGCCCCTCGGAACGGCCAGCCCGAGCCGCGGCTCACCGCCCTCTTCATCCCGGGGAAACCAGTAGAGGACGAGAAACCGCGTCGACGCCGAGCGACCGTGTCTGTACACGGCCTCGAAGTCACGGGAGCGGGTCAGTCGATGGCGGCGCTGCATCGGGCTCAGGCTCGATCGGACCCGAAGCGAACGACCGGTCCCCGCAGCCGGCCCGTCAGGCCGACAGCCGCTTGCGTCCCCGGGCCCGCCGGCGCTTGATGATCGCGCGGCCGGCGCGTGTCAACATGCGGGCACGGAACCCGTGCTTCCGCTTCCGCCTGCGCACGTTTGGCTGGTAGGTCCGCTTCACGAATCCGAGTGGTAGGCAACGAGAGGCGCCCCCTGGGCGCCGAGCGCGGAGTATAGACGACACCTTTTGCACTTAGGTTGTCCACAGCCGCTCGGCAGAGTCCAGGCTGAACGAAAGGCCTGCTGAGTGGCTACGTCTCGCGCGTTGACACATCCGGCAACCGACAGTTTCCACACCTGTGGACACTCATGTGGACGCCGGAAAAAGACCTGTAAATCCCGGTATTTCTTGCATCCTGCATCCCCCTTTTGCACGCATTGTGGGCTGTCGCACACGTTGGTATGCTCGGCTCTCGTTACGGTCGGCGAAGGAGTCGGAGCCCGGAGGTGGAGCAACCAGTCGAGGTGGCTGTAGAGAGTCTCTGGGACGAGGTCGCCGGCCGTCTCCGTGGTGCGCTCAACGACACCACCTACCGGACCTGGTTCGGGGAGGTTCGGCCGCGGACGGTCTCGAGCGAGGAGCTCGTGCTCGTCTGTCCGAACGACTTCAACCGGGGCTGGATCGAGGGGCATTTCCTCGGGCTGATTCACGCTGCGCTTCGGGACACGACCGGACAGGAAGGCCAAGTGCACCTCGTGGTCGACGAGCCGGCCGGAGCGCCTCAGGTGGTGGACGAGCAGGAGCAGCCCCGGGCCGAGGCCACCGGGCTCAACCCCAAGTACACGTTCGACCTGTTCGTGATCGGCTCGTCGAACCGCTTCGCACACGCGGCCGCGCTTGCCGTCGCCGAGGCTCCCGCTCAGGCTTACAACCCGCTCTTCATCTACGGCGGGACCGGGCTCGGCAAGACCCACCTACTCCAGGCGATCGCGCAGTACGTGATGGAGCACACGGGGCGGCTTTCCGTCCGCTACGTAACGAGCGAGACGTTCATGAACGACTTCATCAACTCGCTTCGCGACAGAGGGATGGAGAGCTTCAAGAACCGATACCGCAACTACGACCTCCTCCTGATCGACGACGTGCAGTTCTTCGAGCACAAGGAGCGGATCCAGGAGGAGTTCTTCCACACGTTCAACAGCCTCTACGAGGCCGGCAGCCAGATCGTCATGTCCTCTGACCGGCCGCCGCGAGAGATCGCCACTCTCGAGGCGCGCCTCCGGTCGCGGTTCGAATGGGGCCTGATCACCGACATCCAGCCGCCCGACCTGGAGACGCGGATCGCGATCCTGCGCAAGAAGGTTCGCACCGACCACATCGACCTCGGCGATCCCGAGGTGCTGACGTTCATCGCCCGCCGGATCTCGACGAATATCCGCGAGCTCGAAGGCGCGCTCACGCGGGTGGTCGCCTTCTCGTCGCTCACCGGCCGCGCGATGACCGTCGCCCTTGCTCAGGACGTGCTCAGGGACGTCTTCCCACAGGGCGAGGTGGCCCAGGTCTCCATCCAGCTGATCCAGGAGGCGGTCTCCGAGCGCTTCGGCCTCTCCATCACCGAGCTCTGCAGCGAGCGCCGCTCGCAGTCGATCGCCTACCCGCGCCAGGTGGCCATGTACCTCTCCCGGGAGCTAACGGACTCCTCCCTCCCCAAGATCGGCAAGGAGTTCGGCGGCCGCGACCACACCACGGTGATTCACGCCTACTCCAAGATCGACAAGATGATCCGCGCGGATCGCTCTGTGTACAACCTTGTGCAGGAACTGACCGCGCGCATCAAGCAAACCCACTAGAACCGTGGAAACTCTCGTCGTGCCCCGAAGGCCCGTGGAAAGTCCAGACATGTCCCCAGAAGACCGCACACCCTCAATCGCTCTGCCCGAACCGCCTTGCGGGCATCATCCCCACGGCGCACACTCTCTACGACTACGACGGAAGGTCTAAATGACTTCAAACATCACCGTAGGGACAGAGCTTCGTGTGAATTGCTCGCGAGAGGAACTGGGCGAGAAGCTCGGGCTCGTGAATCGAGCCGTGTCGAGCCGCAGCTCTGTGCAGATCCTCTCCGGCATCATGCTTCGCGGCAGCGAAGGACAGCTCGAGCTGTCGGCCACGGACATGGAACTGTCGCTACGGACGGGACTGGCCGCGGGCGTGGAGGGAGACGGGGCGGTGGTCGTGCCCGGCCGCCTGCTCGTCGAGCTCGTCCGCCTGCTGCCAACAGGGGAGGTCACGCTCGAGTACCAGACGGAGGAGAGCGCGCTCCACGTCGTCAGCGGATCGGCCGAGTACCGGCTCCGAACATACGCAGTGGAGGATTTTCCGCGTCTGCCGGACGTTCAGGGAGCAAGCCTGCACACGGTCGCAACCGAGCCACTGTTGGAGACAATCTCGCGGGTGGGTCGCGCGGCCTCGCGCGACGAGTCGCGACCGGTGCTCACGGGCATCCTCGTCCGCTTCGAGCCGGGAAAGCTGGTCATGGCCGCGACCGACTCGTACCGGCTGGCCGTCAAGGAGACGCCGCTCAGCGCGGAGCTTCCTGAAATGGAGGCGATCATCCCTGCTCGGGCGCTCGAGGAGTTGCGCCGCATCGCGACGGGAACCGAGACCGTGCAGCTGGGCATGCTGGACAACCACGCAGTGTTCGCAGTCGCCGACGTGCTGCTCACCACTCGCCGGATCGACGGGCAGTTTCCGAACTACAAGCAGCTGTTGCCGGAGACCTTCGAGCACGAGGTACGCATGCCCCGCGAGGAGCTCTTCGACGTCGTACGGAGAACGGCAGTGATGGCTCAGCGGAACTCTCCGCTGCGTTTGCGCTTCGACGACGGTGAGCTCACGATCTCCGCGCAGACGCAAGACGTCGGCGAATCGCGGGAGACGCTGCCGGTTGCGTTCTCCGGCGAGGCCTTCGAGATCGGCTTTAACGCGGAGTTCCTGCGGGACGGCGTGGAGTCAGCGGCGAGCGAGGAGTTCGTGTTGAAGCTGATCAACCCCCTGCGCCCTGGCCTGATCGTCGGCGCCGAGGACGACTTCTGGTACCTGATCATGCCGATTCGGCTCGCGGGCTAGCCGAAGCTGGTCGTCACCTCGCTCACGCTTCGGGACTTCCGGTCGTACGAGGGGCTCGAGCTCTCGCTCCAGCCCGGCCTCGTGCAGGTGGTGGGCGCGAACGGCGCGGGGAAAACCAACCTTCTGGAGTCGCTGCATCTCGTGACCCAGGGCTTTTCTCCCCGGACGCGCTCCGATGCTCAGCTGATCCGCTTCGGTCGGGACGCTGCCCGAACACAGGTCCGTGGAGCGCGGCGTGAGCGGGCGCTCGAAATCCGGGTCGATCTCTCCAAGACGGACGGCAAGCGCGCCCTAATGAACGGGGCCCGGCTCTCGGCCGCCGAGCAGCTTCGATGGGAGACGCAGACGTTGGTGTTCATACCCGAGAGGCTCGTCGTCGTGAAGGGCGGACCGGCCGCTCGCCGTGCGTACTTCGACCGTGTACTCGGGCGGCTCTCACCTGCTCGCTCTCAGCTGCCGGCGGAGTACGCGGCGGCTGTGGGTCAACGGAACGCCTCGCTTCGCCGCCTGGCGGCCGGCTACTCGGATCACGACGCCCTCGCCCCCTGGACGGAGCGCGTGGTCGCGCTCGGAGGAGAGCTGGTCACGGCCCGGCGGGAGGTGATCGAGGGACTCGGCGCGGGCTTCAGGGTTTACGCGGACGAGCTCGGGCTCTCCGACGCGCGGCTTTCGTACGAAGGCGAAGCGCCTTCTGTGACCGAGCTGGAGGGCCGACTCGAGCGAGACCTGGAGCGGGGCACGACTGGCGCAGGCCCGCATCTCCACGATGTCACGATCACCGGCGGCTCGCGAGATCTCCGCACCTTCGGCTCGCAGGGAGAGCAGCGGCTGGCTGTCTTGGCCCTCTTGCTCGCCGAGGCACAGGTGCTTGCGAGCCGGTGGGACGCGACCCCCCTGGTGCTGCTGGACGATGTGCTGTCCGAGCTCGATTCCGATCGGCGGGCGGCGCTCGTGCGCCTTCTGCCCGCCGGCCAGACGGTGATCACCTCGACCACCCGCGACGCGCTCCCTGGAGACCCCGCGCAGCTCCTCGCGGTGACACCCGGGCGGGTGGAGCAGGGCTAGTGGAGCGGATCGAGGGAAACGTCCGGAACGAGCTTGCCCGCTTCGGCGCGCCGTCCGGTATGCCCGAGCTGCTGGAGGCGTGGCCCGAGGTGACCGGTGCCGACATTGCCCGCAACGCGTGGCCGGCGAGAGTGGGGCGCGACGGCACCCTTCACGTCGCGACGAGCTCGTCTGCGTGGGCGTTCGAGCTCTCGCAGCTGGCGTCGGAGATTCTCGACCGGCTTCGGGGACAGCTTGGCGACGCCGTGCCGAAGGCGCTTCGTTTTGCTCCTGGACACCTCCCCGAACCGCCTCGGAGCTCCTCCGAGGAACAACCCGTGCCGGTTCTCTCCCCGGTTCCGGAGGAGGTCGCGGAGGCGAAGCGCATGGCCGCCGGAATCGGCGACGAGGAGTTGCGGGAACGGGTGCAAAGAGCGGCTGCGCTCAGCCTGGCACGGGCCCGGTCCGGCCGCTCAGTCTGATAGACTGACTGCAGCCCGCAAATAGCGCAATTGCAGGGCTTTTTTAGTGGCTGAAGCTGCCTACACCGTAAAGGACATCACCGTGCTCGAGGGCCTCGAGCCGGTCCGGCTGCGGCCCGGGATGTACATCGGCTCGACGGGCTCTCGGGGCCTCCACCACCTCGTCTTCGAGGTGGTCGACAACTCCGTCGACGAGGCTCTCGCCGGGCGTTGTGACGAGATCGAGGTCGTGCTCCACCCCGACAACTCCGTCACCGTTCGAGACAACGGATCCGGGATCCCGGTCGACGTGATGCCGGACCAGGGGCTCCCCGCGCTGACGGTCGTGCTGACGAAGCTTCACGCCGGCGGGAAGTTCGGCGGCGAGGGGTACAAGGTGTCGGGCGGCCTGCACGGCGTGGGTGTCTCGGTCGTGAACGCGCTGTCCGAGTGGCTGATCGCCGAGGTCTGGCGTGACAAGAAGGTCTGGCGGCAGGAGTTCAGCCGAGGTGAGCCCGCTGGCGATCTCAAGGCGGTGGGCCCGACGAAGGAGTCCGGCACCGCGATCACCTTCATGCCCGACGGCGAGGTCTTCGAGGAGATCGAGTGGTCGGACGAAGTGCTCGTGCAGCGCCTGCGCGAGACGGCGTTTCTCACCAAGGGCCTGCGCATCGTCTTCACGGACGAGCGCGCAGGCGGTGAGCGCAAGGAGTTCCACTACGAAGGCGGCATCAGGGACTTCGTCGCCCACGTGAACTCGGCCAAGGACCCGGTTCACAAGCACATCGTCTACTTCGAGGGCACGACCAACGGGGAGACGGCACAACAGGGCACGGTGGAAGTGGCGATGCAGTGGAACACCTCGTACGTCGAGTCCGTCTTCTCGTTCGCCAACAACATCAACACACACGAGGGCGGCTCGCACCTCACCGGCTTCAAGAGCGCCCTCACGACGACACTGAACCGTTACGCACGCGACAACGGCCTGCTCAAGGACAAGGAGGTCAACCTCGAGGGGGAGGACGTTCGCGAGGGGCTCGCGGCCGTGATCTCGGTCAAGCTGCGGGAGCCGCAGTTCGAGGGTCAGACGAAGACAAAGCTCGGGAACCCGTGGGTGGAGGGCGTCGTCCAGCGCACGGTCAATCAGAAGCTGGCCGAGTTTCTCGAGGAGAACCGCAGCGAGGCCCGTCAGATCATCCAGAAGGCCATCGACGCCGCCCGCGCGCGCCAGGCTGCTCGCAAGGCGCGCGAGCTGACGCGGCGCAAGAGCGCGCTCGATAGCGCCTCGCTACCCGGCAAGCTTGCTGATTGCACGATCCGCGACCCCGAGGCCGCGGAGCTCTACCTGGTCGAGGGGAACTCTGCGGGCGGCTCGGCCAAGGACGCACGCGACCGGACGTTCCAGGCCATCTTGCCCCTACGAGGCAAGGTGATCAACAGCGAGAAGAACCGGATCAACAAAGTGCTGTCCAACGCCGAGATCCAGTCGATGATCACCGCCATCGGCACCGGGATCGGCGACGAGCTCGACCTCGCCAACCTGCGCTACCACCGCGTGATCGTCATGACCGACGCCGACGTGGACGGCTCTCACATCCGCACGCTCATCCTCACCTTTCTCTACCGGCAGATGCCTGAGCTGGTCGAGCAGGGCCACGTCTACATCGCCGTGCCGCCGCTCTATCTCGTCAAGCTGGGGAAGCAGGAGATCTACATGGAGAAGGACTCCCAGCTCGAGGACCTGCTCGTGCGCGAGCGCGTGAAGGACATGAGGGTTCGAACGCGCAGCGGTGACGACCTGGCGCTGACGGAAGCTCGCTGGAGCCGTTTCACCCGCGCGCTCTCGGAGTTCGAAGGCTGGTCGGCTCGACTTCGTGCCGACTTCGGGCACGCGCCGGCCGACTTCGTGGTCCAGCACCGGCTGGTGGAAGTCGATGCCCCCTCCGTCGAGGAGGCGGTGAAGGCGCTCGAGGGGCTGCCCTCGGACGGCTATGCGCTGACGTTCGAGACGAAGACGAAGGCCTCCGTGGTGGTCAAGATCGTCGAGCAGGAAACGGGTGCGGCAACCCACGTGCTCGTTCCGCTGGATCTGCTCGACTCTCCGATCTACGATCACGTGCGCACCGCCTATGCCCGGCTCGCAGATCTGCTCGGGTCGCCGCCGTTCGAGCTCGAGCTTGGCCGCAGGCGGGCCAGGGCCGAGACCTTCGCGCAGTTGCGCGTCAAGGCACTCGACCTGGCCAAGGAGGGGATCCAGATCTCGCGCTTCAAGGGCCTCGGCGAGATGGGCCACCAGCAGCTGTGGGACACGACGATGGACCCGGCTCGCCGCACGCTGATCCAGGTCCACGTGGAGGACGCGGCCGCCGCCGACCGGGTGTTCTCGATGCTCATGGGCGACCAGGTCGAGCCCCGGCGCGAGTTCATCGAGCAGAACGCGACAGACGTCAGATTCCTGGACGTCTAAGGACCCCTAGATGGCAACCGTCGAACCGCTCGGACCCGGACGCATCGAGCCGCGTGAGCTGGAGCAAGAGATGCGCTCCAGCTTCCTGGACTACGCGATGTCGGTCATCGTCAGCCGCGCACTGCCCGACGTTCGCGACGGGCTCAAGCCTGTGCACCGGCGTGTCCTGTACGCGATGCACGAGGCCGGCCTGCAGCCAGGCCGGCCCTACCGCAAGTGCGCCCGCGTGGTCGGCGACGTGATGGGCAACTACCACCCGCACGGCGACACGGCCATCTACGACACGCTCGTCCGCCTGGCACAGGGGTTCTCGATGCGCTATCCGCTGGTCGACGGCCAGGGGAACTTCGGCAACATCGATGACGACGGCGCTGCGGCGATGCGCTACACGGAGTGCCGGCTCTCGCGCATGGCGACCGAGATGTTGCGCGACATCGACGCGGACACTGTCGACTTCACGCCGAACTACGACGAGTCTCGCCGCGAGCCGACCGCCCTGCCCTCGCGGTTCCCGAACCTACTCGTCAACGGCTCGTCCGGCATTGCCGTGGGAATGGCGACCAACCTTCCCCCGCACCGGCTGTCCGAGGTCGTGGACGCGATCACCGCCATGATCGACGAGCCGGACATCGACGTGGAACGCCTCGCCCGCAAGGTCAAGGGGCCCGACTTTCCGACCGGCGGCATCATCCTTGGTCGCACCGGCATCCTCGATGCCTATCGGTCGGGGCGGGGGCGGATCGTCGTGCGCGCTCGTGCTCACGTCGAGGAGTTGCGCGGCGGCCGGACCGCGATCATTGTCACCGAGCTTCCCTACGGCGTGAAGAAGGGGGGCGACTCCGGGGTGATCAAGAAGATCGCCGACCTGTACGCGGAGAAGGTCCTCTCGGAGATCTCCGACGTCCAGGACCACTCCGACAAGACCGGCATGCGCATCCAGGTAGAGCTCAAGCGCGACGCCATACCTCAGGTCGTGCTGAACAAGCTGTTCAAGCACACCCAGCTGCAGACGACGTTCGGCTACAACGGGGTCGCGCTCGTCGACGGGGTCCCGCGGACGCTCTCGCTGCGAGATCTGATCCGCCACTACCTCGACTTCCAACGCGAGGTCGTCACCCGGCGCTCGAAGTACGAGTTGCGCAAGGCGCTCGAGCGGGCGCACGTGCTCGAGGGGTACCTGATCGCCCTTGACGCGCTCGACGAGGTGATCGCCCTCATCCGGGCATCCGAGAACCCCGACGTCGCCAGGGACGGTCTGCAGAAAGAGTTCGACCTCTCCGAGATCCAGGCCCAGGCGATCCTCGACCTCCGACTCCAGCGCCTGACAGGCCTCGAACGGAAGCGCATCCAGGACGAGTACAGGGACCTCCAGGAGCGCATCGCCGAGCTGCGGACGATCCTCGGCGACGAGGCGAAGATCGACGGCGTCGTCAAGGAGGAGCTGCTCGAGATCAGGGAGATCTACGGACGCGCCGACGATCGGCGGACGGAGATCGTGGCCGCCGAGGACGAACTCGGGCTCGAGGACCTGATCGCCGAGGAGGACATGGTCATTGCGATCACCCGCTCCGGCTACATCAAGCGCCTGCCGGTCACGTCCTACCGTGAGCAACGGCGTGGTGGCGTCGGCGTGATGGGGATGGACCTGAAGGAGGACGACTTCATCGAGCACCTGTTCGTCGCCTCCACCCACGACTACATCCTCTTCTTCACCTCGACCGGCAAGGTCTACCGGCTCAAGGTGCACGAGCTTCCGCTCGGCACGCGCCAGTCGAAAGGGCGCGCCATCGTCAACCTGCTGCCGTTTCGGCAGGACGAGCAGGTGCGCGCCGTGATCCGCACCCGGGACTTCCGGGAGGCGGACTACCTCGTGCTGGCCACCAAGAACGGCGTGGTCAAGAAGACAAAGTTCGCCGACTACAACACGCCGCTGAAGTCGGAGGGGATCATCGCCGTCAAGCTGCGCCCCAAGGACGAGCTCGTCGGCGCCTTCCTGTCCTCGGGAGCGGACGACATCCTGCTGGTCTCGCGCAAGGGGCAGGCGATCCGCTTCCCGGAGCACCAGGTGCGGTCGATGGGTCGCGTGGCGGCGGGTGTGAAGGGCATGTCGCTGCGCAAGGGCGACGAGGTCATTGCTGCGATGATCGCGGAGCCGGAGGCGGACATGCTGGTCGTGACCGAGAACGGCTACGGCAAGCGCACTCGCATTGCGGACTACCCGACCAAGGGTCGCGGCGGCCTGGGTGTGAAGACCGTCCAGCTCACGGAGGCCAGAGGCAAGCTTGCCGGCGCCCGCATGGTGCGTGACGGCTACCAGGTGATGCTGATCTCGACGGGGGGGCAGGTTATCCGGATGCCCGTCGACGGGATCCGCCGGGCGGGGCGGCTCACCCAGGGTGTGACCGTGATGCGCCTGCGCCAGGGCGAGCAGCTGTCGAGCCTCGCCCCGGTCGTCGAGTCCGAGGACGGCACGCCGGACGACGGCGACGAGCCCGAGGCGTAGCGCCGCGTTTCACAGTTCGGCTCCAGGGTGGTATACGTCCGGAAGATGATTCCTTCCAGCCACGCCGTGTTCCTCGAGCCGATCGACCTTTCCCAGCACCTATACAAGCTCGAGCTCTACCTCGGTCAGGTGTGCCGGATCGCGGGGATCTCGAAGATGCAGCTCGACTACTGGACGAACAAGGCCCAGATTCCGACCAAGGGGCGGAAGCAGCGCATCTACGACCTGGAGGCCCTCGAGACCGTCATGCTGATCAAGCAGGGGAAGGACAAGGGCCTGAATCTCGGTGCGGCGATCGAGGCGGCTCGGCGCTTTCAGGCCGCCCGGCACGCCGTGGAAGCTGAAGCCGTACTCGAGGCTCAGGAGGCAGAGCGCAGCCTGGCGGCGGCCTCTTCCGGGGCCAGTGTATTGACGTAGATTCCGGCGCCGAGCTCGAGCCCGGCCAGGACCGTGAGCCGTGGCAACAGCTCGAGGTGCCACCACTCGACGTCGTGGAGCCAGAGGTTGAGCGGCGCTTCAGGCTCGAGCGCGCGCAGCCTCCGAACCCCCTCGGCAGCAAGCGTCAGCGCGAGGCCGAGGCGATCGCTTCCGAACGCGTCTCGCTCGGGCTCGGCGGGGGCCACGACCATTTCGTAGGGCAGGCGCGACGCGTCCGGGCAGTGCAGGACGAGGCCGTCCCGCTCGAGCACCGGTTCTCCTTCCAACAGGTGTGACAGTCCGCTCTCGCCTGCAGGGACGGGCGGAATCTCGCGGAGCCAGACGAGCTGGGAGTGTGTGTGCGGCAGACTGCCGCCGGCCTCGCGGCCCTCGTTGACGAGGGCATGGACGTAGGGAAAGCCTTCGCTTCGCGCCGCTGCGGCTCGCGCTTGCCAGGCCTCGGCCACCAGCTGGAGCTGATCGCCGGGAAGCTCGGCGATCGAGCGCAGGTGTTCCGGCGAGTGGACGACCACCTCCTGGTGCTCGAGCGCGGGGAACAGGTTCGGGACGACCCGGATACGCCACGGCTCGCCGAGCCGGAGCGTCTCCGGTGGAGTGCGGTCCTCATGTCCCGCGCAGAACGGGCAGGCCTGGAGCTCGTCCCCGGGCGGCCGGGTCGCCCCGGGGCGGCGCGCTCGCCCGGGAGCGATGGCGACGAGCCGGCCGGAGACTGGATCGCGCCGCAGCTCCGCTGTCAGCTACCGCCCTCGGCTTTTCGCGTGAACAGGGTCAGCATCTCGATCGGGAACGGGATGATCATGTTCGTCGTCCGCTCCGAGCTCATCTCCAGCATCGTCTGCAGGAACCGGAGCTGGAGCGACATGGGATTCTCGCTGAGCACTGCCGCGGCGTCCTTCAGTCGCTCCGAGGCCTGGAACTCGCCTTCGGCGGCGATCACCTTGGCGCGGCGCTCGCGCTCGGCCTCGGCCTGGCGGGCCATCGCCCGCTGCATTCCCTGCGGGATCTCCACGTCCCTGACCTCGACGACCGAGACCTTGATCCCCCAGGGCGCCGTTTGCTCGTCGATGATGCCTTGCAGGATCGCGTTGATCTTGTCGCGCTCGGAGAGCAACTCGTCGAGCACGTGCTGTCCGAGGACCGATCGCAGCGTCGTCTGCGCGATCTGCGAGGTCGCGACCATGAAGTTCTCGACCTGCACGATTGCCGCCTGGGGGTCGACGATGCGGAAGTAGGCGACCGCGTTCACTCGCGCGGGGACGTTGTCCTTCGTGATCACCTCCTGGGGAGGGATCGTGAGCGTGATCGTGCGCAGGTCGACCTTGACCAGCTGATCGATGATCGGGATGCGTACGATTAAGCCGGGGCCCTTTGGCTGAGCAAGCAGGCGGCCAAGGCGGAAGAAGACGGCGCGTTCGTACTCCCGGATCACCTTGATCGCGGAGAACAGGAAGAGCACGACGAGGAACGCAACGATGACGAGGACGACCAGGGCGGCGGTCATGAAGGATCCTTTCGGAGCGGTAGGGCGATCCTAGATGGTTGATCGGGAAGTGTGGTGCCGTCGAGGGCGTTCCAGACCGAGCATGAGGCCGTGATCTCCCGCAGGCCATAGCAGCGCTATGGGCGAGGGCGAGCGGGGGCTCAGGCGATGCGTCTGGGGCGTCATCCGGCGGTGCCGCGGCTTGCCGATCAATTTCCGATCAGCCATCTAGTCGCGCTGGGCCGGCTCGAGGGGCCGGACGTCGAGCACGAGCCCGTCTTCGACTCCCGCGACCTCGACCTGCTGGCCGGGGCGAAGCTGCTCGCCCTCTGGCCCTCTCGCCTTCCAGAGCTCGCCTCTCACGGCCACGAGCCCACCGCTGCGCACCTCGCCGATGCGGCCGATGATCTCATCGGGCCCCACCGAGATCGGCTGCCGCCGCGCCTGCACGGCCTTCGTTAGCCCGAATGCCCAGAGGCCCCCGATCGCGACGGCGAGGGAGATCACCAACGGCAACGAGACGTGGTACGGGGCGGGCCGGCCGTGGAAGAGCAGGATGGCGCCGACGACGAGGCTGGCCAGACCCGCCACGGTGAGGGCGCCGTGTGTGGTGACGTGGGCGTCCACGATCAGCAGGAAGATCCCGAGCAGGAGCAAGGTCAGCCCGCCCCAGCTCGGCGGCAGGATCGAGAAGCCGTAGAGCGAGAGAACAAGCGCGACGGCGCCGAGCGCCCCGGGGAGGACCACGCCCGGATGGAAGATCTCGTAGCCGATGCCCGCGATGCCGGCGAGGAAGAGCAGCGTGATGATGTTCGGGTCGATCAGGACATTCAGCAGGCGCCCGAAGAAGCCGAGGTGCGCCTCGTCGATCTGGGCGCCGGCGAGGTGCAGCGTGTAGTGGCGGCCCGGGAACTTCGTCTCGAAGCCGTCGACCTGCCTGAGCAGCGCGGGCAACGTGGGAGCGACCGCGTCGATGACGTTCATCCGCAACGCTTCTTCTTCCGTCAGGTTGGAGGCCTTCCGGACGGCGAGATTGCCCCAGGCGGCGTTGCGCCCGTGGCGCTTCATGAGCGTGCGGAGCGAGGCGGCGGCGTCGTTGATCACCTTTCGGCGGAGATCGGAGCCGATGTTCCCGCCGGTCCCGCTAATCGGGGTCGACGAGCCGATGTTCGTGCCCGGCGCCATCGCGGCCACGTCCGCCGCCTCGCAGATCCAGACTCCGGCCGAGGCGGCGCGGGCGCCGTTCGGCGAGACGAAGCAGAGGACAGGGATCTTCGAGGAGAGCTCCCGCTGCACGATCTTGCGCATCGACTCGGAGAGCCCTCCCGGTGTGTCGACAACGACAACGATCGCGTCGTAGCCCTTTCTCTCGGCCCGGGCGATCTGGCCGTCGAGGTAGTCCTGGGTGACCGGGTTGACCTCGGTGTCGAAATGCACGGCCAGGACGCGTGGGGTCGCGGCCGACGCCGAGCCGACGAGGAAGAGCGCCGCCGCGAGCGCCACGAGCAGGAAAATGCGTCGCACGACGTAAAGATTGCATTAGCGGAGGTTCTCTGCGCTCGACCGCGAAGGCATCATGGCCGAAGGGTTCTCCGTGAAGGTTCTCCGTCTCGCCTGCCTGCTCGCACTGGCCGCTCCGTCCGCGGCCCATGCCGCCGACGCGACGATCTTCTCGCGAGAGCTTCGGGTCGGCGGCGCTCGCTCGCTCGCGGTCGCGCGCGTGCCGCAGTCATTCGATCTGGTCGGGCTGCACTGGCGGGGCTCCGGTCGACTTCTGTTCCGAGCCCGCAGCGTTGGCGGCCGCTGGAGCAAGTGGCAGGCGGCGGATGCCGACACCGGTCCGGATGCCGGGAGCGCCGAGTCCAGACAGGGCCATGGATGGCATCTGGGCAACGCCGTCTGGACCGGCAGGTCGGACCGGATCGCGTGGCGGACGACCGGGGCGGTTCGCCGGGTGCGCGCCTACTTCGTCCGGAGCCCGGTCGAGCTCGTGCCCAGCCGCACGGTCTCAGTCGCGGGCTCACCCACGATCGTGCCTCGCGTCGGCTGGCGTGCCGACGAGCGCATCCGCCGGGGCCCACCGAGCTACGCAGCGGCACTGCGCATGGTGGTCGTCCACCACACGGCGGGCTCGAACGCCTACTCACGCGCGCAGTCGGCTTCGATCGTGCGAGGGATCGAGCTCTATCACGTCAAGGCGAACGGCTGGAAGGACATCGGCTACAACTTCCTCGTCGACCGGTACGGCCAGGTCTTCGAAGGCCGCTACGGCGGGATGACCCGCAACGTCGTCGGCGCGCACTCGGAGGGATTCAACACCGGTTCCGCCGGCGTTGCCGTCCTCGGCAACTTCATCTCGGCGGCACTGCCGAAGGCGGCCGAGCAAGCCCTGGTCAAGGTCATTGCCTGGCGCCTCGACGTGGCGCACATCGAGCCGCTCTCGACGCTGACCTGGCTCTCGTACGGCAACGCCCGATTCCACGTCGGCGCTCCGGTCTTCCTGCGGGCCGTCTCGGCGCACCGGGACACGGGCTTCACCGCCTGCCCGGGATTGGGGATCTATCTCAGGCTGCCTGCGATCGCGGCGCAGGCGGAGAACCTCGGACTCCCGAAGCTCTATGCGCCCTCCGCCCTGGGCAAGATCGGGGGCTCGGTTCGCTTTTCTGCCCGGCTGTCGACGTCGTTGCCGTGGACGGTGAGCTTGGCGCAGGCCGGACGGACGGTGGCACACGTGTCCGGCCGCGGGCTGCGGCTCGCCTGGACGTGGAACTCGGTGGGCAGGCCGCGCGGCCGCTACACCTGGACGATGGAGGCGGGCCCGAGCGTGCGTCCTGCGAGCGGGATCGTCGGCGGATCCCAGACGGCGCCCCCTCCTGCGCCTCCGGCGCTCGTTCGGGACGTGACGGTCTCGCCGTCCACAATCTCGCCGAACGGAGACGGATACGCCGACTTCGGAACGATCAGGTATGTCCTCGCCGCACAGGGGACCGTGAGCGTGCGTGTCTCTGACGAGGCCGGAGCGACCGTCGACTCGCTGGTCGAGGACCAGCCGCAGCCTGGCGGTCACCACTCGCTCGCCTACGGTCCCGACGCACTCGCGGACGGTCGCTACACGCTGACGGTGGAGGTGCGGACGGCAGACGGCCGTGTCGGCTTCGCCCAGAAGGCGTTCGTGGTCGACCGCGTGCTCTCGTCTCTCGTCGCCCAGCCGCCTGTCTTCTCCCCGAACGGTGACGGCATCGACGATGTCGTCGCCTTCACGTTCGTTCTCAGTCGGCCCGCGCTCGTGACGGTCGAGATTCAACAGGCGGGGGGCATCGTGGCGCTGGTCTTCCAGGGGATGCTTCAGACCGGGCCGTACTCGGTTACCTGGGACGGCCGTGTACCGAACGGGATCGCACCATCTGGGCACTACGAGGTGCTCGTGCGGGCCGCTGACGAGCTCGGAGAGAGCTCGCAATCCGCGGGGTTCGACCTCGCAGAAGGCGGTTGACGCGGGCCCGGGAACTCGAGAGCACCGCAGTAGACTCCGCGGCGTGCAACCCGGACGCCGCCTGCGCCGTCAGATCGAACGACCCCTGCGGCCGGACCGGCCGCTCGACTACGGGAGGCTCAGCGACCCGATTCTGGTCAGACGTGCGAAGGACGGAGACGAGGCTGCGCTCGAGATGCTGTGTCGAAGGCACGCCCCACACGTGGAGCGGCTCGCCGGTCGCCTGCTCGGGGACCCCGAGGACGCAAGAGACGCGGCCCAGGAGGCGCTGGCCAAGCTCTGCGCCCGCCTTCGCCAGTTCCGGGGCGAGTCGCAGTTCTCGACCTGGCTCCACCGGCTGGTCGTCAACACCTGTCTCGACGCCGCCGCGCGCCAGCGAGCTCGCCGCTGCGAGCAGCTGCCCGAGGACGTGCGGGTCTCGACCGATGCCGATCCTGCCCGCTGCGCCGCCCTGTCCGAGCTGCGCTCGAGCCTCGGGACGGAGCTGGCGACCCTGTCGGTCGCACAGGCGCGAGTCCTGGTGCTCAAGGACGCGTTCGACTGGTCGTTCGAGGAGATCTCGTCGGCGTCGGGGATGCCGGTCGGGACTGCGAAGTGCTATGCGCACCGGGCGCGGAACGCGCTGCGAGCGCGGTTGGGCGACGTGGCGTGATGGAGGCGCCCTTCGGTCGTGAGGGAATCGAGGCGATCATCCCCCACCGCGAGCCGTTTCTCTTTCTCGACGAGATCGTCGAGCTCGAGCCGGGTGTGCGGGTCGTCGCCCGCAAGCAGGTGCGTCCGGACGAGTGGTTCTTTCCGGGACATTTCCCCGACCGCCCGATCTTGCCCGGCGTGATCATGGTCGAGGCGCTGGCCCAGGCGGGTGCGGTTGCGGTCCTGTCGCTGGAGGAGAACCGTGGGAAGCTTGCGCTCTTCGCCGGGATCGACGACGTCCGCTTCAAGCGCATCGTCGAGCCGGGCGAGCAGCTCATCCTCGAGTGCAGGCTGGAGGCGGCGCGCGGCCCAATCGGAAAAGGGCGCGCGCTGGCGCGGGTGGGTAACGAGCTCGCCGTGCGCGGGACGCTCACGTTCGCGGCCAGATGATCGGCCGGTCCGACGGACGCCGGGTCTCGATCACGGGTCTGGGGGCCCACGTGCCGGAGCGCGTGGTGACCAACGCCGAGCTCGCCGCGATGGTCGATACGTCGGACGAGTGGATCGTCACGCGGACCGGCATTCGCGAGCGGCGCGTGGCCTCCCCCGAGGAGGCGCTCTCGGACCTCTGCCTGCCCGCGATCCGGGAGGCGCTCGAGCAGGCGGGTGTTCAGGCCTCCTCGCTCGACCTCGTCATCGTGGCAACGGTGACGCCGGACATGATCTTTCCGGCCACCGCGGCGATCCTCGCCGACGAGCTCGGGGCCGTGGACGCGGCCGCCTACGACCTGTCCGCCGGGTGTACCGGTTTCATGTATGCGGTGGCACAGGCTACGACCATGGTGGCGGGCGGTCTCGCCCAGCGTGCGCTCGTCGTCGGCGGTGACGTCCTGTCCAAGATCGTGGACTGGTCCGACCGGGCCACCTGCATCCTGTTTGGGGACGGCGCGGGAGCGGTCTTGCTCGAACGCGTCGAGAAGGGGGGCTTCCTCGGGTTCGAGCTCGGCGCCGACGGTTCAGGCGGACCCGACCTCTACGTGCCGGCTGGCGGCTCACGTGTGCCTGCGAGCGAGGCGACGATTGCGCAGGGCGAGCACTTCGTGCGCATGAACGGGCGAGAGGTCTTCAAGTTTGCGACCCGAGTGCTCGTCTCGTCCGCGGAGAACCTGCTCGAGGAGTGCGGGGTCGCGGTCGAGGACGTCGACGTGTACGTGCCGCACCAGGCAAACGTGCGGATCATCCGGCACGCGGCCGAGAAGCTCGGCATCCTCCCGGAACGCGTGGTGATCAACGTCGACCGGTATGGCAATACCTCGTCGGGCTCCATTCCGCTGGCGCTGGCGGATGCCGCCGGGGAAGGACGCTTGAGGAAAGGTGACCTCGTGCTGATGACGGGAATGGGAGCCGGCCTGACATGGGGCTCGGCGTTGCTGGAGTGGACGGAGGAGGCGGCATGAAGATCGCATTCTGCTTCCCGGGCCAGGGCTCGCTGGAGGAGGGCATGGGGCGCGAGATCGCCGAGGCCGTGCCCGAGGCGATGGAGGTGTTCGACCTGGCGAGCGAGGCGTCGGGGCTCGACCTGCGGCGACTCTGCTTCGACGCTCCGCTGGACGAGCTGGTCGAGACGGAGGTGCAGCAGCCCGCTCTCGTGGCCACCAGCCTCGCTGTGCTCGCGGCGCTTCGTGCCCGTGGGTTCAAGCCTGACTGCGTGATCGGCCATTCGGTCGGCGAGTTCGCCGCGCTGGCCGCGGCGTCGGCGCTGGACCTACGAGAGACGATCGTGCTCGTGCGCGAACGCGGTCTCGCCATGGCCGAGGCGGCGCGCGAGCGCCCGGGTTCGATGGCGGCCATCCTCGGCCTCGCCGACGACGTGGTCGAGAGCCTCTGCAGGAGGATTCTCGGCGTCTGGCCGGCGAACTACAACTGTCCCGGGCAGCTCGTGGTCTCCGGCGAGACGGATGCGGTCGAGGAGTGCTGCCAGCTGGCCGAGAAGGAGGGCGCACGCCGAACCGTGAAGCTGCGCGTCTCCGGAGCCTTCCACTCGCCGCTCGTCGCCCGCGCGGCGGAGCGCCTACGGCCGGCGGTCGAGCGTGTCCGGTTCGGGGAGCCGGCCGAGCCGTTCATGTCCACCGTGACCGCGCGGATCGAGTCGGCGCAGAGAGTCGGCCCGCTTCTCGTCGACCAGCTGACTGCTCCGGTGCGGTTCACGCAGGCGGCGAGCGCACTCATTCGGGAGGGCACGCGCACGTTCGTGGAGGTTGGGCCCGGCAACGTCCTCTCGGGCCTAGTCAAACGGATCGATCGCAGCGTGAAGGCCATCCCGGTGTCGAGCCTCGCTGCGCTGGAGCAGCTCGAAGACAGGCTCGCCTCCACGTAGATGGCTGACCGAAAATTGACCGGAAATCCGTGGCACCGCCGGATGGCGCCCGTGACACATCGTCTGACACCGCGCTCGCCTTTGCCCGTACCCTCCGGGTACGCGCGGCAGGCGATCGCGGCGTCATGCTCGGTCACGGAGCGTCCCCGACGGCACCACAATTTCCGGTCAACCATCTAAGGTGGACCCGGTCTTCTGTTCGCTCGAGGGGAAGCGGGCCCTCGTTACGGGCGCATCGCGCGGCATCGGTCGCGCAATCGCGCTCGAGCTGGGCCGCGCTGGCGCCGAGGTTCTCGTCGGCTATCGTACGGGCGAGGACGAGGCGGCGGCAGTCGCGCGTGAGATCGGTGGGCGTGCGGTCCAGGCGGACGTCTCGTCGGCCGAGGAGGCGGCGAGGCTCGTCGAGCAGGCCGGCGAGCTCGACATCCTCGTCAACAACGCCGGCGTGACGCGAGATGGGCTGATCGCGCGTATGCCGGACGAAGACTGGCGCACCGTTCTGGAGACGAACCTCTATTCGGTCTTCTACACGTGTCGCGCCGCGGCCAGGCCGATGATGCGGAAGCGCTCGGGCGCGATCGTGAACATCTCCTCGATCGTGGGCGTGCACGGCAATCCCGGGCAGACCAACTACGGTGCGGCGAAGGCCGGGATCATCGGCTTCACCAAGTCGCTGGCCCGCGAGCTCGGGAGTCGCGGCGTGCGCGCCAACGTCGTGGCGCCGGGATACGTCTCCACGCAACTGACCGACGTCCTCCCTGACGAGCTGAAGCAGCAGATGGTGGCGGCGACACCGCTGGGGAAGATCGGCGGGACGGAGGACGTCGCCGCGGCTGTACGCTTCCTGTGCTCGGACGAGGCTTCGTTCATAACAGGCGAGGTATTGCTGGTGGACGGCGGGCTGGGAATCTGAGGTGACGGAGATGAGCACGAACGGGCGGGGGAGAGTGGTCATCACCGGGCTCGGTGCCGTTACGCCGCTCGGCAACGACGCCGAGACGAGCTGGCAAAACCTGATCGAGGGCCGCTCGGCGGCCGGCCCCATCACGCTCTTCGATACCGAGGGCCATCCCGTCTCGTTTGCGTGCGAGCTCAAGGACTTCGACCCGACCGTCTGGATCGAACACAAGCAGGCACGCCGCATGGATCGTTTCGCGCAGATGATCGTGGCTGCAGCGCGCCAGGCGGAGCAGGACTCTGGGCTCGACATCGCGAAGGAGCCGGACCGGATCGGCGCCTCGGTGGCTACCGGAATCGGCGGTCTCCAGTCGTTCCAGGACTGTTACGACCAGCTGCTCGATCGCGGCCCCGACCGGGTGAACCCGTTCTCGATTCCGGCGATCATCCCCAACATGGGTGCGGCGTGGGTCTCCATGCAGCTCGGCACGAAGGGGCCGCTCTCGTCCCAGTGCACCGCGTGCGCGGCCGGCAACATGGCCATCGGAGAGGGGGCGGACGCGATCAGGCTGGGCCGGGCCGACGTGATGCTCTGCGGTGGGACGGAAGCCCCCGTGACGAGCGTCGGCATCGCCGGGTTCGGTGCGATGCGGGCGCTCTCTCGCCGGAACGAGGATCCCGAGCACGCGAGTCGCCCCTTCGACGCCGACCGCGACGGCTTCGTCATGGGCGAAGCAGGCGCAATCGTGGTGCTCGAGGACCTCGAGCACGCGAGGGCGCGGGGGGCAAAGATCTACGTCGAGCTGCTGGGGTATGGGGTCTCCTCCGACGCTCAGCACATCACCGAGCCGGACCCGTCGGGGAAGAGCCCGGCCCGGGCGATGCAGATGGCGTTCGCCTCGGCCGGCGTCTCGCCGGATGAGATCGACTACATCAACGCCCATGGGACGTCCACTCCGCTCGGCGACGCGAGCGAGACCCGTGTGATCAAGCTCGCCCTCGGGGAGGAGGTCGCCAGGCGAACCCCGATCTCCTCCACCAAGGGAGCGACCGGGCATTGCCTCGGGGCATCGGGCGCGGTCGAGGCGATCTTCTCGGCGCTCGCGGTCAATCGTGGGGTGCTGCCGCCCACGATCAACTACGACACTCCGGACCCCGAGTGCGACCTCGACTACATCCCGAACGAGGCGCGAGAAGCAGACGTGCGTGTGTCGGTCTCGAACTCGTTCGGCTTCGGCGGGCACAACGCCAGCATCGTCCTGCGCAGGTTCGAGGGCTGAGGCCGAGCTGACCGGGGCCTTCGTGGATGGATCGGGCCACTCTTGTCACAGTCGCGTATCCCACGCGTTACGGATTTCTCCGTAGGCTGAAGCCGGGAGGAGGCACGCGGGAGGCCCCGGCGTGAGCGGGGGTTTGGGGCCGCTAAGCTCAGACGTGTGGGGGAGCGCTGGGCGACGTTCGATTGCTACGGGACGCTCGTGGACTGGAACGCAGGCATCCGCGGAGAGCTCGAGCGGCTCTTCGGGGCAGCCCAGGTCGACCGCCTGCTCGAGCGCTATCACGAGCTCGAGAGGCAGGTGCAGGCGGAGGATTCCGCCCGCTCGTACCGGGAGGTGCTGACGCTCACCCTCGAACGGTTGGCCGACGACGAGGGGCTGGCGATTCCGGAGGGCGAGGCCGGCGCGCTGGCCCGCTCGCTCCCTGACTGGCCCGTCTTCCCGGAGGTGCCCGCCGCGCTCGAGAAGGCACGGGGCCGCGGCTGGCGTCTGTGCATCCTCTCCAACTCGGACCGGGATCTAATCGACGCCTCGATTGCGGCGATCGGCACCTCCTTCGACGATTCAATCGTGGCCTCGGAGATCGGCTCCTACAAGCCCGCCCATGGCCACTGGCGGGAGTTCGAGCGCCGGCACGGCGCTCTCCCGGACGTGCATGTCGCGGCGAGCCTCTTCCACGACGTCGGGCCTGCCCGCGACCTGGGTCTGCCCTCGGTCTGGATCAACCGGCTCGGCGAAGACGGAGGCGAACCGCGGCCGACTCGGGAGCTCTCCGATCTCGGCCCGCTGCCGGAGGTGCTCGACGAGCTCGTCCCCGCCTGAAGGCCTCGTCGCGCGTCCGCTCGCCCATACGGATGCGGCTCCGGCAGCCCAGTTGCTCGCCGAGTTCGACGGTGCCTACCTCGACGAGGTCACCGACCGAATGAACGAGCGGGACGTGCTCGACTGGTGGCGAGGGCGTGAGCTCGAGAGCGAGTCGATTGGGATCTCGGCTGGAGAGACGGGGCTCGCTGCCTTCGGTTTGCTGGCACCTCGGGAGCAGGGCGCGGTCGAGCTGCAGGCCTTTGTCCATCCCGATGCACGGGGGCGCGGGCTGGGGAGCTTCCTGCTCGACTGGGCCGAGGACGTGTCACGGCGCCGCGCTTCCCGGAACCTGCGCACCGTGATCTTCCCCGGCGATGAGACAGCACTGCCCCTGGTTGCAGCACGGGGCTTCAGGCTCGTACGGCACTCCTATCGGATGGTGGTCGATCTCGCCGAACCGCCTGCCGAGCCGCATTGGCCCGAGGGCTTCTCACTCTCGACGATGCTGCTGGGTGAAGAGCCGATCCTGTACGAGGTGATCGAGGAGGCGTTCGCGGCGGAATGGGGGCGTCCTAGCCGGTCGTTCGAGGAGTGGCAGCGGGCTGTCTTCAGCCGGGAATCCTTCGATGCTGCGCTCTGCTATCTCGTTCGCGAGGACGGCCGGGCGGTAGCCGCCGAACACTGCGCGCGTCGTTTCGGGATGGGTTGGATCGGCTCGATCGGAGTCCTCGCGCCGTGGCGCCGACGAGGGCTCGGAGAGGCGCTCCTGCTCCACGGTTTCGGCGAGCTGTACCGCCGCGGCGAGCGTCGCATCGGCCTGGGTGTCGACGCGGCCAACCCGACGGGAGCCACGCGTCTGTACGAGCGCGTCGGCATGCGCGTCGCCTGGCAGGCCGACACGTACGAGAAGGCGCTGTGAATCTGCGTCCCCCGACGCTCGATGACCTTCCGGCGCTGACCGGGTTCTTCCGCTCCCTCGGGCAGGACGGGACCGGCGGCGCAACCGCGTGCGAGCTGCGCAACTGGCTCGAGAGCCCCATGTTCGACCCGGCGATGGATTTCCGCATCGCGCTCGAGGGGGGACGCATCGTGGGTTGGTGCGACGTCTGGGACCAGAACAAGGTGCACGACCGCCTCTTCCTCGACGTGCGGGCCCACCCGCGCGAGCAGGCCACGTACGAGGCGCTTCTGGCGTGGGGAACCGAGCGCGCGGAAGTCCTTGCCGGCGGCGGGCCGGCCGTCGTCAGGGCCTGGGGAGATTCGCGCGACGAGGCCTTCGCAGCCGAGGTCGGGCGACGCGGCTTTCAGCCAATCCGCCACTTCTTTCGGATGGAGATCGACCTCGAACAGGAGCCGCCGGCACCCGATTGGCCCGAAGGGATCTTGGTGCGAACCTTCCGACCCGACGACGCGCAGCTCGTGTACGAGGCGAACTCCGACGCCTTTGCCGACCACTGGGACTTCGTACCGCTGGCGTTCGAGATGTGGGAGGAGATCCTCCTGCGCTCGACCGAGTTCGACCCCACGCTGTGGTTCATCGCCGAGGACGACGGGGAGATCGCCGGCATCTCGCTCTGTCGGTCGGAGCGACGGCCCGAGACGGGGCACGTGAACATTCTCGGAGTGCGCCCGCGCTGGCGTCGCCGCGGTCTCGGCCGGGCTCTGTTGTTGCACTCGTTTCGCGAGCTCCGCGCTCGCGGACGCCCCAAGGCGGACCTCGGAGTCGACGCCGAGAACACGACCGGGGCCGTGCGGCTGTACGAGCGCGCCGGCATGCACGTCGCGAACCGCACGGATTCGTACGAAAAGGCCCTGCCGTGAGTCTCCTGCGCGCGAGGTGTCCCGACTGCCGCACCTACACGGCGGTGGCGATCGGCCCCGGCTACGAATGTCACGCTTGCGGTCGCGAGTTCGCCGCGGGGCTCGTGCGGGTTCCCCGCGCCTGGGGAAGCGGAGGTGAGGAGATGGCCGAGGCCGCGTATCTGCCGCTTCCCTACCCGGAGGCGATGATCGTCGAGGAAGAGACCCTCGGCGAGCAGACGCTCTCCCTCGCCTCGCAGCTGCCAGAGCGCCCGCTCGTCCTCGGGGGCTGCTGTTGCGCACACGTGGGGGCGATCGCGGGGCTCTCGGCGCGCTACCAGCGTCTCGCGCTCGTCTGGCTCGACGCGCACGGCGATCTCAATACGCCCGAGAGCTCACCCTCGGGCAACCTCTGGGGCATGCCGCTGCGCATGCTGCTCGACTCGGGCTCGGCCCACATCGAGGACGTTGCCCTCCTGGGAGTCCGGAATCTCGATCCTGCCGAGGCCGAGTTCATCGCCTCCACGGGTCTCGGCACCGGAGTGGATGCGCTCGATCGTGCTCTGGACGGCGCGGACGGCGTCTACGTTGCGCTCGATTGCGACGCCATCGAGCCGGGGGAGGTCGCAACCTTCACGCCGGAGCCCGGTGGGCTCGCGCTCGCGGACGCCGAGGCGATCCTCGGCGGGATCGCCGCCAGGACCACGGTGATCGGGGCCGGGCTGTCGGGGCTCGCCCCTGAGTCGGGCAACGTCGCTCCGCTGACGCGTCTGCTCGCCGCCCTGGGCCTGTAACCGGGCGAGCCGCCGGGCGGGTCTAAACTGGCGAGCTGATGGTGGAACCCCGCGTCGACGTCTCGATCGAGCGCAAGGACGCCGGCGCCGCGGCGGCGCCGGCGCGACGGCACCCCAACACCTGCCCCACCTGTGGCTCTCACTACCGGGATGACGAGCTCCGGGCGAATCTTCGAGTTTGCCCTCAGTGCGGCCACCACTTCGCGGTGCAGGCGCGGGAGCGGATCGAGCAGCTCTCCGACCCGGGAAGCTTCGAAGAAGAGGCCGCGGAGGTCCGGTCCGCCGACCCGCTGGCCTTCTTCGACCTGCGTCCGTATGCAGAGCGGCTCGCCGAGGCGGAGCTCGCGACCGGCCTCGGCGAGGCGATCGTCGTGGGCCGTGCGACGCTCGAGGAACACCCCTGTGTGCTCTCCGTCATGGACTTCTCGTTTCTGGGCGGCTCGATGGGGAGCGCGGTGGGAGAGAAGTTCGCGCGGGCCTGCGAGACCGCAGCTGTCCACGACGCGCCGCTCGTGTCCGTGACAGCTTCGGGTGGTGCCCGAATGCAAGAGGGGATCCTGTCGCTGATGCAGTTGCCTAAGACGGTCTGTGCGGTCGAGGACCTCCGCGACTCGGGCGGCGCGATGTTCAGCGTGATGGCCCACCCGACCACCGCAGGCGTCCTCGCCAGCTTCGCCAGCCTCGGTGACGTGCTCGTGGCCGAGCCGGGCGCGCTGCTCTCGTTCACGGGCCCGCGGGTCGTCCAGCAGACGACGCGCGAGAAGCTCCCGGACGACTTCGGCCTCGCCGAGTCGAACTACCGCTTCGGGCATGTGGACGCGATCGTGCCGCGCTCCGAGCTCCGCGGTTTCCTCGCCCGGCTCCTTCGGCTCTTCTCCCATGCCGGGTGAAGCCGAGCTCAGGCTCCGCGAGCGCCTGGGTCGGCTGCGAAGCATGAATCTCCTCGGCGGGACGAAGCTCTCCGCGGACCTGGAGCGGCTTCAGCGGCAGCTCGAGCGCCTCGAGGAGGAGCCGACCGACGAAGACATCTGGCGCTCGGTCGAGCTTGCGCGGCACTCCGACCGACCGTACACGCTGGACTACGTGGAGCGGATGCTCGACGACTGGGTCGAGTTGCACGGGGACCGTAGCCGCGCCGACGACGAGGCCATCGTCGCCGGGATCGGTCGCTTTGCCGGGCGGACCGTGACGCTGATCGGTCACCAGAAAGGCCGAGACCTGAAGGATCGGCAGCTGCGCAACTTCGGCATGGCGTTCCCGGAGGGGTACGGCAAGGCGATGCGCGTGATGGAGCTGGCCGAGCGGCACGGCTTCCCGGTGATCACGCTGGTGGACACTCCCGGCGCCTATCCTGGCGTGGCAGCCGAGCAGCACGGCCAGGGCGGCGCCATCGCTCGCTCGCAGGCGCTCCAGGCGCGCCTTGGCGTGCCGATCGTCTCGTGCATCATCGGCGAGGGAGGCTCCGGAGGTGCGATCGCGATCGCGCTCGCCGACCGCGTGCTCATGCAGGAGAACGCCATCTACTCCGTGATCTCGCCGGAGGGATGCGCCGCGATCCTGTGGCGGGACGCCGGCCAGGCGCGCAAGGCCGCTGCGGCGTTCAAGCCGGACGCCACGCACTGTCTCGAGCTCGGCGTCATCGACGCGATCGTGTTCGAGCCCGAAGGTGGGGCGCAGGCGGATCACGACGACGCGGCACGTCTGCTCGCGGAGGCCCTCCACGGGGCCCTGGAGGAGCTCGACGGGGTGGTGGGCGATGATTTACGCCGGGCCAGGCGGGAGAAGTTCCGGTCGATGGGCGTCTACGCCTGAGAATCCGCTAGCCACGCGCCTTCCGGTGCGCCAATCCACACTCTCCACAGGCTTTTCCCCGGCTCCGACCACAGGGTCCAGCCCTCCTATTTCCGAATGGCAAGGCATACCGACATGACTTCGAAGTCGCAAAAGCGGCTGACCAAGTACAAGGAGAAGCGTGACCCGAAGAAGACGCCCGAGCCCTTCGGCTCGCGCAAGCGCCGCAAGGCACCGATCTTCGTCGTCCAGCGCCACCAGGCGCGGCGGCTGCACTACGACTTCAGGCTGGAGCGGGACGGCGCGCTCGCCAGCTGGGCGGTCCCCAAGGGCGTTCCACTCGAGCCCGGGCAGCAGCGACTCGCGGTGCACGTCGAGGATCACCCGCTCGAGTACGCGACCTTCGAGGGCGAGATCCCGGCCGGCCAGTACGGGGCCGGCACGGTCGAGATCTGGGACCGGGGCACCTACGAGCTGCTGGAGGAGAAGAAGGACGGCGGCCTCACCGTGCGCCTGCACGGAGACCGACTGGAGGGCACGTGGGCGCTCGTGCCCGCGCGCCTCTCGGGCGATGCCAAGAACTGGCTGATCCTGCGCAAGCGCGACGACGCATCGGAGTCGACCCGCGTGGCGTACGAGCCGATGCTGGCGACGCTCGAGCAGGACCTGCCGCGAGGGACGGGGTGGCTCTACGAGGTCAAGTTCGACGGGTATCGGTCGCTGGCGTACATGCGTGGCGGCGAAGCAACGCTGCGAAGCCGGACGGGAAAGGACCTGACGCAACGCTTCTCGGATGTGGCCAGTGCCGTCGAGCGCGCCGTCAAGACACCCGACTGCGTCATCGACGGCGAGATCTGCGCCCTGGACGAGGAGGGCAGGCCGAGCTTCTCGGCGATGCAGAAGGGCGAGGCCGGGACACCGATCGTCTACTACATCTTCGACCTGCTCGAGGCCGACGGCGAGCCTCTGATCGATCTTCCGCTCGTCGAGCGGCACAAGCGGCTCGATGGATTGCTCGACGGCCGCGTGCGGACGGTCCGCGTCTCCGAGACCTTTGAGGACGGGCGCTCGCTGCTTCAGGCGGCGAAGAACCAGGGGCTGGAAGGGGTGATCGCCAAGCGGGCAGAGTCTCGGTATCAGCCGGGCAAGCGCACCCGAGACTGGCTGAAGGTGAAGACGCACGGCCGGCAGGAGTTCGTGGTCGCCGGCTACACGCGAGGCCAGGGCAGGCGCTCAGGGGGCTTCGGGGCCCTCGTCCTCGGCGTTCGCGAGGGGGACGAGCTCGTGTACGTCGGCAACGTGGGCACCGGGTTCACCGACAAGGACATCGACTCCCTGCTGGAGCGCCTGCGGCCCCTGGAGCGAGAGACCTCCCCGTTCGGCGAGGCCCCGAAGATGCCGAGGGTCCGACGCGGTGACGTCGTTTGGGTCGAGCCCGAGCTCGTGGTCGAGGTCGAGTTCGCGGAGTGGACGCACGAGGGCAGGCTGCGCGCACCGGCGTTCGTCGGTGTGCGAGAGGACAAGCCTGCCTCGGAGGTCCAGCGGGAGGAGCCCTTCCCCCGAGAGCTGCGCCGGGGTCGCCGCCGGCTCCAGCTGTCCAACTTGGACAAGGTCTTCTGGCCGGCAGAGGGGATCACGAAGGGTGACCTGCTGGCCTACTACCGCCGCATCGCGCCGGTGCTCGTCCCGCACCTGAGGGACCGGCCGTTCACCATGAAGCGCTACCCAGACGGGATCGAGGGCAACCACTTCTTCCAGAAGGACGCTCCCTCGCACATGCCGAGCTGGATCCCGACTCGCGCTTACCGCTCGACCTCGCGCGAATCGCGTGAGAAGCGAACGATCCGCTATCCGCTGGTGAACGACGAGCTGGCGCTGCTCTGGATGGTGAACATGGGCTGCATCGACATGAACACCTGGTACTCGCGGATCGACAAGCCCCATCGGCCTGATTTCGTGCTCTTCGACCTCGACCCGTCGCCCGACGTGGGCTTTCCCGAGGTGGTTCAGGTCGCGCTGCTCGTGAAGCAGGCTCTGGAGGCGCTTGGGTTACGAGGCATTCCCAAGACGAGCGGCGCGGACGGCATGCACGTGCTGGTGCCGATCACTCGCGGCTCGTCGTACGACGACACGCGCGAGTTCGCGGAGATCGTCGCGCGGGCCCTCGCCTCGTCGCACCGCGGTCTCGTGACCACCGAATGGTCGAAGGCAAAGCGCCGCGGCGTCCTGATCGACGCCAACCAGAACGGCGAGGGCAAGACGATCGCTTCGGTCTACTCGGTCCGTCCGCGGTCGGGCGCACCGGTCTCGACCCCGCTTCGCTGGGAGGAGGTGACGGAGGACCTCGACCCGGCCGCGTTCACGATGGACGCCGTGACGCAACGGATCGAGCGGCACGGCGATCTCTTCGGCCCGGTGCTGGAGGGTAGGCAGTCGCTGGCCCAGGCGCTTCGGGCGGTGCGCTGAGGCCCAGCTCAGGGCTCGCCGAGTCCTCTTGGGTGACCCAGCACACCCAGCTCGGCGATGTCGCGGCGGAAGAAGAGCGCGACCGTCCAGTCCGTGACGACGCGGAGCTTCCGCGACAGGAGCGGGAGCTGGTACAGGTGGTAGGTCCGCGTCACGAACCAGCCTGGGAAGCCGCGCAGACGCAGGCCGAGCACGTCGGCGATCCCTCGGTAGCGGCCGAGCGTGGCGACCTGGCCCAGCATCCGGTACCGGTAGCTGCGCGACTCTCCTGTGAGGTTCCGCGCCACGCATCGCGCCTGACGAAGGGCATGCTGGGACGTGGGCGGGTCCGGATGATCCGGCGTGGCCTCGTTCGGGACGGCGGCGCAGTCGCCGAGGGCGAGCACGTTCTGCCGCTCCTCGACGCGGAGCGTCTCGTCCACGCGAACGCGACCGCGATCGTCCAGCGGCAATCCGAGCTCGGCGAGCAACGGGTTTGCGCGGACGCCGGCCGTCCAGACCAGCGTGCTCGTCAAGATCGTCTCCCCGTCCGACAGCTCGACCGCGTGTGGACCTGCCGAGACGAGCGTCGTCCCCACGCGCACGTCCACGCCGCGCCGGCGCAGCTCCTCGTCCGCGTATTCGCCGAGCCGCGTCGGGATCTCCGGCAGGATGCGCGGTGCGGCGTCCACGAGCACCCAGCGCTGTGCCGTGTCGCGAAGCTCCGGGTAGTAGCGGAGAGCGTCGCGGACGAGGTCGGACAGCTCGGCGAGCGCCTCCACGCC